>OLPR01003439.1_pt1 | contig 10552 bp, 9 predicted proteins | sample 1672761 | NCBI WGS metagenome assembly OLPR01 (sample SAMEA3136721, study PRJEB25190) | human gut metagenome | biome: human gut; feature: human-associated habitat; material: faeces | place: Austria | collected 2013
AAGCAATGCCGTTTGCAGAGCACAGCGCGATGACGATCGCGTCGTTCGCCGCAGCCAGATCGATGCGGTCAATGCGGTCGCCCGCGTCCGCGGAGTTCACGATCGGCTTGCCCTTCTGACGGTTGTACACCTGAATACCCGCTTCAATCGCCTTTACGTTCGCGGTGTCCAGCGCCAGCGGCACGTTGTCGAAGTTCTCCTGCAGGAGCTTGACCGCCCACTGCATGACCTCTTCGCCGTCCGCTTCCGCGGGGCCGATATTTACATCAATGTAATTCGCGCCAGCTTCCAGCTGTTCGCGGCAGCGCTTCAGGATCGGTTCGGGATCGCGCTCAGCAAACGCTCTGCGGATTGCGGGCGCGGTTACGGAAATACGCTCGCCAATGGTAACAAATTTCGCCATGGGGGATTCCTCCAATCTATATTTGAACCTGCATAACGCGCAGACGGTTCTCTTTTCTGGGGAAAGGGGCGAGTCGGCACCTCGCCCCTTCCATATTTTCTTCGGCAAACGTGCGGGGGACACGCCGGCAAACGCGCTCGGCTTTCAAAAAGCGTGCTGCTCAAGCCGTCGAAAGCAATCAAAAAAGGGCGGCGCCGGTTTCATTCAAACCAGATCCGTCCTTTTTGGCAAACACAAACCACACGCAGATTCCGCCCGCGCTTTGCCGTTATCAAGAAGGAACATATCGTTCTTTAGTCCGAAGAAACCTGTATGCATCATTCGCGGGCAGGTCTTCTGACTCGGCTTCATCACGCCGGCGCGGTCTTCTCGATTCGTAAAATCAATGACCATTTTGCGCCACGCTCCGCCTCACAGCAGCGGTCCTGTCGGAGATTCCCACTCCGTTCCCTTTTCACCCGCGCCTTACGCGCGGACACCTGCGAACGCCCTTTATTCACTTTTCAAATGCATTCTACCACAAATTTCGGCGCTTGTAAAGCCCTTTTTTATTGACAGACGAAATCTTCACGATTACAATACATTTGAAAGCGAGGAAAACCCATGCCGAATCAAATGTATTTATCAACGCTCTCTCCGGACGCGCCCGCGCTTGCGGAGGCGCACGCGCTCGGTCTTGAGCTGGATCAGTTCTGCACTGCGGTCAATATGGATGAAAATTTTGCGTTCTGGGACGCGTCCGTCCGCTCGGACATGGAGCGCGCGTCCGAATTCGTGCTGCATGCGCCGTTTGCGGAGCTCACGCCCTGCGCGATCGATCCGATGATCCGCGACGTTTCGATGCGCAGGCTCGTTCAGGCAGGCGCGCTCTGCCTGAGATACGGAATTCGCCGAATGGTCGTGCATTCCGGCTTCATGCCGCGGGTTTATTTTCCCGAATGGTATCTCGATCAGGCCGCGCCGTTCTTCCGCGAGCTGCTGGGCACGCTTCCGAATGATTTTGAACTGCTGATTGAAAATGTACTCGATCCGGAGCCGAAGCTGCTTTCCGATTTAATTGAGCGCATCGGAGACAATCGCGCGCGCGTCTGTCTGGACGTCGGTCATGCGTTTGTCACATCCGAAATTCCCGTGCGCGGCTGGATCGACGCACTCGCGCCGATGCTCAGGCATTTGCATCTGCACGACAACGACGGCACATTCGATTTTCATCTGCCGCCGGGAGACGGGAAAATCGGCTTTCCCGAACTGTTTGATTTCCTCGATGAGCGCGTTCCCGCCGCGACATGGACGTTCGAATGTCCCGACGCCTCCGGCTGCATTCGGAAGCTCGTTTCATTCGGGCTGATTGAGTAATCTAAGGCAACACCGCACAACTCGGCGGCGCGTCCGGCGATGTCTTTTCCGCCATCTGCGGCATGCAAATTCCTCGATTTACCGCCAGTAAACCTTCGAAATTTGCATTTGCATCTGACGAAAAATCCATTCGCCAGCCGACCACCTCATTTGTGCGGTGTTACCCTAATCAAAAATCAATCGCCTGTCGCTCCGCATTCAACGAGCAGCGGGCGATTTTTATGGAGGATGTATGCTGAAAAACGCAATCTTTGATTTTGGCGGCGTGGTTTACGCCTACAACACCGATGACATCACCCGCGCGTTCTTTCCGAACGAATCCGAGCGCTTGCAGGTAAAACCGATTCTCTATCGCGACTGGCAATCGATCGACGAAGGCGCAATCGATTATGCCGAATACGCCGAAAGCACGGTTCAGCGCGTTCCGGAATCCCTGCGCGAAGCGACGCGTCATTTCTTCCGCGATTGGCTTCATGTCGAGCCTCCCAAGCCGGAAATCTGGGCGCTGATCGCCGAGCTCAAGGCGCGCGGCGTAAACGTCTACCTGCTTTCCAACGCGCCGACGTATTTTGCCGAGTGCATCGGCGATTACCCGATTCTGAAGCTGATGGACGGCGTCGTCGTCTCCGGAGCGATTCAGAAATCCAAGCCGAACGCGGACATTTTCGAATATACGCTGAACAAATTCGGTCTGAACGCGGAAGAATCGATCTTCATTGACGACAATTCCCCGAACGTTGAAGCGGCGGAAAAATGCGGGCTGCACGGCTTTACCTACCATGGCGAAATCGAATCCCTCCGCGCAAAAATCGAGGCGCTGATGAAATGAATGAATTGACGGAAAACTTCTGCGGACGCGTGATTTTCCGGTCATCTGAACGCCGTTTCCATCCGGAACGGCGTTTTCTTGTGCAAAAATGCCCCGAACGTATTTGCGTTCGAGGCTCGGAGGTTGATCTGCCCGACGCACGCTCTCTTTATGCGCGGGCATTTATATAAAAACCGTTCAGAAGCGCAAAGCACCCCGGCGGTCAGCCGTAAAAATCAATGGAAATCCCAATCCGTTCGCAAATTCAGCCGTTCCATCCTCTTCCGAACTCAGTGGACTGATTGATGATCGCATCCTGCGCGCTCAAACTCGAAGCAGCGATTGCATTTCACATCTGTTCACCCTGAAACATTGAATGCCGCTTGTAGATTCCTCAGGTGCGCATTCCAATTCAGCGCCCGTTTTTATATTTCTTCGCAAAAACCAGTCCGGCGATCAACGCGACGATTGAAACGCCCAGCAGAAGCGGCATTTCCCATTCAGAATTCTGATTCGCAGCCGAATTTTGAACCGGTGGCTGAAAATTCATCTTCTCGTCCCTGCGCGCTTCCTCAAGCTGGCTTTCAGAATTTCCCGACGTTTCGCCATCAGAATCCATATCCGCATCGCCGCTCGGCATTCCGTTCGCCGTTGCCGCATCGCCGCTCGGCGCGCTCGGCATTCCATTCACTGCGATTGCATCACTGCCTGGCTTGCTTGGCATTCCGTTCGCCACAGCTTCGTCGCTGTTTGGCGCGGCGATCGCTTCATTTATCGTCTGGGGATCGTCCGCCGGTGTATTGAGCGTTTCGCCTTCGTCGGTTTCATCGCCGCTTGCCTGCGTTTCGCCCTTAAAGCCGCCGTTTTGCATATTGGGCGTCGCACCGTTCGGCATATTGGGCGGGATTTTTCCATCAAAATCGCCGTCCGGCGGGGTTTGCATTCCGCCTTTGCCGCTCTGATTGAATTCGCCCATGTCATTCAGGTTTACATTTCTTGCGTCAATCAGATTCGCCGCGTTCTCCGTCTGACCGGCTTCGGTGGACGGAATCGTGCCGCCCAACTGCCCCTGAACGCTTTCCGCACGTTTTTCGCAGAAGGTTTGAAGCGTCTGAACCGCCTGATCGAGTTCCTCCGCAGTGTAGAACGCAGTCGGATCCTTTTCGGCGTATGGACGAATCATCTGGTATACGCGCTCGATTTCCGCGCTCAGCCAGCCGTTTGCGAGATTGTTTTCGACAAATTCCGCGTAAATCGCATGATACGCCTCGAGATACGTTTCGTTTTCAAAAATCCATGCGACCATCGGTCGATCCGAAGCATCTCCGCCGCTGACCGGCGAATCGATCGGCGAATTCACCGCGTCGCTCGCGCTGGTCGATGAAAACGCGCCGAACGCGAGATTGTAATCCCACGGAATCATTTCGAGCACGCCGTCTTTCTCATAGAGGTAATAATTGTGCACCATGCCGCCGGTATAGCTGTCGCCATTGACGAGAAAATCGTGCACGGCGAGATAGCGCATCACTGAATCCGTATTCACGACGGACGCGTCGCCCTCCGAAAGCGCTTTCAGCGATTCAATCAGCCGCGCCTGATCATCCGAATCGATCTTTGTCTTCACGGAATCGAAGATATTGGAATAGCTCGAGGGATCGTCGTCGATATACTGAAGCTTCACATCGCTGGCGCCCATGCCGCCGAACGAAAAGCCGCCGGGCTGGTCTTGGAAATCGGCTTTTCCCTCAGGCGCAGAATCGAAGTCCGCCTCTCCCGGCTTTTCCGCGGAATCGAAATCGAAATTTGCAAAATCGAAATCGCGGCCGTTTCCGCGTCCGCCGCCGTTCGACTGGCTGTCCGGCTTGTAAAGATTGCCGGAATCAGCGCCGTAATTGCGATCAAGGAACGCGTCCTCCACGCCCTCGACCGCGAGATATAATCCCCAATCCGATCCGTTTACGTCAATCCAGACATAGCTGCACTCCGGGCTCGCCACGCCCATGCGGTTCATCAGCGTGTACGCGAGGTAATCCTTCATCATAGTTTTGTCCTGAATCAGATTGTTCAGGCACAGCTTGTCCAGTCCGTAATACGTCTGCGCCGAATCATAATGATCGAATTCAAGTTTCAGGCTGTAACGGTCGTTCCCGTATTGCTGAACGGACGAAAGCGACGTATTGCCTTTGGCGCGAATGGCGACGTTTGAATACTTCGCGCCGTCGATCAGCACCGTGCAGGAAACGTATTCCTCGTCGGTGCAGTTTTCAATAAAGCCGTCCCAGTCGTCCATCACGATATCGATGCTGTGCACGCGCGAGGGTTCGAACAGGCGCTTTGAATAGCCCTCGGCGGATGCCTTTTCGATCAGCCCGCTCTGCGACGCGTATACGAACGCCCCCGTCAGCAGGAACGAAAGCGCCGTAACGATCGCGCAAAAGCGCCCGAATTTTCTGCTTCTGAGCATATCAGCCCATGTAATCGCCGTTGTAGCTGACGAGCACCGCGCTGATTACGCCCTGCTGATCGGACAGCGCGGAAATAAAATCGGTATCGTCGTCCTTCAGTCGCACCTCGTAATTCAGCTCGATCATGCCCTCCTGCGCGCTCTTGCTCTTGATCTGCGCGGAGGAAACATGGCTGCGGAGGTATTCGGTCGCAACGATTTCGGATGCGTGATCGCGGCAGCGAATCACCGCGATATACGGATTCTCCGCAGATTTGCGATTGACCATCAGAATCATGATCGCGCCGATTGCGACGCTGCCGATCAGCGCCAGCGGAATCATGCCCGCCGCGAGCACAATGCCCGCCGCAATCGACCAGAACAGGAACGCGATGTCCATTGGCTCCTTGATCGCCGTGCGGAATCGGACGATCGACAGCGCGCCGACCATCCCGAGCGACAGAACAACGTTGCTGGTAACCGCGAGGATCACCATCGAGGTGATCATCGTAAGCGCGATCAGCGTGCCGCCGAAGCTGGAGGAATACATCACGCCCGTATACGTCTTTTTATATACAAACGAGATAAACAGCCCCACGCCGAACGCGAGCGCCAGACACAGAAGCATGTCGATCACCGAAACGCTGGTTACGTTCTCCAGAAAGCTGGATTTGAAAATATCCGAAAAAGAAGTCATCATGATTTACCCCTTTCAAAAATAAATGCGGCACCGCTGATATTTGGAAAACGCGCTCGCGCGCCTGCCGCACACCTGAATCGCGCGGCGAATCGCATTCGGCAGGTAATCGTCCCATTTGACCTCAAGGAGGATCATCGGATCGCCCGCCGGAACGGTAATGCAGTCGGGGTTCAGAAAATCCGTGCGGTTAAGCCCCGTCCGAATGTCCTCGTCGATCGTGATTCGAACATTGCCCGGCGCATAAACAAACGGCGTGCGCGTATAATCGACGATCGTTTTAGGCCTCAGCCCCTCGGATTGCATTCGCGCGTACAGCTCGATCAGCAGCGCGCGTCCGCTGGTTGCCATCCAGAACGTGTCGCCCGAAACGATTCTCTGCGCTTCCTGCCGCGTAACCGGCGCCGTCACCTTATAGCCGAGCCCGCCGCGTTTGACCTTCTTTTCGAGGTTCACATCGCCGGACTGATACAGCCGAAGCCGGAATTTCTCGCGCTCGTTCACACCGTCAATCTTCTCGCGCAGCGCGCGATCGCGCCAATCGTCGAAATACAGGCTGCGAATGCGATATTTGCCGTCCGCGCCCGCGTGCGGATCCGGCTGCGCCACTGCGCGGAGATTCGAAATAATCGAAAATTTATCCGCCAGAGAGATTTCATGTTTGATTTCACTGCGGTACACCATGCGCTTCTCCCCTTTCCATGCGCCTATTTTAGCATACAGTCGCACGAAATTTTATACACCGGAAGTAGCCGGTTTGCAAACAAACCATGAATGTGTTATACTGCATCATGAAGGGATTTGATTCAAATGAAAGAGATCATCGTACCCGCTTCGGCGGATGGAAAGCGGCTGGACCGGTTTCTCGCCGGCGAACTGCCCACGCTGAAAATGGGCTTGCGGCAAAAGTTTTTGCGTCTGAAGCGCATCAAGGTAAACGGGAAAGCCGCCGCAGGCGAAACGCGCCTCGCCGCGGGCGACCGGCTGAGCCTTTATATCGGCGACGAATTCTTTGCCGTTCCAAAGAAAATCGACCCGTTTTTATCGAAAATCGCGCCGCGGCTGAATATTCTGTTTGAAAACGAACAGATCATGATCGTGGACAAGCGCGCCGGCATGGTTGCGCATCCGGACGCGGGCGAAAAAGTGCATACGCTGATCACCTACGCGCAGGCGTATTTATATAAAAAGGGCGAATTTGATTCGATGAACCCGAACGCGTTCCGTCCTGCGCTCGCGAACCGCATCGACCGATTCACCGGCGGCGTCGTTCTGATTGCCAAAACGGAAGCGGCGCTTTCCGTTCTCACCGAAAAAATCCGCGATCGCGAGATTGAAAAGCGCTATCTCTGCGCGATTCACGGAAAAATCAATCCCCCGAAGGGAATGTTCCACAATTACATTCTCAAAAACACGCGGCGCGTTACCGTGCTGGATGTGCCGGCAAAGGACGCGCAGCGCGCACAGACGCGCTATCGCAGGCTCGCTACAGCCGACGGATTGAGCCTGATGGAATGCGAACTGCTGACCGGACGCACGCATCAGATTCGCGCTCAATTCGCCCACGCACACCATCCGCTGCTCGGCGATGGACAATACGGCGATTCAAAGCGCGACGAACGCTATCACCGCACCTATCAGGCGCTCTATGCCTATCAGCTTTCGTTCCGCTTCCAATCGGACGCGGGCGTTCTGAGCGACCTGAATGGCAAAACCTTCCGCGTTCAGGACGTTCCCTTCGCGCGCGAATATTTTGATTTCGATCTGAGCCGGATTTAAGGCATAAAACAGCCGCCCTACGAAACAGGGCGGCTGTTGCCTACAGCTGCTTGATCCAACAGCGGCGGCGCTTGTGCTGTTTGGGTGAAAACATATTCCATTGCGAGAGAATCTTGTGGTTGCTCTCGAGCTGCGGGCCGGTTTCCGCGCGCTGAATGCCCATTTCCATGCATCCGCGCAGCACATGATTGACCGCGACGGCGTTGACCGCGCAGTTCTGATATTCCGGCCGCACGGCGATCAGGAAAAGATCCAGCGTATCATTATGCTTCAGCGCCCGCAGCACGCCCACGAACCCGAACGGAAACAGCCTGCCGTTGCTCTTTTTCAATGCCGAAGCGATCGACGGCGCGCTCACGCCGAACGCGGCCAGCTCGTCCTGCTCGTCCATCACAAAGCACGCGAGCCTCGGATCGATCATCGGCAGAAATTTCTTCACATAGCGCTTTACCTGGGTATCGTCCAGCGTCGTCGTTCCGTAAAGCGGCGCGTACGCGGTGTTCCACAGCCGGAATACCTTTTCGACATACGGCCGAAAATCCCTGCGGCGCTTAATCTCCGCCACGTGCAGCCGATTGTGCGCGAGCACGCGTTCGGACAGCTTGCCCAACCGGTCGATCAGCCGCGGATCCTTCGGAACGTCGACCAGGAATTCCACCCAATCCACATCTTTGGCATAGCCGAGCCGCTCAAGATGCTGAATATAATAGGGATAATTATAATAGGTAATGAACATACTCTTCTGGTCGAAGCCCTCGACCAGCATTCCCTCGCGGTCGAGATCGGTAAAACCGAGCGGGCCATGAACGGAATCGCAGCCCTTTTCGCGCGCGAAATCCTCAACCGCCTTGAAAAGCGCGTCCGAAACCTCGGGATCGTCGATGAAATCCAGCTGCGAAAAGCGCATTCTGTTCGTATGCCATTTCTCATTCGCGCGGTGATTCAGAATCGCGCCCACGCGCCCGACAACCTTGCCGTCCTTCTCCGCGAGAAACGCCTTCACATCGCAATACGCAAACGCGGGATTCTTTTTGGGATTCCAGTCGCCGCGATCGTCCGCGGAAAGCGGCGGCATATACTGGGGAACGTCCTTGTAGAGCCTGTTCGGGAAATCGGAGAATATTCTGCGATCGCGTTCGGTTTTAACCTCTCGAATCGTTATCATACTGCATCGTGTCCTTTTGCGCGTTATTTACGAGGATACCGATTCACAGTATATCACATTCATGCATCGCTTGTCCAGCACAAAAGCAGATCGGCGCTTACCGTCCGTCCGGCAAATCGTTCCAGCCGCGCTTTACTTCACGACGCCCTTCTGGAGAATCACATTTGCATACATCGCCGTTTCGCCCGTCGCGACCACCGCATAGCACTTTTTCGCCGTTTCATAGAATTCAAATCGCTCGATTTGCCTGATTTTTGCGCCCGGCTGATGCTTTTCGACGATTTGGGCAAATTCGTCCCAGATCGGCGTTTCCACATTGTCGCCCGGCACGACCTCCATCAGGCTCACCGGCGCGTCCACATAGGTATCCAGCGGGAAAAGCGTCAGGATTGCGTCCAGTACCTCCGCCGCGCCGTGACCGTCGAGACGGACGAGAATGGAATTCTTCGCAATCGACGCGTGCGGGAAATTGCCGTCGCCAATGACGATTCTGTCGCCATGGCCCATCTCCATCAAAACCTTCAAAAGCTCCGGGGTCAGAATGCTCGGAATTCCCTTTAACATAGTTCCAACTCCTTCATTATTTATATAGAATCCGTCTTCATTATAACAATTCGGCAGATTTTGTCAATCGTGCTTGCCAAATCCGCCGTCCGCGCGGTACAATAGAAGCGAGAGGTGAATTCCATGGCCAACGATTTCCGCTCGGCGCGCTTCTGGGCGCGCGAGCTCATTCAACCCGCGCTGTATCCTGGCGCACGCGCCGTTGACGCAACGATGGGCAACGGCCACGACACGCTCGCACTGTGCGAACTCGTGGGCGAAGGCGGGCATGTCTATGCATTCGACGTGCAGCCCGAGGCCGTTTACTCCACGCGCGCGCGGCTGGAGGCGGCGGGCGTTCTGGATCGCGCGACGCTGATCTGCGCCGGACACGAGCACATCGCCGAGCGGACGCCCGAACCAGTCGACGCCATCGTGTTCAATCTGGGCTGGCTGCCCGGCGCGGAGCACGGCGTTACCACGCGCACCGAAACCACGCTTTCCGCCGTCCATCAGGCGCTCGAGACGCTGAAGGAGGACGGCGTGATGACGATCTGCATTTACCCCGGCCATGCGGAGGGCGCGCGCGAGCGCGACGCGCTGATGGAATGGGCGAAGGGCGTGGACCCGAAGCGGTTCGACGTGCTGATCAAGTCCTATCTGAATCAGCCGAACGACCCGCCGCTGATGCTGGCCGTTCACCGGCTGCTGGCCAGAAAAAACAAATGACGGGAGAAAGACAAATGAATTCCAATCGTAAACGCCTGACGCTCGCCCTTCTGCTGATGGGCGGAATGCTGTTTATCGCCTCAATTTTCGCACTGCACGGCGCGCTGCTGACGAGCATCATTCAGCATTTTGGCCTGGAATCCTCCGCACAGGGCATGCCGAGCTCGTTCGCGTTCGCGGGAAGCTGCGCGGCGCTGGTGATCTCGTTTGCGGTAATCGGCCGCGTTCCCCGGCTGACTATGCTCAAATGCGCGGTCTGCGGCTGCGCGGTCACGCTCGCGCTGCTCGCGTTCATGCCCACGTTTGGAACGTTCCTGCTTGTCTGGCTGCTGGTTGGAATCGCGCTGGGCTTTATGGACACGCTGCTCTCCTCCACGATGGCCACGCTGTATTCCGGCCGGATGGCCACGCGCATGATGTGCACCATGCACATGCTCTACGGCGTCGGCAGCATGCTCTTTCCGCCGCTGTACGCGCTTCTGATGCGGTCGGGCGTCGCCTGGAGCCGCGTGTATCTGTTCACGGCCGGACTGGGCGCGCTGCTGGCGATTGCGCTGATTCTGCTGGCGCGCGGCGCGGAGACGCTGCTGCCGGCAGGCGAGAGCCGCTTCTCCTTTTCGCTGTTTAAG
>OLPR01003442.1_pt1 | contig 10547 bp, 10 predicted proteins | sample 1672761 | NCBI WGS metagenome assembly OLPR01 (sample SAMEA3136721, study PRJEB25190) | human gut metagenome | biome: human gut; feature: human-associated habitat; material: faeces | place: Austria | collected 2013
AAGAACGAGGCGGACAAGACCGACGACCTGTACTTCAAGGTCTCCTACAATGGCCAGACCTACGACTTCTGCGTGGAGTACTACCTCTGCGGCAGCGACACCGACGTCTACAAGGCCGTTGAGAACCTGAAGGTCGGCGACGTGGTGGACATGCAGGGCTTCCTCTACTGGTACGAGGGCGCGAACCCGCATATCACCAGCGTGGTCGTGAAGTAAGCAAGCAATCCAAACATCCGCAGGGCGCATCCCGGCGGATGTTTTTTATGGAAAATCAGATTTCCGGATACCACGGCTTCGCGTCCAGCTTGATCCGGAAAAAACTGGTCGAGATGTTCCATGCTCATCTGTGCCCCGAGCTCCGGGCGGTTTTCCACGCGCAGAAAGCGAATCACGAAGCGCGTCCGATTCGACTGACGCTCAAATTCAATCGAAAAAACGCTGCCCAAACAAAAGCGCAGGCTCAGCTCGCGCGGAATCAGCGGCGCTCCGAACGTAATCGTATTCGCCCCGCCGTCCTGCGCGAATTCATATTCAAAGCAATCGTAAACATTCTTCCGCGAAAGGAGTGAAACGCAGTCCTCCGGCGAAAAATGCGTCGTGTAAGCGCGCACGTCCGGACAAACGACGCAAAAAGGAATGTTCATCATGATCGCCTCCCCCATGCGCATTCTATCCCGCCGCACCCGCGCTGTCAAGCAGACGCTTTACAAACATTTCCGCCTATGATAAAATGAAATCGACGAACATTTTAGCGAAAAACTGCGTCTATTCAAGTAGGAGGTTTCCAATGAAAAGCGCCCTGCAAACGCTGATCGAGCGCGGTTCGCCGGACGAAATCCTGGAAAATTGCGGCGAATACGATCTGCAAACGCTGATCGTGCCCGCCGGTCATAAGCCGCTGTTCAAAGCGTGCGCCAAAATTCTCGCGGAATTGCCGGATGAAACGTTCGAGCCGCTCGCCGCGGAATCGGCGCGCTGGCTTTAGGATTTGAATTGGCCGGGCTGCGGCGCAATCGAAAGCCGCCTGCGCCGCCTTCCGAAAGAGAAGCTGCGCGCCGCACTCCAAACAGCGCGAGCAACCGCCCAAGCGGAACGCGACGAAGAATGGCTCTTCAACCTGAATGAAGTCTTCCCGAACGATTGAAAGGAGCAAATCCATGCGAAAAATGCGCTGGATTCTGGGCGGATTGGGAATTTATCTGGGCATTATCTCACTGTTCTGGTTGATTGACGGCACGCTGGTGATGTTGGCATCGTTTGCGCTGTATTCGAGCATCAGAAACACGCCAATATGGCTCGGAAACATCGATGAAATAACGCTCGCGCTGATCGTCCTGATTGCGGCGATTGAAATTGGCGCGGGCGCAATCGGACTGTGATGCTTCTGCAAAACGCCGAGCGCGGAGCGCATTCAGGCGATCCCGACCCTGCTCGCCATGCGCCTGATTGTCCAAATTATCGGGATCGCGCTGTATTGGGAAAGCGTCATGCTTTCGTCATTGATCTTCTGGACGATCAGAGGCGCAATCAGCGTCGCGGCGATTGCGGTGCTCGCGCATTTCTGGAAACGGCGCGCGCCTGAAGAAGAATGCGGCGCGCAAAGCTTTCCCTTTATCCGCATACTGCTCGGCAAATGAGCAGCGCAATCATCAGGAGGAAAAATCATGCGAAAATGGATTCGGGTGCTGGAAATCTATCTGACCGTCTGCTTTGCGCTGACAGTTCTGGCGGCGGGAATTATCGCCGTCGATTGCGCAAATCATGCGCGAACGGGCGCGTTTTCGCTGCTGCCGGAGCTGAAGCTCGCCGAATATCGACGCGAAAATCTGACCGGCACGATGGAGGAAAAACTCGCCGCGCTCAATGAAGCGTGGGATTACGCGCTCGCACTCGACGAGGGCTTTTGCACAATCCTGATCTCCGCAATCCTCGCTGCGGCGATCGCCAATCTCGCAATCGTTTATCTTGCGCGTCTGTTCGGCGGACAAATGCGCCGCCGAACAAAAATCCTGTTCGGCGCGGAATGCGGAATCAGCCTGCTGATCGTTGTCGTGGGCAGGATTTATGTTAGCGGCAGCGCCCAGGAAACCTGGTTCGAACGCGCCTATCCGGCAGCGTACCTGACCATTCACCAGCTCTTCCTGCCCGCGCTCGTGCTGGCAATCCTGACGGCAATTGTGAAGCTCACGCGAAGCGCGGATAACGCACATTGCGGTCTGTATATCATCGCGCCCGAAGGCGAACAGGCGAACGTATGGATGAAAATCATCAAAACTCTCTCTGCAAACGGGGAGGATTGGCTCGTCGACTGCCTGGATTGCTTGTATGAAACGCCGCTCAAACCCAAACGCTATCGCCCGGACGAGCTGCTTTCAGCACTGAACGGAAATCTGAACGTCTTTTCCGCGCGCATGATCGCCGTTCCGCCAAATGGAACCCTCGAAAAGCCCATACAAACGCGCGAAGATTACCGGAAAAGCCGCGCAAGAAGCGCCGTTTTCTGCGCAGACGGGCTCTATTTCGAGGTATTCTCCAAAGACGAAGCCCAACTAAATGCCCTGCAGCAATCGCTCCAAGCCCTCGAACCGGAATGGCTCAGCGATTCCTCCAGCGGAAGAATCGAATTCACAGTGTAAAAAAGAAATACGAAAAAAAGAAAGTACATCGAGTCACTGTCCGACTCGATGTACGTCAATATGGGCACAAACCTCCGCAACGAACAACCCAGATTTTGAATCGCTTCCCGATTCAAAATCGCCGCGAACAAACGCGGCAGCAAACGTCAGCGGGCACCGCCCGCCGCGGCAGCAAGCGCCTCAAGTCGCAGACTTGAGGGATAGGTAGATTAGGTTGTCTAAGGAGGTTGCTTCGGCGGCGTGCGCGGATACCGCCTTCGACGCTTCCGCAGCGGAGAATCCTAAAGCGAGCAAAGCCGCAATCGCCTCAGATTCCATGCCGCTCGATTTCGGCTGAACCGCCGCAGACGAGGACGCGAGCTGTGAATCGTCCACCTTGTCCTTCAGCTCCAGAACCAGGCGCTGCGCCAGCTTTTTTCCAATGCCCGGCACCCGGCAAAGCACGCCGGCGTCTCCCGTGACCAGCGCCAGCGATAAATCGCGAACGCTTAAGGTCGAAAGCGCCTGTAAAGCCAGCTTCGAACCAACACCGCCAACCGTCCGCAAACGCTCGTACATCCGCTTTTCCTCGCGCGTCGCAAATCCGCAAAGCTCCATCGCGTCTTCGCGAACGTTGAATACCGTGTAAAGCTTGAATTTCTCGCCAACCGCCGGCGCAGACGATAATGTCGCCGCACTCACGTTCAGAAGAAACCCGATCCCGCCCGCGTCAATCACAATCGAATCCACGTTTTTTTCGGCAACAATGCCGGAAATGTGTGCAAACATAGAGCCCTCCCGAAAAATCATTGAATCGCGAACAAATGCTTCGTCCGCAGACTGTTCGCGTGCGTAAGCGCCGCCGCCAAAGCATCCGCCGCATCGTCCGGCCGCGCGATTTCCTTCATGTTCAAAAGCAGCTTTACCATCTGCTGTACCTGATGCTTATCCGCGCCGCCATAACCCGTTACCGCCTGCTTGATCTGCATCGGCGTGTATTCATAGAGATTGTCCGTCCGCTCCACCACCGTCGCCAAAGCAACGCCGCGCGCCATGCTGACCGCCATGCCGGTCGTGATGTTTTTTGAGAAAAACAGTTCCTCAAACGCCACGTCGTCCGGCTGATATACGTCCATCAGCTGCCGAATGCCCTGCGCAATCGCCCGCAGGCGATACGGAATCGCCACCTTCGGCGCCGTCGTGATCGCACCGTATTGAATGAGCTTGCGCTTGTCGCCCGAAACCTCGATCACGCCGTAGCCCATCGTCGCAAGTCCGGGGTCAATGCCGAGAATAATCAAGAATCCACCTCCGGGAGCAGGCGAAACGCGCCGATATAGGGCAGCTCCGTTACGCGCGAAAATGTCGTGAGCTGGACTACGCAAAACAAACCGACCAGCACGCCCGCCAGCGCCAGAACGCCGCCGACGACTGAAAACAACCATCCAATCCACGGAATCATCGAGAAAACCTCGAATAAAAGCCGCACGAGCACGATCACAATCAACAGCAGAAGCCCCTGATTCGCGCAGTAGCGCCCGAGCTTCGATTTGGGACAGAGAATGAGCGGCACGAAAAACGCGAGGTATCCAAACGCCGCCGCAGTGCGGTTTTCACGCAGATCGGCTTTCGTAAATTCGCGATCCATATCTTTATTGTCACGCCTCCGTCTGAATCTTTTCCTATATTATATAGGAGCGCCGTTAAATTGTAAAGCGCGCGCCGGCAGGAAAACGCGCGCGGGCGGCGAATTGAAATCGTTTGGAATAAACGTTTGGGGGCAAAATGAAAATGCATCATTGGTCCGATAGCCCGACGCTGCGGTTTACCGCGCCCGTAATCGCCGAAAACATGGCGACGACGAGTATCAATATGGTCGTTTCATCGATCATCGGCGGCATCAGCGCGTCCGCGCTCGCCGGCGTGGGGCTGGTCAATTCGTTTCTGAATGTAATCACCGCCGCGGCAGCCTTTTTAACCACCGGCGCGGCAGTCCTGGTCGCCCGAATTGCCGGCGAAGGCGATGAACGCGAAACCTCGCGCGCGGTCGGTCAGGCGTTTCTGCTCGCAGTCCTGTTCGGCGTTGCGATTATGGCGATCTGCGAAATCCTTTCCGCGCCGATCGTGAAGCTTATGATGAATTCGTCGGATGAAAATGTGCTCCGCGAAGGCCTTATTTATTATCGAACCATGATCGCGTCGTTTCCGCTTTTGCTGATCGCCAATACCATGGGCGGCGCGCTGCGCGCAACCGGCGACGCTGCGCCTGTCATGCGCGGAATGATCGTGATGAATCTCGTGCAGCTGCTTTGCGTATGGCTGTTCGTGGACAGAATGGGCATGGAGGTCGCCGGCGCGGGACTTGCGCACGGCGTTTGCCGATTGACCGGCGCAGGACTGATGATCTTCGCGTGCGCGACGGGTCACAGAAAATTCAGATTCAGAATCAGAACGGCGCTCAAACCCGATCGCGCGCTGATCAAGCGTATCTCGCGCCTCGGCATTCCCACGATGACCGAGAGCGTCAGCGTCCAGCTCGCCTATCTGATCGCCAATTCCATGGCGATGGGTCTGGGCACCCACGAAGCGGGCGTATATCAGGTCGCGAATACGCTGAATTCGTTTACGAGCCTTCCGCAGTCGATCTCAAGCGTCGCCGTTATCACGCTGGTCGGTCAGGCGCTCGGCGCGAAGGATTATCAGCGCGCCAGAAAGCTGCAAAGGAACGTGCTCACCGTCGCGCTGATCTGCTCAATGATGCTGGCGACCGCAATCGCCGCGTTCGGCTTCCCGCTCGCGGGACTGTATACGCGCAACGTATCCGTTCAGGCGGAAAGCGCGCGGCTGATGTGGCTGATGACGGGCTTTGCGCTGTTCGGAACGATTCTGAACGCGAACGACCCCGTTCTGAGAACTGCCGGCGACGTCAAATATGTGATGGCATATACCATGTTCTCGGTGTGGCTTGTGCGGCTGCCGCTGACTTATCTGATGGCGTATGTGCTCAAATGGGGCGCGTTCGGCGTTCAGCTGGCGAATATTCTTTCGCTCGCCGTGCGCGCGGCGTTCGGTTTATGCAGAATCCATAAGGGTAAATGGCTGTACCTGAAGGTATGACCGGAAACATACGGTTTTTTAAGGAGAATTAAGGTTATAAAATCAAATGAAACGGCTGAATTAGGTTACATTTTTGCATTTTTGGGGATTTACTCTTGCAAAGTGCGGAGAAATCTATTATAATAGTTACATATTTCAGATTTGTTCGGTTTATACCGATCGGGCAGAGCTGAAAGAAATTTATAAGGAGGAAACAACTGTGAAGAAGTTCTCTCGCTTCATGGTCTTCGCGCTGGTCGTGGCTCTTCTGATGAGCTGCGTTGCTTACGCTGAAGAACCGACCCACGCCAATTCCCTGATCTATGGTTCTACGACCGAGATCTCCGGCGACTGGGGCCGCGCTCTGTGGACCAACAATGCCACCGACAAGCTGATCCGCGATATGATCGACGACTACGGCACCGTAGTGTCCAATCAGGGCGGCGAATACATCATCAACCCCACCGTCGTTGAGGAGTACACCACTCAGGACAACGAGGATGGTACCAAGACCTACACCGTAAAGATCAAGGACGGCCTGACCTGGAACGATGGCACCCCCATCACCGTGCAGGATTTCGTGGCCGAGACCCTGTTCTGCTGCAGCAAGGTGTCTACGGAGCTGGGCGTTAAGTCCACCGCGTACCTGAATGTTGTCGGCGGTCAGGAGTACTATGATGGCACCGCGACCACGGTTTCCGGTCTCCGCATTCTGGACGACAGCACCGTGTCCGTCACGATCGTTGCCGAGAAGCTCCCCTACTTCTATGATATCACCTACGCTAACTTCGCTCCGATGAACGTTGCCGACTGGTTCGGTGAGGGCGTCGGCATTGCGGATGACGGCGAAGGCTGCTACTTCACCGGCGACTTCACCGCCGCGACCGTTGGCGATCAGGTCAACACCGCGCGCTATGCTTCCGACAATCGTCGTTCCGCTGGTCCGTACACTCTGGTCAGCTTCGACAAGCAGTCCCTGCAGGCGACCCTCGAAATCAACCCGAACTACGCGGGCAACTTCGAAGGCCAGAAGCCGAGCATTGAAAAGATCGTCGTCGTGAAGGCTGAGGACGAAACCTGGGCGGACGCGATGAAGACCGGCGCGATCGAGTTCTATGACACGATCACCGACGGCGACGACATCAACACCGCGATGGACATGATCGATGCGGGCGGCTTCTCTTACGTCCAGTTCGATCGTGCCGGCTACGGCAAGCTGATGTTCCAGTGCGACTTTGGCCCGACGCAGTTCGTCGCGGTTCGCCATGCAGTCGCGATGATGCTCGACCGCAATGAGTTCGCGAACACGTTCTGCCAGGGCTGGGGCGGCGTCGTTAATGGCCCGTATGGCACCGGCCTGTGGCAGTTCCAGGATTCCGAAGAAGTTCTCGATGAGAAGCTGAACGCTTATGCTTACGACGCGCAGGGCGCGATCGATCTGCTGGTTGCGGACGGCTGGGTCTACAACGCTGACGGCACCGATTACACCGACGGCATCCGCTACAAGAAGGTTACTGAAGAAGAAGCCGGCACCTACGAGGGCAATGTGACGCTGGCGGACGGCACCATCCTGATGCCTCTGACCATCAACTGGGCTTCCTCTGAAAACAACCCCGTTTCCGAGCTGCTGGTCGTTATGCTGGCGAACAACCCCGATGTTGCGGCGGCCGGCATGGAAATCAAGCAGACCGTCATGACCTTCTCCGAGTTGCTGAACTACATGTATCGTGACGCGACTCAGGGCGATCAGTACGGCGTTCCCACCTACGGCATGTACAACCTCGCGACGGGCTTCAACCCGGCGTATGACCAGTCCTACTCCTTCACCTCTGATCCGGAGATGGTGGCTCAGGGCTACAACCAGAACTACCTGTTCGACGACGAGCTGGACAAGCTGAGCATGGATATGGTTTACGGCACCGCGTCTGATGACACGGAAGGCTACCTCAAGCTCTGGCAGGATTTCGTCATCCGCTGGAACGAACTGCTGCCGGAAATCCCGCTGTACTCCAACGTGTACGTCTCCATGTTCCCGGATTGGCTGGAGAACTATGAGCAGGATTCCTTCTGGGATTTCTCTCAGGCGATCCTGTACGCGAACGTTGCCGGCTACGCTGCCGAATAATTCGCAAAGCCTATAGGGAAAACTTCATGTGGGATGGGCTTCACCGCCCATCCCACTTTGAAGCATCGTTGGAAAATACAGTGCGTCGCTGCATTCGACGCATCAGAAAGGAAGAAATCAAGTGGGCAAGTATATTCTCAAGCGTTTGGGATACATCGTGGTCGTATTCCTGATTGTGTCCCTGCTGATGTACGCCCTGTACAATTTGATTCCGTCGGATCCGGCGCGCGCGCAGCTCGAAGGACAGAGAAAGTCGCTGAAGCCTGAAGAGTACACAACGCTTTACAACAATCTGCGCGAATCCATGGGTCTGAATGCGCCGCTGATCGTGCGTTATGCACGATGGATGGGTCTTTGCCCAAATGTCAATGGCGAATGGAGTGGACTTTTACAGGGTAATTTTGGCTATTCCCAGTTTTTCTCTCAGAATGTTATCGACGTCATCGGCGCGCCGATGCAGAATACCATCTTCATCAATATCTTCTCTACGATTGCCGCGCTTGGAATCACGATTCCGCTTGGAATTTATTGCGCGGTGCATAAGGGCAAAAAATTCGATTCCGCGGTCGGCGTGATTACAATTTTGGGCTATTCGATCCCAATCTATATCATTGCGCTTGTTCTGATTTACCTCTTCTGCGTCGTCTTCCGCATTTTCCCGATCATGGGCACGAAGACGCCGGGCATGGAATATGCAAACAGCTGGCAGGAGTTCGTGGATATGCTGTACCACATCGCGCTGCCAGTTATCGTCATGACTTTCGCGTCCTTGGGCGGCATGACGCGCTATGTGCGTTCCGCGATGATCGATGCGCTGAGCATGGATTATATCCGCACTGCGCGCGCCAAGGGCGTAAAGGAAAAGGTCGTGATTTATTCGCACGCGTGGAGAAACGCGCTGCTTCCGATTATTACCAGCATTATCGGCTGGTTCCTGTCAATTTTCTCCGGTTCGGTCGTTATCGAGAATACGTTCTCATTAAACGGCATGGGCAAGCTCTATTGGCAGGGCCTTAACAACATGGACTACGAGCTCGTACTCGCCATTCAGATGTTCTATACGGTCGTTTCGCTGGTCGGATCGCTCCTGATCGACATCAGCTACGGCCTGGTTGACCCGCGCGTGCGCGTGGATAAGTAAAGGAGGGGCGCGAAATGAAGAAAAAGGAATTCTTCCTGGTTCGCTGGTTCAAGCGCCTGTTCTTTGGCGCGCATAAGGAAGTCGACAAACTGACAGAAGAGCAGCTGGAAACCCCGCTGCGCGTAATTCTGCGCAACTTCCGTGAAAAGAAGAGCGCGATGTTCGGTCTGATTGCGTTTTTGCTGATTCTGATCTTCGTGCTGGTCGGCCCCCTGATCTGGAAGATCGACCTGAGCTACGCGGACAGCACGCTTACGAACCTCGCGCCGTCGCAGAGCCTTCTGAAACTTCCGAAGGATCTGAAGAACAACGGCGTTGCGGATATCGGCTGCGGCAAAACCTTCGGCGTCGGCATCGATGAAGAAGGTCATGTGTACACCTGGGGCGACACCCGCATTTCCGATAAGGTGAATATTGCGGACGTTCCGCAGGAGGTTCACGACGCGGATATCAAACTGCTCGCCGTCGGCGACGACCATGCGGTCGCGCTGGATGAAAACGGCGAAGTCTACGTCTGGGGCAATACCCGCCTGCAGCAGGACAAGTTCTCCAATGATATGAAGAAGGCGATGAAGGCCGGCGGCGAGGACTGGGACATCATTCAGCTCGAAGCGAGCAACCAGTTCTCCGGCGCGCTTTCATCCAACGGCGTTCTGTATCTCTGGGGCAACTCTAACATGGCGGATATCAAGATCAAGAAGGAATATCAGGGCCATATCAAGAAGTTCGCGCTCACCGGCAGCGAATACTTCGTGCTGCTGGACGACGGCACCGTCGCCTATGCGGGCAGCAAGGGCAAGAACAGCCCGTTCACGAAGTACCCCGCCGGCATGGAGGGCAAGGAAATCGTCGATATCGCCGCGTCCGCGCAGACGATGGCTGCGGTCAGCGCCGACGGTGAAGTGTTCGTCTGGGGCAACGCGCTGAAGGGCGAAAACAAGGTTCCGGAGCTTTCGAGCAAGCCGGTTAAGATTTACGGCGGTCGCCATCATTACACCGCGCTGCTTGAAAACGGCGACGTGGTCGGTTGGGGCGACAACACCTATGGCCAGGCGACGGTTCCCGCGTCGGTCGAAAAGGCGGAGATTAAGGATATCTACGTCGGCTATATGCAGAACTACGCCGTGACCACCGAAGGCAAAGTGCTTTCCTGGGGTCTGAAGGGCTTCGTGCTCGGCACCGACGATCTGGGCCGCGATATGCTGACCCGCATCATCAACGGCGGCCGCGTGACCATGCTGGTCGGCGCGATCTCCGTTATCATCGCCACGATCATCGGCGTTATTACCGGCGGTCTGGCGGGCTACTTCGGCGGCAAGGCCGATATTCTGATCATGCGTATTGCGGAAATCGTGGGCGGTCTTCCGTTCATTCCGTTCGCAATGATCCTGTCTGCGGTCATCGGATCGCGCCTTGTGCCAACGCAAAAAATGTATCTGATCATGGTCGTTCTGGGCGTATTGAGCTGGACCGGCACCTGCCGCCTCGTTCGCGCGCAGATTCTGGCGCAGCGCGAGATGGAATACGTCACCGCAGCGAAGGCGATGGGCATTCGCGAGGTCAAGATCGT
>OLPR01003448.1_pt1 | contig 10536 bp, 8 predicted proteins | sample 1672761 | NCBI WGS metagenome assembly OLPR01 (sample SAMEA3136721, study PRJEB25190) | human gut metagenome | biome: human gut; feature: human-associated habitat; material: faeces | place: Austria | collected 2013
ACAATAAAGTCAAAGACCTCTTTGCGAGTAGACTGTTGCGGTAATGAAGTATCTTTAAAGTCTGTCACAATGGGCACATTACCATACAAATCAATCAAAATATAATAATAGGAAGCCCTCAGTACTTTCAATTCGGCAATCAACTTTTCTTTCGTTTCTCCATCCACACTGATCACACCTTCTTCTATCTGAGATAAAATACGGTTACAGGTATTCACACCATTGTACGTGCGTTCCCATCCTTGAAGTACACCGTCATCCTCGGTAGTCCAAGTATGCTGATGCCATCTTTTATAGATATAACCGTCTACCCATCCAATACCATCGCGAGCGGGAAGAACATCCTGATCCGCACATAATTCCTGTGCACGAACCACTCCGTTCCATTGCAATAACGTTTCGCGCCAAGGTATATAAGCGGCATTTACCAGATAACTGACATCTTCCTCCGTTTTCGGCACGTAATCCTCAGACACTACCTGCCCATAACTCTCATGCAGTAAATCAGTACAAGCTGTATTTCCCAACAATGCGGCTGTCATCAGTCCCATTGTCCATAATTTTATATTTGTTTTCATCTTCAATTCCTTTTTAGTTCATTAAAATTTCACATTAACGCCGAAAGTAAATGAGCGCACACTCGGATATCTGTCACGTGTATCATATCCCGGAGTCAAGCCGTCTGTTGATACTTCCGGATCAATACCTTTATATCCGGTTATAGTCAAAGCATTCAATACCGAACCATAGATACGGAGTGACTTTATATATTTACCTACCTGACCGAAACTATATCCCAAGGTTATATTGTCAATCTTCCAGTAGTCACCATCTTCTCCAACCGCCGGAACCGCACGGCCACCAACAAGGCGCGGCTGACGGCCGCCAACATGCGGCTCACGTGGCTCGACCTGAAGAAGACGCTGCTCGAGGAGGTCGAAGGGGCCTACCTCGACGCCCTGTCGGCCCAGTCGCAGTACGTCGCGGCCGTCGAGAAGCAGCAGTACGCCCGGCGCAGCTACGAGCTGACGAGCGAGCAGTTCGCCGTCGGGATGAAGAACACCGTCGAGCTGCTGACGGCCCAGAACGAGCTGACGGCCGCCCGCCAGGAGGTGCTGCAGGCCAAGTACATGTCGCTGCTCAACATCGAGCTGCTCAACATCTACCAGGGACGGGGTACCAACGCCGAATATTGACAAAACGAACGATAAGACCATGAACATGAAACGGAAAAAGACGCTTCTTGCGGCGCTGGCCGCCGTGGCGGTCGTCTGCGGAGCGTGGCTCTGGCTGCGCTCGCCCCGCACGGACGACATCACGCTGCAGACGGCCGCAACCAGCCGCATCACGATTCGCAACTCGGTGATGGCCACCGGTACGGTCGAGCCGGTCACCGAGGTCGAGGTGGGTACCCAGGTTTCGGGCATCATCGACCGGCTCTATGTCGACTACAACGACGTGGTGAAGGCCGGACAGCTCATTGCCGAGATGGACAAGGTGACACTGCAGGCCCAGTTGGAGCAGTCGCAGGCCGAACTGGCGAGCTGCAAGACCGAGTATGAGTACCAGATGAAGAACTACACCCGCACGCGCACGCTCCACGAAAAGCAGCTGGTCAGCGACGCCGAGTACGACGAGGCCCTCTACCTCTACGAGAAGGCGCGCAACGCCTACGAACAGGCCAAGGCCGCCATCGTGCAGGTGAAGCAGAACCTCGACTACGCCACCATCACCTCGCCCATCGACGGCGTGGTCATCAGCCGGGCCGTCGAGGAGGGGCAGACCGTGGCCGCAGGCTTCGAGACGCCTACCCTCTTCACCATCGCCAACGACCTGACGCAGATGCGCGTCATCGCCGACGTCGACGAGGCCGACATCGGCCAGGTGAAGGATGGCCAGCGGGTCGAGTTCACCGTCGACGCCTACCCCGACGACACCTTCGAGGGGACGGTGCAGCAGGTGCGGCTCGAGGCGACGACCGAGTCGAGCGTGGTCACCTACGAGGTGGTCATCTCGGCCTACAACCCCGACCTGAAGCTCAAACCGGGTCTGACGGCCAACGTCACCATCTATACGCTCGAGAAGGAGCATGCGCTGGCCGTTCCGACCAAGGCGCTGCGCTTCGTGCCCGACGCCGAGCTGCTGTCGCGCATTCGGTATCACCGTCGACGGGCAGAGTGCCCCCGCCCAGACGGGCAAGCGCGAGTTATGGGTAAAAAACGGGGATACGCTGGTGCCGCGTACTGTGAGCGCCGGCGCATCGAGTGGCGAGCTGACCGAAATTACCGAGGGACTTGCCGACGGCGAGGTGGTCGCCATCGGGCTGAGCGCCGCATCCGAAGAGCCGGCGGCAGCCTCGGTCGAGCGTAGTCCCTTCATGCCCTCGCCTCCGGGCGGCGACAAGGGGAAAAAGCAACAGGCCCGGTAGCGGCCGCACGGGACGTGGCGGAGGGCCCCGGAAAGGAGGCCCGCCGCACCTCCCGGCCGCCTGACATGAATAAAACGAAGAATATGGAAACCAGCAACAAGGAGGTCATCCGTCTGGAGCACATACGCCGCGACTTCCACGTCGGCGACGAGGTGGTGCACGCCCTGCGCGACGTCTCGTTCACCATCCTCGAGGGCGAATTCGTCACCATCATGGGCACCTCGGGCTCCGGCAAGTCGACGCTGCTCAATACGCTCGGATGCCTCGACACCCCGACGTCGGGCGAATACTACCTCGACGGCGTGGCCGTACGCACGATGGACAAGAACCAGCGGGCGACGCTCCGCAACCGCAAAATCGGCTTCGTCTTCCAGAACTACAACCTGCTGCCCAAGACGACAGCCATCGAGAACGTCGAGCTGCCGCTCATGTACAACCCCTCGTGTTCGGCCGCCGAGCGCTACCGCCGTTCGGTCGAGGCGCTGCAGGCGGTGGGGCTCGGCGACCGGCTGCTCCACCGCAGCAACCAGATGTCGGGCGGCCAGATGCAGCGCGTGGCCATCGCCCGGGCGCTGGTCAACAACCCGGCGGTCATCCTCGCCGACGAGGCGACGGGCAACCTCGACACGCGCACCAGCTTCGAGGTGCTGGTGCTCTTCCAGCAGCTCCATGCCGCCGGCCGCACCATCATCTTCGTGACGCACAACCCCGACATCGCGCGCTACAGCAGCCGCAACATCACGCTGCGCGACGGCCGCATCACGGGCGACGTGCGCAACGATCGGATTCTGAGCGCAGCCGAGGCGCTGGCGCGGCTGCCCAAAAACGACGATTGAGCCATGAACTTTGCGAACCTTTTCAAAATCGCCTTCAAGGCGCTGTGCAACAACAAGCTGCGCGGATTCCTCACCATGCTGGGCATCATCATCGGCGTGGCGTCGGTCATCACGATGCTGGCCATCGGCCAGGGGTCGAAGCGGAGCATCCAGGCCGAAATCAGCGAGATGGGCTCCAACATGATTATGATTCACCCGGGCGGCGACATGCGCGGCGGCGTGCGGCTCGACGCCGACGACATGGAGTCGCTCAAGCTGAAGGACCTGGAGGATATCCGCAACAACACGCGCTTCGTCACCTACGTCTCGCCCTCGGTCAACAGCGCGGGACAGGCCATCGTCGGGGCGAACAACACCCCGACGACCATCTACGGCGTCAACACCGACTATCTGGAAATCCGCCGCTATCGCATCGCCGACGGCGACACCTTCTCCGAGCAGGACATCCGCACCGCGGCGAAGGTCTGCCTGGTGGGCCAGACGGTGGTCGACGAGCTCTTCCCCGACGGCACGAACCCCGTAGGGCGTGTGATTCGCTTCGGGACCATTCCGCTGCGCATCGTCGGCGTACTCGAAAGCAAGGGCTACAACAGCATGGGCATGGACCAGGACGACCTGATTCTCGCCCCCTACACCACCGTCCAGAAGCGCATCCTGGCCATCACCCACCTTCAGGAGATTGTCTGCTCGGCGCTGAGCGAGGCCTACACCGAGGAGGCCATCGACGAAATCTCCGCCATCCTGCGCACCAACCACAAGCTGAAGGAGGGCGACGAGGAGGACTTCACCATCCGCTCGCAGCAGGAGCTCTCGTCGATGCTCACCTCGACGACCGACATGATGACCATGCTGCTGGCCGCCGTGGCCGGCATCTCGCTGCTCGTGGGCGGCATCGGCATCATGAACATCATGTACGTATCGGTCACCGAGCGCACGCGCGAAATCGGACTCCGCATGTCGATTGGCGCCAAGGGGCGCGACATTCTGGCACAGTTCCTCATCGAATCCATCCTCATCAGCGTCACGGGCGGCCTCATCGGCGTGCTGCTGGGCATCGGCGCCGCCGTGATGGTGAAGGTCGTGGCCTCGTTCCCAATTTACATCCAGCCGTGGAGCGTCTTCCTCTCGTTCGCCGTCTGCACGCTCACGGGGGTCTTCTTCGGCTGGTACCCCGCACAGAAGGCGGCCATGCTCGACCCCATCGAGGCCATCCGCTATGAATAATTCCCGAAAAAGGTTATCTTTACATACCATGAACGCCGTACAGTCGAAATACGCCGCATGGCTCATCCACCTGACCGCCTGGGCCGTCATCTTCGGGATGCCGCTCTTCTTCACCGGTCCGGACCGCCCGCTCATGACCGGTCCGCAATACGTTCGCTTCCTGCTGGTGCCGCTCTCGTTCATGCTGGTCTTCTACACGAACTACTTCGTGCTCATCGACCGCTACCTCACCACCCGGCGCGGCGGCCGCTTCGCCCTCTCGAACCTGCTGCTCATCCTGCTGGTCATGGTGAGCGTCCACCTGCTCTTCCGCTACGTGCTGCCGCCCGACCCGGGGCACCACCCGCCCGCCGACCGTCCGTGGCAGGACGGCGTGCGCTTCTTCCTGGGCAACGCCACGCTCTACGCGCTGGTTGTCGGCGTGGGGGTCGCCATCCGGATGACGGGAGGCTGGTACCGCGCCGAGGCGGCCCGCAAGGAGCTGGAGCACAGCCACACCGAGGCCGAGCTGCAGAACCTCAAGAGCCAGTTGAACCCCCACTTCCTCTTCAACACGCTCAACAACATCTACTCGCTCATCCAGCTCGACACGACCCGTGCCCAGCAGGCCGTCCACGACCTGAGCCGCATGCTGCGCTACGTGCTCTACGACAGCAGCCGCGCCACCGTCCCGCTCGCGGCCGAGATTGACTTCCTGCGCGACTACATCGAGCTGATGCGCATTCGCCTGCCGCGCCACGTGCGGCTCTTCGTCTCGCTGCCCGACGCCCCCTCGTCGACCCCGATTGCGCCGCTGCTCTTCATCTCGCTGGTCGAGAACGCCTTCAAGCACGGCGTGAGCAACGAAAAGCCCTCCTACATCACCATCGACATCCACGAACTGGAGGGGCAGCTGATATGCAGCATCAAGAACAGCCGCTTCCCCAAGAGCGACTCCGACCGCAGCGGCTCGGGCATCGGGCTGAGCAATCTGACCAGGCGGCTCGACATGATATACCCCGGCCGCTACATCCTCGAATACGGCCCCGCAGGCGAGACCGACTACCGGGCGCTGCTCTGCATCAAATTCGACGAACCATGAGACTGACCTGTGCCATAATCGACGACGAGCCGCTGGCCGTCGAGCTGATGGAATCCTACGTGCACAAGACGCCGTTTCTCGAACTGAAGGCCTCGTTCGGGAGCGGCGTTGCGGCCTGCGAGGCGCTGCGCGAGGAGACCCGCGTGATTTTCACCACGGCCTTCACCCAGTATGCCGTCGAGGGGTTCCGCGTGCGGGTCCTCGACTACCTGCTCAAGCCCATCAGCTACGCCGACTTTCTGGAGGCGGCCGACAAGGCGCTCGGCTGGTTCGAGATGAAGCGGCGCGCCGAGGCGCTTCCTCCGGCCGGGAAGGAGCCGCAGAGCATCTTCGTGCGGACCGAGTACCGGCTGCAGCAAATCGAACTGGAGCGCATCACCTACATCGAGGGGCTGAAGGACTACGTCAAAATCCACGTCGACAACCAGCCCGGTCCCATTCTCTCGCTCATGAACCTCAAGGCGCTCGAGGAGCAGCTGCCTCCGGACCGCTTCGTGCGGATTCACCGGTCGTACATCATCCAGCCGTCGAAGATGCAGGCCATCGAGCGCAACCGGGTTGTCATCGGCAAGGAGTACCTGCCCGTCTCGGAGAGCTACCGCCAGACGTTCTACACGTTCCTGGTCGCCCACTCGCTTCTTTTCTGACCCGCCGGAGAAGCCGGGCCCGGCGAACGGCTCCGAGAAGAGCCCCCACCATCCCCCAAGCCCCCCACCCGACACAAAGCGGGCGTCAAGGTGCCTTACGGCATCCTGACGCCCGCTTTCCGTATCCCGCGCCGGAAGCGTCACGCCTGCTGTCTGCGACGCTCGCGGTCCCGGCGGTAAATCTGATAGGAGTTCACGAAGTTCTGCCAAACGATGTAGGCCGTCGGGGCAATCGACGAAATCGGATTGAGGAACGACTGCGCCATCCAGACGGCCAGCACCGTATTCTTCTGGCCGAGCGACTGGCCGCCCGCCACCGCATCGCCGTAGCGGCGGCCCAGCATGCGGCCGATTTTGAACTGCACCAGACAGATGACCAGCGCCGCAAAGGCCAGCCAGAGCTCGATGCCCGGCGAGACATCGCGCAGGTCGATGATGAAGGCCGTCGTGCGTCCGATGATGACGACGAGCGACAGCAGCCACATGTAGAAGGAAATCTGGCTGTGGTCGGCAATCCACCGCGAGGCGCGGTGGAAGAGGAAGCGGCAGCACTGCGCCGCGGCGAAGGGCATGATGAGCAGCGGTGCCACGCGCGAGAGAATCTCGACGAAGGAGCAGTGGCCGCTCCCGGTCAGGGCGATGACGACGGGCGCCACCAGTGCGATGACCATGTTGCAGAGCAGGCTGTAGGTGGTCATCGTTGCGACGTTGGCCCCCAGCATGCCGCCGATGACCACGGCGGCCATGGCGATGGGCGCCAGCACGCAAATCATCGCCCCCTGGGCCACGATGCCGTTCAGCGGCTCGAGCAGCAGGTAGACCGCCACGCTCGCGACCACCTGGAAGAGCAGCAGCCAGAGGTGGAGCATGCTCAGATGCATCTGCTTGGGGGTCACGCGGCAGAAGGTGACGAAGAGCATCAGGAAGATGAGCGTCGGGGTAATCATCTGGTGCGATGCGGCCTCGAGCGCCGAAACGGGACGGCACAGCAGCGCCCCGACCACCATGGCCGAAGGCATGGCGATGGTCTTGACGTTGCGGTGCAGTGATTCCAGTACGTGCATGATTCCTTGTGTTTTAACCTATTTATTGAACCCGGCGGTTGAGCCGGGCGGGGTGCTGCGGAGCGTCATCAACAGGCGAAATGGCCGGGCGGAGGGCATCGGAGCCTCTCCGGCGGGAGAACCGTCAACTGGTGCGCCGGCCGCCAAACGGCAATACCGGCCATCTCACGACGAGACCCGGACCGCCGCCGGGCAGCACTGGCCGCCCTACGAGAGCAGCTCCTTGACCTTGGCCGAAATCTCCTTGCCGTCGGCCTGGCCGGCCAGCCGCTTCGAGGCGACGCCCATCACCTTGCCCATCTCCTTCATCGAGGTGGCGCCCACCTCGGCGATAATCGCCCGCACGGCCTCGGTCAGCTCCTCGGCCGTCAGCTGCTTGGGCAGGAACTCCTGCAGCACGGCAACCTGCGCCAGCTCCTCGTCGGCCAGGTCCTGACGGTGCTGCTCGGCATAGATGGCCGCCGAATCGCTCCCCTGCTTGGCCAGCTTGGAGATGATTTTAATCACGTCGGCATCGGGCAGCTCGGCGATTTCGGGACCCGCCGTCTTGGCCTCGATGATGTACTTCTTGACGTTGCGCAGCGCGCTCAGGCGCACGGGATTCTTGGCCTTCATGGCCTCCATGATTCCGGTGGAAATCTCTTTTTCGAGTGACATGGTTGTTTGTTTTTATAGTTTTTACACAATATGTTGCATCGTTTATCTACTCCGCAGCTTCATCCCTGCGTCCCTGCGTCAGAAAGCGCAGCACGTCGCCCATCAGCCGCTCGCGCTGCTCCTCCGAACGAATCGTCTCGAAGGGAAATCCCGCCACGAAGGTGCGCCGGCTGCCGTCGTTGGCCACGGCGGCCGTACGGCCCGAATCGCCGTAGCGCATCACGGCAAACGACCGCTCTCCCACGGGTCGCAGGGCATCGGCGGTCTCGACGCCGTAGCAGCTGCGCGACGGGCGGGTGCGGAACTCATACTCCCCGCGCGAAAAGAGCGTGGGGGCCACGACGCGTACATCGCCCCGACGGGCGGTCTGCTCCTGCTCCAGTGCGCAGTGGAGCACCTCGCGCACGAAGGCCCGCTCCGCCTCGCCGGCTTCGGGCCCCGTCGTAAGGTCCGAGGCGACGTAGCTGCCCGAGACGAAGAGGCTGCCGCCACGCTCGAGGTAATCGGCCAAAACACGCTGCATGTCAGTCGTGAAGGTCTTGAACGCATAGCCGCCCGTACCCCGGCCCAGCAGCGTCGAGCGCTGCTTGCCCAGAATCAGGTCGACCACATCGCAGGCCTCCGGGTCGATGCCGCTCCGCTCGACCGCGGCGGCCGAGGCCGAGCAAAAGGAGTAGCCCGCACGGGCAATCGCACGCCCGTGCATGCTGGCATAGTCGAACGTATTACCGGCCACGACCTCCGCCTCGCCGTCGCTGCGGCAGGCGCCGAGGGCCTTCGTTTCGTCGCTGTTGCGCGCCTCGGCCAGGTCGTAGACATACTGCTCGCCGACGAACGAGCTCTCCTGCAGGTAGGGAACCCCCGCGTCGAGGCGGGGATAGAATCCGGCGGTCGAGTCGCTGCGCATGCTCAGCGGTGCACTCACGCGGTCGAAGCCGTTCACCACCAGCACCCGTCCCCGCTCCTCCGAGGCGCGGCAGGCGGCCAGCGTCTCGCTCGGGAAGCTCTCGCCGCCGTCGTTGAACGCCGTGATGCGGTAGCTGTAGAGCACGTCGGGCTCCTGTTCCGTCACGAAGCGGGGCTCGGCCGTGTAGCGGCCGTTGTCGAAGCCCCCGTCGCCGCGGCGCGTGTAGACCATGTAGCCCGAAGGTGCGGCCGTCGGCTCGAGCGAATCGACGGTCGGGAGCCACGAGAGCTCGACTTGGTCCCCGTCGCCCAGCCGCACGGCGAACGACGAGACGGGGAGCGGCTGCACGACGTACGGCCGTCCGTACTGCGCCGCAACGTGCTTGAGGATACCCTTATAGACGGCCCGGCTCACGAGGAACTTGAAGCGCGGGTCGTTGCCGTAGCGCATGTCGGCGAAGTTCTGGTGGGAGAGCAATTCGAGCAGCATGGTCGGCACGTTGGGCACCCGTGCTTCGTAGTAGGAGCGGTTCCACAGCCCGCGGCGGCGCCACTCGGGTTCGCACGTGCGGCGGATGTCGCCGACCACCTGCGTCATCACCAGGTCGGTCAAATCGCGCGAGCGGTAGCGGTCGGCGCCCCCTTCGAAGCGGCCGTTCTTGTCGCGCGTGAAGAAGATTCCGAGCGTGCCAATCGTCTCGTCGCCGTCGCGCACCCCCGAGTCGGAGTGGAACGCCAGCGCCAGGTCGAGCGGAATGCCCAGTCCGGCCGAGTCACGCAGCCGCTCGGAGCCCCCCATGAGGGCATTGACCCACAGTGCGCGCGACATGAAGTCGTCCTTGTAGTCGTCGCGGTCGCCCTTGGGCGTATAGACCGACTCGTCGAAGCCGGCCCACTGCAGCCAGTAGCGCGCCCCCTCGCAGAAGCGGGGCATGCCGCTCGTCTCGGCGCGGTAGAGACCACCCGGACGGGACAGCGTATCGGCCGCCGCGCGGGCGACGTTGCCGTAGCCGCCGCCGATTTTCACGGCATCGGCCGAGACGATGCCTCCGGCGCGCCGCGAACGGTTCGAAAGCACGACGGCCTCCTGCTCACCCGCATCGAAAAGGAAGCGCCCGAGGTAGACCCACGTCCCGCCCCCCATCGTCTGGTTGACGGCAAAGCGGCTCTCGCCGCCCAGGTGGCGGACCGTATAGAGGGCGTCGTCGACGCTCCCCGGCGTCGAGTCGTAGCTCACGTAGAGGGCATACTCCCCGCGTTCGGGGATGTCGACCCGCCACACGGCGCGGCTCTCGGCCCCGGTCGTGATGCTCCGCACGTGGCGCGTCGTGCCCTGCAGGAAGGGGTTCTCGCCCGTCAGGTAGACCTGCTGGCGGTGTGCAAAGCCCACATCGCCTCCCGACCATCCGGCGTCGCCGTTCTCCTCGCGGTAGCTCTCGGCGGCGTCGTTGTCGGCCAGCACCTCGTGGCTCTGCCAGTCCCGCTCGCGGGGCAGCAGGACGCACGCCCCCGCATTTTCGAGCATGGGGACCAGGAAGGGCAGCACGTAGCTCTGCGTATAGAGGTCCTCGCACGTCTGCCAGAAGCGGGCCCGCTGCCAGCGCCAGCGCCCCTCGCGCTGGTCGAAGTAGCGGCCGTGGCTCTGCCAGAGGGCGATGTGACGTCCGGCGAGCCCCGCCGAGGGGGTTCTGCG
>OLPR01003451.1_pt1 | contig 10529 bp, 7 predicted proteins | sample 1672761 | NCBI WGS metagenome assembly OLPR01 (sample SAMEA3136721, study PRJEB25190) | human gut metagenome | biome: human gut; feature: human-associated habitat; material: faeces | place: Austria | collected 2013
CGTTCGAACGTGCCGAAGGCGCGAAGGAAGGCCGCGAGCACAAGAAGGTCATCGAGCCCGACCAGATGCGCGAGCTCGCCCACGCCTGACGGCCCGCCCACGCCCGTCCGGCATTCGTCCGGCATTCGTCCGGCATTCGTCCACCCGGCCGCGCCCCGTGCGGACGCGGCCGGGCTCGGGGCCGGACGGGCCGGGCGAATATGGGACATTTCTCGCGGCGCATATCCAGCAATCATTCAGCCTGCGATTTTAGTGTGTGCATTATGGATGCCAAAGTACGGGTGCACGGCCATTTCAACGGCCTGAAGACAACGCTGCTGTTTGCCCTGATGTGGGCCATCATCATGCTGATTTGGTGGGCCACGGGCGGCAGTCGGCAAACCCTGAGCATCTATATCGTCATCGGCCTGATTACCACGTTCGGCACCTACTGGTTCTCCGACAAACTCGCCATCGCCTCCATGGGCGCGCGGGAAGTCAGCGAGCAGGAAGCCCCGGAGATCTACCAGATTGTGCGTGAACTGAGCGCCAAGGCCGGCAAGCCGATGCCGCGCATCTACATCGCCCCCACCATGAGCCCGAACGCCTTCGCCACCGGACGCAACGAACGGCACGCGGCTGTCTGCTGCACCCAAGGCATCCTGCAGATTCTCAACGCCCGTGAACTGCGTGGTGTGCTGGGCCACGAACTTATGCACGTGTACAACCACGACATCCTGACTTCCGCCATCGCCTCTGCCATGGCCACCGTCATCTCCTACCTAGGCTATTCGCTGATGTATTTCGGCGGCGGTTCGCGAGACGACCGCGACAGTTCCGGTGGCCTCGGCCTGATCGGCGCATTGCTGAGCGTGATTCTCGCGCCGATTGCCGCGTCTTTGATCCAGATGGCCATCTCCCGCACCCGCGAATACGACGCCGATGAAGACGGCAGCTTGCTCACCGGCGATCCCGAGGCCCTGGCTTCCGCGCTGAACAAGATTTCCTACGGCGCACAGACCGCGCCGATGCGCAAAACCGCCGGCACCCAGTCCGTCTCCGCAATGATGATCGCCAACCCGTTCTCCGCGGTCGGCTTCTCGCGCTTGTTCTCCACACATCCGCCGACCGATGAGCGCATCGCGCGCCTCATGCAGATGGCCAACGAAATGAACGGCACGCCGATCGCTCCGCCCACCTACTCCACGCGCGTCGGCAGGTGACGTGCTAGGATAACTATTCGTGCCTCGTTTGGCTGAGCATGCTCGTCACGTGAGGTGCAGCAGCCGTAAGGCATGCGGACATAGTTCATCGGTAGAATGAAAGCTTCCCAAGCTTTAGAGGCGGGTTCGACTCCCGTTGTCCGCTCCATTGATTTTCAATGATTTTCATTATTTCCGGGAAAGTGTCGCGCACGATCGCAAAATTACGCGCTATTTGAGCGCTTTGCCCGCGGAACCCAGCTGCCGGCAAGCCTCGACCACGCGGGCGGACATGGAATCCTCAGCCTTACGGCCCCAAGAACGCGGATCGTAGAACTTCTTCTCGCCCACTTCGCCGTCGATCTTCAGCACCTTGTCGTAGTTCTCGAACACGTGGTCGGCGATTGGACGGGTGAAGGCGTACTGGGTATCGGTGTCGATGTTCATCTTGATCACGCCGTAGCTTACAGCTTCGGCGATTTCTTCCGGGCGTGAACCGGAGCCGCCGTGGAACACCAGCTCAAACGGCTTGCCGTTGGGGAAATCGACTATGCCGGCCGCGCTAGGCAACTCGCCTTCGGCCACCGCGCGCGCCACACGCGCCTGAATGTCGCCGAGTAGCGACGGACGCAGCTTGACCACGCCGGGCTTGTAGGCACCATGCACATTGCCGAATGTGAAAGCGGCCATGTACCGGCCACGTTCGCCCAAACCCAGTCGGCGGGCGACTTCGAGGCCATCTTCCGGAGTGGAATACAGCTTTTCATTGATTTCGGCGGAGTGACCGTCTTCCTCACCGCCGACCGCGCCGATTTCGATTTCGAGCACGGTGTGCGCCTTCTGCGACTTGTCGAGCAGTTCCTCGGCGATGTCCAGATTTTCCTTGAGCGGCACGGTGGAGCCATCCCACATATGCGACTGGAATGTAGGCTCCTGGCCTCGTGCCACCTGATCGGCCTCATGTGCGAGCAGAGGACGCACCCACTCATCCAGATACTGCTTGGCGCAGTGGTCGGTGTGCAGGGCGATGGTGATGTTCGGGTATTTCGCAGCCACTTCATGTGCGAAAGCCGCCAGCGCCAGCGAGCCGGTAACGCGATCATTGACCCCCCTGCCGGAGACGTAGGCCGCGCCTCCCACGGAAATCTGGATGATGCCGTCGGACTCGGCGTCTGCGAAGCCCTTCAACGCAGCATTCAGTGTCTGTGAGCTGGTTACGTTGATGGCTGGATAGGCGTAACCGCCTCGGCGGGCGGCATCGAGCATTTCGGCATAGCGTTCCGGTGTTGCGATCGTCATGGCTTCATTATCGCGCGAGGCATGCCCTCTAGGCTCCGTTCTTCAACCTGTGCGCTGTGCGATTGGTCACAGCATCGCCTCGTACGAGTAGAAATTCGTCACCCATTCCGGGTCGTCGCACCCCCAGCCTCGCCCTGCGTGAGACGAAACTTCGCAGGGTAGAGGGTGTAAGGTAGTCTGTTTCCGGCGGAATCGTGCGAATGCGGAGGTGCATCATGCCTGGAATTGTTCTTATTGGTGCTCAGTGGGGCGACGAGGGTAAAGGCAAGGCTACCGATTTGATCGGCACCAAGGTCGATTACGTCGCGCGCTTCAACGGCGGCAACAACGCGGGCCATAGCGTGGTGGTCGGCGATGAGTCGTACGCCCTGCATCTGCTGCCTTCCGGTATTATCAACCCGAACCTGACCCCGGTGATCGGCAACGGCGTGGTCGTGGACCCGGAAGTGCTCTTCGAGGAGATTGACGGCCTGGAATCCCGCGGCATCGATTGCTCCCACCTCAAGGTGAGCGAGGCCGCACACATCATCGCGCCCTACCACCGCACACTCGACAAGGTGACCGAACGCTTCCTTGGCAAGCACAAGATCGGCACCACCGGCCGTGGCATCGGCCCGGCCTACGCGGACAAGATCAACCGTGTCGGCATCCGCGTGCATGACCTGTTCAACGCCGACCATCTGCACGACAAGGTGGAGGCCAGCCTACACCAGAAGAACCAGATGCTGGTCAAGCTCTACAACCGTCGTCCGATTGACGTGGACCAGACCACCGAGGAGCTGCTGAAGCTCGGCGAACGCCTCAAGCCGTACGTGGCCAACACCGGCCTGATTCTCAACAAGGCGCTTGACGAAGGCAAGACCGTACTGTTTGAAGGCGCTCAGGCCACCATGCTTGACGTGGACCACGGCACCTACCCGTTCGTCACCTCTTCCAACCCGACCGCCGGCGGCGCCTGCACCGGCACCGGCGTGGGCCCCACCAAGATCACCCGCGTAATCGGCGTCTCCAAGGCCTACGTCACCCGCGTGGGCGAAGGCCCATTCCCCACCGAACTGCTGGACGAGTCCGGCGAATGGCTGCGTCAGCAGGGCCACGAGTTCGGCGTGACCACCGGCCGCCCGCGTCGCTGTGGTTGGTTCGATGCGGTCGTCAACCGTTACGCCTCCCAGGTCAACGGCCTGACCGACATCGTGCTCACCAAGCTCGACGTGCTCACCGGCCTGAAGGAGATTCCGATCTGCGTGGCCTACGACGTGGACGGCGAACGTCACGACGATATGCCGACCGATCAGGCCGCTTTCGCCGCCGCCAAGCCGATTTACGAGACCATGCCCGGCTGGGACGAAGACATCTCCGACTGCCACTCCTTCGACGAGCTGCCCGCCACCTGCCAGGCCTACGTCAAGCGTTTGGAAGAGCTGAGCGGCTGCCGTATCTCCGCGATCGGCACCGGTCCGCAGCGCGATCATGTCATCCAGATCAATTCGCTGGTCGACTGACCGTCTGCAACGAATTTCCCGGCTTGACTGGTAACGACGCGGCACATGATATCCGCCGGCTGATTCCGCGATTCGACCACTTGAAGTGGAAGATGGCGGCGGCCGGCATAGTCATTGGTCTGGTTTCAGGATTGCTGGTTGTCGTATACCGTCTCGGCATCGAATACGGCACGGATGCGTCCCGTTGGATATATGCGCGGATTTGCGAGACCCCGTGGCTGATTGCGCCGTGGGCGGTTGCCGCGGTGGCGGCCGCGCTGGCGATCGCGTGGATGGTCGGCAAGGAGCCGATGGCTGGTGGCAGCGGCATCCCGCAGACCAACGGCGTGGTGATATGCGGCTTGAAGATGCGTTGGCAGACGATTCTGCCAGTCCGTTTCGTCGGTGGACTGTTGGGCGCGTTGTTTGGTCTGTCGCTCGGCCGTGAGGGGCCGTCCATTCAGATTGGTGCGTCGGGCGCGCAGTGTGTATCCCACCGTTTGCGCGGCCGCCGCCGTGAGGACATGCAGGAGCATTATCTGGTCACCGCCGGTGCCGCGGCCGGCTTGTCCGCCGCGTTCAGCGCGCCGCTGTCCGGCATGATGTTCGCTTTGGAAGGGGTGCATCGGAGTTTTTCCCCTGCGATTCTGATGGGCGCCACCGCCGCATCGCTGACCGCCGATTTCGTCTCAAAATACTGTTTCGGTCTGCGTCCGGTTTTGGATTTCGGTGATATCGGTCAGCTGTCGTTGGAAGAGTATGTGTGGCTGATTCCGTTGGGATTGGTGGCCGGTTTGGTTGGTTCGCTGATGAACCGCTCGTTGCTTGGCTTCCAGACGCTGTACGGCAAACTGCCGGCATGGAGCCGCCCGATGATTGCGATTGCGATTGCGTTGCCTGTCGGCATCTGGTTGCCCGATGTGCTCGGCGGCGGCTCGAATCTGATTGATACCGCCGAACATGCGCGCGTCGGCTTGGGAATGCTGTGTCTGCTGTTCGTGGCGAAGATGCTGTTCACATCTACGAGTTTCGGCTCAGGCGCGCCTGGCGGTATTTTCATGCCGATTCTTGCGGTCGGTTCGTTGGCCGGCGGCATCTGCGGTGAAGTGTTGCATCGATTCGGTGATCTGCCATCCGACGCAGTGGCGGTGTTTGCGGTGTGCGTGATGACGGGCACGCTCGCCGCGTCCGTGAAAACGCCGATCACGTCGATTCTGTTGGCTGTGGAGATGTCTGGAACGTTGACGCATATGCTGCCGGTCGCGGCCGTCGCTTTCATCGCGCTGTTGGTGTCCGATTTGCTGCGCACCAAACCGATTTATGGGGAGTTGCTGGAGCGGTACGTGCGCGCGCAAGGCATGCAGATGGCGATCGCAAGCCATGTGGGCAGCGGCATTATGGAACTGCCATTGGAAATGGGAGCGATTGCGGACGGCAAGCGGGTGCGTGACGTGCGTTGGCCGTCTGGGTGCCTGATCATCGGCCTGCGTCGCGGCGAAAGCGAGATCGTGCCGCGCGGCGATACACGGCTGCGTGCCGGCGACTATCTGGTGGTGCTGTTCAGTGGCGAGGAGGAGCGCGAGGTGCGACCTGCGATGCGGCGGCTGTGTGATGCCCGGCTTGACTGAGCCTGGCTGAATTCGGCTGGACTCTGGATGTCCGAATCTGCGGAATCGGACATCCAGGGTGCATACGTTGGCGCTCCGTGTAAACTCATATGCGTTAGGAAGGCGGCAACCGCGGCCCAGCTCGTTGTTGCACGGCCTATGGGCGGAACAACGCTGTCCGCGGAAGGCCAGTACAGGGGGAGCGCAATGGAATCGCAAGAACAATCGCCGGGAGACGTGGTGACTGCGGGTGAGGACTCACATCCCATCACGCAGGCAATCGACACCGTTGAGGTGACGCATGCTGGTGCAACCGCGCCCGCCGCTAACACCATGAATCCGCCTACGATTCCCCTGGCACCGATGAAACGTATGCAGGCGCGGTTCAATCCGCTCGCCGACGGACTGATGTATGTTGTGGTGTTCGTCGGTGGATTTGTTGGAGTCGGCTGTCGGCATGCGTTGGATATGCTTCTGCCGTCGGTCAGCGGGACGCCGTTCGTTGTGGGCACGTTTGTGTCGAATATGGTCGCCTGCTTCCTGTTCGCGATGCTGACCGAATTCATGGCGACCGCTTCGTGGCTGCGTCGCCGGGTGCGGCAGGTTGTCAGCCGTGGCGTTGGGCTCGGCTTGCTCGGCGGGCTTTCGACGATGTCCGGCGTGATGCTGGAAACGATGGAAGGTCTGCACGAGCGGCATATCGCCAGTGCGCTTGGCTATCTTGCGGGAAATTTTGCAGGCGGTTTGCTCACTGCCGCCGCCGGCGTGGTTCTGATGCAGGCACTGCTGTCACGGAGTACTCGAAAGCGGGTTCGGGGTGCGTTTTCAGCTGTTTCCGTTTCCGATTCTGCCGAATCGGACACGCAGGGCGTACGCCATGTGAAAGTGGCCGACGTGGCGCGTTCTGCCGCGCAGGCCGCAATGGAAGCCGCGCAGACGGCCCAGCAGATTGCACAGACGGGACAGGTTCCGCGAGTCGAAACACCAACCGTGCCGCCGACCGCCAGCCAGCCTATGCAGACAGGCCGCGTTCCGCAGATTCCTCCGCTGGCCGTTCCTCAGCTGACGCAGCCGGCGCATCCGTTGCTGCGCGAGCCGGATACTCCAGACTTGGGGCAGCTGCCCGAGATTCAGCAGTCGCAGCCGATCCAGCAGCCGGCCAACCCGCTTCCACCCAGCTTCGAGCCCAAACCGATCACTGCGGAGATTTCGCTTGTCGCCGACCCGACTACCGGGGAGGTGCGCTGATGATGTGGATGATCTGTCTGTTCGGCGGTCTGGGAGCCATGGCCCGTTACGTGCTCGACGTGTCAATTCAACGAGGCTGGAACCGCGAGAATCGGAGAACGAACCGCAACTTCCCGCTATCCACGCTCGTCATCAACGGCGTCGCCTCGCTATGCGCGGGCATCGCCATGATGTCCTACTATTCGCAATCGGTGGATATGGACACGGTCATGATGTTCGTTGTCGGATTTCTCGGTGGTTTCTCAACATTCTCCACGGCGCTCAACGAAGTGGTTTCATTGATTCGCCAGCGTCGTTTTACGCTGGCTCTGGGCTATGGAATAGCAACCGTCGCGGTGCCTCTCATTTGCGTGGCCGCCGGTTTCGGCATTGCGCTGCTTGCCAATCCGGCGTAATTTTCACGTTACACGGACGGTCGCTGAGTAACGTGAAAGAAATCTGAGCGCCACCGCCATCAAGGCCGCCAGTCCGGATGCAACGCTGGTGATTGCATTCGACCAGACCAAGCCGCTGCTGAAGGCCTTCGCCTCCGCAGGAGTCGACACTAAGAAGCTGTATTTCGTTGCCGGACTGTCGAACAGGTTCGAGAGAATGTAAATGAATGTAATATTTCGTGGTAAGCACGTGAGCATACAACGATAGAACAGTGATGACGGGGAAGGTGCGATCATGGTCGGCATGCGCGATGTGGCGAAGAAGGCCGGGGTGTCTCTGAGCACCGTCTCGCTGGTGGTGAACGGCAACGGGTACGTGTCTGATGACATGCGCGAACGTGTGCGCAAAGCCATGCAAGCCCTCAATTATGTGCCGAACGAGCTTGCCCGCAATCTGTATCATGATTGCACGAATCTGGTCGGCGTCATCGTGCCTACCATCCGCCACCCGTTCTTTGCGACGTTTACCGCACATCTGCAGCATGCGCTCGCCGCGCAAGGATTACGCACTATGCTGTGCTCTACCGCAGATGAGGCGGATGGCGAAATCCAGTATGTCGACATGTTGCGTCGGCACATGATGGACGGCATCGTCATGTGTGCGCACACTTCGCATCCCGGCGATTATTGGACGTCGATTCATCGCCCGATCGTCGCGTTCGACCGTGTGCTTGGAGACGGTATTTCGTCGATTGGATCCGACCACGAGCAGGGTGGGCGATTGATTGCGCAGATGCTGATCCGCAATGGTGCCAAACATGTGGTGATGATTGGCGGTCCGCGAGATCAATTCTTCGATTTGGCTGCGCGCGGAGAAGTCGAGGAAGGACCGTTCGATTTGGGAAAGACCACGTTCCCGACGGTGCGCTACTACCTCACGTTGGAACAGGAATTGACCTCCGCAGGCGTGAAATACGAGTATGTTGAAGCTGGCGAAGTGATGGATTTTGCCGGCTATCATCGTGCGGTCAGCAATGCGCTCGACAAGGTGACGATCGACGGTGTCGATGCCGTGGTCAGTTCCGATATTGGTGCATCGTTCTGCGTGCGCGAAGCGTTGGGCCGTGGAATTTCCATTCCTGACGAGCTGCAGATCGTTGCCTACGATGGTACGTATTTGACTGATTTGGCCGGCATGAAGCTGACCGCGGTCGCGCAGGATTTCTCGGCGATCGCACAGTCGGCGGCCGACCATATCGTGCAGGCGATTGCCAATGAGGAAGTGGCCGCGGCTAACGCTTCACGCAAGAACATCCCCAAGCCGTTCGAGCCGAACGTGCTTATTCCCATGACACTGGTGCCAGGCGATACCACGCGTTGATACTGTGCGTCTTCATGCGTGTGCCCGGTGTGGATCGCATCGATTTCAGCGGCGTCCACAACCGGCGAACGCCCGTCGATAGTCGTGCTCATCATCCGACTTGTGCACATGTGTCCGATTCTGCCGAATCGGACGTCTGAGTTCCGAAAAATGTGTTCTGTGTGTCCGATTCTGGAGAATCGGTCATGTGTGATGTGAATTGGGATGTTTGGATGTCCGTTTCTGCAGAATCATCTTTGCTCTGTACTCGTTGATTCGCAAATACGGCGCATGGCTCGTCATACCGGCCATGCTCGGCGGCGCGGCCTTCCTGGCGGACTCGGTGCTGACGCCGGCCGTGTCGATCTCGTCCGCCGTCGAAGGCCTGAAGACGCTGCCGGCGTTGGAGCATCTGTTCACCGAGAACAAGGATCTGACGATGATGATCACCGCGGTGATCATCGTGATCCTGTTCGCCGTGCAGTCGCGCGGCACCGAATCGATCGGCAAGGTCTTCGGCTCGGTGGTGATGGTCTGGTTCGCGTTCCTGGCGATCGTCGGCGTGGTAGCCATCGGCAACGACTGGTCCGTGCTCGCCGCACTCAACCCGTACTACGGCATCAAGTTCCTGTTCAGTCCGAATAACGCCACCGGTCTGGCGCTGATGGGCACCGTGTTCCTTTCGACCACCGGCGCCGAGGCGCTGTACTCGGATATGGGCCACGTGGGCCGCGGCAACATCTACTTCACCTGGCCGTTCATCAAGGTGGCGCTGGTGCTCAACTACTTCGGCCAGGGCGCGTGGATGCTGCGCAACCAGAACAACCCCGAACTGGCCGACGCCGAGGGGATCAACCCGTTCTTCCAGATGATGGATCCGAACGTGCGCTATGTGGCCGTCGTGCTGTCGGTCACCGCCGGCATCATCGCCTCCCAGGCGCTGATTACGGGCGCGTTCACCATGGTCTCCGAGGCCACCGGCCTCAACTGGATGCCGCATCTGCAGGTCCGTTACCCTGCCCGTACCCGCGGCCAGCTGTACATTCCGGTCGTCAACGTGGTGCTGTGCGTGGCCACGCTGGCCGTGCTGCTGCTGTTCCGCGATTCGGAACATATCTCGGCGGCCTACGGCTTGGCACTGACCATCACGATGATCACCACCACGATCCTGCTGGGCATCTACCTGTGGCACCGCAGCAACAAGTTCGGCGCCGTTGTGTTCACCATCGTGTTCCTGGCGATCCAGGTCCTGTTCTTCGCCGCCTCGATGGCCAAGTTCCTGCACGGCGGCTGGTTCACGCTGCTGCTCACGCTGGCGATCCTCATGATCATGTACACGTGGAACGAGGGCACCAAGCTGGAGCGCTCGCAGCGTCGGCACATGATGCCGAAGGACTTCCTCCCCGCGCTGGACAAGCTGCACGGCGATAGCCGCATCCACCGGTTCGCGGACAACATCGTCTACCTGACCAGCGATCCGGACCTGAAGCGTCTCGATACGGACATCTTCTTCTCGATCTTCGCCGACCACCCCAAGCGCGCCCGCGCATGGTGGGCGGTGGCCGTCGAGACCACCGACGAGCCGTTCACCCGTGAGTATTCGGTCGAGAGCTTCGGTACCGACTACCTGTTCCGTGTGCGCATCCGCCTCGGCTTCAAGGTCTCGCAGTCCATCCCGGCCTACCTGCATCAGATCATGCACGATCTGGAGAAGACCGGCGAGCTGCCGAACCAGCAGTCGATCTACCCGAAGCTTGACGCCGATCCCGGCATCGGCACCATCCGCTACGTGGTGATCCACAAGGCGCTGATGCCCGAGTCGAAGGTCTCCGGCCGTGGCGCCCTCTCGCTGCAGATCAAGTACGCGATCCGCCGCGTGGCCGGTTCCCCGGTCAAGTGGTTCGGCCTGGCGCCGTACAACCCGCTGGTCGAGGTGCAGCCGCTGTTCGTGTCCACGCGCCGCCCGCCGCGCCTGACCC
>OLPR01003455.1_pt1 | contig 10520 bp, 10 predicted proteins | sample 1672761 | NCBI WGS metagenome assembly OLPR01 (sample SAMEA3136721, study PRJEB25190) | human gut metagenome | biome: human gut; feature: human-associated habitat; material: faeces | place: Austria | collected 2013
CGGCCGGCGGCTTCGCCGATCGCCCGGCAGACGCGCTCCCGATCCTCGCCGGCGAGGTCGCATTCGCTCATGGCGCGGCTGGGCAGATAGCGAACGAACATGAAATCCCGGTCGACGACGGTTTTGGACAGGTCCACGGCCAGAATTTCGGAGGCGGCTACGCCCCGCTGGGCCAGCAGGTCGTATACCTGGGCCTCGGATTCCATTAAATGCTGCTCAAAGGGCATCAGCAGATGCCGATTCACCGGCCCCATTCGCAGCACCACCTTCCCGCAATGGGCGGTATCCACCAGATATGTGGTGTTGAACAGGCCCCCGGTCAGCAGTTTCTGGGAAACCGGCCGGGTGTGAAGCCCGGCGGCCACCACCCGGACAAGCTCGGCTTCCGTCAGCGGCTGATACAGCGCGGACCGGCTGTTTACTTCGGCGCACATAATGAAACGCTCCTTTCCCGTTTGGCAGGGATTTGTCCCTATTATAGGCCATCGGCGGGCCGAAGGCAAGGCGGGTTAACCGGAAAATGCGCCGGATTTCGTTGATTTGTGGAGCGCGTCGTGATAAAATAAAGGAAGAAAAGACGGCTGCCCCAGGGCGGCTTTTCAAAACGAATTTGGTTAGATAAAACTAACACAACGCCGGGGGAGAGAAAAGAGGAAGCGGCATGTCGAAACAGGCGACGGATTTTCAGAAGAAGGAAATGAGCAAAATGTACCGGGGCCGGGGCATCTTCAAGCCCCTGAATACCGGCTGGATCGACGAGCACGTGGCCTGCGTGCGGGAATGGGTGGCTAACGTGTTCTTTTATCGCAAGGGCGATACCACGCTGATGATCGACGCGGGATATAATTACGCCCGGCTGGAGGAGAAAATGGGCTGGCTGGGCATCCGCCCTCAGGAAATTCAGCATATTCTCATCACCCATCAGGACACCGACCACGTGGGCGCGGTGGAAGCCGACAGCCCCGGCCTGTTCCGGCAGGCGAAACTGTACGTGGGGGAAATTGAAAACCGTTATCTCACCGGCGAGACCCGCCGCAGGGTGATGTTCCATCTGTACAAACTGCCCCAGGTGACCATCCGGAACGAAAAGGTGCTGCTCACCGACGGCCAGATCCTGGAAATCGGCGGCGTTCGGGTGGAATGCTTCCTGGTGCCCGGCCATACCTGGGGACACATGGTCTATCTCGTCGACGAAAAGTATCTCTTTACCGGCGATACCCTCTGGTTCGGCCCGGACGGGGGCTACAGCTTCATTTCCGCCCTGGCGGAGGACAACCGTCTGGCGGTGAAATCTCTGGCGGCTTTGGAGGAACGGCTGCAACAGCGGGGCCTTTCCCCTCTGTTCCTCACCGGGCACACCGGCTGGACGGACAATTTTGAATTTGCCTTTGCCCATAAGGACAAAAAATGCTCCTCCTTCAGGCGTTACGCCGACCCCACCGCCCCTTACGACGCGTACGAAGAAGCCGACGACACGGAGGAACGCGCCAAAGGCGGCTTTTTGAAGGGAGTGGGAAGATGAAGGTGTACGCCTTCGGCCCGGAGGACGCGCCGGCGCTCTTGCTGCTGCCCGGCACCTGCTGCCATTGGAAGAGCAATTTTGCCAGCGTGCTGCCTTATCTGACCCGGGATTTCCGGGTGCTGTGCGTCAGTTACGACGGCTTTGACGAGACGGAACCGGCGGAATTCCCCACCATGCTGGCGGAAACCGAAAAGATCGAGGATTACGTGATTCGCCGTTGGGGCGGGCGCGTCGCCGGGGCTTATGGCTGCTCTCTGGGCGGCTCCTTCGTGGGATTGCTGGCGGCCCGGCGGCGGATTCACCTGGGCGCGGGCATTCTGGGCAGTTCCGATCTGGATCAGGCCTCGCCCCTGACGGCCCGGCTGCAAACGAAGCTGCTGCTGCCCCTGATGTATCCCCTGATCCGGGACGGGCGCTTCCGCTCCCGCTTTTTGCAAAAAACCATGGAGCGGAAGTTGCAGGAAATGGGGGATTATGGCCGCGCCTTTATGAAGCTGATGGGCGGGCCGAGGCCCTACGTCACCCGGCGCAGCTGCGAAAATCAGTTTTATTCCGACCTGATTACCCCACTGCCGGAGAAAATCGACGTGCCTGGCACGGAGATTCATATCTTCTATGCCAAAAAGATGGGGGAAAAATATCGCCGGCGCTATTTGCGGCATTTTGCTCATCCGGTGATTCACGAACAGGACCTCAATCACGAACAGCTGCTGGCCTGTTTTCCGGAAAAATGGGCCCGGCTGGTGACGACCATCGTAAAAGGGAGGGAAGCCCCGTGAAGGACAGCGCCCTGCAATTCGACCGCGGCTGCCACGTATTGTATACAAAGCCCTGCAAAAAACAGATTCGGGCAAAAATCGCCCTGCATTATCCCCCGGCTCGGCGGGAGGAAATCTGGGAACGGGTGCAACGGCAGTATGTGGAGTTCCTTTCCGATTGGCGCACCGATCTGGGGGGCAAAAAGAATTTTCACAACGGGCGGGGCGGAAATTACGACTGCGTCGCCCTGATGGCCTATTATGTGGTGTGCAAATCCGTTGCCAGTCTGGCGGAAATCGAGGAAATGGAGGGCAATCTGTTCCTGCCCGCCTTCCGAAAAATGAAATTCGTGAACTGCAACCGGCCTTTCTGGAAAAAGCTCATGTATCGCGCCTTCCAGAACGCAAAGAAGCAATGCGACAAGTGGGGCGATTTTCAGATGAACCTTGCGCCCTATGACAAAAACGCGCCCATCTATTACGAATTCACCGCCTGCCCCACGGCGGAATTCGCGAAAAAGCACGGCCTTTTGGAGGTCATGCCCGCCCTGTGCAATCCGGATTTTCAGGGTATGGAGCTGATTCACGCCCGGCTGGTGCGCAAATTTACCTGCGCCAACGGCTGCAAATGCGATTACACCATCTGCGGCGACCGGGACGACTATCTGCAGGCCCATCCCGAATACCGGGACGAGGCGGGCTATCGGAGGAATCGATAAATGGCGGATTCAAAAATTTCCATTGAGAAAAACACCGTGCAGGAAACCCTGGTCATCCCCCTGTACGGCCGGAAAATGTGTTCCCAATTGTACCCCCGGCTCTTCCGGGACGACAGCGCTCAGGCCCTGATGGAGAAAATCGATTATGATTTTTCCGCCCTGGCCGCCCGTTCCCAGGGGCTGATGCATCGCTTCGGCTTTCTGGAAGTGGCCATGCGCCAGACGGATCTGGCCTGGGAGGTGCGGGATTATCTGAAAACCCATCCCCGGGCCGCGGTGGTGAATTTGGGCTGCGGCCTGGACGACACCGGCCGGGCCTGCGATAACGGCCTGTGCAAAATCTACAATCTGGATTTTCCGGACGTAATCGCCCTGCGCCACCGGCTGCTGCCCCCCGGGCCCCGGGAGGAAAACGTGGCCTGCGATTTGAACGACGTTTCCTGGTTCGAGAAAATCGACGCTTCCGGCGGAGCGGTGTTTTTCGCCGCGGGGGTGTTTTACTATTTCCTCACCGATCAGGTGCGGGCGCTGGTGTGCAAAATGGCGGAGGCCTTCCCCGGCGGGCGGCTGGTGTTCGACGGGGCGGGGAAAGCCGCGGTGAAGCTGATGCTGAAAACCTGGATTCAATCCGCCAGCATTCAGGACGTGGGCGCGTATTTCGCCGTTTCCAACGCCCGGGAGGAGCTGGGCGGGTGGAGCCCCCGGCTGCGGGTCTCCAGCCGGGGCTATATGCTGGGCTATCAGGACCTGAAGGACCCGTCGGTCAGCGGCTTTTTCCGCTTCCTGGCCCGGGTGGGGGACGGAAGGATGAAGATGCAGATCATCCGCCTGGATTTCGCCGAAGAGAAGCGCTGACAGAACCCCCAATATAAAATCAAGGCGGACTTTTCAGGCGCAACAAACGCCATGACCTTTTCCGTTGACGGAAGGCCATGGCGTTTTTTTTGATAAATATTTACAGCTGATACAGATCGGTGTATTTCCGGGTCAGATAATCCACGTAGAAATCGGGATTGAATTTGCCGCAGGCCATTTCAAAGAGCTGGCCGGGGCGGTACAGGGAGGCGTGCCGGTGAATCTTTTCCCGCAGCCAGCCGGTAATCCGGGAAAGATCGCCCTTTTCCACCTCCGCCCAGACGTCTCCCAGCTGCTGCTCCATCACCGCCAGCATCTGCGCGCCGTAGGCGCTGCCCAGGGCGTAGGAGGGGAAATAGCCGAAGGCTCCGCCGGACCAGTGGGAATCCTGCAGGCAGCCGTGAGCGTCGTCGGGCACCTCGATTCCCAGATATTCCCGGTACAGCCGGTTCCAGGTCTGGGGCACGTCCCGCACCGCCAGGGTGCCGGCGATGAGCTGCTTTTCCAATTCATAACGCACCATGATGTGCAGGCAATAGGTCATTTCGTCCGCTTCCGTGCGGATGAGGGAGGGCTGCACCCGGTTGACGGCCCGGTAGAAGCTTTCCGCGTCCACCCCCTGCAATTGATCCGGGAAGCGCTTTTTCGCCATGGGCAGCACGACCTTTACAAAGGGCAGGGAACGGCCCACGATGTTTTCATAAAAGCGGGACTGGCTTTCGTGAATGCCCATGGAAACGCCCCCGGCCACCGCCGTGTAATTATACCGGCTGTCGCAGTCCAGTTCGTACAGGGCGTGACCGCCTTCGTGAATCACCGAATACATGGAGGAGCCCAGGTCGTTTTCATAATAATGGGTGGTGATGCGCACGTCCCGGTTGTTAAAGTTTTCCGTGAAGGGATGCTCGGTTTCCCCGATGACGCAGTAGCGCCTGTCCAGCCCCATCAGCTCCATCAGGTCGTCGGAATATTTCCGCTGCAATTCCACCGGATATTCCCGGTGCAGAAATCCGTCCTCCGGCGCGGGCTTTTCCCCAATCCGCGCGATCAGCGGCACCAGTTTTTCCCGAAGCCGGGCGAAAAACGCGTCCAGAATTTCGGTGGTCATGCCCTCTTCGTATTCGTTCAGCAGCGCGTCGTAAGGGGGCAGGTCCGGGTTGTAATATCCGGCGAATTTCCGGTTGTATTCCACCAGTTTTTCCAGATACGGGGCAAAGGCGGGGAAGTCGTTTTCATTCTTGGCCTTTTCCCATACCTCCTGAGCCTGGTTCAGAAGCTGGGTGTAGGCCACATATTCCTCCTGAGGAATCCGGGAAATCTGGCGGCACTGCCGGCGCACCAGTTCGGTTTCCCGCCTGGCCTGGGGGTCCAGCTCATCCGCCCCGGCTTCCAGCGCGGAGAGAATCGCTTCGTTTTTCGGGTCGGCAATCAGCGCGTAATACATGTCGCTGAGCACCCCCAGGGTCTGCCCCCGGCCTTCGCCCGCGCCCTTGGGGCCCACGGTGGCGGCGTCCAGGGAAAGCATGCCCATGGCGTGAGAAAGGGCGTGCTGACGGTTTTCCAAATCGCGCAGGGCTTCCAGCGCCTGCTGCAGGGTTTCTTTCATGGTACTTGGCCTCCTTTGGTGCTGTCATTATGGTACCCCCGGGCGAGATGTTTGTCAATCGCCCTCGAAAAATCTTCGCAGCTTCAGCCTGTCCCGGAAGTCCAGATGGCCGTCCAGTATCCGGGAATGCAGGGCGATCAGCGGGCCGTTTAACAGGGCGCTGACCAGGGTGCCCACGTGAATGCCCCGGAACTGGCCCAGCCCGAAAAAGGCGAAGCTCAGCGCTACGGAGACGGCCATGCTGGTGTAATCATAATAGCGCTTGAACCGGTACAGATCCAGCCCGTAATGCCGGGAAATTTCCTTGACAAACAGTTCGTAGGCCTCGGGCATGAAATACGTGTGAAACAGAAACGCCACGCCGCCGGTGGTGATGTAAATGCCCAGGGCGTAATACACGCAGCGAATCCAGATTTCCCGGGTCTGGGGCAAAAGGGACATCAGCAGCATGGCCCCGTCCAGCGCCAGCCCGTAAAGCACCGCCGTGACAAAGGAAAACAGATAGCTCAGCCGGAACCGCCGCAGCACGCAGCCCAGCGCTACCAGCAAAAGCGCCTGCAAAAGGTATTCCGCCATGCCGAAGGTGAAAAACGGCAGCGTCTGGGAAAGCTTCAGATAAGTAAGATACGCCGGCGCCACCACCATGGACATGCCGAAATCCGCCGAGGCCATCATGGCCGTGCCCAGCGCCATGGTCAGAATGCCCAGCACATAGGCCGCTTCCGAAGAAAAACCGCGCTTTTTCGTTTGCAAGAATGTTTCCTCCCCTGTAAAAATAAAAACAGCCCTTGCCGTTTGTTTGGAAATAGAAACGGCAAAAGCTGCATTTATTATACTGGAAGACGCGTCGCCTGTCAAATCCGCCTCAGTTCAGCAGCGCCAACACGTCCTCCTTAGGCTGATACCCCAGGGAAGAGGCGGTCATTTCCCCATCCTTGAAGACCAGCAGGGTGGGAATGCTGGAAATGCGGAACCGGCTGGCCAGATCGGGCTGCTCGTCCACGTCGACCTTGCATACCTTGATCTTGCCGGCGTTTTCTTCGGCGATTTCGGCAATGATGGGGGCCAGCATCCGGCAGGGGCCGCACCAGGTGGCCCAGAAATCCACCAGCACCGGGATTTTGGATTCCAATACTTCTTTATCAAAATTCTCTTTGGTGAGCGTAACTTCAGCCATGGTTTTTCTCCTTTTCTCCGCCGCGGGATTTGTAATACAGCATGCAATGGCAATAGCCTTCAAAATCCGGGTCCGCAATCTGTTCCCGGAATTCCCGGCACATGCACTTGTTGTCTTCCGTCCGTTCCAGGCGGCAGGGACAATAGCCGCCGGTGCGCTTCAGTCCTTCCTTCACGGCCTGCACCACTTCCTTGTCAGGGTTCAGCGTGATCTTCATTCCCGGGTCGCCTCCTTCCTGCATGCCTTCCCTTTTATTGTACCAGAGATTTCGCCGGTGAATCGCTGAAAATACAAACTTACTCAAAATTTAACGGAAAACTTTCTGGTTGCAATTTCCAATACAAGGGAATATAATTTAAGAAAGAATGAATCATTGAGGGGTATATTATATGAACGGACAATTCGTGCTCTCCTGCGAATCCACGGTGGATTTGCCCTACAGCTACGTCTCCGGCCGGGACATTCCGGTGCTGTTCTATTCCTATCTGGTGGACGGCAAAGAATATGTGGACGATATGGGCCGGGATCCTCAGGCACTGCCGGGATTTTACGCCCTGCTGAACGCCGGGCACATGCCCAGCACTTCCCAATTGAATACCTATCAGTATCTGGAATTTTTCGACGCGCTGGCGCAGCAGGGGGATGTCCTGCACGTGGCCTTCGGTTCCGGCATGACGGCCTCTGTGAAAAACGCCTGGGAAGCGGCGGAGGAAATCCGCAGGAAATATCCGAACCGGCGCATCGAAGTGGTGGATTCCCTGTGCAGCTCTTCCGGTTACGGTCTGCTGGTGGATTATGCCGCCGATTTGCGGGACGCGGGCAGGAGCCTGGAGGAAACCCTGGCCTGGCTCCAGGAAAATTGCCGCAGCGTGCACCATCAGTTCTATTCCACGGATCTGAAGTATTACCGGCGCAGCGGGCGGATGTCCGGCGCGGCGGCGACCGTGGGCGCCATTCTCAATATTTGCCCCATTATGCGCCTGAACCGGGCCGGCAAGATCATTGCCTATGATAAGGTGCGGGGCCGGAAAAACGCCATTCGGGAAACCGTGCGCACCATGAACGCCCACGTGCGCAACGGCGGGGATTATAACGGAAAGTGCTTTATCTGCCACAGCAATTGCCTGGACGCCGCCCTGGAAACCCGCGCCGCCGTGCAGGCCGCTTTCCCGCATATCGAGGGGGAAATCCGCATCTGCGATATTGGCACCATCATCGCCTCCCACTGTGGCCCCGGCACCGTGGCGGTGTTCTTCCTGGGGGACGAGCGGCCGGAATAAAGGAAAGACAGCGTCCGCATTCGTCTCTCTGCGCGGCATAAAAGCGCCCCGTTTTCGAAGCAGCAATGCCGAAGACGGGGCGCAAATTTTGTTTCAGATATTTATTTGTTCAGAATGTCCATGAATTCCTTGCCGGTGATGGTCTCCTTTTCCAGCAGGAACGCGGCCAGCTGATGGAGCTTGCCCTCGTTTTCCCGGAGGATACGGTCGGCCTTCTCCCGGGCGGTTTTCACGATGGCCACCACCTGCTGATCGATCTTTTCCGCGGTGGCCTGGGCGCACACCAGGGAAGCGTCGCCGCCCAGGTACTGGTTGTTGATGGTCTCCAGGGCCACCATGCCGAATTCCTCGCTCATGCCGTAGCGGGCCACCATGCCCCGGGCAAGCTTGGTGGCCTGCTCGATGTCGTTGGAAGCGCCGGTGGTGATGCTGCCGAAAATCAGCTGCTCCGCTGCCTGACCGCCGGTGAGGGTGGCGATTTTGTTTTCCATTTCCGTCTTGCTCATGAGGAAATGCTCGCCCTCGTCCACCTGCATGGTGTAGCCCAATGCGCCGGAGGTGCGGGGAATAATGGTGATCTTGGTCACCGGGGCGGAATTGGTCTGCTTGGCCGCCACCAGTGCGTGGCCGATTTCGTGATAGGAAACGATCTTCCGCTCCTCGGGGCTCATGACGGCGTTCTTCCGCTGATAGCCGGCGATGACGGTTTCCACGCTTTCCTCCAGATCGGCCTGGGTCACCGTGTCGCGGCCCATGCGCACGGCGCGCAGAGCGGCTTCGTTGATGATGTTGGCCAGTTCCGCGCCGCTGGCGCCGGAAGTTGCCCGGGCGACGGCGGCGTAATCGATGTCGCCGGCCATCTTCACGTCCTTGGCGTGCACCTTCAGAATGGCGATACGGCCGTTCATATCCGGCAGCTGCACGGGAATGCGCCGGTCAAACCGGCCGGGGCGCAGCAGCGCGGGATCCAGGGATTCAGGCCGGTTGGTGGCCGCCAGAATCACCACGCCCTTTTTGCCGTCGAAGCCGTCCATTTCGGTAAGCAGCTGGTTCAGGGTCTGCTCCCGCTCGTCGTTGCCGCCCATGCCGCCGTTATCGCGCTTTTTGCCGATGGTGTCGATTTCGTCGATAAACACGATGCAGGGGGCCTTTTCATTGGCCTGCTGGAACAGATCGCGCACCTTGGCCGCGCCCATGCCCACGAACATTTCCACAAATTCCGAACCGGAAATGGAGAAGAAGGGCACCTTGGCTTCGCCGGCCACGGCCTTGGCCAGCAGGGTTTTGCCCGTGCCGGGAGGGCCCACCAGCAGCGCGCCCTTGGGCAATTTCGCGCCGATTTTGGCGTACTTCTCCGGCTCGTGCAGGAAGTTTACGATTTCTACCAGGGCTTCCTTGGCCTCGTCCTCGCCGGCTACGTTGGCGAAGGTCACGCCGGTTTCGTTTTCGGCCACGATTTTCGCGCCGGATTTGCCGAAGCTCATGGCGTTGGCCCCGGGCATGCCGCCCCGCTTCTGCATCTGCGCAAAGAGTACCCGGCCCAGCACGCTGAACAGCAAAATGGGCACGACCCAGGAGAGAATAAAGCTCAGAAGGGGCGAATCCTGGGTGGGAATGGTGGACGTAAACTTTACGCCCGCGTCCTCCAGCCGCTGCCGGAGGTTATCGTCCGGGAAGACGCCGGTTTTGCAGGTGATCTCCCGTCCGTTTTCCCCCTCGGCCACGAAGACGATCTGTTCGCTGTCCTGTTCCAGGGCCACTTCCTTGACCTTGCCCGCGTCGATCATCTTCAGAAAGTCGCTGTAATCCACGTTTTCCACCTGCCGCTGCAGCAGCGCCGGGAACACCAGCGCGTTCAGAAGCAGCAGCACCAGTCCCGCCAGCAGCGCGTAATAGACCAACGGCTTTTTGCTGGGCTGATCGGATTTTATCATGCGATGCACCTCGATTCCATCAATTTGCTTCCGCTTTCTGCCACAAGTATAGCACAGTTTATCCCAAAAACAAACAGCAGAATTTGTGGATTTTTTTAAATTTTCTTCTCAAATCACTGGAAATCCGCCATGCTGGCCGCCTGCAGCAGGGCTTCCCGCTGATGGGGCGGCAGATTTTCCCGAAAGGCCTCCAGCGCCCGGAACAGGCGAATTTCCCCCGCGTCGGTGAGGAAATCCGCGGAAGGATACCGGGCGGTGAGGGCCGTCAGCACCGGCGCAGGCAGCCGGGGCAGTATTTCCGCAAAATCCGCCTTCGTCAGGGGCGCGTCCCGGAGAATTTCCAATAAGTCCCCCAGCCCCCGCACCTGATTCAGCATTTCTTCCGCCTTCTGCCGGGGCGTTTCCAGCCGGGTCAGATCCGCCAGCAATCGGGCATAGGCTTCCCGTTCCATGGCCGGGCCGTAGGAAAACACGTATTTCTTTTCCGGGGCCGGGGCTTTGCCGGTGCACAGGGCCTCTTCCAGCCGTCCCGCCGCCATGGCCCGCTCCAGCGAAGCGGCGATGCCCGGCAGGCTGCGGCGGAGATAATCCTCAAGCCCCGGCGGGCAGGCCAGCTCCTCTGCCATGGCCTCCAGATGGGGCCGCAGCAGTTCCGCGATTTCCCTCCGG
>OLPR01003458.1_pt1 | contig 10513 bp, 6 predicted proteins | sample 1672761 | NCBI WGS metagenome assembly OLPR01 (sample SAMEA3136721, study PRJEB25190) | human gut metagenome | biome: human gut; feature: human-associated habitat; material: faeces | place: Austria | collected 2013
GGCAGGGCAAACCGGAGGAAATCCTTCATCAGCACCTTGCTGCCCTTAAAATCCAGGATGTACTTCAGCCGCACCCGGGCGACTTTGTTGGTGGAAGCGTCCACCAGGCAGATGCACACCTCCACGCAGCGGGCGATGACCGTGGCGATGGCCACGCCCTTGAGGCCCATGGGTTCGCCGAACCAGCCGAAGATGAACGCGGCGTTCAGCAGCACATTCAGGCCCAAGGAGATAAAGTACGTCACCGTGCTGAGCATCACCCGCTCCACGCTGCGCATGATGTTCAGATACGCCATGGAGAAGCCGGAGAGCACATAGGTAATGGCGATGATCCGCAGATATTCCACGCCCTCCCGGATAATGGGCTCTTCAGAGGTATAAATGCGCATCAGCATTTCCGGGGCGCACCAGGTGACGCAGGCGAACACCGCCCCCGCCGCAATGGAAAACCGCAGCGCAATGCCGATGACCCGTTCGATGGTCACCTTATCCCCCTTGCCCCAATACTGGGCCGTGAGCATGCTGGCTCCGGAAATCAGCCCATAGAAGACGATGGTCAGGATAAAGTACACCTGATTGGCCAGGGAGGATGCCGACAGGGCGTCCTTGGAAACGAACCCCAGCATCACGGTGTCCGCGGAATTCACCGCGGCGTTGATCAGGTTCTGCAAAATGATGGGAATGGACAAAACGCACATGTTCCTGTAAAAGGCTTTGCGCGGGCTCACCTGGGCAGTCTGCTGCATATCTGCTCATCCTTTGTTCAAAAATTTTTAGAAATCAAACAGAGTCACCTGGCTGGTTTCGGGCATATCCCCCAGGCAGCCGGCCTGCTTCAGCTGTTCGATGGTGGATTTCGCCACCTTGCGCCGAAGCATGTCCTCCTGAGAAATAAAGGGCCCCGCCTCCCGGGTTTTCACATACGCCTCGGCGGCGTTCAGGCCGATGCCCGGCAGGGAATTGATGGGCGGCAGAATCGCGCCGTCGTCAATGACGAATTCCCCGGCGCGGGAACGGTACATGTCCACGGGCTTGATGTGCACGCCCCGGAGATTCATTTCGATGAGAATCTCCAGCATGTTCACCTCGCCGTCCTTGCGCTCCCGCTCTTCCTTTTCCAGATCGTTAATGGCCCCGATCATGCCCCGCAATTCTTCCACGCTTTCGGTAGTCATGGTCACGCCGTTAAAGGAATCCGCGTTGCGCATGAGGTAGCAGGTGTAGTAAGCGATGGGGTAAAAAATCTTGAAGTAGGCGATGCGCAGGCCCATGGTCACATAAGCCACCGCGTGGGCCTTGGGGAACATGTAGCCGATTTTCTTGCAGGAATCGATGTACCAGTCCGGCGCGTCCACCGCCTTGATGGCCTCTTCCATCTCCGGCTTCAGGCCCTTGCCCTTTCGCACGGATTCCATGGTTTTGAAGGCGATTTCGCTATCCACGCCTTTGGCGATCAGCGCGTTCATGATGTCGTCGCGGGTGCAGAAGCATTCCTTCAGGGGAACGCCCGCCCGCACCAGGTCCTGGGTATTGCCCAGCCACACGTCCGTGCCGTGGGAAAGGCCGGAAATTCGAATCAGTTCCTCCATGGAGCTGGGCCGGGTTTCCACCAGCATGCCCCGCACAAAGGGCGTGCCGAATTCGGGAATGCCCAGGGTGCCCGTGGGGCAGCCCAGCTGTTCCTCCGTCAGGCCCAGCGCCTCCGGCCCGGAGAACAGGGAGATGATCTTTTTGAACACCTCCGCGTCATGCAGGGGCACGGCCTGAGGGGCAATGCCGGTAATGTCCTGCAATTTGCGCAGCATGGTGGGATCATCGTGGCCCAGAATGTCCAGCTTCACCAGAATATCGTGCATGGAGTTGAAATCGAAGTGGGTGGTGATGGTCTGGGTGGTCTGGTCGTCCGCCGGATGCTGGATGGCGGTGAACTGATAGATTTCGTAATCCTTGGGCAGAACCACCATGCCCGCCGGGTGCTGGCCGGTGGTACGCTTTACGCCGGTAATGCCCTTGGCCAGGCGCAGCTTTTCCGCCTTGGAATAGGCCAGACCCCGTGCCTCGGCGTATTTCAGCACGTAACCGAAGGCGGTCTTGTCCGCAATGGTGCCGATGGTGCCCGCCCGGAACACGTTTTCGCTGCCGAACAGGGTTTTTACGTAATTGTGGGCCACCGGCTGATATTCGCCGGAGAAGTTCAGGTCGATATCCGGCACCTTATTGCCCTTGAAGCCCAGGAACACCTCGAAGGGAATGTTAAAGCCGTCCTTGTCCATCAGCGCGCCGCATTCCGGGCAATTCTTGGCGGGCAGATCCAGACCGCAGGCGTACTGTTCCGGAATGTCGAATTCGTTGTGCTTGCACTTGGGGCAGACGTAATGGGGCGGCAGGGAGTTCACTTCCGTAATGCCGGAAAGGAACGCCACCAGCGAGGAACCCACCGAGCCTCGGGAGCCCACGATATAGCCGTCGGAAAGGGACTTGGCCACCAGCTTTACCGCGATCATGTACAGGGTGGAGAATCCGTATCCGATAATCGCGCCCAGCTCTTTATCGATGCGCTTCTGCACGATTTCCGGCAGGGGATCGCCGTAAATGGAAATCGCCCGGTCCATCACTCGCTGGCGCAGTTCTCCCTCGGCTTCGGGCCAGAAGGGCTGGAAGGTCTCCTTCCCCTCCGGATGCTTGATGTGGAATTCCGTAGGTTCGATCATGTCCGCAATGCGGTTGGGCACGTCGATGACCACTTCCTCGGCCTTTTCCTTGCCCAGGTAGGAAAATTCCTCCATCATCTCGTCCGTGGTTTTGAAATACAAAGGCGGCTGAATGTCCGCGTCGTCGAAGCCCTTGGTGTCCATGAGAATCGCCCGGAAAATGGCGTCCGTGGGCTCCAGAAAGTGCACGTCGCCGGTGGCCGCCACCGGGATGTTCAGCTTATCCCCCAATTCCACAATGCGCCGGTTCAGCGCACGCACCTCGTCCATGGAGGCCAGGCGGCCTTCCCGCACCAGGAAGGCGTTGTTCCCCGCCGGCTGGATTTCCAAATAATCATAAAACCGGGCCATCTTCTCCAGCTTTTCCTGACTTGCGCCATTCACCAGCGCCCTATAAAGCTCGCCGGATTCGCAGGCGCTGCCTACGATAATGCCCTCCCGATATTTCTGAATCAGGCCCCGGGGAATGCGGGGCGTCCGGTGGAAATAATGTAAATGACCCTCGCTCACCAGCCGGTAAAGGTTGGTCACGCCGGTCTGATTTTTGGCCAGCAGAATGATGTGATAGGCCTCGCCGCCGGCGTCGGTGCCGAAAGCGTCGTTCAGGTCCGTCAAATGAATCAGCGGCCGACGCTTCTCCAGATTCTCGAAGGACTTCAGCATCATCAGCGACGTGGCCCGGGCGTCGTGCACCGCCCGGTGGGCGTTCACCAGAGATATATCCAAAAGCTTGCACAGGGTGCCCAGCTTATGGTTCTTACTCTGGGGATACAGATTTCGCGCCAGAGCCAGAGTATCCAGCACCGGATAATCGAACCCCAGCCCGATGCGGCTGAGCATGCGCTTGATAAAGGCCATGTCGAAGGATGCGTTATGGGCCGCCAGCGCAGCGCCCTCGATGAATTTCGCGAAATCCGGCGCTACCTGCTCCAGTGTGGGCTGATCCCGCAGCATGGCGGTGGTAATCCCCGTAATTTCCACAATCTTATCCGGCAGCGGCCGCCCGGGATTGATCAATTGGGAGAATTCCCCCACTTCCCGGCCGTTTTCGATGCGCACCGCGCCGATTTCGATGATCTCGTCCGTGGCGGTGTTCAGGCCGGTGGTTTCCACGTCCAGCACCACAAAGGGCGTGTCCGCAAATTTCCGCTCCCCGGGGTCCAGAATGATGGTGGGCGCGTCGTTGATAAGATAGCCCTCGCAGCCGGGGATCAGCTTTACCCCGGTCTTTTTCGCCAGTCCATAGGCCTCCGGGAAGGCCTGCACCACCCCGTGGTCGGTAATGGCCAGGGCGCTGTGGCCCCAGGCCTTGGCCCGCTTCATCAAATCTTCCACGGAAGCGCAGGCGTCCATGGTGCTCATCTGGGTGTGGCAATGCAGTTCCACCCGCTTGCGGGGATAGGTATCCTCCCGCACGGGTTTTTCCGCGGTCATTACGTCGTTGACCATCAGAACCATTTCGTGGTCGAAATCGTCGTAGCGATAATTGCCCCGCACCTTGACCCAGTTGCCGTCCTTCAGGGCCTCGGCCAGCGCGTCCACCTGGGCCTGGGCGGACTGGGGATCTTCCTGCCCCCGCTTGCCCGAGGCAAACAGTTTACAGGTGGCGGAACCCAAATAATCCGTCATGGAGAATTTGACGATCTTGCTTTTTCCGGTTTTGGTGTCCTTGCATTCGAAGCCGGAGGCCTCGCCCATGATGACCACCCGGCCGCTGTCTTCCGCCAGCTGGTTCATGGGAATGGGCGTTTCGGAAATGGCCTTGCCCAGCACGGCCTCGGCGGGCCGGGCCTGTCGCGGCTTTTCCGCGCCGACGCCGGTGCGGGTCTGTTCCGCGAACAGCTCCAGCTCCTTCTGGCGGGCCTGGTCGATTTCCCGGATTTTTTTCTCGTCGTCGCCGGTAATCCGGATGGCGGCCTGGGCGCGAATGGAAAACAGCTGGAAAATCAGCTTCTCCAGCATCCGGTCCACTCCCCGGGCCTTCAGAAAATCCGCGCCCTCGGGGGAAGTGACGCACACGGTGAGCTTGCCCTCCTCCAGCTTCCATTCCGAGGCGTTCCATTCCAGAAATGGCATGGAGGCCGGACTTTCGTGGGCCACCAATTCCGAAAGCAGTCCGGTGGCCAGCTTTACATCCTGTTCCACCGCCGCCTTCAGCGCCGGATAGCGCACCCTTAATTCCACCTGCACTCCGGGAAAGGCCGCCGCAAAGGCTCGTTCCAGTTTCTTGAATTCCCGCCGGTTCAGGATTCGGGATGCGTTCAGTTCAATGGTAATGTCCGCCGTGGCACGGGAAATGCTCACCTTGTTCAGGCTAAGCAGCGCCGACAACGCCGGATCCGCGCTGTCCACCAGTTTTCTCCAAAGTTCCGCCATGGAAAACCTCTTTCGCTTCTGATTCCGCCGTTTTTATTCCGCCAGAAAGCGCCGGCGAATTTCGTCGATCAGTATTTCCGCCAAATCTCCCCGCACGGCCCGGGGCGCCTGACCCCGCACAAACAATGCGCCGCCGTCCTTGCCGCCGGCAATGCCGATATCCGCCTCCCGGGCCTCACCGGGGCCGTTGACCACGCAGCCCATCACCGCCACCTTCAGGGGGCGACGCACCTGGCGGGTGGCAAGGCGCACCTTTTCGGCGATGCCCTCCACGTCGATGCAGGTTCGCCCGCAGGTGGGACAGGAGATAATTTCCACATAATCCTTCCGCAGGCCGGCCGCCCGCAGAATTTCCAGCCCGGCGGCAACCTCCTGCACCGGGTCGCCGGAGAGGGACACCCGAATGGTGTCGCCAATGCCCTCCATCAGAAGGGTGCCGATGCCCACGGCGGATTTCACCATGCCCGTGCGGGCCGTGCCGGATTCGGTAACGCCGATATGCTGGGGCAGATCGGACTGCTCCGCCGCCAGACGGCAGGCCGCCACCATGGTGGGCACATTGGTGGCCTTATAGGAAATGGCAATATCCCGAAAGCCCGCCTGTTCCAGCATGCGGGCGTGGTTCAGTCCACTTTCCACCATGCCCTGGGCAGTCACGCCGCCATACCGGGCCAGGATGTCTTTTTCCAGGGAGCCGGAATTTACGCCGATGCGCACCGGCACGTCCCCATGGGCCTTCAGGCAGTCCGCCAGTTTGCGCACGTTGGCCTCCCCGCCGATGTTGCCGGGATTGATGCGCACCTTGGCGATGCCGTTTTCCACAGCCTGAATGGCCAGGCGGTAATCAAAGTGAATGTCCGCCACCAGCGGCACCGGGCTTCCGTCCACCAGTTGCCGCACCGCCCGGGCGCAGGCCTCGTCGTACACAGAAACGCGCACGATGTCCGCCCCCGCTTCCGCCGCCGCGCGAATCTGCGCCAGGGTGGCGGCCACATTCCGGGTATCGGTGTTGGTCATGGTCTGTACCGTCACCGGCGCGCCGCCGCCCATGAGCACGCCGCCGATATGAATCTGTCTGGTCATATGCGTTTTCCTTTTCTTTCGTCAGCCGCCGGTAATCAGCCGGGCGATGTCCTGATACGTCACCAAACCGATGAGCACCAGCAGCAGCAAAAAGCCGATGGCGTGCACCATGCCCTCTTTTTCCGGGGGCACGGGCCTGCGCCGAATTCCTTCCACGATCAAAAACACCAGCCGTCCGCCGTCCAGCGCGGGCAAAGGCAACAGGTTCATAATGCCCAGGTTCAGCGAGATCAGGAACACGATATACAAAATCATATACCAGCCTTCCTTCACCTGGCCGCTGACGAAGGAGATGATGCCCACCGGGCCGGAAACTTCCTTTACGCCCTCGCCCTTGAACACCAGATTTTTCAGGGTGGTCAGCATCATTTTGGTTACATCCAGCATGAACCGGCCCGCTTCCGGCACCGCTTCCGTGAAGGTATAGGTGCGGCTGGAAAACTGAATGCCGATCTGCAGCGCCTGGGTCACCGTGGCGTTTCCGTTTTCGTCCACGCTCTCCACGTCCACCAGCGCCGGAGTCACCTGCGTTTCCACGGTTTCACCGTTTCGATTCAGGGTAAAGTTCAGCGCCGTGGTCTCGTCCGCCGCCTGCACCTGTTCCCGCATTTTCAGCGCGCCGTCGTTATCGTAGGAAATGGGCTGGCCGTTTACCGCCGTCACCACATCCCCCGCCTGAAAGCCCGCTTCATAGGCCGGGGTATTTTCCACCACCGCGTCAATTTTAGGCAGCAGCGAGGCGGTCATGTAATTGGCCAGCAGCACCACCGCCACCACATAGGCAAACACGAAGTTCATCACCGGGCCCGCAGCCACCGTGAGAAAGCGCTTCCAAACCTTGGCGTTATTCATGGCGTTGGGAGCGGGATGCGCCTCGTCCTCTCCCACGAATTTGCAGAATCCCCCCAGGGGAATCAGCCGGACGGAATACTGGATGCCCTTGCGCTTCCAGCCGAAGAGTTTGGGGCCCATGCCCACCGCGAATTCCACCACGCCGATGCCGCACAGCCGGCCCACCAGATAGTGGCCGAATTCATGCACCACCACGATCACACCCAGGATACAGATTGCCGCCAATATATAGAGAATTTTCAGCATGCGCACCTCCGATTTTCGCGCTTATTTCGCCAAAAACTGTTCCGCCGTTTTCCGGGCCAGCGCGTCTGCCGCATACACGTCCTCAATGGAACGCACCGGCGCGGTCTGGATCCGGTTCAGGGTCTTTTCCACCGTTTCCGCAATGGCGCCAAAGGGGATGCGTTCCATCAGAAACGCCGCCACAGCCACCTCGTTTGCGCCGTTCAGGGTCACCGGCGCGGTCCCCCCCGCCCGAATGGCCTCCAGCGCCAGCCCCAGGCAGGGATAGCGCTTCAGATCCGGCGCCTGAAAGGTCAATTGAGAAAACGCCGCGAAATCCAGGGGCCGGGCCTGATAATCCAGCCGATGGGGATAGCCCATGGCGTAGCCGATGGGGCCCCGCATGTCCGGATTGCCCATCTGCGCCAGCACCGCCCCGTCCTCGAATTCCACCATGGAATGTACCACGCTCTGGGGATGGATGGTCACGTGGATTTTCTCCACCGGCATATGGAAAAGATAATGGGCTTCTATGACCTCCAGGCCCTTGTTCAGCATGGTGGCGCAATCCACGGTGATTTTTTTGCCCATGACCCAGGTGGGGTGCTTCAATACGTCCGCCGGAGTGGCGTGATAGAGATTTTCCAGGGGAAAATCCCGCAGCGCACCGCCGGAGGCCGTGAGAATCAGCCGCCGGGGACGATTGGGGCCCGCGCCCTGCAGGCACTGGAAAATGGCGGAATGTTCGCTGTCCACGGGCAGAAGGGGCTTATTCAGCCGCGCCGCCTTCTCCATTACCAGGTTTCCCCCGGTCACCAGCGCTTCCTTATTGGCCAGCAGCACCCGCTGGCAGTGATCCAGCGCCGTCCACACGGCGTCCAGCCCCGCGATACCCACGATGGCGCACAGTGCGTCCTCCGCGCCGGATTCCGCCAGCGCCCGAGCCGAGCTGTTTTTGCCGAAGATCCACCGGCAAAATTTCACATCCTCGGGAATTTCCCGGGGTTTTGTTTCCAGCGCCGCCACCCGCGGCCGGAATTCACGCACCAGTTGAAACAGCTTCTCCGCCGAAGCGTGAGCCGTCAGGCAAACGGGATAAAAATGATCGGGATACCGGCGCGCAATGTCCAGCGCCTGCGTCCCGATCGAGCCCGTTGCGCCCAGAATTGCAATCGTTCTGCGCATAGTTTCTCCTGTAATTATACTTAATATCCCAGTGCCGTAAAGAAGGCATACACCGCCGCCGCCGTAAACAATATGGCGTCCAGCCGGTCCATCATGCCTCCGTGGCCGGGAAACAGCTTGCCGTAATCCTTAATGCCGCAATAGCGCTTCACCAGCGAGGCGGTAAGATCGCCCAATTGGGAAATCACCCCCGCCACCAGGCCGAAGATGGCAAAAGCCCACCAGGGCGCGGGCATGGTCATGGCCGCATTTCCGGAAAAATGCGCGTCAACGGCCACCACAGCCAGCGGAATGGCCACGGAAAAGGCCACCGAAGCCGCAAGCCCCGCCATGGCCCCCGCCACGGTCTTATTGGGGCTGATGCCGGGAATGAGCTTGCGCTTGCCCAGGGCCTTGCCCACAAACAGGGCGAAGGTATCGTTCATGGCGGAGGTGAGAATCGTCATCAGAAGCGCCAGCGTCACCATGCCCCGGCCCTGCAGATCGGAAAGCTCCATAAACGCCAGGAACAGAAGCCCCGGGTAGATCATGGGCATCACCGTGGCCTCCACGGCCTCGAAATCCGGCTTGCCCTTGATGACCACGCAGATAATCCCCAGCATCACGCAGGCCGTCATGCCCATCAGAAGATGGTTGCCGTCCAAAAACGCCAGCTTATCCTCAAACCAGATGCAAAGCGCCTCCGCAACGCAGAACAGGTAACCCGGCCAGGTCACCGGATGCATGCCCTTTTTCCGGAACGCCCGATACATTTCGAAAAAGCTGGTCAGCGCCATAACCAGCAGCGCTGCCCGCAGATACCAGCCCTGGGCAACAATCAGCCCTCCGGCCACGGCCAGCAGCACTACGCCGGTGATGATTCGCTTCAGCATGATACTCTCCCCTTATTTCCCGGTTTTAACGCCGCCAAATCGCCGATCTCTGGATGCGTAAATGCGAATGTCCTCCAGATAATTCTGCCGGGTGAAGTCCGGCCAGAGGGTCGAATCGAACACCATTTCCGCATACGCCGTCTGCCAGGGCAGAAAATTGGAAAGCCGCATTTCCCCGCTGGTGCGAATCAGGAGATCCACATCCGGCAGGCCCGCGGTATACAGCTCCCGGCCAAAGCGTTCCTCGGTAATGTCCTCCGGCCGGATCTTGCCCTCCGCCACTTGAGTGGCCAGACTTTTCGCTGCCCGCACAAGCTCCGCGCGGCCGCCGTAATTCAGGGCGATGTTCAGCCTGAGGCCGGTGTTTTTGCCCGTGCGCTCCATGGCGCGAATCAGCGCTTCCTTCTGGGGCGAGGGCATGCCCTGCACATCTCCCAGAATGGTAATCCGCACGTTTTTCTCGTCCAGTTCGTCAATTTCAGAATTGAAATATTTCAGCAGAAGCCCCATCAGCGCCTGCACCTCGTCCTTCCCCCGGGACCAGTTTTCCGTGGAAAAGGCGTAAATGGTCAGCGCCTCAATGCCCCAATCGTCCGTGGCGCGAATAATGTCCCGCAAAGCTTCGGTGCCCGCGGCGTGTCCCGCGGACCGGGGCAACCCCCGCCGGGTGGCCCAGCGGCCGTTGCCATCCATAATAATGGCCACATGCCGGGGCATCTTCTCCGGCAATGCCGTTCCGGGCAACGCCAAAGAGCGTTCACCGCCTTCGCAGCCAACGCTTCGGGTAATATATTGGGGCCGGGGCTGAAAGAATTTTTTCAAGCCCCGGACTGCATCTTTCATGAAATCGCTCATTTAGATGGACATAATCTCCTTTTCCTTATCGGCGGCGATCTTATCCAGTTCCTTCACCTTGGCGTCGGTGACCTTCTGCATTTCAGTCTCGGCGGTCTTCTGCTCATCCTCGGTGATCTTGGAATCCTTCTTCAGCTTCTTCACCGCTTCCAGCGCGTCCCGGCGGGTGTTGCGGATGGCGATCTTGCCCTCTTCCGCCAGCTTCTTCACCTGCTTGCACAGATCCTTGCGCCGCTCTTCGGTGAGTTCCGGCACCATCAGGCGCACCACCTTGCCGTCGTTGGAGGGATTGATGCCCAGGTCGGACTTCTGAATGGCCTTTTCGATGGGCCCGATCATCTTGGTTTCCCAGGG
>OLPR01003464.1_pt1 | contig 10500 bp, 8 predicted proteins | sample 1672761 | NCBI WGS metagenome assembly OLPR01 (sample SAMEA3136721, study PRJEB25190) | human gut metagenome | biome: human gut; feature: human-associated habitat; material: faeces | place: Austria | collected 2013
TGCGGCGCGGCGGAGACGGTTCAGGCAAGCGTTCCCTTCCGAGGTACGCTGCTGCTGGATGAAAACGCCCCCGGCGCGGGGACAGCGCTGGCCGCGCGCGTGCGCCCCGTCGTGAGCGAGATCACCGACGAACAGGACGGCGCGCACATTCGTGGCCTCCTGGAGGCCACGGCGCTCTATATGCCCTCGGGCAGCGAGCGGCTCAGCGGCGCGCGGGGCGAATTGCCCTTTGATATAAAGCTCGGCAGGCCGCTGGGCGACGACGCGGACGTGCGCATCGATGCCTCCGATGCAGAAGCCGCCGCGCTGATGAGCGACCGCATGGAGCTTAAATGCACGCTCACGGTGAGCGGCGCGGCCTGGCACAGCGAGGAAGCCGTGCTGACCACCGGCGCGCAGGCGGGGGAGGATGATCCCCGAAGGCGCGGCGTGGGGCTTTACTGGCCGGAGAAGGGCGAGGGGCTGTGGGAGATCGGCAGGCGATACCGCGTGGCGCAGGAAACGCTCAAAACGCTCAATCCGGCGCCCGAGGGCGGAAAAACGCCGCGCGCCGTGCTTGTGCGTGTATAAGAATCCCCGATTGTTCGGGAAAAATGAATGGAACGGCAAGGTATGGCTGGAAATAGACGCAAAAATCTCGTAAAACGCCGTCGAAAATGAATTTTTTACATACTTGATATTGCAAAGGAGGGCATTATGTGGTATCTTAATTCACAAACACCGAGTATAAAATCGGTGGTCTGAAAAAGGAGGTTACACCTATGAAGAAGAAGATTGCTGCGCTGCTCATGAGCATACTGCTCATTCTGTCGGCCGTCCCGGTCTTCGCAGAGGGCGCTGATTCCGTCTACAAGACGCTCTACAGCGGCGAAATCGGCTCTCTCAACTATCTGACCACGGCGACCGCCAACGAATTTTCCGTGTCGGCCAACATCGTCGACACACTGGTTGAGCACGACGTCTACGGCCAGATCGTGCCCTGCTTGGCCGAGAAATGGGAGCAGAGCAAGGACGGCCTGACGTGGACGTTCCATCTGCGCGACGGCATTACCTGGGTAACTGCCGGCGGCGAGTACTACGCCGATGTGACGGCTGAGGACTTTGTGACCTCCGCCAAGTACATCCTCAACGCGCAGAACGCGTCGGCCACGGCATGGATACTGACCGACTACATCGCGGGCGCCGAGGAGTACTTCGAAAGCACCTCCACCCCCGAGGAGGGCGAGGAAGCGCCCGAACCCTTCGACTGGGAGAATGTGGGCGTGAAGGCCATCGATGAGAAGACCATCGCCTATACCACCACTGATCCCTGCCCCTATTTCCTCTCCATGCTCGACTATGTCTGCTATATGCCCGTGAACGCCAAGTTCCTGGAGGAGAAGGGCGATCAGTTCGGCCTGGCCACCAGCAACGACACTGTGCTTTACTGCGGCGCGTATATCCTCAGCGAGTTCAAGCCCCAGGAGAAGCGCGTGTTCACCAAGAACGAGAGCTACTGGGACGCCGAGCACGTCTATCTGACCAAGCTGGAGCAGACCTATAATAAGGAAGCTTCTACGCTGTCTCCCGAGCTGTATCTGCGCGGCGAGATCGACTCTGCGGACATTACGTCCACCATCGCGGCCGAGTGGCTCGCCGACGAAAAGACGGCCGATCTCATTCACCCCGTCCGTCAGGTGGGTCAGTATTCCTATTTCTTCTGCTTCAACTTTGATCCCCAGTTCGACGCGGCCTATGAGCCGGAAAACTGGAAGATCGCCGTCAACAACGAGAACTTCCGCCAGTCCATCATGGCCGGCCTTGACCGCGTGAAGGCCAAGACCGTCATCGAGCCGGACAATCCCGAGGATCTGATCTGGGATACCGTCACGCCGGCCGACATCGTGGTCTACGACGGCAAGGATTACACCGAAATGGGCGATCTGGCCGATGTGAAGGTCGAGTTCAACGAGGAGAAGGCCAAGGAATACCGCGACGCGGCCATCGCCGAGCTGACCGCTGCCGGCGCGACGCTGCCGGTCAAGGTGCTCATGTGCTACAACCCCTCCGATTCCTCCTGGGCTGAGGAGTGCCAGGTCATTGAGCAGCAGCTCGAGGGTCTGCTGGGCAGCGACTACATCGACGTCGTCGTCGAGCCCGGCCCGTCCTCCGGCTTCCTCAAGGAGATCCGCCGCTCCGGCAAGTACGCCTTCATGAAGTGCAACTGGGGTCTGGATTTCGCCGACCCGATCAACACCTGCGAGCCCTTCCGCCGCACCGACAACTACGGCTTCCTGGTCAAGGCGACTCAGGAAAGCCTGTATGACGACAACGGCGAAATGACCTACTACAACCTCACCGACGCGGCCCGCGAGATGTCCGGCTCCGACATGGAGGCGCGCTATCTGGCCTATGCCAAGGCCGAGGCCTATCTGATCAATCACGCGCTGACCATTCCCTACGGCTCCAACACCGGCGGCTACACGGCCTCCCGCCTGAATCCGTTCGAGGGTCAGTTTGCGGCGACCGGCCTGGCCACCTGCCGCTACAAGGGCCAGCATCTGCTGGAGAAGCCCATGAGCACCGACGAATACTACGATGCTTATGACGAGTGGCTCGAGAAGCGCGCCGAACTGGCCGCCAAGTGATCGGATAATCCGCCAACTTCACGTCAAATCAACTTATTCTTTCGCGGGGGCGGTTGTTCGCCGTCCCCGCGATCGCCTATAATACTTGTATACAATTATGCAGCCTGATCGACGTCGGCCGCCCGTGCGGAAGAAAAGCCGCCCGGCCGCCCGACGCCGGCTGAAGAAAAAAACGTCCCGGAAGGTTGTGAGGACAAGGTGCTCAAGTATTCGCTCAAACGGCTGGCCTCCTCTGTGATCACGCTGTGCATCATCATCGTGGTCGTATTCGTGCTGCTGCGGCAGATGCCCATAGAGGGCTACTTTGACAATTTCGACAAGCTGGACGAAACGCAGGTTAACGCCAAGCTGGCGCAGCTGGGGCTGACGCAGCCCATTCACGTTCAGCTGAAGAACTTCTTCGTCAAGCTGCTGCACGGCGATCTGGGCACATCCTCGCGCTACAGCGCGGGCACGCCCATCACGGCCATCATCGCGCAGAAGGCGCCCATTTCCATATATATGGGCCTGATGAGCATGGCGCTTTCGCTGCTCATGGGCGTGCCGCTGGGCGCGGCCATGGCGCGCAGCCGCAGCGGCTTCTGGGACAAATTCGGCACGGCGTTCATCGTCTTTATCAACGCGGTTCCTGCGGCTGTGTACTATATATTCATCCAGATGTACGGCACGGAGTGGCTGAACATCTCCATGCTCTTTGACCGGAACAACTGGGTCACGTGGATACTGCCGGTGTTCTCGATGTCTCTGGGCGGCGCGGCGAGCTACGCCATGTGGCTGCGGCGCTATATGGTGGACGAGATGAACAAGGATTACGTCCGGCTGGCCGTCTCGAAGGGCGTGCCGCGGCGAAAGATCATGATGAGTCACGTTTTCCGCAACGCCTTCGTGCCGATGATCCAGTATATCCCCGCTTCGATCCTGTACACCATCTGCGGCTCGATCTACATCGAGTCTCTGTATTCCGTGCCGGGCATGGGCGGACTGCTGGTGGACGTCATCGGCCGTCAGGATAACCCGATGGTTCAGGCGCTGGTCATGATCTATTCGTGCATCGGCATCGTGGGCCTGCTGTTGGGCGATCTGCTCATGGCGGTGATCGATCCCCGAATCAGCTTTGTCAAGAAGGAAGGTGCGCGCTGATGGCCGGCCTGTTTGAACACAAGAAGCGCCAGCTCGAGGAGCACATCACTCAGGCCGTTCAGGGCGCGCCGGTCGACGAGACGGCCAACGAGGACGAGCTGTTCGTCGAGGCGGCCTACGACGCGAGCGCAGCTGAGCGCGGCGGCTATTCGAACTATTCCTACTGGAGATCGACGCTCAACGCCTTTCTGCACAACAGGATGGCCGTGGCCATGCTGATCGTGCTGGCGCTGCTGCTGGCCTTTACGATCATACAGCCGCTGCTGCCCGGCCAGTATAACCCCAATACCATCAACAACGATCCGGCCACCGGCATCCAGCTGGCCAACCAGTCGCCCGCGCTCACCACGGTCATGGCGACCGCTGAGGACGGCACGGTGCTGATCGGCAGCCGCGTGGACGACAACTGGTACCGCGTGACCAACGTGGCCGCCACGCTTAAGGCGCGCGAGAAGTTCACCGTCGTCGAGTATGGCGAGGACTGGTGCCGCATCGAATACGACGGCGGCGAGGGCTATGTTCAGAACAACTTTCAGACCAAGCTGAAGCTGCCCGACGATCCGGCCGCCGTGCCCTACGAGAGCAAATCGAGCTTCCCGCTCTCCGTTTATCGCGAGCCTGCCGACTACACCAACGGCGGCTCTCCGCTCTACGCCGCCTCTTCCCATATAAAGGAGCTTGAAAACGGCGACGTCGTGACGGTGGGCGAGACGGAGCTGCGCAACATTCCCTCCGACCACGCCTTCATATTCGGCACGAACAACATCGGCCAGGATCTGTGGGCGCGCGTGTGGAGCGGCACGAGAACGTCGCTGTGGATCGGCTTTGTCGTGGCGTTCTTCGAGGCGTTCATCGGCATTGCGGTGGGCATCGCGTGGGGCTATGTCCGCGCGCTCGACCGCATCATCACCGAGATCTACAACGTGCTGGACAACATCCCCAACACGATCATACTGATTCTGATCTCGTATATCATGCGCCCCGGCATCGGCACGCTGATCTTCGCCATGAGCCTGACGCGCTGGCTGGGCATGGCGCGCTTTATCCGCAATCAGATCGTCATCATCCGCGACCGCGATTACAATCTGGCCTCCCGGTGTCTGGGCGTGGGCAGCGTGCGCATCATGATCAAGAACCTGCTGCCCTATCTGGTGTCGGTCATCATGCTGCGCATGGCGCTGGCCATCCCCGGCGCGATCGGCAGCGAGGTGTTCATCACCTACATCGGCCTGGGTCTGTCGGTCGATACGCCCTCTCTGGGCAACCTGATCAACGAGGGCCGCAAGCTGATCACCTCGGCGAGCCTGCGCTATCAGCTGATCTTCCCGGCGGTCGTCCTGTCGGTCATCACCATTTCGTTCTATATCATCGGCAATGCCTTCGCGGACGCGGCCGATCCGAAAAATCATCTGTAAGGAGGAGAAACAATCATGGACACGCCGATTCTTTCCGTTCGCGGCCTGAACGTGATGTTCAACCTCCGCGGCAAAAAGCTGCACGCCATCCGCGACGTCGATCTGGACGTCTACAAGGGCGAAAGTCTGGCCATCGTGGGCGAGTCCGGCTCCGGCAAATCGGTCTTTGTCAAGACGTTCATGGGGCTTCTCGACGCGAACGGCTGGATTGAGAGCGGCCAGATCATCTATAACGGCGAGGATCTGGCGCAGTATAAGACCGAGAGCCAGTGGCTCAAGGTGCGCGGCAAGGAAATCGCCATGGTGCTTCAGGACCCCATGACCAGCCTCAACCCGCTCAAGACCGTGGGCGCGCAGATCCTGGAGGCCATAGAGCTGCACCGGCCCCTGCGCGGCGCGGCGGCGCATAAGGAAATGATCCAGCTGCTCACCGACGTGGGCATCAGCGATCCCGAGCGGCGCGCGAAGCAGTATCCGCACGAGTTTTCCGGCGGTATGCGCCAGCGCGTGGTCATCGCCATCGCCGTGGCCTGCCGCCCGAAGCTGCTGATCTGCGACGAGCCGACCACCGCGCTGGACGTGACCATTCAGGCGCAGATATTGAAGCTCATCCGCTCGCTCAAGACGAAATACGATCTGACCACCGTCTATATCACGCACGATCTGGGCGTTGTGGCCAACGTGGCCGACCGCATCGCCGTCATGTACGCGGGCGACATCGTCGAGCTGGGCACCTGCGAGGAGGTCTTTTACGATCCGAAGCACCCCTACACATGGGCGCTGCTTTCGTCGCTGCCGCAGCTGGGCGTGCGCGGCGAGGAGCTTTACTCCATTCACGGCACGCCGCCCAACCTGTTCACCGAGGTGAAGGGCGACGCATTCGCGCCCCGCAATCCGCGCGCGCTGAAGATCGATTTCGTCAAGCGGCCGCCCTATTTCGAGGTCAGCCCGACGCATAAAGCCAAAACGTGGCTGCTCGACCCCCGCGCGCCGAAGATCGACCCGCCTGAGGCCGTGCAGAAGCTGGCCAGGGAAGGAGTGAGCGGCTTTGGAGACTAAGGAAAACCGCGAGGTCATACTGTCCGTCCGGCATATGGACGTGTGCTTCGGCAAGCGCCGCAATCGCTTCAAGGCCGTTGACAACGTGAGCTTTGATATCTACAAGGGCGAGACGTTCGGCGTTGTGGGCGAGTCCGGCTCGGGCAAGACCACGATCGGCCGCGCCATCATCCGCATCCATCCCACCTCGGCGGGCGAGGTGCTCTATCACGGCGAGAAGATCAACGGCCGCATCTCGAAGGAGCTTGACCGCAAGGTCACGCGCGGCATCCAGATGATTTTTCAGGATCCCATGGCCTCGCTCAATGAGCGCGCCAAGGTCGATTACATCGTCTCGGAAGGACTTTACGGCGGCGATGTGAAATACACCCGCGCCGAGCGCGAGGAAAAGGTCAGCCAGGCGCTGCGCGACGTGGGCCTGCTGCCCGAGTTTGCCAGCCGCTTCCCGCATGAGTTTTCCGGCGGTCAGCGCCAGCGCATCGGCATCGCCCGCGCGCTGGTCATGGAGCCGGAGTTCATCATCGCCGACGAGCCGATTTCCGCGCTGGACGTGTCCATCCGCGCGCAGGTGCTCAATCTCATGAGCCGCCTGCAAAAGGAGCGCGGCTTGACGTATCTGTTCATATCGCACGATCTGTCGGTCATGCGCTTCATCTGCGACCGCATCGCCGTGCTGCACAAGGGCGTTATGGTGGAACTGAGCGACTGCGAAAAGCTGTTCAAGCACCCGCTGCACCCCTACACGCGCGCGCTGCTCTCCGCCGTGCCCATGCCCGATCCGCGCCGCGAGAAGGAGAAGGAGATTCAAATCTACGATCCCTCGATGCACGATTATTCGGTGGACAAGCCGAAGTGGGTGGAGCTTGAAGAGGGGCATTTTGTGCGCGGCAACGAGCCGGAGCTGGCGAAATACCGCGAAATGCTCGCGCAATAAGCAAATACGCTCTTGCGCGGATTCATAAACGGACGTATAATTGAAGCAAACGCCCATGGGGCCGGCTGCCGATACGGGCGGCCGGTCTTTTGTCAATAAACGGAATGGAGGAATCATCATGATGACCCCGGAGGAGGCGCGCTCGCGCTGCTGGGCGGAGGTTGATCTCACGCGCCTCAGGCAGAACTACCGCAACGCCCTGAAGCACCTGACCACGGCGCGGCTGATCGCCGTGCTGAAGGCCGATGCGTACGGACTGGGCGCGAAGAAGGTCGCGCAGGTTCTCTACGGCGAGGGCCAGCGCTTTTTTGCCGTCGCTTCCTATAATGAAGCGGAGGAGCTGTACGCGCTGGGGCTGGACATCGACGTGCTCGTGCTGGGGCTGATGGGCGACCGTCAGCTCGATCAGGCGATCGAAAAGGGCATGGCGCTCACCGTGTTCTCCCGCGCGTATGCCGAGTGCGCTGTCGCGGCGGCAAAGCGCGTGGGGAAGAAGGCGCGCGTGCATCTCAAGGTCGAGACCGGCCTTCACCGGCTGGGACTGATGCCGGAGGAGGTCGAGGACGTGGCCGTGATGCTGGCAAAAAGCGGCGTCGTTTCGCTCGAGGGGCTGTTCACGCATCTGGCGCTGCGCAGCTATGAGAACGATCAGCGGCAGTTCGCGCGGCTGCGCTTCGCCAGGGAGGCGCTCGAAAGGCGCGGCCTGTCCGTCATGACGCACGCGCTGGACAGCATCGGCATGGTGCGCTATCCCGGGGAGCAGATGGACGCGGTGCGCACGGGCGCGTGGCTGTACGGCGTGTATCCGCGCGGCTACGAGCATCCCGAGGAGAGCCAGCTGACCATGACTGTCAAGGCGCGCGTGGCGCAGCTGCACACGGTGCCCGCAGGCGAGTGCCTGGGCTACGACGAGGACAATCCGCTCGCGCGCGACAGTGTGATCGCCACGATTTCGGCGGGCTATATCGACGGCTTCCCGCGGCTCAACAACACCGGCACGGTGGAGATCCGCGGCAAACGCGCGCCGGTGGCCGGGCTGGTGTGCATGGATCAGATGATGGCCGACGTGACCGATATTCCCGGCGTGCGGGAGGGCGACGAGGTGATCCTGCTGGGCGGGAGCATCGGCGTGGACGAATACGCCTCTGTGGCACATCTCAACCGCAACGAATCGCTGGCGCGCACGGGGCGGCGCGTTCCCCGCGTGTACATGGAGAACGGCGAGGTTACGGATATTGTGCAGGAGATGTGAGCGGATCCTTTTTGCGGGGCCTGAAATTCAAGGGGCCGGTTCGCGCGGATTCCGGGAAAAGGCCGGCGTCCTCAATGGCTTATGAAGCAAAATATGTGATTTTTGAGAGAAACTCCGACGGACATCGACACTTGAAGAAGCGCGCCGCCATGAAGCGCGCAAACACGGAAGGACGATGATAGATATGACCGATCAAGAGATCAGGGCGCTGGCCGAGAAGCAGCTTGAGTGGGCCGTGGCGCTGCGCCGCCGCCTGCATCGCGTGCCCGAGCCGGGCAATCAGGAATTTGAAACGCAGAAGATCATCACCGAAGCGCTGGACGAGCTGGGAATCGAGTATACCACCGAGAATACATGGACGGTCGGCCTGATCCGAGGCGCGCATTCGGGCGAGACGGTGGCCTTCCGAGCCGACATCGACGCGTTGCCGGTCGAGGAGCCGGAGGGCTGCCCGTTCCGCTCGACGCATCCGGGCATGATGCACGCCTGCGGCCACGACGCGCACACGGCCATCCTGCTGGGCGCGGCGGCGATCTTAAACGGCATGAAGGACGAGCTGCATGGCAATGTGAAGCTGCTCTTCCAGCCCGCCGAGGAATCCGAGGGCGGCGCGGAGCGCATGGTCAAGGCGGGCGTGATGGAGAACCCGCACGTCGATCACGTCTACGGGCTGCACGTCATGCCGCGCCTCCCCGTCGGCACGGTGGAAACGCGCCGGGGGACGCTGAACGCCTCCACAGACAGCGTTACGCTGGTCGTTCACGGCTTGTCGGGGCACGGCGCGTATCCCGAGAGCGGTCGCGATGCGATCGTGTGCGCGGCGCAGATCATATCGGCGCTGCAAACGCTGGTGTCGCGCAATCTTTCGCCGCTGTCGAGCGCCGTTTTGAGCATCGGAAAAATCGAGGGCGGGCGCGCGTCCAACATCATCTGCGACGAGGTGACGATGAAGGGCACGCTGCGCACGGCCAACGCCGAGATCCGCGCGATGATGAAGCAGCGCATCAATGAGGTCGTTTCGGGCGTGGCGCAGGCGATGGGCTGTACAGCGGACGTGCGCATCAAGCCCGGCTATAACGCGCTGGTGAACGATCTGAACGAGGCCGAGCGCGTGCATCAGGTGGGCGCGCGGCTGTTCGGCGCGGAGCATATGCTGGAAAAGGCCGAGCCGAGCATGGGCGCGGAGGATTTCTCCTTCTTCAGCGACGAAGCGCCCGGCGCGTTCTATCACATCGGCTGCGTGCGCGAGGACGAGCTGCCCGCGCCGCCGCTGCACAGCCGCGATTTCCACATCGATGAAAAGTGTCTGGCCGTCGGCATGGCGATGCACGTCGCCATGGCGCTGGAGGTGCTCGGATGAACGGATTTCTGACGGCGGACTATAAGGCGTTCGAGCTGTTCGGAAAGCGCTGGGGGCTTGTGACCGCCGGTTCGCTGGAGCGCCATAACAGCTGCACGGTCAGCTGGGGCGGCCTGGGTACGCTCTGGGGCCGGCCGGTCGTCACGGTCTATGTTCATCCGGCGCGCCATACCTGCCGCTTTCTCGAAAAGAGCGACTTTTTTACCGTGAGCTTTTACGACGAGCGGTATCGCGATGCGCTCGTCTATATGGGCGCTCATTCCGGACGGGAGGGCGATAAGGCGGCTGCGGCGGGCCTGACGCCCCTCGCCTTTGGGCAAAGCGTGACCTATGAGGAGGCCGAGCTGACGCTTTTGTGCAGGAAGCTCTATGCGCATCCGTTTGACAGGGAGGCGCTCGATCCCGAGGTTCAGGCGATGTACGCCGCCGCGCCGGCGGTCTATCCCGATTTTCAGGGCGGCTGGCAGCCGCACATCGTATTCGTTGGAGAAGCGATCGACGCGCTCGACAGGCGCGCCGACTCTCAGAACAGGAGCATATGATATGAAGAAATTTTATATTTCCGCCGACATCGAGGGCACCTGCGGCATCGCCGACTGGAGCGAGACCGAGCCGGGGCATCCGCTGTACGATTACTTTGCGCGCCAGATGAGCCGCGAGGTGGCCGCCGCCTGCGAGGGCTGCTTCGACGCGGGCGCGGACGAGATCGGAAG
>OLPR01003465.1_pt1 | contig 10498 bp, 6 predicted proteins | sample 1672761 | NCBI WGS metagenome assembly OLPR01 (sample SAMEA3136721, study PRJEB25190) | human gut metagenome | biome: human gut; feature: human-associated habitat; material: faeces | place: Austria | collected 2013
TACATGCCGCTGGGCACGATTGAAATTCGAGAGGGCTTTGGCCCTCTCGAGCTCTTCGAGGGTTTTTCGACAGTCTGCGGCTTCCATCCTCAGGGTGGAAGCCGGTTTCCGGCGCATTCCCGTTGGAACAGGAAGGGAGAGAACGGATTGGACAATCGGGACGAGATTATCAAGACGCAATTGGAGGTCATCGGCGACCTGATTCATCATAACATGAGCCGCATGGGGGAGGACTTCTGGGGAACGCCGGCCGCGCCCAAGGCGCCGGAACAGGCGGAAAAGCCCAGCCAGCCCAAACCCCAGTCGCCCAAGCCTCAGCAGCCCCAACAGCAGCAGGAGCTTTCCGCCCGGGTGCAGCCTCAGGAGCAGCCTGTGGAGGACATGGAGGCGCTGAAAAAGGAATTAAACGAATATATCGGCCTGGGCAGCATCAAGCGGGAGGTCAACAACCTGATTAACATGGCCACCGTGCACAAAATGCGCCGGGAGCACGGCCTGCCCACGGTGGATATGTCCCTGCACATGGTCTTCACCGGCAATCCCGGCACGGGCAAGACCATGATCGCCCGGCTGATGGCGCGAATTTATCGGAGCCTGGGCATTCTCTCCAAGGGGCAGCTGGTGGAGACGGACCGTTCCGGACTGGTGGCGGGCTTTGTGGGGCAGACGGCCCAGAAAACCGCCGAGGTTATCGAAAAGGCCAAGGGCGGCGTGCTGTTTATCGACGAGGCTTACGCCCTGAACGGCAGCGGCCAGAATGATTTTGGCCAGGAGGCCATCGACACCCTGCTGAAGGCCATGGAGGACAACCGGGAGGATCTGGTGGTGATCGTGGCGGGATACGACCAGCTGATGGAGAATTTCATTCGCTCTAATCCCGGCCTGGAATCCCGCTTTAATCGGTATCTGCATTTCGACGATTATTCCGTGGACGAAATGTGCCAAATTCTGGAAATGCAGCTGAAAAAGCACCAGTATACCCTGGACGAGGAGGGCAAAAGGGCCGCCCGGGATTACATCGAGGCTAGCAACACCCACACCATCTCCTTCGGCAACGCCCGGGGCGTGCGGAATATTTTCGAACGGCTGCTGGTGCAGCAGGCCAATCGCCTGGCCGGGCAGCAGGGGGTGACGGTGGAGGATTTGATGACCATCACCGCTGCGGACGTGCAGAAGACCCGGGAAACCGACGACAAGCTGAACGACGCGCTGAAAAAGGAACAGGAGATCATCGACAGCACCCAGAAGCTCATTGACGAATTGCAGACCGGTCTGCCGGAATCCCCCGAAAAATAGGGATGGAGCGGGGCAGCGTGCGCTTTTTGTGCAAAATCGACCGGAAACTCTACGCCTGCGTATCCGAAAACATCGTCTCGGAGGACGTGGTTTTGAACCCGGAGCGTATTTTGCATATTCAGGAACATCATCCGGGCGATTATGAGCGATATGGAAAATATATGCGCAGCATGATCGAGGAACCAGACTATATCGTTGAAACGGATCGGCCTAAAACGGCGTTTATTTTGAAGACTTTTGTTGAAAACGAATGCCAGTTTCGCCTGATTTTGCGCCTGCATACCGCCGATGATGATCCGAATTTTGAAAATTCGGTGATTACCTTCCAATATGTGCGGGCAAAAGAATATCGGAGGATTCTGCGGAGCAAAAAGTGCTTTACAAGCGCCTGGACTTGTGATATAGTAAAAACGTACTGAAGGGGGCGTTGAGGTGGTAAATTGTCCCGACCACGCGCCGCTGGTATGACAAGGGGAAACCCTGAGAGATGCAGGATTGTGGGACACCTGCCAACGCCCCAAGAAGTGCACAATTGAATTTCAGAAGCCGCTGGGCGCAAGCCGGGCGGTTTTTTTTCATGCAAAAAAATCCTCCCGAAAGAATCGGGAGGACAAAATTTTTGGAAGAATTGAATTACAGCTGGCCGTTCTTTTCCTTGATGGCAGCCTGAGCGGCGGCCAGACGGGCGATGGGCACCCGGAAGGGAGAGCAGGAGACGTAATTCAGGCCGATCTTGTGGCAGAATTCCACGGAGGACGGATCGCCGCCGTGCTCGCCGCAGATGCCCAGCTTGATGTTGGGACGGACGGAGCGACCCTTTTCGGCGGCCAGCTTCACCAGCGCGCCCACGCCAACCTGGTCCAGCTTGGCGAAGGGATCGAACTCGTAGATCTTGGCGTCATAGTAGGCGTCCAGGAACTTGGCGGCGTCGTCACGGGAGAAGCCGAAGGTCATCTGGGTCAGGTCGTTGGTGCCGAAGGAGAAGAACTCGGCTTCCTGAGCGATGGCGTCGGCGGTGACGGCGGCACGGGGGATTTCGATCATGGTACCGATGTGATACTCCAGCTCCACGCCGGCCTCCGCAATGAGCGCGTCAGCGGTCTTGACCACGATGTCCTTCACGAACTTGAGCTCCTTGGCTTCACCGACCAGGGGGATCATGATCTCGGGCACGATCTTGAACTCGGGGAACTGACGGTTCACGTTGATGGCGGCGGCGATGACGGCCTGGGTCTGCATCTCGGCGATTTCGGGATAGGTGACGGCCAGGCGGCAGCCGCGGTGACCCATCATGGGGTTGAACTCGTGCAGCGCACTGATGGTCTCCTTCACCTCGTCCACGGAGACGTTCATCTCCTCGGCCAGCTCGACGATTTCCTCTTCCTTGGTGGGCAGGAACTCATGGAGCGGCGGATCCAGGTAACGGATGGTCATGGGACGGCCGGCCAGCACCTTGTACATGGCTTCGAAGTCGCCCTGCTGATAGGGACGCAGCTTGGCCAGGGCGGCCTTGCGCTCTTCCGCGGTGTTGGACAGAATCATTTCGCGAACGGCCTTGATGCGGTCGCCGTCGAAGAACATGTGCTCGGTACGGCACAGGCCGATGCCTTCCGCGCCGAAACGAACGGCCTGAGCCGCGTCGCGGGGGTTGTCGGCGTTGGTGCGAACCTTCAGCTTGCGGGCAGCGTCAGCCCAGCTCATGTAGCGGCCGAAATCGCCGGAGATGGTGGCTTCCGCAGTGGGCAGCGCTTCGCCGTAGATCTTGCCGGTGGAGCCGTCCAAGGAGATCCAGTCGCCTTCGTGATAATCCCGGTCGCCCAGGGTGAAGTAATGCTCTTCGGCGTGCATCTTGATTTCGGAGCAGCCGGAGACGCAGCAGGTGCCCATGCCGCGGGCAACCACGGCCGCGTGAGAGGTCATGCCGCCGCGCACGGTCAGGATGCCCTGAGCGGCTACCATGCCTTCGATGTCTTCAGGAGAGGTTTCCAGGCGCACCAGCACCACCCGCTGTCCGCGCTCGGCCCAGGCCTTGGCGTCCTCGGCGGTAAAGACCACCTGTCCGCAGGCAGCGCCGGGAGAAGCGGCCAGGCCCTGGCCCACGGGAGTGGCGGCCTTCAGCGCCTTGGCTTCGAAATTGGGATGCAGCAGGGAATCCAGCTGCTTGGGATCCACGCGCAGCACGGCCTCTTCTTCGGAGATCATGCCCTCGTCCACCAGATCCACGGCGATCTTCAGGGCCGCGGCGGCGGTACGCTTGCCGTTACGGGTCTGCAGCATGAACAGCTTGCCGTTTTCGATGGTGAACTCCATGTCCTGCATGTCGCGATAATGGCGCTCCAGGTTGGTGGCGATGTTCTTGAACTGCTCGTAAACCGCGGGCATATCCTCGGCCAGACGGGCGATGGGGCTGGGGGTGCGCACGCCGGCAACCACGTCTTCGCCCTGGGCGTTGATGAGGTATTCGCCGAAGAGGTTCTTTTCGCCGGTGGCGGGGTCGCGGGTGAAGGCAACGCCGGTACCGGAATTTTCGTTCAGGTTACCAAAGACCATGGGCTGCACGTTGACGGCGGTGCCCCAGCTGTAGGGGATGTCGTTCATGCGGCGATAGACGTTGGCGCGGGGGTTGTCCCAGGAACGGAACACGGCCTTCACGGCTTCCATCAGCTGCTCCTTGGGGTCGGAGGGGAAGTCGGCGCCCTTCTCCTGGCGATAGAATTCCTTGAACAGCTTCACCAGGGTCTTCATGTCCTCAGTATCCAGCTCGATATCCTGAGTCACGCCCTTGGCAGCCTTTACTTCGTCGATGATGACTTCGAAACGCTTCTTGGAAAGCTCCATAACCACGTCGGAGAACATCTGGATGAAGCGGCGATAGGAATCGTATACGAAACGCTCGAACTTAGGATCAGGATTGCCGGCGATGAGGCCGGCGGCCACTTCGTCGTTCAGGCCCAGGTTCAGAATGGTGTCCATCATGCCGGGCATGGACGCGCGGGCGCCGGAACGGACGGAAACCAGCAGGGGATTCTGGCTGTCGCCAAACTTCTTGCCGTTGATTTCTTCCGTCTTGGCCAGAGCGGCGTTGATCTGTTCCATGATATCCTCGCCGATCTTGCGGCCGTCATCATAATAACGGGTGCAAGCCTCGGTGGAAATGGTGAAGCCCTGGGGAACGGGCATGCCCAGCGCGGTCATTTCCGCGAGGTTGGCGCCCTTGCCGCCCAGAAGGTTTCTCATGTCAGCGTTGCCTTCGCTGAACAGATACACATACTTCTGCGTCATTGCAATCCTCCTAAACATTGGGTGTGATATTTACTTCCAGGTATACTATTATATACGATGTAATATGGTAATTGCAAGCGGCGGCGGAAAAAAATCCGTGTTTACAATATATTTACCTGCAAAGATGTCGCTAATTTTTGGCAAAATCGCGTTTTTTTCGGCCGGGGCCGGTTTCCGGCACCAGAATCACGAACAGAAGGGACAGCGCAAACAGCGGCAGATAGATCAAAAGGGAATATTCCACGCCGAAGAGGGCGGTGGAAAGCTTCAGAAGGGGCGCACAGGCGAAGGTGCCCACGAAGCCCACGCCATAGGACATGGCTGCCGCCGCGGAGGCCAGGGAAGGGGTGCTGTCGGGCAGCTCGGTGGCGATGGTCTGAGAGGCGGGGGTGCGGAAATTGGTGAGCAGGGTGTAGGCGAAGAAGAAGCCGGAAATCAGCGCCGCCCCGGAGCACACCAGAGAAAGGGCCAGACAGACTATGGAAACGGCCAGGCAGGGAACGATCACGCCCTTGCGCCGGCCCAGGAAGGTGGTGAGCGCGCCCCCCAGGAAGGTGCCCACCGCCCCGATGCCGGCGGTTACCCCCACCACGGCGGAAGCTGCTGTATCGGAATAGCCCCGAACCGTTTGAAGAAACTGGGGCAGATAGGTGTTGATGCCGTTGGAGGCGATGTTGCCAAGGCCCATGAACAGGCACACCAGCCACACATCCCTGCGGGAAACGGCCTGGCGCATGCCGGAGAAGGCATTGACCACCCGGCCGGAGCAGGCGTTTTCCCGGGCGATGTGGGCGTTCAGGGCGTGATTGTCCCGGTAGAGGAGAATCCACAGCACATCCGCCGCCGCCAGAATGCCCAGCGTCAGCAGCATGACCCTGCGCCAGGAGTCTCCGAAGGCGTGGTACAGGGGAACCGCGCAGGTATACACCAGGGTGGTGACGGCCACAATGCCCAGGCTGTTGACGGTGACCGCGGCGGACTTTTCCCGGGGCGGAAACCAGGCGGCGACGACCGAATGGTTGCAGGAGCCGCTGATCCCGTGGCCCACGCCGGTAACGGCCCGGGAAAGCAGAAACAGGGGGAAACTTTTAGCTATATAGGAAAGGAAAAGCCCCGCCAGCATCAGCGTGACCCCCAGAATCTGGGTTTTGCGAATGTCGATTTTGCCGATGACCACCGGCCCCACAAAGAGGAAAAGCCCCATAAAGCAGATGTGCACCGTGGAAGCATAGCCCGCGGTGGCGTTGTCCAGGCCGAAATCCCGGGCCAGAAACACCAACAGCGGCGCGGTGAGCAGATAGACGATGTGCGTCAGGGAGCTGCACAGAAGATTCATGGCGCCGGAGACAAACCGATAAGAGGAATACAGGTTGTGTTCTTCCATAAATTGGCCACCGCCGTTTCATTGATTTGTTAAGATTATAATTTATGATTTCCTGTAACGCAATAAAATGGGCAAAATTGGAGCGGAGGAGGTAAAAAAGGGAACGCAGCAGAAAAAGACAGCCGTGTAAAGAGCTGCACATAAATGGGGCATTGCAGGAAATCGTGAAATTTTTTGCATAATTCACAAATGGCACTTGCGAAAAATAGTTGAACGCCTTATAATAATGACCATAACGATTCACCGGATTGCTCCGGCGAACCGGAAAATCTGAAGGAGGAAACCAACGTGAAGAACTTCTCCCGTATTCTGGTTTTCGCCCTGGTTGCAGCCCTGATGTTCACCTGCTGCGCCGTGGCCGAAGAACCGACCCACGAGAACTCCATCATTTACGCCTCCACCACCGAACTGTCCGGCGACTGGGGACGTGCGCTGTGGACCAACAACGCCAGTGACAAGCTGGTTCGCGACCTGATGGATGACCACGGTACCGTGGTATCCGATCAGACCGGCGAATATCTCATCAACCCCACCATCGTGAAGGAATACACCACCACCGAGAACGAGGATGGCACCAAGACCTTCACCATCACCCTGAACGATGGTCTGGTATGGAACAACGGCGATCCCATCACCGTTGAAGAGTATGTGGCCGAGACCCTGTTCTGCTGCAGCAAGGTTGCCGCGGATCTGGGTGTGAAGAGCACCGCCTACATGACCTATGCAGGCGGCCAGGAGTACTTTGATGGCACCGCCACCACCGTCTCCGGTCTGCGCATCATCGACGACCACACCTTCTCCGCCACCGTGGTTGCCGAAAAGCTGCCCTACTTCTACGAGATCACCTACGCCGGCTTTAACCCCATGCACATCAAGTCCTGGTTCGGCGAGGGCATCACTGTGAAGGACGACGGCGAAGGCTGCTACTTCGACGGCGATTTCACCGTGGACGGCATCGGTGCTCAGGTTGACGCCGAGCGCTTCAACTCCACCGACCGTGTTTCCGCCGGCCCCTACAATCTGGTTGAGTTTGATAAGGAGTCCCTGCAGGCGACTCTGACCATCAACCCCAACTACCCCGGCAACTTCGAAGGCCAGAAGCCCTCCATCGAGAAGATCGTCGTGGTGAAGACCACCACCGAGACCTGGGCTGACTCCATGAAGACCGGCGGCATCGAGTTCATGGATTCCATGACCGACGATGTTGACGTGGCGATGGATATGGTGGACGAAGGCGGCTTCGCTTACGACACCTTCGACCGCGCCGGCTACGGCAAGCTGATGTTCCAGTGCGACTTCGGACCCACCCAGTTTGTGGCTGTGCGTCATGCTCTGGCCATGCTGCTGGATCGTGCCGAGTTCGCCAACACCTTCTGCGCGGGCTGGGGCTCCGTCGTGAACGGCCCCTACGGCACCGGCATGTGGCAGTATCAGGACTCCGAGGAAGTCTTCGACGAGAAGCTGAACTCCTATCCTTACGACGCTCAGGGCGCTGTGGACGTACTGGTTGCGGACGGCTGGACCCTGAACGCTGACGGCACCGAGTACACCGAAGGCATCCGCTACAAGAAGGTTACCGAAGAAGAAGCTGGCACCTACGCCCACAACGTGACCCTGGACGACGGCACCATCCTGATGCCCCTGATCATCGAGTGGGCTTCTTCCGAGAACAACCCCGTTTCCGAGCTGCTGAGCGTTATGCTGGCCAACAACCCCGATCTGACCGCCGCTGGCATCCAGATCAACCAGACCGTGATGACCTTCACCGAGCTGCTCAACTATATGTACCGCGATGCTTCCCAGGGCGACAAGTACGCCGTGCCCACCTACGGCATGTACAACCTGGCCACCGGTTTCACCCCTGCCTACGACTATTCCTACAACTGGACCTCTGATCCCGATCTGGTGGCTCAGGGCTACAACCAGAACTACCTGTTCAACGACGAGCTGGACAAGCTGTCCATGGACATGGTTTACGGCGTGGATTCCACTGATACCGAAGGCTATCTGAAGCTGTTCCAGGACTACATCATCCTGTGGAACGAGCTGCTGCCCGAGATTCCGCTGTACTCCAACATCTACGTTTCCCTGTTCCCCGACTGGCTGGAAGGCTACGATCAGGATTCCTTCTGGGATTTCTCCAGCGCCATCCTGTATGCTAACGTTGCTGGCTACGGCGAATAAGAGAATCTTTTAGGGTAAACCCTTCTGTGGGATGGGCGAAAGCCCATCCCATTTTGGAGTATCTGCTGGAAATCACACTGCGTCGACGATTCCGACGCATCAGAAAGGATGAAATCAAGTGGGCAAGTATATACTCAAGCGTTTGAGATACATCGTTGTGGTGTTTATCATCGTATCCCTGCTTATGTACGCCCTGTACAATTTGATTCCGTCGGATCCCGCACGCGCACAGCTGGAACCCCAGCGCAAGAGCATGAAGCCTGCCGAATACGAGGCCATGTACAACCGTCTGCGAGAGTCCATGGGATTGAACGCACCCCTCATCGTCCGATACGCCCGGTGGCTGGGAATTTATCCCGACATCAACGGCGAATTCAACGGCATGTTCGAGGGTAACTTCGGCTATTCTCAGTTCTTCAGCCAGGATGTGGTGCAGGTCATCAAGTCCCCCATGAAGAACACCATCTTCATCAATATCTTCTCCACCATTGCGGCGCTGGCCATTACCATTCCACTGGGTATTTATTGCGCCGTGCACAAGGGCAAGAAGTTTGACGCCACCGTCGGCGTGGTAACCATTCTGGGTTACTCCATTCCCATCTATATTATTGCCCTGATCTTCATTTATGTCTTCTGCGTATTGCTGCGCGTCTTCCCCGTCAGCGGAACAAAGACGCCCGGCATGGAATATGCAAACAGCTGGCAGGAATTCGTAGACATGCTCTACCACATTGCGCTGCCGGTTATCGTAATGACCTTCGGCTCCCTGGGCGGCATGACCCGTTACGTGCGCTCTTCCATGATCGACGCTTTGAGCATGGACTACATCCGCACAGCCCGGGCCAAGGGCGTGAAGGAAAAGGTCGTTATATATTCCCACGCCTGGAGAAACGCGCTTCTGCCGGTTATCACCTCGATCATCGGCTGGTTTTTGTCCATTTTCTCCGGTTCCGTGGTTATTGAAAACACATTCTCCCTCAACGGCATGGGCAAGCTCTACTGGCAGGGCCTGAATAACCTGGACTTCGAACTGGTGCTTGCCATTCAGATGTTCTACACCGTCGTTTCCCTGCTGGGCTCTCTGCTGATCGACATCAGCTACGGCCTGGTCGACCCGCGCGTGCGCGTGAACAAGTAAGGAGGGCGTAGAAATGAAAAAGAAACAGTTCTTCCTCGTCCGATGGTTCAAGCGCGCGTTTATGGGCGCAGGACATGAGACGAAGAATCTGACCGAAGAGCAGATGCAGACCCCCATGCGCACCATCATGCGCAACTTCCGCGAAAAGAAGAGCGCCATGTTCGGCCTGATTACCTTTTTGCTGATTCTGGTGTTCGTGCTGGTGGGTCCGTATTTCTGGGAAATTGACCTGAGCGAAAGCGAGAGCACCCTGACCAACCTGGCCCCCAGTCAGAGCATGCTGAAATTGCCCAGCGCCCTGAAGGGCAAGGTGGCGGACATCGGCTGCGGCCGTACCTTTGGCGTGGGTATCGATACCGACGGCCATGTGTACACCTGGGGCAACACCCGCATTACCGATAAAATCGACATCTCGAACATTCCCGACGAAGTGCAGAACGCGGACATCGTGCACCTGGCGGTGGGCGACGACCACGCGGTGGCGCTGGACGTGGACGGCAATCTCTACGTCTGGGGCAACACCCGTCTGCAGCAGGACAAGTTCTCCAGCGATATGACCAAGGCCATGAAGAAGGGCGAAAATTGGGACATCGTTCAGCTGGAGGCCTCCAACCAGTTCTCCGGCGCCCTTTCCTCCGAAGGCACCCTGTATCTGTGGGGCAACACCAACAACGCGGATATCAAGGTGAAGAAGGAATATCAGGGCAATATCGCCAAATTCTCCCTCACCGGCAGCGAGTGCATGGCCCTTCTGAAGGACGGCACCGTGGTGTACGCCGGTTCCAAGGGCTCCAAGAACCCCCTGGGCCGCATTCCCGCCGCGCTGGAAGGCAAGAAGGTCGTTGACATCGCCACCACCAGCAAGACCGTCGCCGCCGTTACCGAGGACGGCGAGATCGTCGTGTGGGGCAATGTGCTTAAGGGCGAGGATCAGATTCCTGAAATGTCCTCTCATCCCGTGAAGATTTACGGCGGACGCAACCACTACACGGCCATGCTGGAAGACGGCACCGTGCTTAGCTGGGGCGACGATTCCTTTGGCCAGGCCAGCGTGCCCGCCAAGGTGGAAAAGGCCGAAATCAAGGACATCTACGTGGGCTACATGCAGAATTACGCCGTGACCACTTCCGGCGATACCTACGCCTGGGGCCTGAAGGGCTTCGTGCTGGGCACCGACGATCTGGGCCGCGACATGCTGACCCGTATCATCAACG
>OLPR01003466.1_pt1 | contig 10494 bp, 10 predicted proteins | sample 1672761 | NCBI WGS metagenome assembly OLPR01 (sample SAMEA3136721, study PRJEB25190) | human gut metagenome | biome: human gut; feature: human-associated habitat; material: faeces | place: Austria | collected 2013
CCTTCGCCGGTGGGCACATTGTTGACAAAGGAATATACGTTTTCCGTGTAGGAATCGGTGTACTGAATGGCCACCCGCACCAGAGTGTCGTCCCGCTTGGCCTCAAAGGCGATGGGAGAGGTGATGGTGTTTTTATCCTGGTTGAGAAACTGCACAAAGTCCGTGAGCCCACCGTCGAATTTGTATTCCACCCGCCGGGCGTCCTTGTCCTTTACCCGTTCGTCTATGAAGATAAAACGCACGCCGCCGTTGAGATACGCCAGTTCCCGCAGCCTGCGGCGCACCAGATCTCCCTGAAAATTCACGTCCTCAAACACCCGGGAATCGGGCTTGAAGCAGACGGTGGTGCCCCGCTTGGAGGTGCCCCCCAGGCGCTGCAGGTGATCCACCGGCCGGCCGGAAATCACCTTGCCGGTCTTTTTGTCTTCTACAGATTCGAATCGAATCTGATAGTGGCTGTAATTCTGATATACGTCCACCACCATCCATTCGGACAGGGCGTTTACCACGGAAGCGCCCACCCCGTGAAGGCCGCCGGAATATTGATAGGTTTTGTTGTCGAATTTTCCGCCGGCGTGCAGCTGGGTATAAACCACCTCTACGGCGGAAACGCCCAACTGCGGGTGAATGTCCGTGGGCACGCCCCGGCCGTTGTCGGAAACCTCGCAGGAGCCGTCCTTTTTCAGGGTAACGGAAATTTCACTGGCGAAGCCGTTGGATGCCTCGTCAATGGCGTTGTCCACGATTTCCCAGATCAGATGATGCAATCCCCGGGAACCGGTGGAGCCAATATACATACCCGGACGCATGCGAACAGCGTCCAGTCCTTCCAGAATTTGGATGTCCTTTGCGGTGTAGGATTTTGCCATGGATTTCCTCCGCTTATAAGTAGATTCATTTTATTATACGCCAATGATGTTAATTTTAAGCGGACGAACCCTCCGGAGGCTGTTGCTGGCTCAATGCCCGGCTGCGCTTGCGATTTCCTGCAATTCAAACCGGTATTCCTGGTCTGCATTCGGATATTTTTCCCGGTCCACCGGGCTTAGAAACTGTTCCAGCGGACGCACCCATAGCCCGCCGTCGCCGTAAAGCTTGCGATAGACCACGCAGACTTCTCCGGTGTCCGCGTCCCGGGCCAGGGCCTCCGCCAGATAAAAATCTCCCTTGAAATGCCGGTACACCCGGCCGATTTTCAATTCGCGCATGGAATAAACGCCCCTTTCTGTGGTTTCTGTTATTCATTATAAGAACCGGCGGCCGCTTGTCAAGGCGCGGGAAATTGGTGTGCATCTAATAAACAAATTGGTAAATTTATGTTAGAAAATGACGCACAAATACAAATATATCAGGAATGAAACGTTTAATTGCTATTGACAAACAGAAACGAAACGATTATACTACCATTAACATAAGGCCTGCACCTGACCGCAAACGACGATGCCGGGCGCTTTTATTGAAAGGAGAGAGGTCATCCGGCAAATCCAGAAACAGGGCGCAGACCCGAAAAGGAGAGGTGTCCCAATGAAGAAACTGAGCATGCTGTTGGTCCTTGTACTCGTTGCTGCACTGCTGACGACCCCCTCCCTTGCTGAGGGAACGACCTACACCCAGGCCCCGATGCTGGACGCAAAAGTTGAAGGCGGGGAACTTCCCCCCGTCGCAGAACGCCTTCCCGAAGAACCCCTGGTAGTAGCCCCCGGCGTAGTAAGCTACGCGGAATATTTCACGGATTATCAGATCGGCAAATACGGCGGAACCATGAAGTCCGTCCGTAACTCCGCCACCTGGGACGGCTGGCTGTGGGGCATTCTCAATGAATTCGCCATCGAGTCCGTTTCCGGCGAAGGAAAAGATTTTTACGGAAACGTTTTTAAGGATTGGGAAGTTTCCGACGATTTCACCACCTATACTTTCTATCTGCGCAAGGGCATGAAATGGTCCGACGGCGAAGATCTGACCACCGAGGACGTGGCCTGGAAATTCGAAAAGGATCATGGCAATGAGCAGCTGACCTCCGTCTGGCCCACCATGCTGCGCACCGGCAACAAGGCCGACGGCACTCCCTGCACCCTGGAAGTGCTGGACGATTATTCCTTTAAACTCACCTTTGACGGCGCCTATCCCGGCTTTATTCTCCTTTGCGCCTCCAATGGCGTATATGATTATTTCGTAGCGCCCGCCCATTACATGAAGGATTTCCATATCGAAACCGCCGACGAGGCCGAGCTCACCGCCAAGTGCGAAGCCAACGGCTATTCGCTGGATCAGTGGTTCTCTCTGTACGAACTGTATGACAATACCGCCTGGGACTGCGCCGCCGCCAACCAGATCGGCTGCCCCACCCTGGGCCCCTGGATGACCGTGTCCATGGACGGCTCCACTGCGACCTTTGAGCGCAACCCCTATTATTGGAAGGTGGACGCCCAGGGCCAGCAGCTGCCCTACGTGGATTACATGACCTCCACCTATTGCGTGGATAAGGAAGCCATCGCCGTGAAGATTCTGGGCGGCGAAGTGGACTACACCTATGAGTGGATTCCCCTGAACGAGATCGGCCTGTTCGCCCAGGGCGCGGAAGCCGGCAAGTACAAGATCGTCACCAAGACCCTTCTGCACCGCACCGGCGCGGACCTGTACATGAACTTCACCTATGAAGACGAAAACTGGCGCGGCGTTGTCAATCAATACGACTTCCGCGCAGCCATCGCCTACGCCCTGGACAACGCGGAAATCTGCGATTCCGTGTACTTCGGCTTTGGCGTGCCCGGCGACAATTACACCATTACCGAATACAATCCCGAGAAGGCTGGCGAATTGCTGGACGGCATCGGCATGACCAAGGGCAGCGACGGCTGGCGTACCTATCCCAACGGCGAGCCCTGCGAAATCGAGCTGGCCTATTCCCAGTGGATGACCACCTACGAGCCCACGGCCGTGCTGGTGGCGGAATATCTGCGGGCGGTCGGATTGAACATCAAGATGAAGTTTGTGGACAACGACCTGATGGATACCCTGCAGTATGCCAACGATCTGCAGATGTCCATCAACTTCTCCCACGGCCCCGTTTACATTCAGAGCACCGCCGACTATCAGGCCTATAAGATGGCGGCCAATTACTACTACTATTGGCTGAATCAGGGCTCCACCGGCGAAGAACCCAACGAGCTGCTGGGCACCTGGTTTAACGATTACCTGTATTCCTGCTATGGCGTAGCGGCGGAAGAAATCGACGCTACCCATAAGACGCAGATTCAGTTCCTGAAGGACAATCTGCTGGCCATCATGCCGGTTCAGGACATCGTGCAGCCCTGCGCGGTGGCCAATCGGATCATGAACTTCCCCACCGAGGGCGGCTATAACCTGGACGACTGCCGCGCCGGCGAGGATCTATGGATCAACGAATAAATCTGCTTCCGCGGCCGGTGGCCGCACAACGGAAGGGGAGGAACTTCCTTCCCTTCCGTTCCATAAATGTGAGAATAACGAATTTGGAGGTGGAAGGGGATGCTGTTATCCTATATTGTGAAACGCCTTCTCCAGATGATTCCATTGCTTTTGTGCATATCGGTCATTATTTTCGTAGTCATCCAGCTGCCGCCGGGAGATTATCTCACCACCTACATCCGTCAGAAGGAATCCGCCGGCACTCAGGTGGGCGCGGATGAAATCGCGGCGCTGAAGGCCCGGTACGGCCTGGATAAGCCCGTGTATCTGCAATATGTGGACTGGATCTGGGGCATTATTTCCCGGGGGGATTTCGGCAATTCCTTCCAGTGGGACATGCCGGTGGCGGTGAAGATTCAGGAACGCCTGCCCATGACGCTGGCGGTCTCCTTCATGACGCTGATCTTCGTCTGGCTTGTCTCCATCCCCATCGGCATCTATTCCGCCACCCATCAGTATTCCGTGGGGGATTACATCGTTTCCGGCATCGGCTTCCTGGGCATGTCCGTACCCGGGTTTCTGCTGGCGATTTTCGTGATTTACGAGGTCTATAACCACACGGGCATCGCCATTTCCGGCATGTTTTCCTACGAATATCAGATGGCCCCCTGGAGCTGGGGCAAGGTCATGGACATGCTGCCCCGGTTCGCGGTGCTGGTGCTGGTTATCGGCATTGCCAACACCGCGGGCATGATCCGCACCTTCCGGGCCATGATGCTGGACGAACTGGGCAAACAGTACGTCACCACCGCCCGGGCCAAGGGCGTGGGGGAGAAGCGGCTTCTGTTCAAATATCCGGTGCGCATGGCCATCATTCCCCAGATTTCGACCCTGGCGGGCACCTTCGCCGGCCTGGTTTCCGGCGAAACCATCGTTTCCAAGGTGTTCAATATGGAAACCTGCGGACCGATGATGTATACGGCGCTGATTACCCAGGACATGTACCTGGCGGGCTCTTTTCTGCTGATTACCGCCGTGATGGTCTGCGCCGGATCGCTGCTTTCGGATATTCTGCTTTCGTTGATCGACCCGCGAATTCGCTTTGGCAAGGTGGTGGAATAAATGGCAAAGGAAGCAAAGAACGCACGGGCCTACGAACAGGAAGAGACCAATTACGAGGTGGCCTCCCAATGGCAATTGATGCTGTGGAAATTTAAAAAGCACAAGCTGGCCATGATCGCGCTGCCTATCCTGATTCTTTTGTATCTCATGGCGATTTTCGCGGATTTTCTTTCCCCTGCGCTGCCGGATTATCGCTATACCGAGCTGAAGGGCTTTCATCCCTCCGTCATCCACTGGCGGGACGAAAACGGCAAGTTCTGTGCGCCGTACATTTACGGCGTAAAGGGCGAAATCAACCAGGAAACCTGGCTGCGGGAATACGTAGAGGACACCAGCCAGAAATACCACGTGAAGTTTTTCGTGCACGCGGACGAATACAAGCTGCTGGGCCTGTTTAAGACGGACGTGCATCTTTTCGGCATTGAGGGCGAAGGGCTGGACCGGGCGAATTTCAACATTACCCTCTTCGGTACCGACGCGCTGGGCCGGGATCTGTTCTCCCGCTGTCTTTACGGCAGCCGTATTTCCCTGTCCTTCGGTTTTGTGTCCATTCTGTTCACCTTCATTATCGGCCTGACCCTGGGCGGTCTGGCGGGGTATCTGGGGGGCATTGTGGATACCATCGTGATGCGCCTGATCGACGTTATCATGTGCCTGCCCACCATTCCTCTGTGGATGTCTCTGGCGGCGGCGCTGCCCCGGGGCTGGACCACCATACAGACCTATCTGGGCATGGTGCTGATCATGTCCCTCATCGGCTGGACGGGCCTGAGCCGGGTGGTGCGCGGCAAGATTCTGCAATTGCGGGAAGAGGATTTCGTCACGGCCTCCCGTCTGAACGGTGCCAAGAGCCGGCACATCATCTTCCGGCAGATGATTCCTTCCATGATGAGCTACATCATCGTGTCCATGACCATTTCCATTCCCCAGTCTATTCTGGGCGAAACGTCCCTTTCCTTCCTGGGGCTGGGCCTGCGGGAGCCGGCCATCAGCTGGGGCGTGCTGCTTACCGACGCGCAGAAGATTTCCGAAATCGCCAATAAGCCCTGGCTGCTGATTCCGGCCGCCTTCATCATCGTTACGGTTTTGATGTACAACTTCCTTGGCGACGGCTTCCGCGACGCGGCCGACCCGTATAAATAAGGAGGGAGAGCAAATGGCCGAAACAAGAAAAAACGACGTCCTGTTGGAGGTCAAGGACCTGAAGGTTCATTTTCAGATGAATGAAGGCCTGCTCAAGGCGGTGGACGGCGTGGATCTCACGGTTCGCGAAGGCCGCACCCTGGGCATTGTGGGGGAATCCGGCTGCGGAAAATCCGTCACCAATCAGGCGCTCATCGGCATCGTGCCCCATCCGGGCGTGGTCACCGGGCAGATTCTTCTGCATAAGAAGCGGGGCGTGGCCCTGGAAAAGCCCATCGACATCGTGAAGCTTCCCCGGAACGGCAAAGAAATTCGCTCCATTCGCGGCGGCGACATCGGCATGATTTTTCAGGAGCCCATGAAGGCCTTCTCTCCGGTGCATACCATTGCCAATCAGCTGTGCGAGGGCATCATGCTCCACGTGGAGCCCAATAAGAAAAAGGCATGGGACATCGCGCTGCACGCCCTGGAGCAGGTAGGGGTCAATAACCCCAGGCAGCGCATGAACGAATATCCCCATCAGCTCTCCGGCGGCATGCGTCAGCGGGCGATGATCGCCATGGCCCTTTCCTGCAACCCGGCGATTCTCATTGCGGACGAGCCCACCACGGCGCTGGACGTGACCATGCAGGCTCAGGTGCTGAAATTGATGAACGACCTGAAGCGGGAATTCAATTCGGCGGTGATCTTCATTACCCACGACCTGGGCGTTATCGCGGAAATGTCCGACGACGTGGCCGTGATGTACCTGGGCCGGGTGGTGGAATATACCGACGTGGACACCCTGTTCCATAACCCGAAGCATCCCTATACCATCGCCCTTTTGCAATCCATTCCTTCGGTTACCCGCAAGGCCAAGTCGGAATTAGAGGTCATTGAAGGAACGGTGCCCTATCCCATGAATATGAAACCGGGCTGCGGCTTCTATTCCCGCTGTAAAAAGCGGGTGGACGGGCTGTGCAATGTGCAGGATGTGCCCTTGGTGGACATCGGAAACGGGCACAAGGTGCGCTGCATGCTGGACGAAGCCCGCAGGCCGTAAAACGGGAAAGAAAGGAGCAAGCGGCATGGAGAGAAGAAAAATGGTGCTGGACGCAAAAGGCGTCAAAAAATATTTTCCCATCACTTCTTCGTTTTTTAAGCGGCACGTGGGCGACGTCTACGCGGTGGACGATGTGGACGTATACGTGCGGGAAGGGGAAACCCTGGGCATCGTGGGGGAATCCGGCTGCGGAAAAACCACCCTGGGCCGGGCCATTCTGCGGGTGATACAGCCCACCGAGGGCGTGTGCAATTTTGTCCGGCGGGACGGCGAAACCGTAGACGTGTTCCAATTAAACGAAAATCAGCTGCGGGAGACCCGCCGGGATATGCAGATGATTTTTCAGGATCCCTATGCGTCCCTGAATCCCCGCATGATTATTCGGGACATTATCGGCGAACCGCTGCGGTATAATTCCAACCTGTCCGGCGCGGAAATTACCGAACGAGTGAAGGAGCTGCTGGATCTGGTGGGTCTGAACCCCCGGCATCTGGAGCGGTATCCCCACGCCTTCTCCGGCGGTCAGCGCCAGCGCATCGGCATCGCCCGGGCCTTGGCCACCACGCCCCGGTTCATCGTGTGCGACGAAGCCGTTTCGGCCCTGGACGTTTCCGTGCAGGCCCAGGTGATTAACCTTTTGCAGCGGCTGCAAAGCCAGCTGAATCTGAGCTATATGTTCATTTCCCACGATCTTTCGGTGATTCAGCATATTTCGGACCGGGTGGGAGTGATGTACGTGGGCAAAATGGTGGAGCAGGCCTCCAGCGAGGACATCTTCCGCCGGCCCCTGCATCCCTATACCGAGGCGCTGCTTTCCGCAAAACCCATTGCCGATCCCCGGCTGAAAAAGGAAAAAATTCTGCTGGAGGGGGAAACCCCCAACCCGGCTAACCCGCCTTCGGGCTGTTATTTCCATCCCCGGTGCCGCTATAAGTGCGACGTGTGCGCCAAGGAACGGCCCGCGTATCGGGAATTGGAAAAGGGGCATTTCGTGGCCTGTCACCGGGCGGAGGAATTGACGCTGGACGGCGTTTACCGCAACTGATAAAATAGAAAAGGGGAAACCGACATGCTGGGATTGGAACTTTTGATCGCCATTTTGCTGCTGGGGCTGTTGAGCGTAGGCGCGTATTTCTATTCGCAGCGGTGCATTCAGCTTTTCCTGGGAAGGGAAACCGACGAGCTCAGCTATATTCTGGATACGGAAAGCGTGCCCGCCCGGTGGTGCCTGCCCCATGCCCGGCGCATCGCCCGCATGCAGCAAAGGGGCGCGGGGGAGCGGCGCATGGAACGCGCCCGGCGCAGGGCGGATCGCAGGTTCCAGAAGGGCATGCGGCGGATGCAGGCCTTTGCCAAGGGCGCGCCCATTTTTGAAACGGAGGGCGCCCGCAAGGGCACATTGGACGACCTGAAGCGGATTCAGAGTCAGTGGAAGGAACGAATTTTTCAACATGAACCTTACTGAGAGAAAGCGCGCGGCGCGCCTCCAGGCAGCGCGGAAGGCCCTGGCCTATGGATACGCCCTGGTGAATCTGGTCATGGCTTTCTTCGCCGCCTGGACGGTGTATGGCGCAGTGCGCCTGTGCGTGGGTCTGAGCGGAGAAATCTACTGGCTTTCCAAGGCGCTGATTCAGCAGCTGGCCATCATTGGCATAATGATCGCGCTGCTCGTCGGCACCCTGGTAGCCCAGCATGGCTATGAACAGGCCATGCGCCGGAAAAACACCTGGCTGCCCCGCTCCTTCGCGGCGGTCAGCGGGGGCATTCTTCTGATTTATGCGGTCGCAAAGGCCGTGGTGATGTTGTATTAAGGGAGAAAGGGGAAAACACATGATTAAGGTAGCAATGATCGGCGTGGGCGCCATCAGCGGCATCTATCTGAAAAACCTGACAGAGACCTTCCGGGAGGTCAGCCTCATCGGCGTGTGCGATCTGATTCCCGAAAGAGCGGAAAAGGGCGTTGCTTTTGTAAAAGAGCAGCAAAAGAAGGGATTTCAATGTGCGACGCCGAAAATCTATAAGGACATGTACGAAGCCTTCAATGACCCGGAGGTGGACGTGGTGCTGAACATCACCCGGCCCTACGAGCATTACGAGGTGACCAAGCAGGCGCTTTTGCACGGGAAGCACGTGTTTTCCGAAAAGCCCCTGGCGGCGGACATGGAAGAAGGCGACGAGCTCATTGAACTGGCCCGGAAAACCGGCCTGCACATGGGCGGCGCACCGGATACTTTCATGGGCGCGGGCATTCAGACCTGCCGCAAGCTCATTGACGACGGCGTGATCGGCGACCCCATCGGCGCTACCTGCTGCATGATTTGCCACGGACATGAGACCTGGCATCCCGACCCGGAATTCTATTATAAGCGGGGCGGCGGCCCCATGATGGACATGGGCCCCTATTACGTGACGGCGCTGGTAAACCTGCTGGGTCAGGTGGACGGCGTGATGGGCCGCACCCGGAAGGCCTTTGATCAGCGCATCATCACCTCTCAGCCCCATTATGGCGAGAAAATCGACGTGGACGTGGATACCTATCTCACGGGAACGCTGCAGTTCTCCTCCGGCGCCATCGCTACGCTGTTTACCACCTTTGACGTATACTATCCGCCTTTCAATCAGGCCCGGTTCGAGGTGTACGGCACCAAGGGCACGCTGCTGGTGCCCGACCCCAATACCTTTGGCGGCCCCATCCGGCTTTTCCGGCCGGAGGATCAGGTGAAGCTGGAGGCCGGCGACCCGGCGCTGAAGGGCATTCTGGCGGATCCTTACGCGGGTTATAAGGAAGTGCCTCTGATGTTCGATTATCGGGAAAACAGCCGCGCCCTGGGCCTTTCCGACATGTGCAAGGCCATCGAAACCGGACGGCAGGCCCGGTGCAATTACCGCCAGCAGCACCATGTGCTGGAAATCCTCACTGGATTTGAAAAGAGCTCTCGAGAGGGCCGGTATCTGCCCCTGAAGACCCGGTATGAACGGGCCATGCCCATGCAGAACAATCCCATGCACGGCATTCTGGACTAAAGGAGTAAGAAAGCATGAAACTGACCTTTTTGGGCACCAGCCATGGCGTGCCGGAAAAGCACCGCAAATGTACCAGCGTGCTGCTGACGGTGCAGGGGAAGCATTATATCTTCGACGCGGGGGTGCCGCTGTATACCGCGGTGAAGCAGGCGGGACTGGATCTGCACGACATTCTGGCCATTTTCCTGACGCATATGCACGGCGACCACGCCACGGGACTGATCGAGTTCGTGGATCTGGCCACCTGGTATGACAAGACACTGCGGCCGGAAATCTATCTGGCGGAAATCGCCGGATTTGAAGGCATGGCCGCCTGGCTGCAGGTGACACATGGCGAGGACAAGCGCGGCGAAATGCCGCCCATGAAGGAAGTGTCAGAGGGCGCGTTTTACGACGACGGCTGGGTGCGGATTACCGCCATCAATAACGAGCATCTGCCCAATCGGCCCAGCTATTCCTTCGTAATCGACGCGGAGGGAAAACGGTTGGTGCTGACCGGCGACATGGGGCACGATCATTATTCGGATTTCCCCCGGCCGGCCTATGAAAGCGAATGCGACCTGGTGGTAACCGAAGCGGCTCATTGCCGACTGACGGACTGCATGGACGTTTTCGGAAAGCTGACGACGAAAAAGCTGATCGTCAGCCACATCGTCCCCTGGAACGAACCGGAGGCGGAAAAGCTGAAGGAGATGGTATCCTATCCCGTGGAGACGGCCTTCGACGGCATGTCGGTGGAAATCTGATACGGGGAAATTAGGCACAAGGGCGGCCCC
>OLPR01003467.1_pt1 | contig 10486 bp, 6 predicted proteins | sample 1672761 | NCBI WGS metagenome assembly OLPR01 (sample SAMEA3136721, study PRJEB25190) | human gut metagenome | biome: human gut; feature: human-associated habitat; material: faeces | place: Austria | collected 2013
CCCGCCGCTGAAGCTCACGCCGCCGAAGAGCCCGCCGCCGAAGAGCCTGTCGCCGAAGAGCCCAGAGCGCCCCGCCGCAGCCGCTCGAATCGCGCCGAAAAAGCCGAGCGCGCCGAGAGCCGCCCCGAAAAGAAGAACGACGAGCCGTTCGTGCCCAGCGATCCCGAGACGCTGAGCGAGACCGGCCGCATCGCTTACGATTTCCTCAAGAACGTCACCGAGAAGATGGGCGTTCAGGTCGCCATCCGCGTGACCGAGGAAGCGGATCATCTGTCCGTCTCCATGATGGGCGACACGCTGGGCATACTGATCGGCCGCCGCGGCGATACGCTGGACGCGCTGCAATATCTGGTCAGTTTGCAGGTGAACAAGAACCGCGAGGGCTATATGCGCGTTTCTCTGGACACTGAAAACTACCGCGCCAAGCGTGAGGAAGCGCTCACCCGTCTGGCGCAGCGCATGGCCGCCCGCGCCCGCAAGACCGGCCGCAAGGTAACGCTCGAGCCGATGAATCCCTACGAGCGCCGTGTGCTCCATTCCGCGCTGCAAAACAATCCCTATGTGACCACCCACAGCGAGGGCGAGGAGCCTTATCGCCGCGTCGTGATCACGCTCAAGAGCAATCCCGATGAAGCTTGATCTGCACGTCCATACGAGCGAGGTCAGCGGCTGCGGCAAGGTGCCTGCGGCGGAGATGGTTCGCCTGTATCATGAGGCGGGCTATGACGCGATTGTCATAACCGATCATCTCATCGCCGGCAAGAACGCCGAAATGCCCATGGACGAGCGCGCCGGCTGGTATCTGAGCGGATACCGCGCCGCGAAGGCCGAGGGCGAACGGCTGGGGCTGACCGTCATACTGGGCGCGGAGCTGCGCTTTGACTGCGGCCATGAGGACTATCTCCTCTACGGCATTACGGAGGCGGACATTGCGCCGATTATGCGTGATCTCGACGGCGGCATACTGCCGGGCGATTTCTATCGCAGGATCCGCGAAAACGGCCGCATGACGCTCATCCAGGCGCATCCGTTCCGGCCCGAGCTTCGTCAGGCGCCGCTCGACGAGCTGGACGGCATAGAGGTCTACAACGGCCATCCCGAGCACGACAGCCACAACGATCTGGCCATGGCGCGCGCCATGCAGGGCGGCGAGGGCTTTATCAAGACCAGCGGCTCGGACGCGCACAAGATTCACCATGTGGGCCGCGGCGGCATGATCGCCGAGGAGCCGATTGCGGACAGCCTGGATCTGGCGCGCTGGCTCAGGGCGCATCCGAACGGGGAGCGCATCGAGACGCGCTGAAACCGCCCGCTATAATCATCATACGAATAAGCATAAACCCTCCTGTCGCATGGCGGCGGGAGGGTTGCTTTATATGGCGGCCGAACAGGCGCTATAGATCCCCCAGTTCAACCGGGAGTTATGGGTAAGAGCTTTAGCAAAAGTCGTGGCGCCGCATGATGGAGGCAGCGCCGCAGGGAAATAGCAGCCAAGGCGCAAAAGAGGCCGAAGCGAATCCTCGAGCAGTAAATTTGCGAAACGGAGAGTGACGGACAGTTTTTCCGAGGCCCTCTTTAGGGGGCGGCCATGGTCAATATGCCCCTGCAAAGCCGGGGCAATAAAAACGACCGCGGTTTCCGGCAAGATCCGCGATCGAAACGGCGGGCGCTACGGCAGGTTCTCCTGTCCGGCATGATCGAGCCGATAGCCGCCGGGCGTCACGCCGTACTGCGCCTTGAACATCTTCGTAAAGTGAAGCGGATCGGAAAAGCCGCTCAGCGCGGCGATTCGGGCGACCGACAGATGCGATGAGACGAGCAGCTTGCAGGCATAATTCAGGCGCATATCCCGCAGATAATTGTGGAAGGACTTGCGCGTTATCGCGCGGAAGCATTTGGCGAAATAGCTCTCCGAAAGCGAGACGAGAGCGGCCGCCTGGCTGACCGATATGTCCTCCGTAAAATGGCCGTCCAGAAAAACCATCACGCGCTGCATCGCGCGCAGAATTTCGGGCGAATAGCGCGAGCAGCCGCTCTGGACGGCCAGCGTGCGCCGAAGCCCCGCAATCCAGTCCACCCACTGATACCAGAACTCATAGCGCTGAAAGGGCGCGCTTTCCGCATTGTTCTCCAGAAGATGCTGCCATTTGACGCGCACGCCGAAGAAGAGATTGGCCACCGTGTTGCCGGGCAGGCGCAGGCGCTGTATGGTCGAGAGGATTTTCAGATACAGCGCGTTGTCGCCCAGCCAGTCGAGCGAATAGAGCTGCTCCTCGAGCCAGCGGAAGGTCTTTGAATTGAGCATGGATTCTCCGCCGCCCGGCCATTCCGGCTCGTAAATGCGCAGATTGGGCAGCGCGCGGTAAAAATAATCGCGATTCATGAACGCCTCGCCGGCATACACGATGTCGGGAACGCGCGCCTGACGAACGTCGCTGAAAAAGAGCAGCGGCGCGTGCCCCGGAAGGCCGTTTTCAATTTCAACGCGCGTCTCCTCGCTGGTTTCCCAGTCAAAGAGCAGCAGCCACGCGTCGTGGCCGAGGGAGCGGCACTCGCACTTCAGCGCCTCGGGCGGCCTGTAACCGGGGGCGTTGACGAGCATCAGCGCCTGTATGTAGGAGCCGTCGGCCGCGCCGCCGCTTTCCTTTCGGCGGGCGACCGTCTCGCCGATGCGGCGGAGCGTGGCGTAAAAGCTGTCCTGCTCGATTTCGGATTTGTGAATATAGTCGATCGCGCCCAGGCGCAGCGCCTCCTGCACATAGGAAAAATCGTCGTGATAGGTCATGATGACCACGGGCAGATCGTTCCGCTCGGCCTTGAGATGACGGATCAGATCCAGCCCTGTCTCGCCGGGCATCACAATGTCGGTAAAGATCAGATCGACGTCATGACGCGCGGACAGCTTAGCGCGGGCCTGGGGGACGCTGCCCGCTTCATCGACGACCTGCATACCGGCGCTCGCCCAGTCTATGCCGCAGCGCAGGCCGGTGCGCACAAGGCCTTCGTCATCGACAAGCATGATGTTCAGCATAATGGCTTCCCTCTATCGTTCAATGGTGATCGTTATGGCTGTTCCCACGTCGGGCGCGGAATCGATCTCAATGCGCACGCCGCTGGCATACATCATTTTGAGCGCCCGAAAGACGTATCTCAGGCCGATGCCGCCGTCCTGCGGATCGGTCGATCGGGCCAGCGCGCGCAGTCTTTCAAGCGTTTCGGCGTCCATGCCGCGGCCATTGTCGGCAACGCGGATATAGACGCAGCGCGCGTCCTCGGAGACGGAGACGGTCAGGATCAGGCCGTCGCGCCAGGCGTGCCGCAGAGAATTTTCAACCAGTGGCTGGAGCGTATAGCACGGCGCGGGCAGGGCGAGCGTCTCCTCGCCGACGCTGATTTCGCGCCGGTATTCAAAGGGACGGATGCGCTTTTGCAAAAACAGATAGCCGTCCATGGCGTTCAGCTCGTCGCGCAGCGTCGTCAGCTGCTGCTTGCCGAGGTTGTAGTAGATCAGCCCGTTCAGCGCGGCCAGCATCTCGGCCACCTCGTCCTGACCGTCGCGGCGGGCCAGCCATTTGATGTTGTCCAGCGTGTTGTGCAGGAAGTGCGGATTGATGCGGCTGAGCAGCAGCTCGTTTTCCAGCTCGGCGTTTTTCTTCGCCTCGGCCTCCGTCTGGCTGACAAGGCGGCGAATATCGCCGCGCATCTGATTAAACTGAGCGCGGAATTCGTTCAGTTCCGCGCTGTTGCTGCGCGGCGTATACAGCTCGGAGGGCTTCATGGCGCTGATCTCCTGCGCAAATTCCCGAATGGGGCCGTAGACCTGCCGCCAGATGAGCCGCGCCAAAAGGATGAACAACGCCAGACAGGCCGTCAGCAGGAGCGCTCCCTGAATATAGAGCGGAAAATAAACGCCGTGATAGTAGCTCTCATTGACGGCCCCCACGAACGTCCAGCCGCTGTTTTCGGCGTACAGTATGTGGTAATCCGCGAGCGCGCCGCCCTCCGAAAGCGCATGGAAGGACGCGCCGCAGGGCAAAAGCGTCTCGTCGGAGGAGCAGCGTATGACGCCCACGCCGTCCAGAAGCGCCTTGTCCATATGGAAGGTCTCGTCGTTGACGTCGTAGAGCGGATCGAGCAGATCCTCCATAAAGTGCGTGGAGGACTCGATATAGACGGCGAAATGCCGCTCCTTCAGGATGGTCGTAAAGGGACGGCACAGCGATATGACGACGTTGTTTTTGAAGCGGCTGAGCGATTCGTGCGGCGCGTAAACCGTGGCGCGCCGCCAGGTCGTCAGCGGCGTAAGCACGTCGTCCAGATCGGCGCGCGTGAGCCGCTCGGAGGAAATGAGCGCTTCGTCATTGTCCAGATCAATCAGCGCGATCAGGCCGATGCTGGGCGAGGAGTGAATATAGGTATTGAACGTCTTTTCAATATAGCCCTGCATCTTCGCCTGAGAAACGGCGTCCCGCCCGGTCAGAATCTCGTCCAGCTGATCGGCGACAGGACTGCCGTCATAGGAAATATCGACGGTCAGCTCATAGGCCGTGTCCAGCATATCGCGCAGCTCGTTCGCGCGCATTTCCAGCGCCAGGAAGAAGCTGTCATAGATGCGCTTATTGACGATCTGCGCCATGTTGGAGCTGGTAATCGCAAAAAAGAGCAGCATGACGAGCAGCGGCACCAGCGTCAGTATGGCGATCAGCCGGTTCCGAATTGAGGACAGCGCCTGCCTGAGCAGAGCGACGAGGCGAAACCGCGGACGGCCCTCCGCCCCCGAATTTCGCTCCGGAGCATGAAAAGAGCGCATGACGCCGCCTCCCATTTTACAATGCGCGCCGTCCGGCCCCCGTCGATGCGGCACGCGCCGGACAAATCTTTCTCTTCCTTTTAGTATAATGTAAAATGATGAAATTGTCTACTGGGCAAAACGCTCTTTTGAACGGGGTCAAAACGGTTCAGCAGTTTTAAGTGTTAATAAAATACGATGAAAAAGCACAGCATCAGAAAGCGTATAGGCCATTGTGCGCAATGCCAATTAAATATATAATAATTCCAAGCCCCATAGAGTAAAGGAGGAGATCCCATGAAGAAACTGCTGGCGCTGCTGTTGGCGCTGTCCCTGAGCCTGTGCGGCCTGAGCGCGGCTCTCGCGGAGGACGACGACTACATTCCCGATTCGGAATTTTCCGAACAGCAGCTGGAGGAAGCCAAGCTGTACAAGGACTATTCCGGCCAGGGCAAGAGCTTTACGCTGGCCAAGGCCATCACCATCGACGCCGCGCTGCCGGAGGGGCAAACCGTCGAGGACAACCTGTGGATCGATCTGTTCAAGATCAATTTCGGCGTAGAGCCGATCGTCGAATGGTATGCCGCCGCGGGCGACGCCTACAACCAGAAGGTGTCCATGTGCATCGCCTCGGACGACATTCCCGATTACATGGAGGTCAACGTCAATCAGTGGCGTATGCTGGCCAAGTCCGGCATGCTGGCCGATCTGACCGACTACTATGAGCACAACATCAGCGCCGCCAAGCGCAAGAAGTTTGCCGACATCGACGACAAGCCGCTCAAGGTCGTGACCTACAAGGGCCAGATCACCGGCTATCCGTCGATCAACCCCGGCGCGGATTCCGGCTCTCTGGTGTGGCTGCGCACCGACTGGCTGGAGAACCTCGGCCTGGAGGAGCCCAAGAGCTACGAGGATCTGACGGCCATACTGGACGCGTTCGTCAACAAGGATCCCGACGGCAACGAGCAAAACGACACGGTCGGCCTGATCATCGCGCCCGACGAGTACAAGTCCACCGGCGCGAATACCGGCAACACCGGCGAAATGTTCCTGCGCTACGGCGCGGGCGTGGGCATGTGGATCAGGGACGAGAGCGGCGAGGTGAGCTACGGCTCGATCAGCCGAAACGCCGTGCCCTGCCTGGAGCAGCTCAACGCCTGGTACAAGGCGGGCCTTATCCATCAGGACTGGGTGTCGCTGGGCGACAATCTGCGCCAGGACATCTCCGCGGGCCGCTGCGGCGCGTTCTTCGGCCCCTGGTGGGAGAGCTGGAATCTGGCCGATTCCGTCGTCAATGATCCCAAGGCCGTCTGGAAGAGCTACGGCTTCGCGGCCGACGACGGCAAGTTCTATGTCGGCATGACCGATCCGGCCGCCAGCATCGCCGTCATCAGCGCGGACGCCGAGGATCCCGAGATGATCTGGCAGCTGCTGGTCGTCGGCCGTCCCATCGCGTCCGTCCGCTCCCGCGCCTTGCAGAAGGCCATCGAGGAAGCCAACGCCGCGGCGTTGGCGGCCGGTCTGGAGCACAGCTATCAGCCCTTCCGCCTCAACGTTTCCACCGTCATGACCGTTGAGAACAACTACCGCTATATCTGGGGCCTCCACGACGGCACTCTGACCTGGGAGGACTGCGACAAGGAGTACTTCGAGAACAACGGCGGCGTTGAGCACTTTGATCCGTCCTCCTGCTACGCCGCGCAGGTGACCAAATACTATCTCAACGTGCTGGAGCGCGAGAACCCCTATGAGGACATCGGCGAATGGTCCAACGGCATGGGCTACGGCGTGGGCGTCGCGCCCATGGCGCAGGACAACTGCGAGCGCCTGTACAACGACTTCATCGGCCAGACCGAAACCATGGCGACCAAATGGGCCTATCTGCAAACCATGGAGGAGGAAGCCTACACCAAGATGATCCTGGGCGATACCGACGGACTGAGCATTTCCGATTACTTCGACAAATTCGTCGATGAATGGAAGGCTCAGGGCGGCGAGAAGATCACCGCCGAGGTTAAGGAAGCGCTGAACTGACGCGCAAAAAAAACGTTGGGAGAGGCCTGCGCTGTCAGGCCTCTCCCTGCGCTTAATCGCACAATGACACGCGACAATGAAAGGATTGGAACGCTATGAGCGAGGTGCGGCATGAAGCCGGCCGGTCGGCCTTTATGCGGAAGTGGGAAAAATTTGTGCGCGGCGAGCGGCTGCGCCTCAATTTGATGATGCTGCCGGGCGTCGTCTTTGTGTTTCTGTTCAACATGATGACGCTGCTGGGCATCGCCGTCGCCTTTCAGGATTTTATCCCGCGGCGGGGATGGTTTGGCTCCGAGTGGGTGGGGCTGCGCAATTTCAGGCTGTTTTTTGAAATGCCCAACGCCTACACCATACTGCGCAACACGCTGGTCATCGCCATCAGCAAGATTGTCCTGACGCTGATCGTGGCCGTGCTGTTCGCGCTTCTGTTGAGCGAGATTAAGAACAACAAGGTCAAGCGCTGCGTGCAGACGGCCGTCTATCTGCCGCACTTTGTGTCGTGGGTCATTTACGCCACGATCATGCGCCTTCTGCTCAATTCGGACGGCCTGGTCAATCGGCTGCTGACGGGTCTGGGGCTGGCCGCGTCGCCCGTCAAGTTTCTCTCCTCGAAGCAGCTGTTCCCGGTCGTGATGATCATGACCGACGTGCTGAAGGAATTCGGCTACAGCTCGGTCATCTATCTGGCGACCATCACAGGCATCAATCCCTCCTATTACGAGGCGGCGGCCATCGACGGCGCGACGCGGCCGAAGATGATGTGGTATATCACGCTGCCCTGCCTGCTGCCGACGATCGTGCTCCTGGCCACGCTCTCGGTCGGAAACGTCCTGAGCGCGGGCTTCGATCAGATATTCAATCTCTACAATTCCGCGGTCTATGAGACGGGCGACATCATCGATACATACGTCCATCGCGTAGGTCTGGTCAGCCTGGATTACGGCCTGGGCGCGGCCATCGGTCTGTTCAAGTCGGTCGTCAGCTTCGTATTGATCGTCACATCGTACACCGTGGCGGCGAAGGTGGCCGACTATCATATCTTTTAAGGAGGCGGCGGACATGAACAGGAGAAAGAAGAAGATCAACGTTTCGCAGATTGTCCTCGCCGCGTTTCTGCTGCTGCTGGGATTGATCTGCATCTATCCGATGTGGTACACTTTCATCGTCTCGTTTTCGGACAAGGCCAAGGTCACGGCCGGCAAGGTGCTGTTTCTGCCAAAGGATCTGACGTTTACGGCCTATGAAAAGCTGCTCTCAGACGGCAGCTTCTTCCGGGCGTTCCTGGTGTCGGTCGAGCGCTGCGTGCTGGGCGTGGGGCTGAACATGGTGCTCATGGCGCTGACGGCCTATCCGCTGGCCATGCCGGCGGCGCGCTTCCCGGAGCGGCGCGTGTATGTGTGGTATCTCATGTTCAATATGCTCTTCTCGGGCGGCACGATCGGCTGGTATCTCAACATAAAGTATCTGCATCTGCTGGACAGCATATGGGCGCTGGTGCTGCCCATGGGTCTGCCCATCTACAACGCCGTGCTGCTGATGAACTTCTTTAAGAGCGTGCCCATCGACATGAACGAATCGGCCACGGTGGACGGAGCCAGCCCGCTGACCATACTCGTGCGCATCTATCTGCCGGTTTCGCTGCCGGCGCTGGCGACGGTCGGGCTGTTCTGCTTCGTGTCGCACTGGAATTCCTGGTATGACGGCCTGGTGCTGATCAACAAATCGACGCTGATGCCGCTGCAAACGCTGATTTATCAGCTCAACGTGCGCATCGATACAGACAACATGACCTCCGAGCAGCTGCGCGAGATGGCGAAGATGTCCTCCGAAACGCTCAACGCCGCCAAGGTCATCATTGCGCTGGCGCCGCTGATGTGTATCTATCCCTTCCTGCAAAAATACTTTGTATCCGGCCTGACGCTGGGTGCTGTTAAGGAGTAAGCGATGAGTCAAGCAAGACTGGCCCGTGTGGAAATGGTCAACGGAATCCCCGCGCTGACGATCGACGGCAAGCCCTACGGCCCGATGAGCTATCAGTGGGCGCTGGGCAGGGACAGCGCGCGTCAGCTCAAAAGCATCGGCGAGACGGGCGTAAAGCTGTATTTTCTGCGCATTACGCTCTCCGATCCCGAAAAGCTGGACGAGTTTATGCAGAAGCTGCGCGACCATGTGCGTCTGCTGCGCGAGCAGGTTCCGGACGCCGTGGCCATCATCTGGTTTATGTTTACGCCCTATGAGACGTTCGGCGAAAAATATCCGGACGAGGTGATCGTGTTCAACGACGGGCGCAAGGGCGGCTGGACGCGGCCCGATTTCATGCACGTCCGCGACGGCGAGACGCCGCGCTATTCGTTCGCCTCCGAGGTCTGGAAGAGCGAAATCTGCGGGATGCTGCGCGAAATCGTGCGCCGGATCAATGAATCCGATCTGGCCGAGACGATCGTCGGATACTTTTTCTTCTCGCTGTGCTATGAGTGGAGCTGGTTCTGGGATTACGACGCGGCGACGCGCTGCATGGATTACTCGCCCGCCATGCGCGCGGCCTTCCGCAATTATCTGATCGAAAAATACGCCGGCGACGTGCGTCGGCTGCGCGCGGCCTGGCGGGACGAAACGCTTTCGTTCGAAACGGCGGCCATTCCGAGCCTCGAGCGGCGCAATGAAACCGATTACGGCGTGTTCTGGGATCCCAGGCGCAGCACGCAGGTGATCGACTATGCCGAATGTCACGCGCAGGTGGTGACCGACAAGCTGGCGGCCTTTTCAAAGGCGTGCAAGGAGGCGAGCGAGGGGCGCGCCGTCGTCGGCTCGTTCTGGGGCTATCTGCAAAATCAGAACTTCCTCTGGGGCGGTCAGGCGCGCTTCAAGGCGCTGATGGACTGGCCGTATCTCGATTTCTGGGCCGCGCCCTACACCTACGAAAACAAGGCCCCCGGCGACTATTCCTCCATGCGCTATCTGATCAAATCGCTGCAAAAGCACGGCAAGCTCTATTTTGCCGAGGCGGATACGTTCATATTCGATACGGGCAAAGATTCGCTCCGGCACCACGGCTTTCCGCAGACCACATTCGAGCAGTCGCGCGAGCTGCTCAAGCGCGATTACGTCTATCCGCTGTGCGAGGGCACAAACTCCTGGTGGATCGACTGGTCCGGCGGCGAGTCGATGTACCGGCAGGACGGCTTCAAGCCGCTCATGGCGCGCATGACGCAGATCACCCGCGCCGCCTATACCATGCCGATGGGCGGCGTCAGCGATGTGGCCGCCGTCGTCGATCAGGAGAGCCTGCTTTCCTGCACCGACAGGCGGATCGTCAGCAATCTGGCCAACAAGGCGCTGAGCGAACCGGCGCGCACGGCGGAGGAGGCCGTCCGGCGGTTCCCCTCCTATCTGACCTATAACGCCATAGACCGCTTCCGCATCCATGAGCTGCCGCGTCTGGGCACGCCGGTGGATTTTTACGAGACGGACGACGTGCTGGACGGTCGCGGCCGCCGGCATAAGATGTACATCTTCCTCAACAATTACGTCATGGACGAGACGGAGCGGCGCAGGCTGGACGAGACGCTCAAGCGGGACGGCAATGTGCTGGTGTTCATGTACGGCGCGGGCCTGATCCGGCCGGACGGCGCGGCGAGCGTCGGCCCCGAGAACGTCAGC
>OLPR01003469.1_pt1 | contig 10483 bp, 10 predicted proteins | sample 1672761 | NCBI WGS metagenome assembly OLPR01 (sample SAMEA3136721, study PRJEB25190) | human gut metagenome | biome: human gut; feature: human-associated habitat; material: faeces | place: Austria | collected 2013
TGGAATTTTGAAATTCAGATTTTTGCCTTTTGTAGTCGCTACAATAGTCGCTACGCAGCGTTCAATTCCGATTCCAGCCGCTTTCTGGCAAGATCTGCGTACACGTCGGTGACCTCGATGCCGGTCGCGTCATAGCCTTCCTTGACTGCAGCCAGAACTGTCGTGCCGGAGCCTGCAAAGGGATCTAAAATATGACCACCCGGTTCTGTGATCTTGACGAGATCCTGCATGAGCTGCAACGGCTTTTCGGTCAGGTGGATGCGGTTCTGCGGATTGCCGTATTTGAATACAGCTCTGAAGCTTGCGATAGAATCCTGTGCTGCCTCTGCCTCCTCAAGCTTGCCCTCTTTGAAAAGGTTGTAGATTGATGAAAGCACATGTGGATAAACATTTGAGCATCCTGCGATTCCTCCGACTCCTCCTTCTTTTAATGCAGGAAGAATGAGCGAATCATTTCCTGATAATACATAGAACTTCTTGTCAAGTTCACGTGTCTCTGTGATATATGCCTTTAAGTTATCCCAGTCACCGCTTGAATCCTTTGCACCGATGATAAGGTCAACATCCTTTGCAAGCTTCTTTACTGTCTCAGGAAGCAGCTTGTTTCCTGTACGGGCAGGAATATTGTAAAGAACGATTGGAGTATCTACATGCTTGGCAACCTCTACATAGTGATCGTATAACTCCTTCTGTGATGCAACCGCAAAGCTTGGAGTGATTATTGAAAGGACGTCAGCTCCGAGCTTTTCTGCCTCCTTGCTCATTCTGATAGTATCCTGTGTTGAAATGCAGCCTGAGCCGGCATATACAGGTACTCTTCCTTTTACCTGATCAATTGCAGCTTCAAGGACTTCGCATTTTTCTTTTTCATTTAAGATATATCCCTCACCGTTTGTTCCAAATGGGAAAATTCCGTGCACACCGCCATCGATAAGTCTGTCAATCTGTGTTCTGAGCTCGTCAGTGTTGATGCTCTCGTCTGCGTTCATTGGTGTTAAAATTGGTGTAATAATTCCTTTTAATTCTGTCTGTTTCATGTTTTTCTTCTCCTTTTAAACTTGTTTATTTTTTTATTTTTGATTTAATATTTTATCTGCAATCTTTACCAGTACATCTTTGGTTCCGAACCCACCTGATTTGGATATTATCTGCTGCACAAATCCGTGATTTTTCAGATTGGAAACAACCACACCCTGTTCTATCTCACATACCGGTGTAATCTGGGTACAGCCTATCAGCTTCATATACCCCATCAAAGTGTCGCCGCCTGTCATAAGTATTGTCGTATCCTGCTTATTTGCTGCCAGATAGTCGGCTATGTGTCCATGTGCCGTTGGAATCAGGGCTCTTACATCATTCATAGTCAGCTTATTTGCTTCCATAAAGCCCTTTTTGTCTTCTTCCCGGTCTATGGAATCAATGATGAGACATCTGTCTTTTTCACATTCCTCCTGCATCTTGTGCAAAAACTCCAAGCCCTCCTGTGTGCTGTAATAATCCTTCTGCAATTTTTGTTCTACGGTCATATGGATTCTTGAAAATCCGTGTTCTTCGGCATAGTCAAGCTGATTTTGCGTAATCATATTCAAGCTGCCACATTCCACAAGAAAATTTTCACTCTTCCTATAGCTTTGCGGCTTCGCTGCATCAAATCTGAGCTTGTCGGCAAGCGCTTCCGCAAGTGCGGCACATCCGGCAATAATACAAAGCTCATCTTTTTCCTGCAATTCATCAAGCCTTTCTTCTATGTCTTTGTGTTTTTCCACATCGCAGATTACGATACGTTCATCGCTTTTTATATCATTCAAAGCTTTATTCCGCTTAACACAGGCACATTTCAAAGCTGTCTGCTGTGCGATAATATCAGGTATGTACGACAGCTTTACCGGTTCAAACGGATCCTGCCCGAATACACTTTTTTCAAGAAGCTGCCCCTGTATGTAGTGAGTTCCGTTTACCGTACAGCGGTCTATCTTCGGATACCCCGGCAGGAAATAAACTTTGTCGTGTCCGCTTCCGTCCAAAACTGCCTGAAGCTCACTTCCTATATTTCCGCGGAGCGCTGAGTCCGTTTTTTTGAAAATAACAGGAATCTTAATTGCTTTTGCCCATCCTGTAATATTTTTTACAGTATCATATGCCTTAGCTGCCGGCATTGGTCTGGTCTCAGAATCTATAACCAGAACCTCTGTCGACTCATCTATATCCCAGATAGCTTCCGGCATTTTTGTAAATACCTGGGTGGCAATTCCCTTATTCACAAACTGGATTCCGGTATCCAATGCACCGGTAAAGTCATCTGCTATGATCAACAGCTTTACCATCGCATTTCCTCCCGCTATTTTTTGTTTACTGCAAGCTTTGTCGCATAGTCAATTGAATTTACAAGGCTTAACTCATTCGATTCGCCTTTTCCTGCAAGGTCAAAGCCCGTACCATGGTCTACCGATACCCTTATTACAGGGATTCCGAGTGTTACATTTACACCTGCTACCGCATCCCATTTCTTTAATTCTTTGTTGTATACAAAGCCTTTAACCTTCAGAGGAATATGTCCCTGATCATGGTACATTGCTACAACTATATCATACCAGCCTCCGATTGCCTTAGAGAATATGCTGTCAGGCGGTGTCGGTTTTTTCTCAGGAATATTGATTCCTTCTGCCATTGCCTCATCTATTGCCGGCTGGATTTCCTCAATTTCCTCTGTTCCAAACAGTCCGTTTTCTCCGCAGTGTGGGTTAAGGCCTGCCACACCAATCTTTGGATTCTCAATGCCTATCGCCTTGCAGGCATCATTTGCAATTCTTATAACTTCAAGGACTCTGTCCTTCTTTACCTTGTCACATGCCTGCCTGAGAGAAACGTGCGTCGATACGTGTACAACCCTCAAATCCTCGTGTGCAAGCATCATTGTGTACTTGTCTGTATGGGTGTACTCTGCATAAATCTCTGTATGTCCCGAATAATGATGTCCTGCCATATTTATTGCCTCTTTATTTAAGGCATTTGTGACAGTTGCGTCAATCTCGCCGCTCTGCGCAAGCTCTATTACCTTTACGACATACTGAAAAGCAGCCTCTCCACACATCTTTGATACTTTTCCGAATATGTGTCTGTCCATGTTCACAAGGTTCATGTCGTACACATCAATCGTTCCGTACTCAAACTTTGCAGCTTTAATATCGTTAATCGCATGAATCTTTATTTGTCCTTCTTTTCCTGCGATTTTTACTGCCTCTTCCATACATGCGGCATCACCGATAATCACCGGACGACACTGCTTATATATTTCAGGTCTTGATAACGCTTTTACTGAAATCTCAGAACCGTTTCCCGCAGGATCTCCCATTGTAATTCCGATAATTGGCTTTTTCATAGGCTCCTCCTTTATTTTAATACCTTAAGATATATGTTTCTGATATCGTCAAGGCTTAATTCTTTCATATTGTTTACAAGAAGTCTCTGCTGTTTGCTTCCGGCATCAACAAGGAAATCCAGGTCCTCCGGCTTAACACCGAATTCCTTTAAATCTGTTGGAATGTTTGTAACCTTTACAATGTCAGCAATCTGATCGATCATGTACTGTGCTTTCTCATCCTCAGATTTTCCTGCATGCTCAGGGTAAACAGCATCGCAAAGTATTGCAAGTCTCTTGCTGCATGCGTCCTTGTTAAATTCCATAACATGTGCAAAAAGTATGGCATTTGATACACCGTGAGCAATGTGATATTTGCCTCCCAGTGGATATGAAAGTGCATGAACTGCTGTTGTGCCGCTTCCTGTGATTGCGACTCCGCCATAGAAGGCTCCGGTCATCATATTGCTTTTTGCTTCCATATTGTCCGGATTGTTATAAGCTTCCCTGATATTGTGGAAAATAAGCTTGGCTCCGGCTGCTGCATAGGTATTGGAAAACGGTGTTGCTTTCTTTGAGGTGAAGCACTCAACCACATGGGCCAATGCATCTACACCTGTTGCTGCCACAATTGATTTCGGAAGCTTTCTGATCATATTTGAATCCAATACCACATAGTCCGGAATCATACTGTCATTTACAATTCCTTTCTTTGACTGTTCCTCCGGAACCGCAACGATTGCATTGCAGGTTGCCTCAGATCCTGTTCCGCAGGTTGTCGGAATCATAACCGTCTTAATCTGTTTCTTTGCAAGCGTCGGATCATTGAGCAAATCTTTTATAGTATAATCTGCATCTTTTAATACGCAGCAAAGCTTTGCCGCATCCATAACACTTCCCCCACCGATTGCTATGATAAGATCTCCTGATGCGCTCTCCACTTCCTTCATAACCTTTTCAACATCCTGATATGATGGTTCACAAGCAAGATCATCAAATACCTGATACTCTGTCTTGTTTTCCTCAAGAATCTCTGTCAGCAGATCTAAAAGTCCTGTTGCGCGAATGCCTTTATCCGTAAAAACTATTACTTTTTTTGCATTCTCTTTTTCTATTACCGCTTTCACATTCTCAATGCTTCCTTCTCCGCCAAAGATACATGACGGAATTTTAATCTGATAACTCATATATTACCTCTCCTTTGTTATATTGTTATTCTTGTGTTTTATTTTTGAACATCTCTTTGAACTAATCATATAATATCTGTTTTTTGAGCCACGTTCAACGCGTTGTTTTGTTATTTTTGTTCTATTTTGAAACATAAGCCGCATCTATTTGTTGCATTTTGAAACATTCTGTAATACAATATGGTTGAATAGTAACAAAGCATCACTAGCGCTATCTTTACGTTTCAATTTTAAACATTAAAATAACCACTTAACATTTACAAATCCCATAAGGAGAAATATATGCAGAAAACCAAGATTCTTGCAGTCGCCCCTTACGAGGGCATGGCTGACATACTTACCGATATAGCACAGTCGCGCGATGACATTGCTCTCACTGTCCAGACCGGTGATCTGTTCACCGGCCGTGATATCGCAATGCAGCTTGCACATAAAAATTACGACGTTATCATTTCGCGAGGCGGTACAGCAGAGCTTATACAATCTGCTGTTGAGCTTCCCGTCATAGATATATCCATCTCTGTTTACGATATACTTCTGAGCATCAAGCTTGCCGAGAGCTACAACGGAAAATTTGTAATTGCCGGTTTTCCCGGAATCACTGCAAATGCACATCTGCTGTGCGACCTGCTTCAATATGATATTGACATAATCACTTTCAAGGACTCGGCAGATGCAGTCAATCGCCTTAAAAAAGCAAAAAAAAACGGCTGCACACTTGTCCTATGTGACGTGACCGGTGCCAGAGCCGCAAAGGATATCGGATTAAATTATAACCTTGTAACCTCTGGCAGGGAAAGCATAGAAAACGCCGTTGCCGAGGCTGTAAAGCTTGTGCACTCTTCCAATTATGTCCACAAGCAGAAGGATCTGTTCCAGTCGCTTCTGACCGAGGATGACCGCGAATTCTTAATTTACTCGCCTGCAGGTACTCTGTGGTTTTCAAGCATTGCAATAGATGAAATGAATACATCGTTGATGAATTTTGTACAAACATACATTAAGTCATTTTTGAAAGTTCCGAACCAGACCGTTTCGCATCAGATACGCGATAACGTCTATACTCTGTACAACCGCCACCTGATTTACGAGGACCAGAAGTACACTGCAATTACTATATGTAAGAGTCCTGCATTAACCGCCGAGGACGACCCTGGATTTCAGATTTACAATATTGACAACACCTCCTCCAACGACTTTGCTGACGCTTACAACGGAACCGGTAAAGCAGGCAAAATAGCGCAGATAGTAGAAGAATACGCTAAAAGCCATCTGCCTGTGCTTATTCTCGGAGAAAACGGAACCGGCAAAGGCAAGGCTGCATCACTTATTTACAAGCAAAGCAACTATAAGCACGCTCCATTTTACAGTATCGACTGTTCTCTGATAAAAGAGCGTAAGTGGCACAGTCTGCTAAACAATGAAAATTCCCCTCTCAATGAAGTTAACAGTACAGTATTTTTCGAAAAAGCCGATGCTCTTAGTCTGGAACAAATTGGTGATTTGTTTCAATATATAGACCAGACGAAGCTTTGCACGAGAATGAGGCTCATAGTCTCTCTTTCTACCAACAACTCCAAACAGCCTGCATTTGCTACAATACGCACTTTCATGGAGAATCATCTTTCCTGCCTTACCATGAATCTCCCACCGCTTCGAGAGCGCATTGACGATTTTTCCGGTATAACCGCGCTCTATCTGCACCGGTTCAATGTCTCCCTCGGGAAACAGATAATAGGCTTTGACGTTGACGCAATGGAAAAAATGCTCTCGTACAACTGGCCTAACAATCTCGACCAGCTGCAGCATGTCCTTAAAGAGCTTGTCACAATAACAAAGACACCATATATCTCCTGTGACACCGTAGAAACTATCCTGAAACAGGAACCCGACTACGGACGCGTCTTTGATGATTCAGTTAAATTTGAGGGAACTCTAGATGAGATAAATTATCAGATCATTCTCCAGGTGTTACACGAAGAACATGACAATAAAGAAAAAACCGCCAGACGACTCGGCATAAGCCGAAGCACACTCTGGCGGATCTTAAAGAACAATAATTAATGCTTAATCAATTTCTCCCTGTGGGATAAATACCTGAACATCAGCATTCTCGTCAAGCTCTATAAATACTCTTGTATCTTTGCCGACCAATCCCTTAAAATGTCCGGTGAATTTCTCTCCGGACTGGGTTGTTCCGGTAACATCCATGTTGTATACGCTTGCAGCATCTGATGAGATATTAATTGAATCATGGCTGCCAAGTGTATTGACAGTCTGCTCTTTGCCATCGTTCCAGGTTACCTCGATATTCTTAACATTAAAATAAGTCTGGTTTATAAGCCGGATAGTTGTTGTCTCTTTTCCGTCCTGCGCTGCATAAATACAATTAGTACCTATTAACACTCCTGCCATGATAGTAACTAATGCAAACGTAGCAAGAACTTGTTTGTTTATTATTTTATTCATTTCTGAATACCTCCTTATAATGGCACTCCATTATCTTCGCGGATATTTTATCACAAGATATATTAATTAAACAATTGTCAATTAGCTCAAAACTTTTTTATTATTTTATGTTTTTATTGACACTTTTTCAAAGCATTTGACATTATTTTTGGGTTTGTTTTGTACCTAAATTTTATATGAGCGTATTTAGATAAAAATGGACGAAGCATGGTATAAATGATATAATTAAAATGAATGATGGAATAATAAGAAATGGGAGAAACTGTTATGGGATTGTTATATGCAATATTTTCAATTTTTATCACGCTATTTTTCCCAAAGCAAATTACGGATGTGATTTGTTATGGAAGACATCGTGATAGAGAAAATATAAAGAGTAAAAAAATATATTGTCTTATATATGTTTTTTGGACATTATTTTTTGGTTTGTTTTGTCTTATGATGGGTTCGGCATCAGGTGTAAATAATACATTTGATAGAGTTTTGGATTATTATGGATTGAATTTTGGCGAATATGATTATTTTGAGGCGGCGTCCATATATGACGAGCATGATTATAAACATGAAGGTGATTTCACTCTTGTATACTATATCAGAAAAAATGAAGATAATTTAGATGATTTAATTAAACAAATTGTTCAAGAAAATAATTCTATATACAAAAGATATCAGCTCAGTGAAATTGACGTGGTATATGAAACGAATGGTATTTATTACATATGTGAAAAGGGGGAGGTGATTGCAAAGGTAGTAGTAGAAAACGATGGATTGTTAAAAAAAGTAAGTTATCAATGGAGTAGAGAAAAATTAGAACAAAATCTAGGAGGTTAACAGTATTGTTATGAAAAAAATTATATCCTGGCAAGCCTATTATTTTCTTTCATCCCTATCTGTCAATAGTTAGCTGATTCTCAAATGTTCGCTAACTGATTCATAAAACTTAAACAATGGAATGTCTTTATAGTCTATTCCTTCATCCAAGTCTTCTGAATATAACAAAATGGTGCTTTTAGAAGTGTTTTTCATGTCTATATGTAAACACAATACATTTATAAAAAAATAATCGAAATAATGAATTTCACATTTTATTACATCTTGATATTCATATTTATTCCCATTAATATAGAAGAAATCTTCATATATCTCATACTCAAATTCCTTTATGAATAATTTCCTTGTTGCTTTTTGATAAATATATGCTATTCCTACAATCATAAATGCATTCATAAAAATAAATGGAAATCCATTTATATTCAAGCACAACCTATTAATTGAATATTCCTCAGCAAATACTGCCACAATTAACACCAAGAAAAATATAGAAAATCTACCAAATAAGTGCTGTATTTTTATCGTTTCCATATAATATCTCCTCGTATTTGCATAGTAACCAATGTTCCAAATCCATTTTCCTTTTCTACTATATACTTCTTATCAATTTTTCGTTCAAAGCAGGCAAATTCCTTTTTACTGAAAAATAACATAGTCAATGTAATTTCTTCATCTTTTAGTTTCGATATTGTGATCCATGTCTTATGATAACAATCAAGACCTAGAATTTTCTGAAGGTTTTCTTTTAGTCTGGCACTATTTTTTATTTGATTTACTTCCTTGTTAAGTACTAATACAAATCCTATATTTCCAAATAAACTGTAGATATCCATATTTTTTCTATCTGAAAACCATATTATTGGTGTAAAAATAGCCAACGACATACATGCTGCTAAATTTAAGGATATAAAATCAGCACTTACATTTATATCTAGTGCTAATATTACTAATAAACACGCCCATGAAAGTATATTCACAGCTGCCAATATCTTCCACAAAATATTAATTCTTTTCGTCTTTACTAAATAGTATCCCGCAATAAAAATAAGAGCTATGTACATTCCTTCAACAATCTCTTTATTCAAATTCATTACTCCCTTCATGCACTTTAAAATTAATAAAGTAGGTCACGAACGACACTTTCTTGTCATGAACGGCATGTTTTTACCTTGCTTTTTAAAAATATTCAATTGCCATACCATTATGTTTTTTTACAAGAAAACTGTTAAAAGCTATCATTTCAATAGGTAACACAGCTAAAATGATATACGAAAAGATTCGTGTTATTAATGGCAATCCCATAAACATTGACGGATACAATATTCTAATCACTATTTCAATAATAATTAATATCGCTCCCAACAAAATTCTCCCTTTTTTAAATAATATATCTATTTTGCTCCAATTTGTTTCTTCACTGATTTTTCTATAACACCATTCACTTTGAATGATTCCAACTAACATTCCACCGAAAATCACAAATGAATAATATGGGTGCTCTCTACTAGCAATTATTGCCACCACAAAAAATAGATCAATCACACCTGTGATTAAGTGAATTATTTTCCGGCTCCATCCATTCAAGCGAAAAAACAATGTATATTCTCCAATTAAAAAATTAAGGGGAATCAGGATCGTAATAAGTCCTGACTTTTCGAAATTCAAGTATTCCATATCACTTACCTCTTATATAAGATGATTAAATGGTCAAAAGGTATCATCGATGCATGGCCGCTGCACAGTCTGTTGCATCATGCTGCTTTATAAATGTGTATCGCATTGTTTCCCTTTCGTATGCTATATATTAAAAGCTTATTTTCTAATTTCTTCTGTCTAACAAAGCCTCATTTTTAGAAGCAAGTCTTATAAAAAAACTGTTTGGCAACTCTGTATTTTTAAAAATGACAATATAAAATATTATAAGAATTAATTTTGTTACGTTTGATACATTTTCTACATTAACCAACAAAATATCATCCCACTTATAACCAAGAACACTGCCTATAGAACTCGCCAATACATTAAATGCAATAAAAATAAGTAAAAATTGTCTACTCCATATATTTTTTGTCCAAAAAGATTTTATATATTTACGTGATAGTATCAGCACAATAACAGAAACTACTATAAGAACAATGCAAACTAATGGTTTCTTATAAAATTCAAATATATACTGCAAGCTAAACATGTTTATTAAAATCCCCATGCCGCGTCCGCCAAATATTCCCGATTCATTCAATTTACAGTCAATTTTCTTGATTTCTGATATCATAGAAATATAATACACTGCATAAAACATCAAACATCCAATTAATAATAAGCTAATATTCTGAAACTCATCTCCGGCCGTTGTCTTGTCTAATATATAATAACTAATTATACCTAGTCCCCATATAATAAAATGTACGATATATTTTTTCACTCTTCACCCCTGCATTTTTAGAATGATCATAATAAATATTACAGCTATGATCTGACATACTATTCCTATAATATTAAATTTCCTGCTATTATGAGCTTCCAATATGTCTTTTTTTGAACTTTTCAAATTACAAAAAACAGATATTAACTGAAAAGTCAGAAATCCTATATATAATACTTTATACATTTTTACCCCTAATATCTACCATATCCCCAA
>OLPR01003470.1_pt1 | contig 10481 bp, 8 predicted proteins | sample 1672761 | NCBI WGS metagenome assembly OLPR01 (sample SAMEA3136721, study PRJEB25190) | human gut metagenome | biome: human gut; feature: human-associated habitat; material: faeces | place: Austria | collected 2013
GTCAAAGAGCGCCTCGTTGATGCTATCGACGAGCATGTCCTCGCTCTGGCCCGACTTCTCCACTGCCGATGTCGCTTGCGCTGCGTTCTGCTCGAGCAGTGCGCGCAGATACGCGGTTGCGGCGGGCGCGAGTTCGCTCGCGGCGTCAGTGGGCGCAGCCGCTGCGAGCGGGGGCGTCGGCGCAAGAAGCGGCGCCACGACACCAAACTGTTCGGTGGAAATGGTTGGCTCGTCGGCCTCGTCCTGCTCTGCGGCCGCCGTGACCGGCTCGACAAACGCGTCTGCTGCGGGCTCGGCTTTCGGCTGCTCGGAGTCCACCGTATCGACCTCTGCGAGCACATCGTCCTCGCGCTCCTCATCGATCAAAAGCGCCTCACGCGTTTGTGCGGCGGCGCTCCGAATGTGTCCCAGCTGACTCAAATCGATATCGATCTTGACGGGCTGGTGCGCGGCATCCCACGAAAGCCATGCCACGATCTCGTCATCGATGATCTTGGCCAGATATTTGGGGACCTTCTCCTCCTTTAGGGGGTGGGTGGGGTCTAGGGCCAGGCGCAGCCGTTGGTCGCAGGCGCGCATCATCTCACCAAGCTTGCTGCTCTTTTGCCTGCTGCCGTGGATGCGCATGCATTCCCAAAAGCCGTTTTGACAACGGTAAATATGGATGGGGTCCAGACGGTATTCGCAGTCCTCGTGGCGATTAGGCGCAAAGAACACAGCCGAGGCAAACATGGTATAGGGCATGGCCGTCTCCTCCCCAAACAAGCTCGCCACGATACCGGTCTTTCGGTGCGTGTCATAGTAGCGCGCCATACGGACATACACGGCGCATGCCACGTGGCGCAGGTCGCGATGGTGGCTGCGATCGAGTCTCGAGTTATTGAGGTTATACGTGGAGAGGGCGTTGATGGCGGCCATGAGTCGCTCCTCGCGCGCCTCGTCGGGCGGAAGGGGGAGCGTAGGCTCGGAGGTTTTGCGACGCGCAGGCGCCAGGTCCGACGGCGTCGGCGCGGGTGCAAGGTCTCGTGCCGCGCGTCGCAGCTCAATAAGAGCGTTATCGAACATGACGGTTTTAGAGTCGCGAAGCAGCTCGGGGTTGAGCCCGTGGAAAACGGCGTAATCTTGCAACCACACGCGTGCAAACCGGTCGATGCCGGGTTCGAAGGCGCGATAGGCATCCCAAAAGGCCTTGATCTTGTTAAAACCATCGAGTGGGTCATCTACGCCAATGCCACAGATCAATTCGTAGAGATACAGGAAGGCAAAGGACGTAGACGTTTCCTCGACAGTTCCGCGGCGCACTTGGGCGCGCCAGGTAAAATAGCCACGCAGCTGCCGATCGCTCATGGCATTGTAGGTGGGAAAGTACGACTTAAAGGTGCCGTTGTAGGGGCAGTCGTCCTCAAAGTCGGCCATCAGCAGGCCTTGGCGGTAGAAAAGCTCGGCTTCCGAAAGCCAGCGACCCGCGCCGCCTTTGGGGTCATCCTGCCAGCGCGATATCTCGCGCATCTTGCGGTACTGGTCGGGGAGGAAGTCCTGCATCTGACGACCGGTTTTGAGAATCGGCTCGTCAGCATAGACTTCGCTTGAGAAGCGAGCAGACTGATGGGTCCGGGCCTCGGCCATAATGCGCTCGATGAGCATCTTGATGTCCTGGTCGGCCACCGTCTCTCCTCTCCTAACGCAGCTTCGATGACCTCATATCATAGCACAGCATCAAACAGGTGTTCGAGATACCGCTACGTAGATAGATTTAGAACAGGAGGGCGTAGATGACGGCTATGACAACGGAGGGGAGCATATTGGCCGTGCGGAAGGTCTGAGGACGGACGAGGTTGACGCCGACGCAGAAGATGAGCATAGAGCCCACGAGCGATAGGCTGTCGAGGGCGGCGGTGGTCATGATGGGGGAGAGCGCTCCGGCAAAGAGCGTAATCGTTCCCTGAAATACGGCAACGGGCAGGGCGGAGAAGATGCAGCCGCGGCCGAGCGAAGCCGTCATGGTGCAGACGATGATGCAGTCCAACGCGCCCTTGAGGGCGAGCGTGGACCAGTCGCCGAGCAAGCCGTCTTGGATTGATCCCACGATAGCCATGGCACCGATGCAGACGGTCAGCGATGTCGAGACAAAGGCATTGGTGAACTCGTTGTCTCCCTCACTGCCGGTTTTGCGCTTGAGCCATTCGCCCAGGTTTTCGATGCCGGCTTCCAGGTTAATGGCCTCGCCGATGAGCGAGCCGAGGGCAAACGAGACGATGAGCATGGTGGTGCCGGTGGTCGCCAGCGTTTTCCCGTCAACGACGAGCATCTTTTGCATGGTGCCACCCAGTCCGATAAACAGAACGCATAGTCCTGACGCTTTCATGAGCGTGTCTTGGATGCGGGGCGTGATAAAACGTCCGCCTATAAGGCCCAGCAGTCCGCCCGCAATCAAAAGTGCGACGTTGATGATCGTTCCCAAACCCGGCATGAGCCCTCCCATATTGACGTCAACCTGGCAATCGTAACAGAACGGGCTGCAGGGTGCGTCACGACTCATCCTATACGTTATATAAGGGGTATTAATGACGGCATTTGGTGCCGAGGTTTCAGCCTCCCATCACGACATAGGGGCTGAAATCGAAGCGCAGCGTCATGAGTCGCTGCGGGGACTCAATGGCCGCGGCGATGATATCGGCATCTCGAGCTCGGTCAAATCCCTCGAGCTCAATTTGATACGAGACGTCTTCCATTCTATGGAGTATTCGGTTGCTCAGGAGGTTCTCACCGTCGAATTCCTCGGTTTTGCCTCCGTCCGAGGTTACGGCATACAGGTGCAGTTTTGCGGTGGTCGCAGGGTCGGCGACCGTGAGGTTGTCGATTTGGTTGGCCGTGCCCTTTGCCCCAAGCAAGGTGAGCAGGGTGGGGGCTACGACCTCGCCCGATGGCAGAAAAACAACTTCGACGGTTTTAGGGAATGCGATAATGGCTGCTTTGCGGACGGGCTTATCGGCGGCGACGACCTCAATGCTCGCGGCGTCGACGGTTTCCGTGCGGTCGAGCGCGACCATCATGCAACAATTGCCCTCGTCGATGTCCGCCGGCATGGGATACCCCAAGTTTTCGCCAGCTTGCGTGCCGTCCACTGCGGCGGTTGTTTCGCTTGGCTCGCTGAAAGTGGCTGAAGGACCGCTCGATGGCGGTGTTATGTCGCCTGGTGTTCCATCGTCTCCAGGCGCCATTTCACCGCTGCTCTCGCTGGAGTCGCTTGCGATGTCACCTGTCGAGGGAGCGAGTCCGACCGCTCCCGCTCCGTTCCATTCCATCTCGAGGAGTGCCGGATCGGCAAAGACGTGATGCACATCTTGTGTTTGGGTGCTGATATCGACAGGACCGGGATTTGCCCCTCGCGTCAGGCTGAGCGATCCGGTCCGCTGCTTGCCTCGAGTCTCCTGGCTTTCTGTGCCGCTCGCGTAGAACATCAGAGGGATCTCGCCATTTGCCGTGGCGTCGGTGCCCGCCTTAGTCATTTTCAGCGATGCGGTGAATGAGATAGCGGGCTGCGTGCCATCGGCGCTCGAGGGGACGCAGCCCAGGCATACACCTCCTCCGTCTTCGAAAAATGTGTTGTCGAAGGCGACTGTTGCCCCGTCCGCCGAGTCATCGGACAAGGCGATGTCGAGGCGCAGCTCCACGTCGCAGGAATCGCCATCGGCATCAGTTGCAGCCGCGCGCCATGTGAAGATAGCGCATCCCGTTAGGGGGCCGTCCGCTTTGCGCGAGTGCTCGGTATCCACGACTATCGAGCTATTTGCGCGGCGACGGAGGCACCCCGAGGTCGAAATGCTTGCCTGTGCAAGGGAGAGGCGTTGGCGCACGATGGTGCTCATCTGGTTTGTGGCGAGACAGCTGACGGCAGGTAAGGGGACGTCCACGGCGGGTGTCGCTAGAGCGGCGACGGGCATGCCGGTGGCAAGCGCACTGCAGAGCGCGGCAACGGGCAAAAGATTCTTTGATGCCATGGGTTCTCCTTACCTGTTCTGGACGGTTTCGATTTTCGTGGCTACTGGCTGCGTTTGATGCGCAGGCCAAGGCCGATGGCGCTTGCGTCTGCCGCGGCGATTCCTGCTGCCAGGAACTGTCGCGTGTCGCCCGTTTGCGCTAGGGGCTCGTGTTGGCCGCTGCGTTCGAGCTCCGATAGATCGACAGTCACCTGTGTGGCAGCTTGCGCCTGCTCTTGTTGGGCAAAGGCGGCAATCGGGGCAAACGTTACAATGCCGACGATAGCGGCAAGGACAATCGCCTTAGGCCGTGTGCACACCGGGCTCGACCGTCCACGTAATGCTTGCGACCTGGTCGCCCGTGCTGTCCCCGGTCAAATGGAAGATGTCTCGCGTGACGCGGGCGACATTGCCGTTCGTCTTGAGCTTAATCTTGTCCGTACCATCGGCGATGCCCTGATAACCCATGTCGAAGGATGCATTCTTGGAAAGGTCGATGCCCGTTCCCTGTGCCGCGGCGTAGGCGTCTTGAGGCGCGTTTTCCGGACCGACCTTAAAGTCGATACAGTTCTGCGCGGTGCCCTTCTTTGCATCGGCGGCAATGTTCCAGGTGTCCTCGGCAGCTACCTTCATGTTCGTGACGTGGATGCCATAGGCCGAAAGATTGTCGATGGTGGTTGCGTTCTCGGAGGGGCCCTGAAGCGTGCCGTCAGCGCTAGCGACAAATGGGATGACGGTCGGAGCCTTAAACATGATGTTGTCGATTTCGGTCCTGATGGTCACGTCGGTGGTTCCAACGCGTCCTTCCGCCAGGGCGGTGGCCGGCGCGGCGCCCATTGAGAGCGCGAGCGCCAACCCTGCGCCCGCGACGAGCGCCCTGGTCCCACTCAAGTTCCTGGTGATGTCCATAATCGTTCCTTTCTATTCGTCACGGACCGTTTCCGTGATGGTTAGACGAAAGCGGCGCGGGTGCGCATTTTCGCAACAGGCGGCAGGTTTAGTCTTCTGCCTGCGCAACCCGCACCTTGACGCGCGTGGGATTGCCATGGGCGTCGTAGGTCTTGGCGTCGAGCGCCTGGATCTCGATGTACGCCTCACCTTCATTGATGTCGCCTGCGGGGCAGGTCTCAACGGTCTTGCCGGTCTCGACCACGCCCGATTCATAGATGGTCTCGTCGTTTTGGATCACGCGGAAACGCTGGGGAAACTTGTTGTCCTGGACGTTTTGCACGTTGACGCGCAGCTTGCCGCCTTTTTGTAGCTGGGCGACTGGTGCGACCGAGATCGTCATCATGTTGTCGCGGACGATGGCATCAAGTTCGTCCTGGATTTCCTGGCGCGACTTACCCTCTGCCGTTGTGACTGAGGTGCCCGTTTCGGCGACAGGCTTTGACTGCCAAGCGTAAAGGCCGACGGCGATAAGGGCGCAGGCGATGGCTAGGCAGACGGCGCCGAGCCTTTTTCGATGTTTTGACCCCAGGGGGCTCGATCGCTTCCGTGCGTTCATGCGGCATCCTTAGTGGTATAGACGCGCGCGAACGTGGACGGATCGGCTCCAAAGAGCATGTGGAGCATGAGGCGTCGCGAGCAGACAAGCTCTTCGAAGTCGGGAGGGAGCTTGATGTCATGGATGTGGGCGATGTGGTGGGCGAGTGCCAAGAATGACTCGGGATCGCAAATTACGTCGGTGGTGACATGGTAGACCGCCGTATCGGGGAATGCCTCCTCGTCGAAGGGCAGAAGATACGGGTCGTCGTCAACTTCGATAGCGACGCCGTACTGGGGCCAGTAATATGCCATGGGAACCTCCCTGCTTTTGGGCCAAACCTTCTATTGGTTTTGGCTGTCGATGCCGACCGTATCAGCCGCAACTTGACCGATTTCTGACCAAATGCTTGACGGATTTGCATCGCCACAGGTGAGAGGCGGTAAAAAATATCTCAACTTTTTTCGAGCGCCAATTGTGCGCGTGGCTGCGATGGGAGGGAGCGCGTTAAATAGAGCGTCTGCCGGGAAAACGTCGCCGTTCGCCGAATTGCACAAACGTAAAATTCGCCAATTATGGAGACGGTCTCAGTCACGTCGACGAAACGATGCGGTAACATCTCCCTGCAAACACTGTAGTTAACTAAAGGGGGAGTTCGCGTGTCCGCAGCCATCAAACCCTTCGGCGACGAGTTCGAAGAATATGGTCGCGACGAATCTCGCATATCGGGCGAGGCGTCGAGTATCTCGTTTCCGACAACGGAGGACGAAGTCCGCGCCATTCTACGAAAGCTCCATGCCGAGCATGTTCCGATAACGGTCCAGGGCGCTCGAACCGGTCTGGCTGCCGGCGCCGTGCCCCACGGCGGCCATATCCTCAACACTTCTCGTATGAATCGCTACCTGGGTCTTCGCCGCGACGAGCAAGGCCGTTTTCTGCTGCGCGTGGAGCCTGGCGTCGTGCTTTCGGAGTTACGCAAGCAGCTGGGTAAGAAGGCATTGCCGACCGTTGGCTGGGATCAGACATCGCTTGAGGCCTACGAGGAGTTCCAGGCAGCTCCCGAGCAGTTCTTTCCCACCGATCCCACCGAGGCATCTGCCTGCTTGGGCGGTATGGCGGCGTGCAATGCCTCCGGTGCCCGCAGCTACGCCTATGGTCCCATGCGCCCGCACGTTACGGGGCTTCACGTGGCACTGGCGGACGGCGATTTGCTCGAGCTTCATCGAGGTCGGGCGCACGCTGACGCACGCCACTTGTCGCTCGTGACGGCAGGGGGTCGCGCGCTCGAGCTTGGTCTTCCCGGCTATACCATGCCCAAGACCAAAAACGCGTCGGGTTATTTCGTTTCGGACGATATGGACGCCATCGATCTTTTTATCGGTGCGTGCGGCACACTCGGCGTCATTACCGAGCTCGAGATCGCCTTGCAGGCGGCACCTTCGGTCGTATGGGGCGTGAGCTGCTTTTTCGACAGCGAGGACAAGGCGGTGTCCTTTACCGATTCCGTGCGTCCCGTGCTGTCCCATGCCGCCGCTATCGAGTATTTCGATGCCGGTGCCTTGGATATCCTTCGCCGCCAGCGCGAGCAATCGACCGCGTTTGCCTCACTGCCGGCACTCGACGATGAGGCAAAGGTCTGTGTCTATGTGGAGCTCGACTGCGACGACGAGGCGCAGGCGACCGAGGAGTTGTACCACTTGGGATGGGTTTTGGAGCTTGCGGGCGGCAGCGACGACGCGACCTGGGTTGCGCGCACCGAGGTCGATCGCGAATGTCAGCGGTTCTTCCGCCACGCCGTCCCCGAGAGTGTCAACATGCTCATCGACGAGCGTCGCCGCACCGACCCCACCATTACCAAGCTGGGCTCGGATATGTCGGTGCCCAACGCGCGCCTGGCCGATGTCGTTGCCCTCTATCGCCACACGCTGGCCGAAAGCGGGCTTGAGTCTGCCGCCTGGGGACATATCGGCAACAACCATCTGCATGTGAATATCCTGCCGCGCGATGCGCGGGACTACCGTCGCGGTGGCGAGCTGTTTGCCCAGTGGGCTGCGGAGGTAACGGCTATGGGCGGCGCCGTCTCCGCCGAGCACGGCGTCGGCAAGATCAAAGCGGGCTTTTTGGAGACGATGTACGGCCACGAGGCCATGGTCGAATCGGCGCGGCTCAAGCTGCAGCTCGATCCTGCCGGGCAGCTGGGTCGTGGCAACCTGTTTTCGGAGAAGCTCTTGGATGAACTCGTCCAGAAAGGGGGCGTGTGAAGATGAGCGATTTCCATATGGTGGTGTGCGTCAAGGCGGTGCCGGGAAGCACCGAGGTCAAGATGGACCCCAAGACCAATACGATTGTGCGTGACGGCAAGCAGGCGGTCATTAATCCCTTCGATGCAAGTGCCCTCGAATGCGCACTGGCGCTCAAGGACGACTTTATCGGCTTTGGCATGGATGTGCGCGTGACGGTGGTGTCGATGGGTATCCCTGCAACCGAATCGCTGCTGCGCGACTGCATTGCCCGCGGCGCCGACGATGCATTGCTGCTCACCGACCGTGCTTTTGCGGGCGCAGACACGTTGGCGACCACCTATGCTCTCAAATGCGGCATCGAGGCGCTCGACGAGGACTTTGACCTGCTCATCTGCGGCAAGATGGCGGTGGATGGCGATACTGCCCAGATTGGCCCCGAGCTGGCCGGCGCCTTCGAGATTCCCAGCGTGACCGATGTGAGCTGTGTGCAGAGCGCAGGCTTTACGACGTGCGGTGCGCTTTCGCTCGTTCACGGTTGCGACGCCGGCGAGGAGACGGTCTATCTGGAGATGCCGTGCGCGATGACGACTGCCAAGGAGATTGGCCAACTGCGTATGCCGAGCATTGCCGGTATTCGTGCGGCCGAGGAGGCGGACGTACGCGTGGTCAACGCTGCCGATGTGCATGCCGACCCTTCGCGTTGCGGCCTTACCGGATCGCCGACGCAGGTCGTGCGCTCGTTTGTGCCCGACTGCGACCAAACGTGCGAGGCCATCGAGGGCACACCGGTCGAGCAGGCGGCAAAGCTTGCCAAGATTATCGAGGGGATGGCATAGATGAGCGGACTGATAATCGATAGCGAGGCATGTGTTGGCTGTGGTCGCTGCGTTCGCGCCTGTGCCTCGGGCGGCATTGTGGTGGAGGGCGAGCGCCCCAACCGCTGCGCCCATGTGACCGACGGCTGTATCTTGTGCGGCGGGTGCGTCGACGCTTGCCCCCTCAATGCCATTTCGATCGAGCGTGACGAGGCCGCCGGCGCGGTTGACCTCGATACGTATCGAGACATTTGGGTATTCGTTCAGACCGACGAGCACGATGTCGTGGCCCCGGTGGCCTACGAGCTCATGGGCAAGGGGCGCGAGCTTGCCGATGCCCGCGGTTGCCGTCTGGTGGCATTGGCCGGCATGGGCCTTGAGAGTTCGCTTGAGGACCTGGAACATCTGGTCTGCGCCGGTGCCGACGAGGTCGTGGTCTGCCGCGACGAGCGGCTGCGTCAAAACGATGCGGAGGTCTATGCTCGCTTGATTTGCGATTTGGTGGCAGAGCGCAGGCCCGAGGCCATTCTGTACGGCGCGACCGCCTTTGGCCGTGAGCTGGCGCCCGGTGTGGCCGTACGCCTGCAGACGGGCCTTACGGCCGACTGCACGGTGCTTTCGATGGATGCGGAGACGGGTCTGCTGCAGCAGACCCGCCCGGCGTTTGGCGGCAACTTGATGGCCACCATTATCTGCCCCAATTATCGTCCCCAGATGGCAACGGTGCGTCCCGGCATCTTTGGGGCGCCCGAGTTTGATTACAGCCGCTCTGGCACGATTACCCAGGTATCGCTTGCGGATGATGTTAAGGCCCGCGTCGAGATCTCGATTCCCGCCGAGGAGTGGGGGCAGCAGGCATCAATTGCCGATGCCGAGCGTCTGGTCGTGGTGGGCCGCGGCATTGGCTCCAAGAAGAATCTGCCCCTGATGCGAAAACTCGCCGATGCCCTGGGTGCCGAGCTTGGTTGCACGCGTCCCGTTGTGGAGGCAGGCTGGCTGGAGTACCGCCACCAGATTGGCCAGACCGGCGTGTCGGTTTCGCCCAAGCTCCTCGTGAGCATCGGCGTTTCGGGTGCTATCCAGCACCTAGCCGGCATCGGCGGCGCGGAGTGCATTATCGCCGTCAACGAGGACCCGGATGCTCCCATCTTTGGCGCTGCGCAGTACAAAGTTGTCGGTGACGCCGTCGAAGTCGTCGAGGAACTTCTGGCCCAGCTCGAGCGCTAGGCGCCGGCCAGCCAGGCTCGCATCTCTTTCTTTAGGCATTCCCAGGTCGCTTGCGTGGCGGGATCGGTAAAGGGGCGCACAATGCCAAAAGGCGCGTCGAGCAGGCGGTAGATATCGCCCTGCTCGCGCGCCAGCGCGCGGCTTGCCGGATAGACGAGCTCAAACATAAAACAGATAAGCCCTACCAGGTAGTCGGCGGCCTCATCGCGTTCGTCGCGTGCAACGCACCGGCGCTCGTCAAAGGCGGTGAGCGCCGGTGTCGAGAACCGGCTGGCGAGAAATGTATCCTCATCAACCTTGAGGATGGTATCGACGGTGCTGTCGGCGATGGTTCGCATGATGTCGATCTTGTCGCCATCGCGCACGATATCGCAGAAGCGCCGCGTTCGCTCGTCGAGCTGCGCGGGTAGACGGAAATCGCTGTGGTGGGCGATGCTTGCTCGAATGAGTTCGTCTTCTGCCGGATCGTCGATAAAGTCGCGGATACTTGTTGTCGCGGGCGCATCTGCAGGTGTTTTGCCAAAGAGGACCTCGACGCCCAACGCCGCATGGCTCATGCTTTCGGCATCCTTAAACGTATCCCAGCGTCGCAGCTGCTCAAAGCGGCCCATATCGTGTAGCAGGCCGCAAAGCCACGCTAGGTCAATGCCCTGCGGTGACCAGCCCTGTTCGCGTGCCACGGCATCGCATGCCTCGGCAACGTGGTACGTATGCTCGATTTTGAGCGCGA
>OLPR01003471.1_pt1 | contig 10481 bp, 6 predicted proteins | sample 1672761 | NCBI WGS metagenome assembly OLPR01 (sample SAMEA3136721, study PRJEB25190) | human gut metagenome | biome: human gut; feature: human-associated habitat; material: faeces | place: Austria | collected 2013
CCGTCCACCCGCATCACCGGCATGGAAATGCCGCTGTCGTTCTGCATGGCCTGCACCACGTCCGCGGACTGATAGGCGATGGCTTCCAGCGCTGCGCGGACGATGTGCGCCCGGCCCGAGCCCCGGGTCAGGCCCACGATGGTGCCCCGGGAATACATGTCCCAATGGGGCGCGCCCAGGCCGGTGAAGGCGGGCACGAAATAGACCCCCGCGTTGTCCGGCACCGAGGCGGCGATGGGCTCCGTTTCCGCCGCGGAGTGAATCAGCCCCATTTCGTCCCGCAGCCACTGCACTACCGCGCCGGCCACGAATACGCTGCCCTCCAGGGCGTAGGTGGTTTTGCCGTCCAGACTCCAGGCCACCGTGGTCAGCAGCCCGCTGGGGGAGCGCACCGGGGTTTTGCCGGTGTTCATCAATACAAAGCAGCCGGTGCCGTAGGTGTTTTTGCAAAGGCCCGGGGTAAAGCAGCCCTGCCCGAACAGCGCCGCGTGCTGGTCTCCCGCCAGGGCCGCCACGGGGATTTCCCGACCCAGAATGCTCTTGTCCAGCAGACCCACCACGCAGGAGGAATCTACCACCTGGGGCAGCAGGTTTTCCGGAATGTCCATCATCCGCAGCAGTTCTTCGTCCCATTTTTTTTCAAAAATGTTGAACAGCATGGTGCGGCTGGCGTTGGTCATGTCGGTGACATGCCGCTTTTTGCCGGTGAGCATGAAGGTGAGATAGCTGTCTACCGTGCCGAAGCACAATTCGCCCTTTTCCGCCCGTTCCCGGGTTCCGGGGATGTTTTCCAGCATCCATTCCAGCTTCGTGCCGGAAAAATACGCGTCGGGAATCAGGCCCGTGCGGTTGGTGATGACGCTGCCCAGGCCGTCCTTCTTCAGCCGTTCCACAATGGGCGCGGTGCGGCGGCATTGCCAGACGATGGCGTTGCACACAGGCTCCCCGGTGCGCCTGTCCCACAGAAGGGTGGTTTCCCGCTGATTGGTAATGCCGACGGCGGCAATGTCCCCGGGGTCGATGCCGCACAGTTCCACCGTCAGCTTCAGGGAACGAATCTGGCTGTCCAGAATGTCTTTGGGGTCGTGCTCCACCCAGCCGGGGTGGGGGTAATGCTGGGGAAATTCGATGCCGTGGGAACCGACCATGCGGCCGGTTTCGTCAAAGGCCACGGCCCGGGAACTGGTGGTGCCCTGGTCCAGGGCGAGGATGTAACGCATGAAAATTCCTCCGTTTATTCAAAGCAGATGGCGGCGATCTTCTTGCCGCGGGTACCGACTACCAGGGTGTTGCCAAAGACCACGGGCGAGCCTTCCACGTTGGACTGCAGATCCGCCTGAAACAGCTCCTGCCCGGTCAACCCGTCCAGACAGCGCAGAATCCCCGAGGAACTGGCCACCACCACATAGCCCTTTCCGGAATCGGAATAGACGCAAACGGGGCTGGACCAGCCGTACCGGTTCAGGCACACCCGCCAGGTCACCTTTCCGGTGGCTTTTTCGATACAGAACAGGGTGCCGCCGTCGGCCACGGTGCGGCCCACGTGAAAATAAACGCAATCCGCCAGGCTGCCTTTGCCGATGGCGGGGGTGGCGAAGCAGCCGCCGTTGGAATCCTCCGAGGCGTGACAGGGCTCGTCCACCCGCCAGATTTCCTCCCCCGTCAGAAGATTCAGCCGGCGCATATGGCAATCGCCCGTGCTGCCCCGCAGATCCAGTTCGCAGGCGGTGTAAATCGATACGCCGTCCCCGGTTTCCTCCAGCGCCAGGGAAGCGTCGGTATCGTCCCCGGCGGCAAAGGCCCATACCGGAGTCATGGTGTTGATATCCACGCACTGAATCAGCCCGGAATTATCTGCGAAACAGGCGTAATGGTTGTATACCGCCACGGAATTTTCCATGCCGGGACGGGAGGATATTTTGGATCGATAGACATATTTCACGGTTTCCGGGGCGATGGAAACCGTGCCGGCCGTGGGATCAAAGCGGCTGTTTAATTTGATGGTGTAGAAAATGCCGTTTTCCCCCACCTGAAGCAGGGTGTCGGTTTTCGCGTCCACCAGGGGCGACGCGTCGAAGGCGTACCAGTGCCGCAGGGCAGCCTTGTCGTGGCCGTCGATGAAATACAAAACCGAGGAATCGATCAGCGAAAAAATGCGGGTGCCGATTTTTACGGATTTGCCCCGAACGGTGTCGATGCCCTGGCCGCAGTACAGCAAGGGGTAGCCTCTGGGGTCCACCGATACGCTGCCCTTGATGGGCGCGCCGATATCGATGGGCTCCCGGGTGGGCTCGCCGTCGTCCAGGTCGTAAAAATAGATGTGCCCGTCCAGCGCCGCGTAAATGACCTCCGTCAGGCCGTGCTTGGCCTTCTTTTCGGGAAAGAGGTTCATCACGTTTCGCGTCTGTTCCGGCCAGCGAACGATGGCGCATTGCCCCGTCCAGCCCACGCCGGACCAGCTGTCGATACTGCCGATGCTATGAACCCATTTCAGGGAAAAGCCCGTGGGTTCGCCGCCGATGGTGCCCCAGGCGGCCCGGTCTCGATAAGGCCCGCCCCGGAAGGAGAGAACGCCCTCCAATTGGGTGTAGCTTTCCGGTTCGCCCATGAAAATGCCCGGTTCCCGGCGGTATTCGGACAGAACCTCCGCCTCCCCCTGACACACGGCGCTTTCCAGATGAATTTCCGAATAGGCCGGCAGGGCGGTTGCGGGAATTTCGGATACGTCGATTTCCTGCATGCCCTTGCCCCGCAGCCGATCCTCCGGCAAAACGTGCATGGATTCCGCCGCGGCGCAGAAGGGAAGACAGATCAGCAGAAGGTAAGCCGGAATGTGCCGAAGACGCATGGAACCCCATCCTTTCCCGGGTCGAGGGATCTGTTGACAAACAGGGACGGTCACGTCCGCTGCCGGCCCGGAGTGAACCGGGGTCGGGCCGCTTTGGTGAATCGTCCCTGCATATAAGGAATGGAAAATGAAGAATAGAGAATGAAGCGTCAGCCTACCGCGCCGGTATCGCCTTCGTCTGCGGGAACGCCGTCTTCCACAGGAGCGCCGTCTTCCCCGGGAGCGGCCTGCGGAGTTACCTCCGCATCGCCCGCGGGTTCGGGGGTTACTTCCAGATCCGCATCCGCCGCGGGGGTGGGCTGCGTGTCGATGGCGTCCGCGTTGCTGGCGGGCAGATACTGGTTCAGCAGCGGCACCTTTTCAGAGATGAGCTGATAGGGCTTGAAACCGCCGTCCAGGGCGCTGTCGGCAAAGTACATGCCGAAGACCGCCACCACCAGAATCAGCGCCAGGGCGATGATGACCTTCAGAACGCCCAGGACGTAATGGCCCGCGCCGGGCGCGTCGTCGTCCTCGTCGTCATAATCGTCATCATATTCGTCGTCGTAATCGTCGTAATCGTCCTCGTCGTCTTCGTAACGGGCGGCCTTTTTCCGGCCCCGGGAAGGCGCCTGATAATCGTCGTCTTCGTCCTCTTCGTCGTCGAAGTCGTCGTAATCGTCCTCGTCGTCTTCATACCGGGCGGCCTTCTTGTTCTTTTTGGCCTTCTTCAGGAAGCGGGGCTTCTTTTCCTCTTCTTCCTCTTCGTCGTCATAATCGTCGTAATCGTCCTCGTCGTCCTCATACCGGGCGGCCTTTTTGTCCTTGCGGCCGGTTTCGGGGGCCTCTTCCCGGGCGGGGGCTTCCGTGCCGGGACGGGAGACGAACTGATATTCCCGGGTGGGCTCGTCGGGCGCGGGCATTTCGGAAGCGGGCTCGGCCTCTTCCTGGGGCTGAGACGCGCCTTCCTGCTGCATGCGCAGCTGACGGCGTTCCCGGCGGGAGAGAATGTGCTCGCCCATGCCTTCGGCCATCAGGTCCGTCAGATCGGTTTTGGTTTCAGGGGTGCTTTCGGGGGTGTTCTTCTTCTGCTCTTCCATGGTATTGCGTTCCTCCTCGCCGAAATCCCGCTGGGGGGTGTTCACAAACAGACTGTCGTCGATGGGCCGAGCCGGCTGGGGATCGGTCACCTCGTAGTCCTCTTCGTCAATGGGCTCGTCTTCGTCTTCCGGGCCCTCGTAAACGATGAATTTCTCCAGAAGCCGCTTGCCGAAGCTCTTTCTGGCAGGCGCGTCCTCTTCGAACTCCTCGTCGTCCTCGTATGCCTCGTCGTCCGCCCCGTCGGGATCGGCCGCGGGGGCGTCAGCCGCTTCAAAGGGCACGTCCTCGGGCAGGTCGGGAATGTCCGCCGCGCCCTCGGTTTCCGCCTGATCGGCGGCTTCCTCCGGGGTGGAAACGGGCGCTTCCGCGGCGTCTTCCTCCTGGGGGATTTCCTCGGTTTCGGCTTCCTCCGCGGGCCGCTGCCAGGCTTCGCTTTCTTCGCCGGCTTCGTCCTGTTCGTATTCGCCGAAATCCTCTTCCTCCTGGCCCCGCCTGCGGAACAGCCGGAAGGGGCCCTTCTTTTCCGGAAGGGGTTCCTCGTCCTCGTAACCGTCGTCGGAATCGTCCAGGAATTCCTCCGTCTCCTTTTTCCGGGAGCCCAGGCCCCGCAGCTTGCCTACGGCCTTGGCCGCCAGGCCCAGCATGGGCTTGAAGAAGCTGGTGGAGCCTTCCTCGTCGTCGTATTCGTCCGGATCTTCATCTTCCGCTTCGGAAGGGGAAACGGGCGTTTTTTCCGGAGAAGCCTTTTCCGGAGCGGGCACGTCCTGTGCGGGCGCATCCTGCGCCGGTACGTCCTGAGCGGGGGCATCCTGGGCCGCTTCGGAAACCGGCGGAGCCGGGGGCGTCTGCGGCTGGGAAGGCTCGGTGGCTTCCGGCTGGGGCGCGTTCTCGGCAGGCGCCTGCTGATCCGCCAGATGCCGCCGGGCGGCCTCCGCTTCCTGATATTGCTGATGTCTGCGGCGCAGCTCGTAGAAATCGATGCTGTTTCCGTTGTCGTTTTTCGCCATAGTTACCGCCTCTCGCAGGGCCATGAGCCCTTGGTACGCTGGTTATACTTTAACATTCTTATTATAACGATCCCCGGGGCAATCCGCAAGGGACTTCACACACTTGTCCGATTTTTGTCCGCCAAATCAGCAGATTTTCAGAAGCATCGTGTGGGCTTCGTCCATTTCCACCACCACAAGCCCCTCTTTTTCCAATTTTTTCATCATGTCGGAAAAACGCTTGAAGCCGATGGCCCGCTCGTCGAAATTGGGATAATCGGACTGGATGGTGGCCTTGAGGATGGAGGGATTCACCCGGTCGAAGCCGTCGGCCTTGAACCGCTCCAGGGCCGCACGGAAGGCGGGAATCCAGTTGTTTTTGTCCAGGGTGGCGGCGGCGTCATCGGGATTGGTCAGGGAGAGCATCAAAGAAGAACCCTCCGTCCACACCCGCAGCCGCTGAGACTGGGCGGCCATGCGGGTCATGAGCTTTCCGAAAGTGGAACAGCCGTAGGAACGCTCGTTGAAATCCGGCCGCAGGCGGGTGAGGGTGTCCTTCAATTCGCTGGCGTAAATCTGCTCGCTGTCCTGATCTTCCAAAATGGTTTCCACCGTGCTGATCAGTTCGCTCAGGTCGCCCTCGGCGGCCCGGTCTTCCTTGGCCTTGCTCTTGGTGGGCTTGTTGGCGGCCACGTTTTCCAGAAAGACGAATTCGTTGCAGGCGTTGATGAAGATGTTGGAAGCCGCTTCCGACCGGGAAATGCCCAGCACGAACTTGCCCATGCTTTTGAGCTTGCCCACCAGGGGGGTGTAGTCGCTGTCGCCGGAGACGATACAGAAGGAATCGATCAGGGGGTTGACGTAGGCCACCTCCATGGCGTCGATGACCAGCTGAATGTCCAGGTTGTTCTTCTGATTTTTGCCATATCGCAGGGAGGGCACCACGTTGAAGGTGTTGGAAAGCAGCACCTGCTTCAGGTCGGAATACCGGTCGGTATAGCCGTACACCTTGCCCAGCAGAATGTCCCCGCGAATTTTGACCTTTTCAATGATATAGCGCAGCATCGCTTCCTTGCCGCCGGCGTTTTCCAGGTCTACGAATACCGCGAAATTGGATTTTCCCATATAAAAACAAACTCCTGTCTGTGCATTTTGCCAAGGCCGGGGGGATAAACGCCCTCCGGGCAAAATTTTGCTACTTTATTGTACCTTTTTCCGGCGCGTCTGTCAACTCAGGTGAATTTCCCGTGCAGTTTTACCGATTGGGATTGACAGGGCGGGGCGGAAAATGTAAAATATAGCATAGATTTTTGTACCTATTTATGGAGGACGCTTTTTGTGAAACGAAACAATCGGCGCCGCAGCAACGGCACGGCGGTGCTCAGTTTTTTTATAGGGCTTCTGATCGTGATTCTGCTGGCGGGCACGGGACTGCTGATTCTGAAAAACGGGAAAAGCGGCGCCGCCCGGCCCTATGTGCCCACGGGCACCGGCGAGCCGATTCCCCCGGAACCCATGGGGCAGGAAAGCCCCGAGCCCACCTTCGCGCCCTATGAGCCGGCCAATTCGCCCCAGCAGACGGTGTTCGCGCCGGTAGTCACCGCCGAACCTACGCCGGAGCCCACCCCGGAGCCCACGCCGACTCCCGAACCCACCCCGGATCCCACGGCGGTGCCCCGGTCGTCTCTGCCCACGGAATTGAAGAAGTTCTCCCTGCCGGAGGTCTCTCAGGACGGCGAAATCGGCATTTCCAATTGCTACGTCTCCGTGGCGGACGGTTATTCCATCATGGAGCTTACCGGATGGGGATATGCCAACCTGACCTATTTCGACGGTCGGCAGAGCGGCACCTATATCATCGTGAAGGATTCCTCCGGCAAGGCCATTCACGCCTATCTGGCTACGAATGAGGAAGGCATCAGCGGCGTGAGCCACACCGGTTTCTCCTGCAAAAATCCCGCCGCCTGCGATTGGCGGGTGTATATCGACGTGTCTGAATACGATTCCGGGGTGTACACCCTGGGCCTTGCCCTGGCCTATAAAAACGGCGATTCGGACGAATATCGCTATTACGAATTTGGCGAACTGCAGTCCTTCACCGTCAACGACGGCGAAATCATCATGCCCGTGATCGTGACCGGCGCGGAATAATCCCCTGTGAACCTGTCCCCCGGAGGCTGCTTCCGGGGGTATTTTTATAAACAACGGAGGAGGCTGGTTTTTCTTGGTATTTGCATCTCCCATTTTTCTTTTCGCCTTCATGCCCCTGGCCGTGGGCCTGTGCATGCTGGCCCGGTGGACGAAGCGGCCCTGGGTGCGCAACGGGCTTCTGCTTCTGTTCAGCCTGGCGTTCTACGCCTGGGGCGAACCCACGTATGTGTTTCTGATGCTGGGGGCCATTCTGGCCAATTATCTGCTGGCCTTCCGGGTGCGGGAAAGCAGGCTGGTTTTTGTCTGCGCCGTGGCGCTGGATCTGGGCATGCTGGCGGTGTTCAAGTATCTGGATCTTCTGATTTCCGCGGCCAACGGCCTGTTCCGGCTGAATCTGCCGGGAGCGCATCTGGCGCTGCCCATCGGCATTTCGTTTTATACCTTTCAGATTCTGTCTTACGTCATCGACGTGCGCCGGGGCGACGTGCCCCCCGCCCGGAATCTGGTGGATTTCGCGGCGTATGTTTCCATGTTTCCGCAGCTCATCGCCGGGCCCATCGTGCGTTATGTGGACGTGGCGGCGGATCTGCGTCGGCTGAACGGGGATATTTCCACCGCGGCGGCGGGCGCCCGAAGGTTCTGCATGGGTCTGGCCAAGAAGGTGCTGCTGGCCAACACCCTGGCCTCCGCGGCGGACACCGCCTTCGGCATGACGGGCTCGCTGAATTTCGGCGGAGCCTGGGCGGGATTGATCGCCTACGCCCTGCAGATCTATTTCGATTTTTCCGGCTATTCGGATATGGCCATCGGCCTGGGGAAAATGTTGGGCTTCTCTTTTCCGGAAAACTTCCGCTATCCCTATGTGTCCCTGTCGGTGAAGGAATTCTGGCGCAGGTGGCATCTTTCCCTGTCCACCTGGTTCCGGGATTATCTCTACATTCCCCTGGGAGGCAGCCGCCGGGGCAAGGGGCGCACGCTGCTGAATCTGCTGATCGTGTTCGCCCTGTGCGGGCTGTGGCATGGCGCCAACTGGACCTTCCTTTTGTGGGGCCTGTGGCACGGGCTTTTCCTGTGTCTGGAGCGGTTGAGCTTCATGAAAAAGCTCCAGGAAGCGCTGCCCAAATGGGTGCGGTGGTGCTATACGGCGCTGGTGGTGCTGCTGGGCTGGGTGCTGTTCCGGGCGGATAACCTGGGTATGGCCCTTCAGTACGCGGGGAATCTTTTCTCCCTGGAGGGCGTGTGGATTTCGGAGGTATTGACCGTCCAGTCCGGCGCGGCGCTGCTGGCGGGAATCGTTTGCTGCCTGCCGCTGCCCCGGCCCCGGCAGAACGCGCTGACGGAAACGGTTTATACGCTGATTGCCCTGGCCCTTTTGGCGGCATGCGCCCTGTGCCTGGCCGGCGGCACCTATAATCCCTTTATCTATTTCCGCTTTTGACAGGAGGCGCGCAATATGAACTACAGAAAACTGCTCAGCTATCTTACGGTGCTGCTGTTCCTGGGGCTTGCCTCCCTGCCCGCCTGGGGCATGCTGTTTCCCGCCCTTACCCGGGACGCGGGGGAAAACCGCGCCCTGGCCCACTGGCCCCGGCCCTTTACGCCCCAGGGCGCGGAGGACTGGTTTGACGATCATTTCGCCCTGCGGGGGCCCATGACCGCTCTGTACAACCGGGTCAACGCCCGCACGGGGGTGACGGAGGTCAACGGCGTGGCCACCGGCAAGGACGGCTGGCTGTATTACATGTACGACGGCTCCCGGGAGGACATCCGCCGGGAAATCCATTATTCCGCCCAGGAGCTGGAGCGCATCTGTTCCGCCCAGCAGCAGGCAAAGGACGACCTTGCCGCCATGGGCATCGATTATTATCTGGTGATTTGCCCGGATAAGCATACGGTGTATCCGGAATTTCTGCCGGAGAGCCTTTCCGGCTATACCGGCCCTTCCCGGCTGGACGGCATGCTGGAGGCCATGGCGGAAAACACCGACGTGAAGGTCATCGACACCCGACAGACCGTGATCGACGAAAAGCAGAACCACCGGGTGTTCTTCAAAACCGACACCCACTGGAACGGCTATGGGGCCTTCGCGGCCTATGAGCAGATCATCGGCCGCATTGGGGAAGACCATCCCTCCGTCCGGCAGATCGCCCGGGAGGACTGCGACGTGCTCATTGACGAGAACTGGCGGGAAGGGGACATGGCGGGCTTCATCGGCCAGGCGGATACGCTGGTGGATACCGACGTGACCTTCCAGGTGAAGGATTCCAGCCTGGTGCGGCTGGAGTCGCCCTATGCCGAAACCAGCGACGACCCGGACCGGCCCATTCTGTGCATGGAAAATCCCGCCCATCCGGAGCTGCCCACGGCGGTGGTGTTCCGGGATTCCTTCTGCAAAAAGCTCTATCCCATGCTGGCGGACAGCTTCTCCAAGGTGACCTTTGTGTGGAGCACCTCCGTGATGTATTCCATCGTGGAAAACGAGCAGCCCGATCTGGTCATCATGGAATACGTGGAGCGTTACAGTGGGTATGCGGCCAACGGCATGGACGCGCCAGAGGCCAAGCTGGCGGACTACGAATCCGGAAATCTTCCGCTGCCGGAGCACAAGGGACTCATCCGCTCCAATGTGGACGGCATGGATACCTCCCGGGAAATCTGCACCCTCGCCGGCTGGGCCTTCGATCCGGACGGCGACTGCCTGAAGGGGGATAAGCACATCGCCCTGGTCTGCGGAGAGGATATCGTCTGGTGCGAAACCGCTTCGGTGCTGCGGCCGGACGTGACCGCGGCCTATGCCGACAGTCTGGGCGGGAAAAACGTGGATTACGCGGGCTTCAGCGCCTCCTTCCGGAAAAGCGACCTCCACCCGGGCAAGTGGCAGGTGATCGTGGTCATCGACGACGGCGCGGGCAACGCCGCCTATACCGAACTGGACAAACGCGTGCGCATCGACTGATTTATCCCGAACAGACTCCCAGCCTTCCCCTCTGGGGAAGGTGCCGCCCGCAGGCGGCGGATGAGGTCGGAACCCCCTGCCCTCGATCAGCAAAAATCGCCTGCCCATCGACAGATTCGCACCTTCTCCCTCCGGCGGAATAGTATGCTGTATCCACTGCCGGAGGGAGTTTTGTGTGATGAAGCGCCTGGTGGTTTGCAAATTCGGCGGCAGTTCCCTGGCGGATGCGGCTCGCTTTCGCCGGGTGGCGGAGATTCTCCGCCGGAACCCCGCCCGGAAATATATCGTGGTTTCCGCGCCCGGGGCCCGTTTCCCGGGCGATACTAAATTGACGGATCGACTTTTGCGGGCGCAGCTGTCCCCGGGCTGGGCCCGGGAACGGGAATGGGCCCAGGTGTGCGCCCGGTTCCGGGAAATCGCCCGGGGCCTGGGCCTGGACGCGCCGGAGGCGGACCTGGAG
>OLPR01003472.1_pt1 | contig 10479 bp, 13 predicted proteins | sample 1672761 | NCBI WGS metagenome assembly OLPR01 (sample SAMEA3136721, study PRJEB25190) | human gut metagenome | biome: human gut; feature: human-associated habitat; material: faeces | place: Austria | collected 2013
CGTTTGCCTGCATAGACCACAGACAGCACCTCGGAATTATCCCAAGGTGCAGCTGTGACTCATGCAGGTTTTTTGTTATGTAGTTAATGAGTTACGAAATCAGACTCCCAAACCATACAAAATGGCTTTCAGTTCTTTTACCATTCGAGTAAGAATCTCCTGTTCGACCGCATTGCAATCCAAGAGTAAGCGATGAATCTCTGAATCAGCGGTGGTACCGCCGCCGGCGGTACGGCAGCCGCAGCTCCAGATCGCGCACCTGCCGGATGCGATAATCGTGAACGTGCTGCGTCTCCGCGCCGCTCCGAAGAAATCTGTGGAAAAAAGTCCGTCTCATTTTCTCTGAATTTTCGATTTGAGTTTTTTGAGTTTTGAGCAGCTTCACGGGAAGATCGATGCTGGACAGGACAATTCCCCAGTGGGTTGATGAGTGCTGTGCCATTTTTTTATCAACCATTTTAGTGTGTTATTTTCAAAATATCCATCTAAACTCTGATAATTCTAAAAAACACATTTAATTTTCATGACTGAAGGGCGACTTCTTTATAGGATCTGTATACCTGTAACGTTTTCTGTATACAGATTTCAAATTATTGCCTGTTTTGATACTTCCATTTTGGTATATGTTGTGGTATAATTATCACAGTTGTAACTGGCTGAATGTCATATTCCAATTCTTGTGGCTTCAGAGAACTGTGCTGTTGGTAGTATTACGCGACGTATTGCCGCGAGAAATCATACGATGAATTCAATAGAAAGGACGATTCTCGTGCGAACTTGCTCTCTGCTCATTGCTGATTCTGATCCTGCGCACTTAAATGTCATCGTTCGCCGATTATGCAAACAGCCGAAGCTGAAAATCGTCGCCGCAGTCTGCGACGGTTCGGACGCGCTGGCACAAATCAGAACGTTCAGACCGGATTTCGTTCTGATAGATATGTGTTTGCCTGGATTCGATGGGACATTTATCATGAAAGAGGTGGCCCAGATGCGGAAACGCCCGGAAGTGATCTGCATGGCAGCGAAGTTTTCGCATTTTCTGCTCGAAATCGTCAAAAAGTACGGGGCGATCTGCTGCATATACAAGCCTGCTGCACCGGAAATAATCGAGAATCTGCTGCTTGAATGCGTGGATTTCACGGTAAAAGCGGAGAAAACGACGTAAATGGGCGAGAATCCAATAGCGCAGAAGATTCATGATCTTCTGAACAGTCTCGCCTTCTCTCCGCGCAATAGCGGTGCGCGTTGCCGATGATGGAGAATGCGGCTTTTATGTCTTCAATCGGCGCGTTGGCGAGATGTACGAAGTGTTGTATGAGCTTCATAACCTCTTCCGCGGTATACGTCTGCGCGGCGCCGCCGTTGCCGCCTTTGTCCTGCGGCTCATCTCCTTCACCGTCGGGAACGTCCTCCGCGAACAGCTGAAGATTCATGCGCCATTGGTTTCCTGATTTCCCATTTTATTCTCCTTTCGCCCGTCCTGCATCTTTCGGCAGTCCGCGCCTGTGTGGTCGATTGTTCTTTTACGCCCGCCCCCGCCAAAAAGGGCATACAAAAAGCCGCATCGTTTTCGATGCGGCTTGGTGCCGTGTGGATTTAAGTGAAAATAGCAGTTTTTCCCTTGAACGACTTCGAACTCTCAATTATGATCCAATCCTTGACAGAATTAAGCATATATCGATATTCTTCTCCGTCGATAGTAAGCTTGGTATTTCCTACCTTGTATTCCCTGTCAAGTACCAGAACTCTCATCCGTCTAACCTGAAAATCATCCACAATTTTATATGTGGTCATTGTCTTTGCTGCTCCATATAGATTTTCAACTTCTTCTCGTAGTCCCTTAAATTCGCCAGCAGTTTGATTCGCTTATCAACATACATCATGAGCGGTCGGAACGCAGGTTTATCCCATGATCTGAATGGGCACGAGGATCGGATTGGCGCGGCCGGGACTGGTGATTTCAAGTACCAGACGGTTGACCGCTTCGACGGTTTCCGGCGCGGTGATCGCAAACGCGGTCGCGGCGTGCTGGGTGAATTTTGAATGCGCTGCGGGCGTGAACAGATTCTTTTTGCATTCCACCGTCCAGCCGGCGGGCGCATAGAAATTCAGGCGATAGTGCTTCTGCTCGGGCAGCGTGTGCGGCAGCATCGTGATCGAGCCGGTCAGGGTTTCGTTCGGGCGGATTTCCGGAACAGAATCGAATTCGATCAGCGCGTCGGCGTAAATGCCCTCGACGGTATACGAATGCGCCTTGCGCGCGCCGATTTTTTCGACGAACTCGCGGCCGTAGAAGTCCTCCGCACGCGCGTCGAGAATCGTTTCCGCGCCGAGACACGGGCAGGTTTCGAGCTGATGTGCGAAAATCTTCTGATGATCGGGGCGCAGCGTGACCGGCAGCAGGTTCATGATGCATTCGGTCAGTTCCGTGCAATCCTTCGGGAACGGGCCGTGACCGTTCGTCAGGCAGATGGTCTTGATTTCATCGCCGATATACGCGCGCCAGTCCTCGGGGATTACCTCCATGCCGCCCATGACGCCCAGAAGCGAGCCGAGCGTCGCGCCGGTACAGTCGGTGTCGTCGCCGCAGTTGATCGCGTAGATCAGCGACTGCTTGAAATCGCCCGCGCCATAGAGCAGCCCCAGCACTACGAAGCCGATGTTCGCCGGCGCCTGGAACCAGCCGAGATCCGCGCTGTCGCGCACGAGCGCTTCGCGGCATTCCTTCCACGAAACGCCGTTTCTGTGCGCCTCGCGAACGATGTTTACGCTCCTTGCAACGCGGCAGTTCTCCGGAATTTTGCTCAGACCGATGTCCAGCAGTGCATTTGCGTCGCGAATGACGAACGCCGCAGATTCCATCGCCGCAACGAAGATCGCCGCGTATGTGCCCTCGCCGAAGCCGTGATCGACGCTCGCATCCTCAAACGCCATGCGGATCGCCTTTTCCGGAACGCCGGGATACATGCACGCCCAGACCTCCGTGCGAATCCACGCGCCGTTGGAATGCTTCCATTCCTCGTTGTTGACCTCACCGGACATCGGCGGTAGCACGCCGTCGCGCATATTCGCCTTGCAGACGCCGTATTCGTTCCAGTTGGGCGTAACCCAGCTGAGCCAGTATTCGCCGAGTAGCTTGCTGGTGATCGCGTCGGGGCCGTAATCGTTGACTGCGCGCAGCCATGCGAGCTGGAGGTCGAGATCGTCGTTCGGCAGCGGTTCGCCCGCCTTGGAATTGAAGCCGTGAATGTCGTTGAGCTGCTGGAGCCCCTCGTAAGGCGTGCCGAGCGTGCCGCCGATGTTCTTGCCGAGCCAACAGGCGTAAATGCGCTGTTTCAAATATTCGGGAGTAAATTGAATCATTTAGGGTTCCTCCTCTTGCGTTTATTCGCTGGTTTCAGTATAATGCATACAGGGACTGCGCATCTATGTTAAGCGGGAGAAAAACCATGCAAAATCGATCATTCTCGCGCCTCCCGTCGTTCTTTGCGCCGGCGGAGACTTCGAATCTGGACGAGGCGGTCGCCGCGCCGATCGCGCTGGAGATTCTGGAATTTACGTTTCTGCACTTCCATTCCGTGCTGGAATTGGGCGTTTGCGCGCGCGGGCGCGGGGTGTGCGTGGTCGAGGGCGTGGAATACCCGTTTGAAGCCGGCGATGCGCAGATCGTGTTTCCGTTTCAGACGCACTTATCGCGCAGCGTGGGCGAACCGTCGATGTGGTATTGGCTGAGCCTGAATCCGCTGAAGCTGCTGGGGCAGTGGGGCGCGCCGGAGCTTTCGCGGCTGGAGCAGCTTTTGTATGCGCGAATGGGGCTTTGCGGGATCATCGATCGCGGGAAATATCCGCTGATTGCGGGGTTGATTCGGAGAATCGCGCTGCCCGGCGAGCGGGAGCGACGCTTGAGCTGTCTGCAAACGCTGATCGAGGAGCTCGCTGCCGCGTCGGATGGGCTTCCACCGCTGAAACTGCGCCCGGAGCGCGATTTTCTCCGATTGGAACCGGCGATTCGATATGCGCAGGAAGCGCTGGAGCAGGGCAGATTGCCGGCGGTTACGAGCATGGCGGACGCGTGTGCGATGAGCGTGGCGACGTTCCGCCGCGCGTTTCATCAGGGGCTCGGGCAATCGCCGCAGGATTACGTTCAGGCGTGCCAGATGCGAATGGCGCAGCGACTTCTCCTGAATACGGACGAATCGATCACTCAGATTGCATTGGCAGTCGGCTATCAGGACGTGTCGGGCTTCAATCGCCAGTTTCTGAGAACCTTCGGCGTTCCGCCGAGAAGATACCGAACGGCATATCGCGCGGAAAAGTAAACCGAAAACGCGGAAAAATGACTTGCGGATACGAGGCTGACGCGGGATTGTTTGTTGGTGCGCGAATGAATGAAACCGGAACGCGGCGAATGCTTTTCGGCGTGCGACTGATGTGATATTGTGTGGCAGCGTGCGCAGAAGTGCGAAGGCGAAACGCTTTCAGCCACATAGTTGGCGTAGCGCTGTGCGGCGGCGCGCGAATGCGCGGAGCAAAAATGCGGCGAATGCTTTTCGGCGTGCGAATGGCGTGATATTGTGTGGCAGCGTACTCGGCGTGATGAATTTACGCGCGGACTGAATTTGCGGGACGCGTTCGGACGGCATTCGCCGTCTGGATTTGCAAAATTCTGCGGGAGCTTGATGGCGTTGAAGCGCGCTGCAATTTGAAATAGGCAACGACCTAGCTTCTGTTTTTGATTTTTAGGAGGGCTATTATGGCGGAAACCATTTGCGCGGTGGCAACGGCGCGCGGTTCTGGCGGCATTGCGATCATTCGCATAAGCGGCGATCGGGCGCTGAAGGTGCTGAAGGGCGCGTTTTATCCGGCACATTCAAAGCGCGCGTTCGAGCCGCAGCGGATGATGTACGGGCGTGTGGAGGATGCGTCGGGCGAGGTTCTCGATGAAGCGCTGGCAGTATTCATGCCGGGACCTTACAGCTATACGCGGGAGGACGTCGCCGAAATTCACTGTCATGGCGGCGAAATTGCAGCGCGCCGCGTAATGCGGCGGCTGATCGAGCTGGGCGCGCGCACGGCGGAGCCGGGCGAATTCACAAAGCGCGCATTCCTGAACGGACGCATCGATTTGAGCCGCGCCGAGGCGGTGATGCAGCTGATCGGCGCGACGAGCGAAGCGGCGGCGCGCGCGTCGGTGCGGCAGCTGGAAGGCGGCGTGACCGGATTTGTGCGCGATGCGTCCAAATCGCTGGTTCAAATGCTTTCGCTGATCGAAGCATGCACGGATTTTCCGGACGAGGTCGAGGAACTGGCGACGGCAGAGACGCTGCTTGCGGACATTGCGTCGCTTCGTGCGGAGCTCGCGCGCCGGTGCGATCCCAGAAGCGCGCGGATTCTGCGCGAGGGTGCGAGTATCGTGCTGGCAGGGAAACCGAACGTGGGCAAATCGTCGATTATGAACGCGCTTCTGAATCAGGAACGGGCGATTGTGACGAATGTGCCCGGCACGACGCGCGACGTTTTGACCGAGCGAATCTCGATCGGCGGGATTGCCGCGGAGCTGTCCGATACGGCGGGACGGCGCGCGACTGCGGATCCGGTGGAAAAAATCGGCGTGGAACGCGCGGCGCGCGCAGTAGAACAGGCGGACGTGGTGCTGATCGTGATCGACGCGTCGGAGCCGCTTTCGGATGAGGACGCGCAGCTGATTGCGGATGCGGACGAGCGGTCGATCGTTTGCCTGAACAAGTCGGATTTGCCGATGCGGGTCGCTCCGGAATCGCTCTCGACGGATCGGCAGGTGATCGTGATGTCCGCGGGGCGGGGCGACGGCGTGGAAACGCTGATGGACGCGCTGAAGGAGCGGCTCTGTTCGGCGGCGGACGACGATAAGCTCACCGTTGAACGGCAAATCGAGCGCGTGCAGGCGGCGATCAAAGCGCTCGATGCGGCGCGGGACGCGATTCAGGGCGGGATGCCGGTGGACGTCGCGTCGCTGGATTTGAAGCGCGCACTGGCGAGCCTGAGCGAAATCACGGCGGCGGATCCGGAAGAAACACTGCTGGACGAAATTTTCTCGAACTTCTGCGTCGGAAAATGACGAATTCGGGCGCGCATTTGCGGAAAGCGCAAGAGCGTGAAATCAGATCGGCGTTTGTCGAAGACGCGGGCGAAATGCGACGTGCCGGACAGAATGTATGAGTATACGCGGCGGAATATGTGCGGTGCGGGAACAAAATTGCGTGCGGTACAGGATCAGAGCGGAACGCGCGAGATTCGTCGGGGTGGTGTGCTTGAATTCGCGCGGCAAAATATGGCGCGGAACAGGGCTGCAGGCGTGCGGCGTTTGCAGGTACACGGACGAGAGGGATGGCTTTCGCCGGCGCGGAACGCGGTTATCTGGTTGTATGCAAAATACGCAGAAAAATATTTGGGCGAGACGGGTTGGGAGGATATATGAACGATCATTATTATACGGCGGAGCCGACTTCTGCGCATGATATTCGCACGATTCGCGTTTCGGCGCTCGGCGTGGAGGCGGCATTTCGGACGGATGCGGGCGTGTTTTCGCGGGACGATCTGGACGTAGGCACGCGGGTTTTGCTGGAATCGCTTCCGGAATTGCGCGGGCGGTTGCTCGATCTCGGCTGTGGCTGGGGCCCGGTCGGGACGCTGCTTGGAATGCGTTATCCGGATTTGACGATCGTGATGAGCGATGTGAATTCGCGCGCGGTGGAGCTTGCTGGGCGCAACGCGCGGGCGAACGGCGTTTCGGTTCAGGCGATACAGAGCGATGCGTTTGAAAATATCGAGGGAATGTTCGATACGATCCTGACCAATCCGCCGATTCGCGCGGGCAAAGCGGTGATTTACGGGATGTTCCTGAATGCCAAAGCACATCTCACGCAGGGCGGAAAGCTTTATATCGTGATTCGGAAGCAGCAGGGCGCGCCTTCGGCGCTGAAAATGCTGAAGGAACATTATGAAAGCGCGGAGATTATCGAGCGCGAAAAGGGCTTCTGGGTGATTTGCGCGGAGGCATGAAATAACTCGCGGCGAATGCTGCGAGTTTTGCATTTATTTTTTGTTGATTTCCCGAACGGTGAGCACGCCGTTTTCAACGGTGAAGCGCACGTCCATACCGGCGAATTCAACGCCGAACCGTCTGGAATCGCCGCGGCGATAGCCGGGGCGCGGATCTTGGGAGAGCACGCCGATCAGCGCTTCGCGCTTGGATTCGGGAATCCGATTCAGCCATTTTTCCGGAATTTCAACTTTGAGCGCGTAATCCTTTACCGCGCCGGCGAAGCCCTCCGTCGCGTCCGGACGAATGTCGACGTTCGGCAGATACGGCTTGATGTCGAGAATCGGCGTTCCGTTCATCAAATCCGCGCCGGCGACGATCAGCGCGGGCGCGTCGGGCGAATCGTAATCGATTTTCAGAAGCCTTACGCACGAAAGTCCGATCGGATTGGGGCGAAACGGCGAGCGCGTCGCGAAAACGCCCATCGAAACGTTTCCGCCGAGCCGCGGCGGACGCACGGTGGGCGACCAGCTTTCGCGCTCCGATTCCGAAAAGCGCCAGATCAGCCAGATATGACTGTAGCCCTCCAGACCCTTGAATGCGGCGGGCACGCGGTATTCCTTTTCGAAAACGATTCTCCCTTCGATGGATTCAACGAGCCCGCTCTGGCGCGGCAAACCGAATTTCGTCGGAAAATCCGTTTGAATGGTTGCAATGGTTTTCATAAAACTCCTTGGAAAAAACCGGACGGAATTTCCGTCCGGTCATTCGTCTTCGTTGAGGATCAGACCGAGAACGCGCTCGCAATCCGGAATGTCGAACAGCGCGCGGTGCGTCGATTCCGGCGCAGACAGGAATTCGAGTCCCGTATTGTCCAGCAGGTTTCGAATGCCCGTGGGGAAAATGTAAATCGTGCCCACGCCGTGGCGATCCTGCTCCGTGATGTGCGCGGTGATCAGATCGTCGCCTTCATAAATGAACAGCTGGCGATCGCCGTCGTCGCGAATGAACAGGCGGCGCTGATTCGTAAGCCCGTAAACCAGATCGCTTTTGACCTGTTTTTTGATCCAGAAGCGCAGAAAATAGCTGTAAATCGAAAGCCCGCCGCCCAGTAGAAACAGAACGAGCTGAAGCGCGTGGTGCGCCTGAAAGCCGGACGCGATGATCGAATGCACGGCGAGCGTGCCATAGAGCGTGCTCAGCGCGAGAAACAGCCCCGAAAACGGAATCAGGAATCGATCGATCCAGCCGCATTCCTTGCCTTCCAGAGGACAGCCCGTCCAGATCAGCTCTTCGCCCTCGCGCAGATGCCGCCCGATGCCCGCGTATCGTCCGGACATTCATATCCCCTCCTTCGCATGGATTGATCTACTATTTATGATACACGTATCGAACGGTTTTTGCAAGTTGCATCAATTATTTTTCGGTATTTTGATGAACCTGTGTACGATTCTTGTCGAAATCTCGCCGGAGAGGATTCCGATTGCGCAGCCGGCGAGCACGTCGGTCGGATAATGAACGCCGACATAGAGGCGCGAAAGCGCGATCAGCGCGGCGAGAACCAGCGCCGGAATGCGCCATTTGGATTTCGTATTCCGAAACAGCGCCCATGCGCCCGCGAACGATGCGGTGGAATGCCCAGACGGGAACGAAAAATCATGCGGCTTCGAGACAAGAATCGAAAGCGATTCGAGCGCTTCGTAGGGGCGAATGCGCGCGACCCAGTTTTTCAGAATCAGGTTTGTAATCAGCGCGCCGATTGCGATTGAAACGGCGCAGGCAAGACCGATTTTGCGCGTTTTTTTGAATGACAGAAGGACGAGCGCGAGCAGAATCCAGAACAGCCCCGCGTTTCCGAGCGATGTGATCGCGCGCATGATCGGGTTCAGCCAGCCTGCGCGCAGATGCTCCTGAATCCAGATGAGAATTTGTCCGTCCATTTGAATGCCTCCCCTCAAGGGTATTTTACCCGATCTTATCCGAAAGTGCAACAGGAACGCCGCACGCAGGTGGTATAATTCAAAAAGAATGGTATGAAGAAAGGCGGATTCAAATGAAATGGGAGCTGCACGCGCACTGCTGCGAAACCAGCCTCTGCGGTCATGTGCCGGCGGAGGAGCTGGTAAAGAGCTATGCGGGCGCGGGGTACACGGGTCTGGTGCTGACCGACCACTATAATGCCAAAACGCTCGACCCGATGGATGGGACAGACGCGGAAAAGGTTGAAAAATGGCTGCACGGCTATGAGCTTGCGCGCGCTGCGGGCGAAAAATACGGGCTACGCGTGCTGTTCGGATTAGAAGCGCGTCTGCCAATCAACGAAAACGATTATCTGATATTCGGCGCGACGCCGGAATTTTTGCGGGCGCATCCGCTGCTGTATCGCGGAACGCTTCCGGAATTACACCGTCTGGCGAACGATTGCGGCGCGATTGTCGTTCAGGCGCACCCGTTCCGCGAGGTGTGCATGCCCGCAGCGGCGGAGGATCTGGACGGCGTGGAGGTGTTCAACGGTCATCCGCGCCACGACAGCCGCAATCCGCTGGCGCTGGAATTCGCAGCGGCGCATCCGCATCTTATTCGCACTTCCGGCAGCGATTATCATCGCACGCAGGATCTCGCGACCGGCGGCATTGAAACTGACCGCGACATTCGAACGCCCGCCGATCTGGTGAAATGCCTGAAAGACAACGCGTTTACTCGAATTGGAGGCTGAATCCGATGAAGATGAATCTACATACGCATACGCCGCGCTGCCACCACGCGACCGGTTCGGAGCGCGAATACATAGAACGCGCAATCGCCGCGGGACTTCAGACGCTGGGCTTTTCTGATCATGCGCCGATGCCGTTTTTGGGTGATTACTATTCCACGTTTCGGATGCGCCCGGAGGAAACGCGCGGCTATGTCGACACGCTGCTTGCGTTGCGCGAGGAATACAAGGATCGGATTCAGATTCTGATCGGCTTCGAGGCGGAATATTATCCGGAGGTGTTCCCGCGCTTCCGCGAATTCATCGCGCAGTTTCCGATCGATTATCTCCTGCTGGGACAGCATTTTCTCGGAAATGAAAAGGATTCGCCATACTCCTGTCGGAAAACGAAGGATGAATCGTTATTCTGCGCGTATGTCGATCAGGTGTGCGAAGCACTGAAAACAGGCGCATATTCCTATCTCGCACATCCCGATCTTATGTATTACGACGGCGACGAAGCGGCATTTCAAAAGCATGCGCGCCGCCTGTGTGAATGCGCCGCAGAAACGGATACGCCGCTGGAAATCAACCTGCTGGGTTTGCGCGAAGACCGGCATTATCCGACGGTGCGCTTTTTCAAAATCGCCGCGGAGGTTGGCAATACGGTCGTGCTCGGTGTGGATGCGCATCAGCCGGAATGCATCGGCGAGCCGAACAGCTTGAAGCGCGAGGACTTCGTAAAGCCGTGCGCGTTTACATACAG
>OLPR01003477.1_pt1 | contig 10459 bp, 12 predicted proteins | sample 1672761 | NCBI WGS metagenome assembly OLPR01 (sample SAMEA3136721, study PRJEB25190) | human gut metagenome | biome: human gut; feature: human-associated habitat; material: faeces | place: Austria | collected 2013
ACGAGGCAGTGGAGGAGGCCAAGGAGCAGGGCATCCACGGCAAGGCCACCACGCCGTTCCTGCTGGCGAAGATCAAGGACATCACCGGCGGCGACAGCCTGGATTCCAACATTCAGCTGGTTTACAACAACGCTGCACTGGCTGCGAAAACCGCTTGCGAGCTGTGCAAGATGGACTAAGATGTGATAAAATGAGAGGGACAACCGCCTGGTTGCCCCTCTTTTCTTATTCCAGTCGTTTTAATCGCGCATCCAGATCCGATGCACTGTAGAGCACGGCAGTTACCACAACGCGCTCCTGTTCCACCACATAAAAGACGGAATACCGGTCCACCAGCATTCTCCGCAATCCCATGGACCGGCCAAATTCCGAGTCCAGAATTCGATAACGCTCCGGCATTTGCGATAAACTTAATACTCCGTTTGCAATTCGGTTATACTGTCCCATTGCGTTTTGCGGCGACAGCAGGACATTTGCGATATAGGAATACAGCTGCTCCATATCTGCCAGCGCATCGTCGGTGATTTCAACTTTATACTCTTTCATGCTTCATGGCTCTCTCGAAACGATGCAAAGGCTGCGGAGGCATCCTGTGTTTTTCCGTGCTGCATCTCCTCATAGCCCTTTTTCAGCTTGGCCCGAAGGGCTTCGTCGCTCATTCGGTCTGCATCCATGGATTCCGGTGCCTTGGGCAGCGAAACCGGGAACGGAATGCCGCCGGTCAGGGAAATCTGATTGAGATAGATATCAATCGCCGTTGACATGGGAACGCCCAGCTTGGACAGTACCGCTTCGGCCCGTTCCTTGACCGCCGGGTTAACTCTTAAATTCAGTGTTGCTGTTTTTTCCATGCATCAGCACCTCCTAACAAAGCCATTGTAACGCAAACGTCGTTACTTTTCAAGCAGCCGACAAAAATTTCTCCAACCTTACAAAACTGTAAGCTTTCCCGCCCAAAATGTAAGCCAAATCCATGGCACCCCATCCGCCCCTCCGCTATAATAAAGCCACAATGAATGAAACCCATACAGGAGGACAAAATTATGGCAATCCTTGAAGTAAAGAACCTCAGAAAAATCTACACCACCCGCTTCGGCGGCAACAAGGTAGAGGCCCTGAGCAACGTGAACTTTTCCGTAGCCGAGGGCGAGTTTGTGGCGATCATGGGCGAAAGCGGCAGCGGCAAAACCACGCTGCTCAACATTCTGGCGGCGCTGGACAAGCCCACCGAGGGTCATGTTTTTCTGGGAAACCGGGAGCTTTCCGCCGTCAGCGAGAAGGAGATTTCCGCTTTCCGCCGGGACCATCTGGGCTTCGTCTTTCAGGATTTCAACCTGCTGGACACCTTCAGCCTGCGGGACAACATCCTGCTGCCGCTGGTGCTGGCGGGCACGCCCTACCGGGAAATGGAGCAGCGTCTGAAGCCGCTGGCGGACAAGCTGGGCATCACTTCGCTTCTGTCCAAATTTCCCTATGAGGTCTCCGGCGGACAGAAGCAGCGGGCGGCTGTGGCCCGCGCCCTGATCACCGAGCCCCAGCTGCTGTTGGCAGACGAGCCCACCGGCGCGCTTGACAGCAAGGCCACCGACGGCCTGCTGCGGCTGTTCAACGGCATCAACGAAAGCGGGCAGACGCTCCTGATGGTCACCCACTCCGTCAAGGCGGCCAGCCATGCCGGGCGGGTGCTGTTCATCAAGGACGGCGAAGTCTTCCATCAGCTCTACCGGGGCGAAGGCACCGATCAGGACTTCTATCAGCGCATCACCGACACCCTAAATCTTCTTATGACGGGCGGTGGGTCCCGTGCGTAAGGGCTTTTACTGGAAGCTGGCGGCGGGCAACATCCGCAAAAATCGGAAGATCTACTACCCCTATCTGCTCACCGCCGTCCTGACCGCCATGATGCTGTATGTGATCTCTTCGCTTTCGTCCAATCAAAGTCTTGGCTCCGGCAATCTTTTGATAACCTTGCAGCTGGGCAAGCTGGTCACGACCCTCTTTGCGGTGATCTTTCTTTTCTACACCAACAGTTTCCTGATGAAACGGCGCAAGAAGGAATTCGGCCTGCTGAACATTCTGGGCATGGGCAAGAAGCACATTGCGCTGGTGATCTTCTGCGAAACGCTGATTTTGCTGCTGGTCAGTCTGGTGTTGGGGATCGGGCTGGGCATTCTGTTCGACAAGCTGATGTTCCTGCTGCTGATGAAGCTGCTGGGGGCTGCCGTATCAGGCCTTTCCTTCCAGATTCTTCCCGGCGTGGTAGCCAGCACGGCGCTGATCATCAGCGTGATCTTCCTGCTGATCCTGCTCAACTCCATCCGCCAGATTCATCTGGCGAAGCCCATCGAGCTCTTGCGGGGAGGAGAGGTCGGCGAGCTGGAGCCAAAAGCCAACTGGTTGCTGGCCGTGCTGGGATCGCTCTTTCTGGGCGCGGGCTACTACATCAGCATTGCCGTGACGGATGCGGTCACCTCCATTCTGCTGTTCTTCGTAGCGGTGATCTGCGTCATTCTCGGCACATACCTGCTGTTCACGGCGGGCAGCGTCACCCTGCTGAAGCTTTTGCGGAAGGACAAGCGCTTCTACTACGGCAAGCCCGCTCATTTCATCAACGTCTCCGGCATGATCTACCGGATGAAGCAGAACGCGGTAGGGCTGGCCAACGTGGCCATTCTGTCTACCATGGTGCTGGTGATGATCTTCTCGACTTTCTCCCTGTGGTTCGGCATAGACGATACCCTTCGCTCCCACTGCCCCACCCAGCTGGTTTTTGAGATCACCTCCCCCATCTCCCGGGAGACGGTTCTGAGCCGGGTGGAGCAGGCCGTGCGGGAAGAAAACGAGTCTCTTTCCGAGGAGATGGACTATTATTCCATCACCTTTGCCGGCTACAAGCAGGGCAACGTCTACCTGACTGACCCAGAAGCGGAGAATCTGAGTGAACTGGCCACGGACGGCCTGTCCATGCTGCGGTTAATGGACGCGGAGGATTTTGCCCGGCTTACCGGCGAGAAGGCCGAACTGGCCGAGGATGAGCTGTGGCTGGTAGACGGTTCCGTCCCTCACGCGCAGGACGATCTGTACCTGTTTGACCGCCATTACCGCATCGTGCGGCGCTTTGCCGCCGAGGACGTGGTCATTCCTTCGGATTCGCTCTACGTCTACCCGGTGCGCTGGCTGATTGTAAAAGACCGTGCAGTGCTGGATCAGATCATCGACGAGCAGGCGGCCGCCTACGGCCGTCACGCCTCCAAGCCCGTCCTGTGCCTGTTCCTCAACCTGACCACGAGCGACAACGACGCCATTCTGCGCTGTTTTGATCATATTGAGAAGTCCCTGACCGAGACAGAAGGCTCCATCAGCTTCCGTCGGATCGAAAATCAGATCAATCTTCGGCAGGAGCTTTCCGAGCTGTACGGCGGGCTGCTGTTCGTGGGCCTGTTCCTCGGGTCTCTGTTCATCATGGCGATGATCCTCATCATCTACTACAAGCAGATTTCCGAGGGTTACGAAGATCGGGAACGCTTCCGCATCATGCGTCAGGTAGGTCTGAGCAAGGCTGAAATTCGCCGGTGCATTCATTCCCAAATTCTGATGGTATTCTTCCTGCCGCTGGCAACGGCGCTGATCCACACCTGCTTCTCCTTCCCCAGCGTCGCCCACATGTTTGCGGCCCTGAGCATGCAGAACATTCCCCTCATGCTGCGCTGCATGGGCGTCAGTTTTCTGGTTTTTGCTCTCCTGTACGCAGTGGTGTATCTGCTCACCGCCCGGGAATACGAAAAGATTGTAGTCTAATGGCTTTCCCTGCGGGGTTCCGTCCAGACGGAGCCCCGCTTTTCTCCCAAAACCAGCACAAAAATGAAAACCATGCCAAAACATTTCAAAAAATGCTTGACAAACCATCCGCCCGTGAGTATACTAATTATGTTGCGCTTGGAGAGTTGGCTGAGTGGTCTAAGGCGCACGACTGGAAATCGTGTGTGGGCTAATACCCCACCTAGGGTTCAAATCCCTAACTCTCCGCCATATTAAGTACCAGCTTTTGATACAAAGGCTGGTACTTTTCTTTTACCCCATGGTGGCTCAAATTCCCTTACAGTAAGGGCTTTTCTGGACATTTTCCCGAAAAGGTATTCTAAGACGGTTTCATTTTTCATTATGCAAACAGGCGCGGAAGGCAAAATTGCTCTCCGCGCCTGTGTTTTTTACCCCACCCCGGTCAAAATGGCGCATTCTTGAGTTTTGTCAAATCTTTTCGCTCAGTAAACATGTGGCTATCACATCGTCTCCATCAACTCGAGCAGCAGCTTTTTTTGTCTTTCCGTGAGTGTACTCCATTTCGAAAAAAGCTCTTGTTGTTCGGCAGTTAAAGCACTCGCCTCTGTTCTGTCAGAAAAGAATTGAACAAGCGTAATACCGAAACCATTGCAAACCGCTTCCAGCGTTGGAAGGGTTGGAGCATTGTTTCGATTAAACATATTTGTTACGGTTGAATGGGAAAGATTCGCTTCTTTTGCAAGACGATAATCTGTCCACCCACGCTCATTCATCAGTTCTCGGATCCTCTTTTGAACATCCACGTTTTCGCCCTTCGCTACACCCATCTGTAGCTATTATAATTCCCACAACGGTGTTATAATAGTCACAATGAGTAGCGCTTAAATGCCCCTAAACGGGCATATTGCGAATCGTGAGGTGATCGGTATGAAATCAGAGCATCTGTTTGAATACTTAGCTAAGCAACGAGGTATCAGCGTTCCAGAACTACGGAAGCTTATTTCGATACGAATTGAATCAGGTATTCTTAGCGATAACCCATTAGAAAAAAGTCAGTGGGAGCGAATTCCACATAAGGGACAAATACCAACTCCAGATGAATGGCTGCAATATGTGATTGCCACGCTCAAAAAAGAAGAACTGGATCATTTTCTGCGGTTGCCTTAGAAAACGATCCAGTCTTAAAAATTTATATTATGGAACCACCGCAATGGAAATGCTGCCTTCATAGTCGGCGAAAATGCTTACATCGTCCGTGATGCATCCGATGGTGACGACGGGCACAATGGTCTGCTCCAGATGATCGCTGTGGAAAATGGCGACCGACGGTCCGGGATACCAGTAGGCCAATCCGCCCAGCTCAAAGAGGCGCGTATGCTGGTCAACATCAGGAATTGCTTCGTCGAGATCAAACGCTTTGGCGAAACTGGGCGCGGGATTCCATAATTCTACGGTTAACGGCAGCTTTTCGGCAAAGAACCGCGCCGTTTTGTTATCATAGAGCACGCCATGGAGCGTCTTTTCTCCCAGTGTCAGCGTAATTTTCTTCCATGCTTCTGTTGGAATTGGTGCCCATTCAGCTGGGTCGCTCCAATCGTCGATGGCGCAGGAGGTCAGCAGGAGCATAAGAATCAACGGACATAGCATAAAAACATGTTTTGTGTTTCTTCTCATCGCCGACCTCCTTTGCCTTTAGGAATGTTCTCCGAACAGCCAGCCCATGACGCTTTTTTCATGGGCAAACGCCTGTCCACCGGAATGCTGATCGCGGAAGCCGCGCTCGGTGAAAAACTCTGCGGGCTTTACATCCAGTACGATCAGTCTGCCAATTTCTTCTTCCGTCAGCCCCTGCGCGGCGTACAGCTCGCGCAGCGTATGATAGGCGGCAATGAAGGAATCGGAGCCGTAATAGCTGTCCTGCGCGCCGATGGCGAAGTAGACGGGCGTGCGCGCCTGCGCCAGTACGTTCAGATCGCCGTCCCACTGCGAGCTGGTGGCGAGGTACGCCGTGAATAGCTCTGGCTTCGTGCCCATCACTAGCGAGCCGGTTTCCCCACCGCCGGACATGCCGTGCAGGTAGACGCGCGACGCATCTATATTGTAGTTTTCGAGAAAGTACTCCGTCAGGGCGATGGCTTCGTTGGCGGATGTCTGACCCCAATCATTCAGCTGGGTTGAAAGCACGATCATTTTGTCGTTGTAGTGGATGGCTTCAACGCCGAAATCCTCCACCATGTTCGCGCCGACGCCCTGAAAATACAGCCCTTCCCAGCCCGGCAGCGTCACGAACAGCGCATAGGGTTCGCTGCCATCATAGCTTTCGGGAATGTAGCTGCTGAAATGGACGTCTCCGATTTCGCTGTGCAGCACGTTGTCGTTGATGAAACCGCGCTGGGTCTGCGTGCCCGGCGTGAGGGTTTCCTCGGCTGCCGCTGTGCCACACAGGCAGCACAGCAGCAGAAGGATGAACAGAAAGCGCTTCATAGACTATGTCTCCCTTGGTCAGTTCAGGCCATGTTCGCCCAGCCAGCTTTCGATGTTCGCGGCGATTTCATCGCTGTTCATTTCCTGGAACATGAAGTGGCTGTTGCCGGTGATGCCGATCTTGGGCAGATCGACCACGGTGCAGTCGCCGCCGTCGGCGTTATAATGCTCGGCAAAATCCAGCGCGCCGTCGCGCACCTGCTTCCAGAAGCCGGTGGAGGCAGTGTCCTCGGGGCCGTTGTCGATGTAATCGCCAAAGTAGATGGCAATCGGGATCTTCGCCTCCAGCAGGCGGTTATACTGCTCGGAGCCGACCTGCGGCGTTCCGCCCGGTTCGATGGCGACGATCGCGGCGATATTTTCCACCGGTACGTCCCAACCGACCGCGCCGCCCTGTGAATGGGTAACAAAGATGGACTTATTGCCCGTGCGTTCCTTTACCTGCGCCATGACCTCACCCAGCGCGGCGGCGGCTTTCGCCTGATCGAAATTGCCCGTGTTCGGGGTCATCTGGCGGAAGAACTGATCTTGCGCCTCGTCGCCCTCCGGAAACTGGGAGCCTTCATAACGCTCCGGCGCAACGCGTCCGATGCGGAAATGGGTGTACCATGCCTGATCGCCGGGCTTGTATTCCTTGGAATCCTCCGACCACACGTCGAGGAAGCCGTCAGTGGACATACTCGCCTGCGCGCCCGCTTCGCCGCGACCCGGCTGATCCACCAGATAGGCGCTGTGGCCGTTGCGCAGGAAATACGTCGCCCAGCCCTCGCGGCCGTCCGGCGTGGTCATCCAGCCCATGCGGGACTGGCCGTAGCCGTGCAGATAGACGATGGGATGACCGTTGTCGTTTACGGGAATCTGGTACAGCACATTGGCGTGATCGACGTGCGCCGTGTTGCCCGCGCGGGTCACATCCAGCCAGTTGGTGGTGGGATTGTAATCGCCCTCTACAGGCTCGGTCACCGTGCCGCCTGCGGAGAACATGCCCTGTTCGGCAATGGACAGGGGCGCTTTTGCTTTCTCGGCCAGCACCGCGCCGCTCAGCAGCATGAACGCCGCCAGTATGAACGATAGAATTTTCTTCATCATGATTTGCATCCTCCTCTTAGGGTGTATCTGAAAAATTCCCTGAGACTCCATCACGGCATCTTTTCCGCCATTTCCGCGTCGGAAAATCTCGATTTAGCGCCGCTAAACCTTCGATTTCCCTCCTTGAACTGACGAAAAATCGGCTCGTGCTCTCGTCTCTTCCTTTTTCAGATACACCCCGAGATTGAGCGGAGACATTGTGCAAACGTCCCCGCCCGTTGGTTACTCTCAGTCTTTCGTCACGGTCTGCGCCTGCTCGATGGCCTGCGCGATGCTCTCGGTCAGGCCGCTGATCCACGCCTGCACATCGGCTTCCTCAGTGCCATAAGAGAAGCGCGCGCCCTCCAGCCATTCGCCGGTGCCCGCCGCTTCAGCCAGCAGCGTGCCGCTCTGGCCCAGACCGGAGCTGGCGGAGGTGCAGAAGGGAATCACAGCCTTGCCGGTGAAGTCGTTGCCGGTGACGAACTGGTTGACCGGCCACGCGGCGATGCCCCACCAGATGGGATAGCCGATGTAAACGGTATCGTAATTGTCCCAGTTTTCAGGGGTGATCTCGGTCAGCGCCACTTCGTTCTGGGCTTCGGGATGGTCGTGCTCATAAACGACGCGGCTGTTGTCGTTCGTCCAGTTCAAATCTTCATCGGTGTAAGGTTCTACGGGCGTAATGACGAACACGTCCGCGCCGGTTTCCTCGGCAATCATATTGGCAATGCGCTCGGTGCTGCCCGTGGCGGAATAATAGACGACCAGCGTCCTGCTCGGCGTATCGGTTGTCGCGGGCGCTTCTGCGAGGGCGGCGACGGCGGTCAGGGTGAACATCAGGGTCAGTACGAGTGCGATCAGCTTTTTCATGGTTGTTTTCTCCTTTCGGTTCATTCAGTCGGTTCTCAACCCGACGCTTGCATTATAAGGCCGATTCAGACGTCATGGAAGTCTCCGTTTGTTCACGAGTGTATACCTGAAGGTTATAATATTTTACCGGATATGCTTGCAAGAAGTCCGTGTCTCGGATACAATATAAATAGGAACAGAGAAAAGGAGCGTGAACCGCCGTGTACAATCCGCAGCTCGAAACTTTTTTGCGCGTCGCCGATGCGGGCAGTTTCAGCCGCGCCGCCGAGGAAGCGTACATCACGCCGACTGCCGTCATCAAGCAGATCAACCTGCTGGAGGAATCGCTGGGCGTGAAGCTCTTTGACCGCACGCATCGCGGGCTTACGCTGACCAAAGCCGGACGCAGCCTGTATCAGGACGCAAAATACATCATTCAATACTGCCGGGATTCGGTGGCGCGCGCGAAAAACGCCATGCTGGAGGATACCAACGTCATCCGCGTCGGCTCGTCGCCCATGACCCCCGCGCAGATTCTCATGCAGCTCTGGTCGAAGGTGAACGAAACCTGCCCGGATATCAAATTCCAGATTGTCCCCTTCGAGAACACGCCGGAAAACGCCCGGGAGATTCTGGGCAATCTCGGCAAGCGCATCGACATCGTGGGCGGCATCTTTGATGAAACCATGCTGGCGCTGCGCAACTGCGCCGGGCTGGAGCTGGCGCGCGCGCCGTTCGGATGCGCGGTGTCCATTCATCATCGGCTGGCGAGCAGGGATAAACTGCAGCTTTCCGACCTCTACGGCGAAAACCTGATGCTGATGCACCGCGGCTGGAGCCACTATGTGGATCAGCTACGGGACGACCTGTGGCAGCATCACCCGCAGATTCACATAGTAGATTTTGATTTTTACAGCATGGACGTGTTCAACCGCTGCGAAAGCACCAACGACGTGCTGCTGGCCATTTCCGGCTGGGCGAGCGTACATCCTCTGCTGAAGGTCATCCCGGTGGAATGGGATTACAGCATTCCCTACGGCATCCTGCATTCGCCCGAGCCGTCGCCCATCGTCCAGCGATTTCTGGACGTGGCGAAGGTTGTCGGCAAAGAGCTGTACGGCTGATATAACCCAAAGGTATACACTCATGAACAAAGCGAGACTTCTCCTGAAGCCTCGCTTTTCTTATAATAAAGGCGAAACCAAAAGAAGGGGTGAAAGCATGAGACAAGCGGGAACATTCGGGCGGCTTTGCCGGGTACTGACGGCAATTTGTCTGCTGGCACTGGCAGCCGGAGCCGCTCATGCGGAAGGAGCGCAGACGGAAATGTTCGATCGAAATACGCCCATTCAGACGGTGATCGACGATCCCGCCTTCGGCGATTACGGGCGGCTGCTCTTTCCGGTGGACGCGGGCTATTTCAGCGGCGATACGCTGGGCAATCTGCGCCTGACGTGGTACAGCCACATTGATCCGGACAAAACCGTGGAGATCGTGAACACCCTGCGCAATCGCGCCCTGAACGGCGAAACCGTTTTTTACGATATTTATACCGAGGCGGAGAAGGCCGCCGACCCCGACAAGCGCGACACGGGCCTGTTCTTCTTCAAGGGTACGCCCGGCGCGAAATTCGCCGTATGCAATGCGGGCGGCGGATTCGCCTATGTAGGCGCGATGCACGACAGTTTCCCGCACGCATTGGAGCTTTCGAAGAAGGGCTATAACGCCTTCGCGCTGATTTACCGCCCCGGCGCGCAGACGGCGTGCGAGGATCTGGCGCGGGCGATCCGCTTCATCTTTGAAAACGCTGAAATGCTGGAAGTGGATACCAGCAATTATTCCCTCTGGGGCGGTTCGGCAGGCGGACGCATGGCAGCGTGGGTCGGCTCCTACGGCACGGCGGCGTTTGGCGAGATTGATCTGCCGCGGCCTGCCGCCGTCATCCTGCAATACACCGGCCACAGCGAATACAGCGAGCTTGACCCGCCCACCTTTGCCTGCGTGGGCGACAGCGACGGCATTGCCAGCTGGCGGCTGATGCAGCGGCGGCTGGAGCTGCTCAGCAAATTGGGCACGCCCACGGAGTTTCACGTCTATCCGGGACTGGGGCATGGCTTTGGACTGGGCACCGGCACAGTGGCGGAGGGCTGGCTGAACGACGCGGCGGCCTTCTGGGAAAAACAGATGAAGTGAGGAGAAAAGCATGAAGAAGAAAACGAAGATTCTGCTGATCGTACTGGCGATTATTCTGGTGCTCGCGGCAGCGGCTGCGGTG
>OLPR01003478.1_pt1 | contig 10455 bp, 8 predicted proteins | sample 1672761 | NCBI WGS metagenome assembly OLPR01 (sample SAMEA3136721, study PRJEB25190) | human gut metagenome | biome: human gut; feature: human-associated habitat; material: faeces | place: Austria | collected 2013
GAAGCTGAAATTTTGCATCAGGCTGTCCATATCGTAATCGCGCACGTCGCGGCCGCCCAGGGTCACCCGGCCGCCGTCCACATCCCAAAACCGGGAAAGCAGGTGGCACAGGGTGGTCTTGCCGCCCCCCGAGGGGCCCACGATGGCCGTAGTGGTCTTTTCGGGAATTTCCAGGGTCACGCCGTTGATAATGGGCCGGCTTTCATAGGAAAAGCGCACCTCCTCGGCCCGCAGATCGTGCCGCAAGGGAGTGATTTTCTCCCCGGAAATGTCCATGGTGGGCAAATTGAGGATATCGCTGGCCTGATTTACGCAGGTATCCACCACCCGCAGCAGGCTGGATTGGGTGCCCGCCTGCTCCAGTCCCTCCGTCAGAAGGAACGAACATACAGCCAGCATGATGCAATTGAGCAAATCCATGCGCCCGCCGATGTACAGCGTCAGCGCCAGCGCCACCACCGCCACGTCGATTAACCTGGCCACGGCGCTCTGCAGAAACATCAGCGGCAGAAGCTTCAGCTCCATTTCCGTATTGGCCGCGACGTTTTCCGCAATGGCCTGTTGCAGCCTGCGATTGTATTTCCCCGTGAGGGAACAGGCCTTGACCTCGGCGATACCCTTAATGAATTCCAGCACCCGTTCCACCACCGCCGTGTCGCTGGCCATTTTCTTCTGGGTGGTCTGCCGGGAGGCCCGGCGCAGCAGGCAGTTAAAGAAAAAATAGATTCCCAGCCCCGCCGCAATCAGCAGGCCCACCCGCGCGTCGAACAGGAACACCATAAGGGTCATTACCGCCGTGGAAAACAGCCCTTCCGTTACCAGCATTACCACCCGGGTGGATACGCCGGAGAGATTGTCCATGGCGTTGGTGGTGACGGAGGTCATGGCGCCCAGACTGTTCTGATTGAAAAAACCCATGGGCAGATACCGCAGGTGTTCGGCAATCTGCACGCGCTTGTTCGCCGTGGTGAAATAACCCGCGTCTGTCTGCAGGGCGGTGGACCGATACCGGAGCAGCGACGCGCCGATTACCGAAATCAGCATTATGCCCAGGGACAGCCAGATGGCCTTTGCGGTAATCTGTCCCGCCAGAACGGCCTGCAGCATTACGCCGATGGCGGGGAGCTTCAGCGCGGAAAACAGCGCCGCAACCACGCCCAGGGCGATGGACACATAAAATTCCCGGCGTTCCCGCCTGTCGCAGAAATCAAAAAACTTCTTCAGAATTTCTATCATTCCCCGCATCCTCCTTCCGCCGTATCCCGGGCGGAAACGTGGGCTTCCCACATGCTGCGATACAGCGGGCAGTTTTCCAGCAGTTCCGCCTGAGTTCCCACGCCTTCGATTTTGCCGTCGTTTACCACGGCGATCTGATCCGCGTCCGCAATGGTGGAAAGCCTGTGGGCAATGACGATCAGCGTCTTGCCCCGCACCAGACGTGCCACCGATTCCTGAATCACCGCCTCGTTTTCCGGATCTGTATAGGCGGTGGCTTCGTCCAGTATCACGATGGGCGCGTCCTTCAGCATGGCCCGGGCGATGGACACCCGCTGCCGTTCGCCGCCGGAAAGCCGCCCGCCGCCGGAGCCCACCCGGGTGTCAAATCCATTTTCCAGGCCCATGATAAATTCATAGCAGCCGCAATCCCGGGCCGCCTGCTCCACCTCCGCATCCGTGGCGCCGGGCCTGCCCATGCGAATGTTCTCCCGCACGGTGGTATCAAACAGGAAATTGTCCTGAGATACATAGGCCACGAGCCGGTGATAATGCTCCGCGGAAATTCGGCGAATGTCCGCGCCGCCTACGGTAATGCTGCCGCCGCCCACTTCCCAGAAGGCGGCGATCAGCCGGGCGATGGTGGATTTTCCGCTGCCGGAGGGGCCCACCAGGGCGTTCACCGTACCCTCCCGGAAGGTGAGATTCACCCCGTGGAGCACTTCCCGGTCGCCGTATCCAAAGTGCACGTCGTGCAATGCCACCGTGCCGTCCCGGGGCGTTTCCAGATCCGTCCGGGGACGTTCCGGTGCAGGGGCGGTGAGAATGTCCGTCACCTGAGAAAGAATGGTGCCCACCCGGGCCAGATCGTCGGTAAATTTCATGCAGCCGATGACCGGCGTAATCAGTCCCATGGACAGAATGACGATCAGCACGAATTTCTCCGGCGAAAGCGTACCTGCACGCATCAGCAGACCGCCGATGGGCAGCACGGTCAGAAGCGTCGCCGGCATGATGTTCATGGCGAACGTGAAATAAAAATTGCTCTTCTTCATCCAGTCGACATAGCTCTGGGCGCATTCTCGGGCGGCGGCCACGAACTTTTCGTAACTGCTTCGGGCCTTGCCGAAGACCTTGATGACCTCGATGCCGCCGATATACTCCACCGCCGTGTCGTTGAGGGCGTTTGTGGCCTTCACCGTGCGGGCGTAATTTTTCTGATACCCCGCCATCATCAGAAAGAAGAACACCATGCCCATGGGCAGGGGAATCAGCGCCGCCAGGGCCATGCGCCCATCCAGGCAGAAAAGATAAATCAGCGTCAGAATCGCCGCCGCGGCGTTGCTGCTCATTTCGGGAATGGCGTGGGCCAGGGTGGGCTCGATGCTGTCCACCCGTTCCACCAGAACGTTTTTCAATTCTCCCGAGCCTTTGGCCTGCACGTCCCCCAGGGACATGCGGGAAAGCTTTTCCAGGCACTGGGTGCGGATATTGCCCAGCACGGCGAAGGTTCCCTGGTGGGACTGGGAGGTGGACAGCGAATGCAGCGCCACCCGCATCAGCCACATTCCCGCCATGACGGCGCAGTCGATCATGTAACCCCCCAGGCTCCGATTTCCGGCCAGCAATTTCCCGATCACCCGGGCCATCACGAAAAACGGCGCCATCTGAAACGCCGCTCCGGCCACCGCCAGGCACACGCTGGCAATATACCGACGCTTTTTCTGCCCCGCAAAGGTAAACACCCAACCGAAGGTGCTTTTCCGCTTTTTCTGTTTCATCCCTTTCACCTCACGCCCAAAATTGCCCTGATTTCCGAAAGATTCTCCGCCGTTACCGGCAGATCATTCCGCAATTTGCCCCCGTCCAGATGCAATGCGCGGCTGCACGTGCGGCAGATAAATTCATAATCGTGGGTCACGATGAAGATCACCCGGCCCTCCTCCGCCAGGCGGCGAATCTGCGCCGCAAGCCGGGCCATGCTGTCATAATCCAACCCGCTGGTGGGCTCGTCAAACACCAGCAGTTCCTTTCCGCCCACTATTGCCGCGGCGGCGGCCAGCCGCTGCTTCTGTCCGCCGGAAAGCGCGCCCGGATGTCGGTCTCGCAAAGACGAAAGCCCCAGCTGGGCAAGGGTTTTCTCCGCCAGCGCCAGATCGGGGTGCTTCACGCCGAAGACGCATTCCTCCGCCACGCTTTCAGCAAAAGGCTGATAATTTACGTCCTGCATCACCATGCCGGCGCGTTTCATGCGCTGCTTGGGCTTCTGCCTTCTGCCGTTCCAGCGATATTCCCCCGCATCCTCCCGGTGCAGCCCACACAGGGCCCGGGAAAAGGTGGTCTTGCCCGCGCCGTTTTGCCCCACCAGGGCGATCACCTCGCCGGGGGCGGCCCGGAGGGGAACATCCTGCAGCACGGGCCGGTTTCGATAAGAAAGCGCGACGTTTTTCATCTCCAGCGCCGGGGCTGCCTGGGGCGGGTGGAAAGGGGACGGCGTTTCCTGCCCAAGATCCACGGCCCGCAGCCCCATTTCCCGGCGCTTTTGGGCGGGCAGGGCGCACAATTCCTCCGGGGTGTAATCCCCTGCAATCCGGCCGCCATCCAGATAGATCACCCGATCCACCACATCCATCAGGTAATGCAGCCGGTGCTCGGCCACGATCACCGTTTTTCCCTGGGCCTTCACCAGCAGCAGATGCCTTCGCAATGCCTCCATGGCGCCCATGTCCAGATTGGAAGAAGGCTCGTCCAGCAAATACACCGCCGGATTCATGGCGTACACCGAAGCAAAGGCAATCTTCTGCTTTTCGCCGCCGGAAAGGGCGAAAAGGCTGCGACCCAGCAGCGGCTCTATGCCTAAATCTCTGGCCGTTTCCAGCACCCGCGGCCGCAGCTGCCCCTGGGGAACGGCCCGATTTTCCAGGCCGAAGGCGATCTCGCTGTCGGTCTGCCCGTTAAAGAACTGGGTGCGCGGGTTCTGAAACACGCTGCCCGCCCGTTCCGCAATGCGATACATGGGCAAATGCGCCAGGTTTTCGCCATCCAGCAGCACTTCGCCCTGAAGCTTTCCCGGGAAATACTGAGGAATCAGGCCGTTGATCAGCCGCGTCAGGGTGGTTTTGCCGCAGCCGCTGCGCCCGCACAGCAGCACGCACTGCCCGTCCGGAATGGTCAGGGTGATGTTTTTCAGTCCGCCGTCTTCGCCTTCGGGATAGGCAAAGGATACGTTTCGAAATTCGATCATTCAGCCCGCTCCTTTCGCCAGCATGGTAAAGACCAGAAACCCCGCGAACACGCCCACGGCCCCCCAGTCCGCCCCACGCATCCGGATTTCCACCAGGCAGCTGCGCCGCCCGGGGCGCTCGATCCCACGGGTCACCGCCGCGATGGACAGCTCGTCCGCCGCCCGGGCCGCCGCCGTCAGAAGGGGCACGTAAATGCAGTTCACCGTCATGACGGGGGCCTTCAGAAAGCCCAGCAGGGTGGGCGATACGTCCCGCAGGCGCATGGCGTCCCGAATGAAGCGCCAGTCCTCCCGGACGGTGGGCAGATAACGCAGCATCACCGCCACGGGAATGGTCAGCTTTTTGGGGCAACGGAGTTTTTCCATGGCGGAGAGGAACTCGTTCACCTTCGTGGTGCCGATGATCACCCCCGCCAGCAGGCCGCAGGCGTACACCTTATGCACAAGGCCCAGAAACGCGATGAACACCGCACGCCAGACCCCCTGCAGCGCGCCCATGCACCACACGGTAAACAGGCAGATCAGCCCATAGGCCGCCGCCCCCCGCAGCGCGTATCGCCCCCGGCCGCACAAAAGCGCGAACACCGCAATCAGCCCCACCAGCGCCATTTGAAACCACAGATTCGGCGCGGCCATGGCGCAAAAGACGCACAGGAGCATCAGCGCAAGCTTCGTTCGGGGGTCGAAAAACAGCACCTTCATCGGGTAATTCCGGCCTTTTCAAACTGCCGCTTCAGCATTTTGCCCCCTGCAAAGGCGCTGAACGCCGCGGCGATCACCGTACCCGCCAGCATGGCGAACAAAATCCAGCCCGTTCCGGCGGCGCGCATGGCGTCGATATAGGATTGCTCGGTGCCGTTTCCCAGCATGGTTTTCGCCCAGCCCTCCGGATTGGCGAAGAACACCAGATACGAGCCCGTTCCCCCCAGAGACAGCAGCACATAGGAAAGGGCGTTGAGTTTTCTGTTTTCATATTTCCCCGCGCCGGCGGTGAAATCGGCGGCCACGCCCATGACGAGATAGCCCAGCGCCATGGCCCAGTGCATGCCCGTTACAAACCACACCAGGCACATCAGCGCCCCCAGCAGGCTCGCGGCGCCGCGCTTTTTCACCCGGGCCAGCATCAGCAGATACACCGGCCCGCACAACAGGGCGCTGCCCACGGGCATGTAAAACGTCAGCACCGGATTGGGGGCGAAAAAGATGCCGCCCACCAGGGCGAACACCAGAAACAACGCCGAAAAAATGCCGATGGTCACCAGATCCCGGATGGTCAGTCCCTTTTTGCCGTTTGCGTTTGTATTCATTTTGTTTCCTCCCTTTCGGACGGCTTGACTTTTTCGCCGCCGTCCTGTATCCTATGGTTAAGCAAAACTAACCCGCGAAAAATCATAGCATGGGACGTATTTCCCCGCAAGGGATTTCCCCGGGATTGGTCGGATCGTTTCAAAAAAATGTCCGATCGTTTCAAGGAGGACGCGATGAACAGCAAGATCATTACGGAATATTACAACCCGCTTCTGCAAAAGAGCAGCTTTTTGCCGGCGGAATGTGGAAATCGTTTTTGCAGCGCCGGCCGATGCTGGCAGCTTTCTCCGGCGCTGGGGGACGGGTATTACTGGATTTACGCGCAAAAGGATCTGTTTGACATCAAGATTCACGATTTTTCCTTTCACGAGGACTTTTTTCTGGATTTCGAAATTCCGGAATGCATCAGCATCTCCCGTTACGATTCCATCTCCGGCGAACAGCTCAATCCCTATCGCCGGTTATCCGCGGGCACGATTCAGACCATCGTCGGCGGCGGGCGGCCGTACAAGGCGCTGATTCACCGGCGGATTCCCGTCCACGCCGTGGGGGTGGAAATTTTCCCGGCGTATTATGAAGATTATCTGAAAAAGCAGTTTCCGGAGGAGTATTTCGACCTGTGCGCGGCCTTTTCCAGCGTAGACCAATCGGAGGATTTTCCAGCCATGTCGAAATTGTTGTTCGAAATCGAAAGCTATCGGGGGGAAGGCATGGCCGCGGGGCTGTTTTACGAGGCCAAGGTGGCGGAGGCCATCGCCCTGGTGGCCAACGAACAGAAGCGCCAGGGCCGGAAGCCCGAGCGGCCCCTTTCCCAAAACGATCTGGCCGGACTGGAAAACGTCGTAAGCTACATCGGCGATCACTACGCCTTCGACCTGCCTCTGGAGCGGCTCTCGGGCGTGGCCTGCATGAGCCCCACCAAGTTAAAAACCTGCTTCAAACGCGTTCACGGCTGCACCATCACGGAATACATTCAGGCCCGCCGCATGGGGCAGGCGGAGCATCTGCTCATCGACACCGACTTCACCATGGGGCAGATTGCCCAGATGATCGGCTATTCCACCTCCAGCCGCTTTGCGGAGCTGTTCAAAAAGAGCACGGGGCTTCTGCCCATCGAATATCGCCGGCTGGCCCGGGAAAAGTAGGCTCCGGCGAAGAATGTGCCAAACGATACCACCGAAACGACACGCTGGGAGGCAAAATCTCATGAGGGGAAAACGGCAAAAACAGATTCGGGCGTTTCTCATCCGCGAATTAGGAGAAAACAAAGGACCGGCGCTTTTTAAAAAGCAGGCGGAAACGCTCCAGGCATTGATAAAAAGCGAAACAGGTAAATCGAAAAGTCAGAAAAAGGCCCTTGCCCAGACGATTCTGCCCTCCATCGCCCTGTATCAGGCGCTGACGAAGGACGCGTCTTTGAAGGCGCAGGCCTATGCATACGTGCAAAAGTACATGCTTGAGGTCGTCGCGGCGAAAAAGCACGCTTCCACGGCGAAAATGGAATTTATCCCGGGATTTTTCGCAATCTATCGCCATGCGTTTCTCAAAATCATGCGCGCCTCTGATTTATGGGAAAGCGCCCAGACAAGCGATGGAGATTCCTTTGACGTTAGGATTCGAAAATGTCTCTGGCACACGGCCTGCGCGGAAAACGGCTGCGCGGAGTTATGCCGCCTGTTCTGCGATGCGGACAACGTGACCTACGGCGGGTTGAAAAAAATCGGCTTCACCCGCACAAAAACCCTGGGCTACGGCGGGAACTGCTGCGATTTTCATTTCTTCCGAAAATAGGCCGCATCCCCCGGCAGCAGAAAGCGCCCGCACCTTCTTCAAAGGCGCAAGCGCTGCTTTTTGCGTTTCAGCCGATGTCCTCCCGGTCGTCCAAAATCGCCCGGGGCGCGTCGAAGCCCTCCAGCTCCAGCACGGTAATTTCATTTACGCCCCGCTTCAGCCAGGGAGCCGGCAGATAGGCGGACCTTTGGGGGCCCACCTCCCAATAGCGGCTCAGCAGCCGGCCGTTGACGTAAATCAGGCCCTTTTTGAACCCGGGCAGTTTCACAAAGGTATCCGCCGGTTCCCCGGAAATTTCAAATTCCCCCTGCATCAGCAGCGGCAGGCCCCGAAACGCCGGCGTTCCCTCCGTGAACCGCACGCCCCTCAGGTCCTCCAGGGGCAGCGGGCAGTTTTCCCAGCCGTACACGAAGGCCTGGCCCAGCCGCACGCCGCCGGTAACGCCCTTCCACTCCAGCATGTTGTATCCGTAATTGGTGCGTCCCATGTTCTCCACCAGAATGGCCAGATCCATCCCTTCCGGAGGCACGGCCAGCTCCAGGGCGGGCTTTTCGTCGTTGCGGTAATACACCCCGGCGAATTCCCCGTTTACGTACACCTGTGCCCGGTCGTGCAGCCCCATGAGCACCAGCGGCAGTTTCTCCCGAGGCCCGGCCACGTGGGTTTTATACAGCACGAAGCCATAGCCCTGATCCAATTCCTCCATGGTCATGGGATAAGCGGCGTGCACGGGCCGGGTCAGCGCCTGCAGATTCTCGAACAGACCGGCGCTGCGGGAAAAGCGCACTTCCCCATATTTCGCCTTGGGCAGATTCTCCGGCACTTCTCCCGTCACGGGCAGGTATTTTCCAATTACCCGGCGGAACAGGTGATATTTTTCGGTGAGATCGCCGCATTCGTTCACCGGCGCGTCGTCGTCATAGCTGTTCACCGTGGGCTCGTACCGCTCCATGCAGTTGGCCCCGTTCCAATAACCGAAATTGGTGCCGCCGTGGAACATATAGGCGGAAACGTTCGCGCCCATTTCCAGCATTTCGTCCAACACCTGGGCCGCCGTTTCGGGATTGCGCCGATGGTGTTCCTCCGTCCAATGATCGAACCAGCCGTTCCAGAATTCGCAGCACATCAGCGGCCCCTGGGGTTGGAACTGGCGCAGCTTGGCAAACTGGCCTTTGGGGTCGGAACCGAAATTGGCGGTTTTGTGAATGTCCGGCAGCGTGCCGCCGGTAAGCATGAAATCCCCCGCGCCGTCCGAGGTAAACAGCGGCACCTCGATTCCCAATTCCCGCATTTTTCCCGCCAGGTGGGCAAGATATTCCTTGTCGTCGCCATAGCTGCCGTATTCGTTTTCGACCTGCATCATGAGAATGTTGCCGCCCCGGGTAATCTGATGGACCGCAAGGGCCGGCAGAAGCTTTTCAAAAAAGCGATCCACTGCCTGAATGTAGGGGGCGTTCATGCACCGCAGCCGAATGCCCGGCTTTTTCAGCAGCCACCAGGGCAGCCCGCCGAATTCCCATTCAGAACAGATGTACGGTCCCGGCCGCACGATGGCGTAAAGGCCCATTTCCCGGGCCAGATCCAGAAAGGCGCACAGGTCCAGATTTCCGGAAAAATCGAAGGTTCCCTCCGTCTTTTCGTGAATGTTCCAGGCCACATAGGTCTCCACCGTGTTAAACCCGCAGGCCTTCAGCTTCCGGAGCCGATCCCGCCAATACTCCCGGGGCACCCGAAAATAATGAATCGCGCCCGCCAGCAGCCGAAAGGGCTGTCCATCCAGAAGAAAATCCTTTTCGCCGATTTCAAACCTCGCCATTTGCTTCCTCTACTCCTTTTCTTACCGCACCTCGATCAGTCGGGCGGCGTTGTGATATTGCGCGTCGGTGATATACTGCATCACGCCGTTTTCCAGCGGGCTTTCGTGATACCGGTGCAAATGCCCGGCAAAAATCGCCTTTACATTTTTCAGGGAAAACAGCGTGCTCAAAAAACGCCGGGTCTGGGGCGTTGCGATCTGTTGCCGATAGCGGTAATCGTTGTAGGACTCCATCTTTTCCGGCGGCGTGCCCACCGCGTAACAGCATTCCACGTCCCGCATTTCTTCGTACAGCGCCGGGGTGTAAATGGGATTATGGAAAAACAGCAGCATGGGCTTCCCCTTTTCCGCCTCCCGCAGAAGCATCTCGCGCTGCTGGTCGGTAAAGTCATAATAAACGTTATCCATCGCCACCAGAATCACGCCATTGACCTCCCGGGCATAAAACCGCAGGTTCTGCCCCGGCAACATCCGCTCAATGCGCGCCAGACTTTGCGCCTTATAGGTTTCATCCTCAAAGGCCTCGCCCACGTAGAGGCTGAATTCGTGATTGCCCACGGCCATGAGGCTGTCCCGGGGAATTTTCAAAAGCTCCGGCGCAAGCCTGTCATGGGCCAGGGAGACAAAATCAAACAGATCCCCCGTGTGAACCAAAAGTGCCCCCATTTCGTTGGCAAAGGCCGCGCTTTCCCGAAAATACCGTTCCGTGCAGCCGGGATCCTCCCCCTCAAAGGCCGCCGCCCGCTGCCGGGCCAGGGCCTGTTTCCGGGAATCGTCGTCCGCGTCCGCCCGGGCAATGTGCGTATCCGTTACGTGCAATATCCGAAAGGGCTCCTGGGCCCCGATTTCCAATTTCGTTGTCACATAATGAAAGGGCTGCATGGATTCTTCCTCCCCATCTGGCATGTGCAACATTATAACTTATTTTTATAGTTTTCTCAATACAAAACAGGATTTTTTCAATCGCCGTCGAATTTCTCTTTCACCGACTTTTATCAAGGAAAAGAGGAAAATTTTATGGAACAGATTCGCATCGGCGTTTTGGGCGCCTATCGCGGCACCAGCATGATCAATTACTGTG
>OLPR01003479.1_pt1 | contig 10455 bp, 8 predicted proteins | sample 1672761 | NCBI WGS metagenome assembly OLPR01 (sample SAMEA3136721, study PRJEB25190) | human gut metagenome | biome: human gut; feature: human-associated habitat; material: faeces | place: Austria | collected 2013
TCATTATACCTACCCCGCCATTATTTTCCAGTGTTTTCTGTACGGCCTGTGACATGGCCTGTGTCTGCCCCGTTACAGTCTCACCTAAGGAATATATTTTGTCTTCATAATTTTTCATTTTATAAAAATCCTCTCTCCGTCTTATGCCTTCTTCATCCTGCTTTTATCTGTATACAGAAAACCTGTCCCTGCTAGTTTTGTTACCCATTTTTGCATACAAAAAGGACACTTGCCAAAATCTGCCAGTGTCCCTACTATATTTCTCTAAAATCACACATCTATATAGTATAAAAGGTATCGGAATCTCTTCTGTTCAAACATCTTTTCCATATATTATGATGATATGGAAACAGTGGCAACCGGCTGACATGGTCAAGCTTTCTGACTTTAGTCCCTTCTGGCTTTGCGCCCCTACCTTTCAACAGGTTTGCCTTTAAAATAATCTCTTTCTTCAAAAGACCATACCACACGGTTTTCCGCACGTCAATAATTTTTTTAAAAATCTACACATATTTTACTTCATAAAAAATCTAAATCGATGAATCCTAAAAACCTAACATTTTTTCATATGAAGCTCATTCATCATTTATAGTGCTATTCTCTCCATTAACTAAACATAACCTATTGTTCGATAATAAATTTTAGATCCAAAAAGAGGCCTCACACCACAAACCAACTCGCAATGCAAAGCCTCAGCACGGATCCGTTCCCGATCTATAATGATATAACAAACAGTCCCTACTGTATATTTTAATCCAATTTTGAACACATTCTCTAATTTCTTTCGGTATATTTTTACAAAATTTCTGTATCCACGTTTCACGTAATTTACCTTTCGATGCTTTGATTTTTTAATGCCTAAGGATTTCCACTCTTTGGTTCTTTTACCATCTTTTTATTCCTCTATAATTGGTAAGCGATTTATCTTAGGGTGTTGCTAGAATAATAGAATGCTAGTACTTTACTCCATTTTTCTAGCAAACATCCTTTGCACTTCTTCATTCCATGGTGTTAGTTTTTCTAATTCTTTCTGGGCAGTTCTCGCATTCAGCCTTTTTTCCAAAATTTAATCTAATGTCTCAGGGCATTTAAGTTCGGGACCTTAACAGTATTTCAAGCCACGTAACCACCTTTGGATGTCCGATGAATGAAAAAGATTTATCCAAAATTGTTTCCTACTAATTCGTCCTGTAAGAAAATCATTTACATAATTCCATACTGTATCATCTGCCATAGGTCCTTCTACAATATCATAATTATGTGTTTTTCCGCTTCTACATTGTGCAATAAAGTCTAACCACTCATCTGATATTTCTGGAAATTTTAATATTTTCAAACTATCGTTTGGTTCGTACTCATAATAATTAATAACTGGATCTCCAGCTCCTCTATTCGCCCATCTTATCGCTTGCTGTATGTTATTTGTACAATAAAATCCCCATGAAAAGTCTTTTGTATATTTTGCTTTTCGTACTTCAGGATATTGAACGATTTGTTTACTTGCATGATATAATTCCATTTACAGTTTTCACCTCACTTCGTTTGATTTATTATTAGTTTATCATAAACTGATTTCTTAATGTCCCTGGAACCTTAAGGATTTTTACTATATATGCCGGAACGACATTGATACTAAATCTCAATGTCGTCTCTCATCAAATTACTTTTTAATTTGTATAAAATAAAATTTATGCTACTGGAATCTTATTTAACATATTAACCTTATCTATGAATTCTTTCATATCTTCAATATACTCATAAGGTGCATATTCTGAATATATATCCGGATCATCTAAAATAACAATCTGTACTCCTTCAGCTCTTAATGCTTCTAAAGTTCCTGGCAAACATCTTGCCTCATTAAGTGTTTTGCATCTATATGCTATACATCCTTGTTGATCAAAAATTTTCGCTACTACATATATTGATTTATCAATCATTTCTTTTTTCCTCCATTTCTTTCAAATTTTTCAAAAATTCTTCTTTATTATTTATTTTTCCATCTACATATTTTCTATACAATTGGTACCCTATTTCTGGATTTTTATATTTATATACATATTGATGACTCCATATGTTAAATAAATAATCCTTTCCGCACCAAAGTTGTATTTCTATTGGATACGCCATATTATCTCTTTGATAATATAAATGAATTGCTCTATATCCGTCATCTATCTTCTTTCCGTTTCGTAAATCTACTACACGAAAATAATCCGGATATTCACGAGGGTATTCTTCAAATTTTAGACGAAATCCTAATATGTCATTAAAACATTGTTTAAACCCTCCACCTGTTTTAAGAGTCTTTTCATACTTCCTTTTAATAGAATCTTCACTTTTAAAACGAGATCCAATAAGATTTTCTTGAAATATTGTATCTATATAGCTTGCCCTATATTTTTCTATATCATCTAAAATTATCGGTAATGGTGTCTTTCGAAGTGAAATCTGCTTTAAACTTCTTCCTAATGTTGAATGATATGATAAAATATCTAATACTTCTTTCGAAATAAATTGATCCACCTATTTCATCTCCATATATTTTAACATTATATTATTTCTATTGTATACGTGTTTAATTTTCTTTTAATGCTATTCTAGCATATTCATATATTTTCTACAATGAAAAAGCCACTGTAAATATTACAATGACTTTTCTGTATTTTTATTTGGATGTCTTTTACAACGAATATAATTTAAATGGGTATTTTGTTTATAATTTTTCGTTTTATTATGATTAATTTATCATTTTACTTTGTAAACTGATTTCTTAATGTCCCTGGGACCTTAATTAGTATATTTCATATCGCTCAAAGACTTTATCTCTTTTGTTTTCAAAAGTACTGCTGGCTTTCATTCCGCAAAGCTTTACCATCTCTGAAGTCGAATAATCAGCAAGCCTTCTTTTTTTCTGCTTTGGCACAAAATCCCTCCTTTCTAAGAATAAGTATTTTACCCAAAGTCATATATTAAGCTGAAAATTTACCATATCAGAGAGCGACGTAATATTCTCATCCAAGATCAGTTTTTCTTCTTTTATTTTTACTCTTCCATTCGCCGAAGAAAGACTTTCATGTGTTTTACATAAACAATCGAATAAAGCTTTTATTTTATCTTTATCTATTCTTGAAAGATAATAAATTGAGAAAATTGTAAAATCTCCCCACAACGAGGCAATTATGCCATAATCACTTTCTGCGAATCGAGTTACTATATTTTCAAATAAAAGATTCCATGTATTATCATTGAACATTTCATAATAACGCTCAAATACATCGCTAATTCCGCTGCCTATATAACCATACTTGCTTTCAGATAGAATAAATTTAACAACACATCTATTTACATATTCTTCCATATGTTTTTGGGCGATAATATCTCCTGCCTCCATAATCAGCTTATGTAATCCGATTTCTCTTTTATCTATTTGTGTAAGAATTACTCCTTCCGCCTTTTCATTATATCCATCTTCTTTTAAAAGATTGATAATTTCGAGATTATAGTCCCTTCCTGTTTCTACAGAGAAATCTTTATGTTCCGCTTTATCATACAATCCTTTTGCCATAAGCTTTTCCCGAATTTCAGAACTTGAAATGCGAGAAATAATTTCATAATTGTAACTTCTTAAGGTTTCCAATCGATTGTATTCTCTATCATTCTCTATATACTCTTTAATCCATGAATTTGTAAGTCTGTATAACGCAATTAATTCAGAATCATCAGAAATCAAATCTATATTGCAATATAGAGAATCAAGAACTTTCATTCTCCAATAAACTAAATCTTTAGGAGTATTTTTTAGTTCAAATAATGCATTACAGTACTTGTACCCCAATTTAACGGCATCCTCTAGCAACTCTCGGTCAACTTCACTTGAAAACCTATTATCACCAATAGAATCCGCTAAATTTGAAACGGAAAACAGTCTCATGCCATAACAGCATAATTTTTCTTCATTCAGAGGAAGTTTTTTATAACAATCAAGTAAACCATTTAACGAATAGTCTTTTCTTCCCACATAGCCAAACATTCTATATTTCTGTTTTTCACGTACTTCCTCTATAAACTTGTTTTCTCCAAAGTATTCTAATGCAGGTATCATGTTTTTACATAAATCTTCCATCTCATCATATTCTGATCTCCAAGCCACTCCATCTTCGCCACACCAATATTCTGCAACTTTTAGAAAATCAGCATGCGCATTTGATATACAGAACAACTTGTTAAACTCCGGAATAAATCGAGTCTTATCCCATTCCAAACATTGAACAACCGCTTTACAAATAGTATCGATAATTCCTGCCTTGGGGTTATGCTCGGAAAAGCTCACCAATACTTTACGTAAAAATCTCATAACAGTATATCCATTACAATCATGAGCAGATCCAGCACCGTACTTATCCGCAAAATAAATCAATGAAAAGATATCATCTTTAGATAATACATCATTTCTGTCCACCGAATAAAATTGTTCACTAACATGCTTTGCAATATCATACTGTGCTAATGCTGGTTTATAACCTCTTTGTGATTCACCATTATGGGTTAGATTCAATATTTCTTTATAACATTTTTCAACTAACGATTCCTCAATCCTACCAAACAGGCACAAGTTAGCCTTAATCAAAGAAATTATTCTTAAATCTTCGTATTTATAATCTCTATCTATTTTTATAATATCACTTAAATGGTTGCCAATATATTCTATCCCAGCTTCGCATTTATATGAGTTTAACAGTCCATATGTGCAAATCTCTATAATTATTTCTATAGATGCAGACATTCCTAAAAGAATATTCAACAATTTGTCAAATGATTCTTTTTCAAGATTCTTTTCTTCTGTAATCTGATGAATATATGCATACAATGAATCTGGATTATACCATTTAAAAGTGAATGTTTGCCTGATATCTTCTTTTGATGTAATACTTACACTGGCATCTAACCATCCATCTACAAAATAAACATAATCGTTAGAATTTCCAGTAAGAGCATCCATATAATCTGCACCATAGCATCGAAATATATATCCTGCCTTAACAAGCGTTTCTTTGTTTAGTTCCCCGCTTAACAATGCCTCTATATTATATCCACTGAGGTATTCATCGAAAAGTTTATGTCCTCGTTCAAATCCAGCCTTAGCAGCAAAATCAATATCTAAAATGATTTGCTCTATATCATTTTTAACATTCAAACAATATTTTTCCGCTTTAGTCTTTTTGTTGATACTTTGTGCTTCAAAATAATCCGATTCTTTTGCATAATACTGTATGCAATTTGCATACTGTGCCAAACAAAGAGACACTGCACTTGAATGTATGCATACTTCTTCAAGATTATCCATTGGCAATTGGTGCGCTAGTATAAACTGCTGAAGTATCCTATCAAACGATATCCCATATAATGCTGAATCCATTACATATTCAACATCAATCAGTTTCAACACCTCATCAGTGGCCTTACAAGATACTAGTAAATTAAAAGAGATATCATATCGATATTTCCATAATTCTCTATCCTGTTTAATTCGATTAATTATTGATTCGGTAATTCCTTTTATATTTGAATTGTGAATAATTGCATTCTGTAAAAAAAGCCTTACATCATTATGAAAAGCGAAGTATCTATCGCCTTCACATACAATAATTGGATATAAGCCATTTAAAACAAACGCCGCCTCATCGTGTTCAACTCCACACATTTGAGCCACATCATAAGCGTTAATACGTTTACTTGAAAACGCCATAATTGCCTCAATTTTGTATAGCAAAAGGCTTTTTTCCTGCGAACTAATAATCCATTCGTAATATTTATCAATTTGTTTATTTAAAAACCTACTATTTAGTTCCTTCTCTATTGCCTCGAAGGAAAGTGGCAATACCATTTTCTTCAATTCCAGAATTGCAAATATTATATTAAGAACATTGTTCCCAATAACTGAAATAACGGTTTTCGCCAAGTTTTCCATATCGACTGTATTCTCTGCTACACCGCTTTGCTCTAATAATATAACAACATCATCTGTATCCAAAGCCGGCATGCTGTAATATGTAATACCTTTATTATCTTTCATCCAAGACGGATAACCATCATTTATAGGCTGTCCGACCAAGACAAAATAAAAATCATCCCCGATTTCCTCTGGTCTTGGCAATTGGGATAAAAATGAATTTCGTGCATCTTTTGATCTTGCAGCATGATCTAATCCATCTATAAAAAAGTAGCAAGGCCTTCCTTTACATTTTGCATATTCCGGTAGGAAATGTATTACCGTTTCCCGCATTTCAGAAGCAGACATAAATTGGTATATAAGTGGAAACTTTACAACAGATAATAAATTATTCTCTTCAAATTTTTTCTTAAGCTGTACGAGAATACTTCTCCACAAAATATTACCCAAATAAAAGCCTTCATCATCACTATATGAACCATCTACTTTATTTACTGGGAGATATGTGTAAAATCTAAAATCAACTATAGACTCATTCATCTGTGATAAATAACTTATAAAATTTGTTTTTCCACAGCCCGGTAATCCTTCTAAGAATATGATATGATTACTATTCTTTTTAATGTCATCTATAAAGGTCTCCCCAAACCGTTGTCGAGAAGGAAGTATCGGTTTTTCTGGACATAGTTCATATGAAGGAACATCCGGCTCGGTATAGCATAATGCTCCATATACATTTTCTCTTGTTATTTCCTGCTTCTCTCTTCTTGATGTTGCCCATATATTCAATTTAGAAAGAAGACTATTTAAGCAAAAATCTATCGCATCACTATTATCTGTTCCTAGTATTTCGCCAATCTTCACACGTATTTTTTCTTCCACATCAGCAAGACACGACTCTTTTCTAAAAGAGAAAATTTTAGTGAAACACGCCGCCTCATTAGAATCTAAATTTATCTCCAAATTTTCTCTGTACCATTCGATAGCCTTCTGCTCATTAGGCTTTGCCGAAGTATAATTATAATTATCTTGTAAGCATGGAAACACCTTGGAAATAAAGTCATCCATTGAACACTTTCCATCTGTTTCCTGCGGACCCCATTTTTTATTTGTTACAATTTGAATACCTTTAAAATTATAATTATCTTTATTATTCTTCCATTCTAAAGCCAACTCATTCAGTAAAGGCTTTTTCCCAGAAGCTAAAAAAGAATATGTGAAATTAGCATCTTCATCTGTATGTTTTACTTGAATATTTAAAATGCTTTTATCACTATAATTTACTACGACATCATCTAATGCCTGAAAATCAGTTGATTGAAGTATTACTGATTCAATTGATGTATCTTGTAGCATATTCAAGCATTCTAGTATTCCAATTTCCCATTCAAACCAATAAGGTGTACCTATTCCCGAATTATACATGTTCTCCCTCTATTCTTTTCAAAACGTAATTACATAATTGATAACAATACGTCTCAACTTCTTCTGTAGACATATTTATATGGTATCCATTCACAAGCGAATCAAATAAATAGTTTATCTCTTCGTAATAATCCTTATTATAAAATTCAACTCCAAATAATTTATTCAAGCCTCGTACCATTTGAGATAATTCTTTATAATTTACTGGAAGGACATAATCGATTTTGTCATCAATAATCTTCTTCATCAGCCTCTCATTTCCTATTATTTTTGAGGCTATATTTATAAAATCTCCACAAGTTTCAAAAACATTCCAATCACACATGAACTGCCAACGAAAAAAGAAAGGACTCCATACCTCTGCTGGTTCGATCTTTATATTATATGGCACCAATTCCTTCTTTAATTCATCCTCTATGCAATTATAAGTTCCTTCCAATATGGCTATATCATTTTTTCTCACATCAATCGGATAATAAACGCCCTTATCATCGCATATTATGTAACCAATTATTCTGTAATATTTTTCAATGACATTTATAGCATCTCTTGTAAAAAAAACAGATCCTACAACTAAATCATCATTATAATTTGAGGTGTCTAATTCCCTAAAACAATGCTTAAAATCATCAAAAACTAATATTGAATTCATATAAATTACCTTCTTTGTTGTACTTATTTATAATAAATTGCCCAGCCTGTTATAGGCTGGACATAAGTAAGTTTTTATGATAACTAAAAAACAGCTTTCAACCGATACTTCTTTGATATCTAAAAGAAATTGTGTTATATCAACTTGTCACAACCATTTTTCACAATCACTTTGATTCTATTTCATACTTCTTAAAAAGTTCGGGACATTCCTTTTTATATCTCTCAGTTGGTGATAAACCACCTTCATCCGGCAACAATCCTTCTCCACTGCTAACAGAATGGGGCAAATACTTGCATTTAAAATATACTGTCGGATATGTGTAAATAATACTCATATTTCCAAACAGTTCTTTCATTAGGTAAATTTCAATAATATAAAGTGAAGCCAATGCTAATACTGCATTTTCAAATGTTGCATTTTTTATAGATTCCTTTTCGTCATGCTTTATCGAATTATATGCAAACCACCAGTCCAAGCCTTCTACTTTTACATTCTTTCCATTATCAATACGTGTCGTCTTCCAATCATGTAAAGGTGTATTAATCCAAAAAGGTGTACTTACTTCAAAATCAATAATTTTAGGGAATACTCCTAGTATTGTTTCGCTTATATCTCCTATCCTCTTGGTTTTTACTCCCTTAGCACTACATAAGGCCTTACTCATTATTTCAAATTCAGAGGCTGCTAAAACAATTATTTGTTTAAAAATATCAGAGTATACTTTTCCATGTACAAGTTCTCTTATTCCATCATGTTCTTGCAAACCATGGTCTATATAATGCTTTGTATCATCCAATCGTTCAGCAAGGGAACAAAAATAATTCCAATGCTGTATAAGTTCAATTTGCTCCATACATTCTTTTCTGCTTTCTAGTTTTGAAAGCATTCCCCCATTCTCTATGATTTCTAATTCTTGTTATATCCAAATTGTCGAGTCATTAAGAGCTCTTTCCACCAGGATTCCCTCTCTAATATCGCATCATCATCTGTTGTACTTTTATATATTTCCAAGATGCTATATCTGAAATTCTTCTGGATATATTCAAAATCCAAACTCTTCAACTCAATATTTCCACCATTTCCATTGGCTATGTAATCCTTCCATCTTCCCCAAATCATATTTTCACCTGTTGCAGAGCCAACATATTTCTTTCCATTTGAAGAATCCGTAATATAACATGTTTATTTCATCTCAATATTTTTCACGCAGGAATGTAAACTGCTCATCATTCTTTATTACTTCCAATAGCCCTTTATGACAGTTATCCATTATTATCAGTTACCACTCGTACCGTTTCCTAGGAAAACCTAATCCATGTATTCCTATTTCTTCACAAATTGAAGATAATATCTTTAATATTTCTTCCCTTGTTGAATCAAACCATATTGCCAAATCTCTGTCATAGAAACAATACATCACATCATCTTCTCCATATAATGAATATGCTCCAGTGTCTTTTGCAATTTTTAATCGTTTTCTTAGTGCAACCAACATATCACAAATTGTATTAAGCTTCTCCCGCCACTCTATATTTACAACAGACGATTTTCCGTCTGCTTTTTTTAAGATACTTCCGTCTCTGGTTCTAAGAACTCCCGTATTTAAAGCGATAATAGTATCCTCAATAGCCCTATCAAAATCTTCCATTCTTCCTTCTTGATATATTCTATCCTGAAATGCTGGACGATCAAAACATTGCACAAAGAACTTTATAAGTTCTTTATCTTCATGTTGCTCCTCTGCTGTTGCTTCTTCCAAATCAAGAACTGCCATTTGCTCTGAAATTTCCTTCCATTTTTTCAATTTAGCAATCGTATATCTATTCACATCTGAATCTATTAATTTTGAACACGACTGGCATAACCATATTCCATTTTCTGCTGATGCTCTCTCTTGAGACGTTATGTTCTCATCATACCTTGGTCCGCCTTTAGAAGCTGCTGTAATATGAGATGCAATTCCAATATTTATGATATTCTCTTTTCCTGTTCCTGCTCCACGAGTTGCTTTTCTACAATTAGGATTACTGCATTTCCATCCAACTCTATTAGCTAACAAATCCTTTGTTCTTTGTGAAAAATCATCTCTCATATAATTTTACCTCCACCTTACACTTTATCATCTTTAAATTTTCTATAATCAATGAAAAGCTCCCAAAGGAGCTTTCCATTACCTTAAATATACACTAATTCTCTTAACACAATCTCTTCTGCAGCATTCCGGATATTGTTTACCGCTCTGACCCATTCCATCTGATCACGAGCTTTCAATTCTTCCGTAACGCCTTGCTTCTCCATCATCTGACGCACCAGAATACCCATCCTCTCCTGTGCTTCGTTGTCTACAGCATTCAGATGTTCTGTCAGTCTGTCTTCCAACATATACAGTGAATACATTGCCGGACGATGCTCTTTCAGATAT
>OLPR01003481.1_pt1 | contig 10449 bp, 9 predicted proteins | sample 1672761 | NCBI WGS metagenome assembly OLPR01 (sample SAMEA3136721, study PRJEB25190) | human gut metagenome | biome: human gut; feature: human-associated habitat; material: faeces | place: Austria | collected 2013
CTTTAAGTTTAACCTCATACTTTTTCATCGCATTCATTCACCCATGGCCGCCAAAGGCACTTGTGGCTGAACCTGTTTTGCAAGATGTCCCTTCCCAGGCCAGATAGGTCATGGCTAGACAGGTCATGGCCAGATAAGCGGATACCGTTATTCCATCACCTAACCGACAGACCCGCGCGAGATGTTTTACAAAACACGTTCATGACAAAAGGCCGCAGAGTGGTGCCAATCAATGAATATGCTGAAAAGCTTTAAGTTTAACCTCATACTTTTTCATCGCATTCATTCACCCATGACCGCCAAATGCACTTGTGGCTGAACATGTTTTGCAAGATGTCCCTTCGAGGTACAATAAAAGGGAACAGAACCGAAAACAAGAGAGAGAACAAGTACCGAAACAGGATCAGGAATGAAAGATAAAGTAAGAATAAGAGCGAAAAAGGGAGCAAGTACAAGAAAGAGAGCTGGAATAGGGACGGGTGCGGGGATAGGTAAAGGACAGGTACGGAAAAAAAGCGGAAACAGGAGAGAGAACGAAAGTTTTTACGGGAACAGAAACAAGATAGGGATGAGGATAAGGATGAGGATAAGGATGAGGATGAGGAATGGGGATGGGAATGGGGATGGGAATGGGAATGGGGATGGGAATGGGGAGAACGGAAGATTAAATGTGAACAGGTACGGAAACGGGCGGAAGAGCGGAAACGGGAATCAGAGCCTGTGTTGGCTTCGGTACGGAGGCTTGGCGGGGCGCTGAGACTGCCGGAACACCGCAACCTGGATGGATAGTTATGGCACATCAAGCAGTCGAGGCGGCGGAGATTACAAAAATGGCTTCAGAGGACATCACGGGCGAGATTTTCGGCAGCACGGCAGAACTGAATCCAGTTATCGTGGCTTGCCGAAAACAGATTCAAGGACATTCCTATCAAGCATTGTCACGCGACTTAAGACTGACAAGGAATATGTGCGCCTGTCTCCCCACAGTTTCTGGGCGACAGCCATACGCTGCTCCACACTGGCCTTGGAGAGCGTAGGCAAGCCCCACTGCATAGCGCAAACCGCCTTCGCCTCCCTTCTGAGCTCAGTTTCGGAAGCCCGATGAACTACGTTCACGGAACACTCGCGGTCAATGGCAGCCTCAACATCTTTCTTCTGGCTCATGAATGCGATGAAGGCCCTGGGCGTTTTGAACAAATCTTCAACCGATCTCCAATCCACATAGCAATGTGGCAGAAGCATTCCTTCACCATCGCAACGCCAATCCTCCGGCAAGGCCGCCGCTGTGTGGAACATAGCCCTTCGGGTCAGGACTGGATATTCATTAATCCTCCTGCCTTGCCCGCGCAAACGGTCGTGATCAACGAAATAGATGTTCCCCGCTCCCCATTCATATTCCCATGGAACCCTTGGGAAGCCGGCGCTGATTGCGTTCCGGTAGACATACATGAATTTTGTCTTCAACTCATTTTCCATGAATATGGGATCGTTGCTGACCTTGAGCCTTCCTTTGACCGCGAACCGCCTTCCGGCTTTGGTAAGGAAAGAGTGCAGCTTCACGACAATCGACCTTGCGAATCTGTCGCAGTCCTGCGGCCGACCTCTTGCGATTATGTGAAAATGCGTCTCCATCACCTGAATCGTCAGGATAGTGATCCCGCAGATGAATGCCGTCACCGCTATCACATTCATTCCAAAGACATAGTCCTCCCGCGACTGGAAGAGCACGCTGACATTCGTGCCGTCTGAATAGATGTGGGCATAGTCCTTGACAGGAACGTCAGCCCATCCGTCGTACCGAAGGTTTCTCGTGGAAGACGATGGCACAATGTTAGAGTTTTCGTTGTTATTCATAGTATAAATCATTTAGCAGTCAACTATTTAGCAAGCCACCAAGTCATCACCAAAAAAACTTGGTAATCATTGTTAAGGATGATGCAAGTGGCTTGATCGCGATCAATGTAGCGGCACGGTGCCTGCCGCAAACATAAGGCAAAAATCCCAGCCCGACAATGATCCATAAAAAACATAATGAATATTTTTATGTTTCTTTTGAACAGCACCGGAATCTTCCCCAAAAACCACCACCTGTAAACATATTTTTATGACCTAAAAGAATTATTTTACACATCAAAACTTTTTCTTACTACATATTCTCTCCTCCTTCTGGCCTACTTAGTAGGCGTTTAAAAATAAGTTGATAGAGAATTGGCGGTATTTTCGAGGATAGATGCCTTTGGAAAAAAGGAGTGTACCGGCATATTACTGATGAGAAAAGACCGCCAGACCGAATGATTACCAAGTCTTTAATGGCTACTTAAAAGTCTTAGGAATACTCGAAAAGGCTTACCCACTCGTACAAGGCCTAACTCGAATTGTTAATCCTCGCCAAGAAAAGTATGACTTTTAAGACAGTCTCATCTTTAATTCTTGTCCTGCTCAATGTGAGACGGAGTTCGCACCCCTATCTCATAGGTGTATGAAAGTCTGGTCTGACCGGCTCACTTGCATAATAAACTCCTATTCGTTTGGGTTTTCGAAAGATTTGAGGGATTGGTCAAACTCAATCACGGTGACCGAGGAAAGGGGGTGAGAAGCCCGAGAACTTCGGCCGGTTGACGAAATGGGGCTTCCACAGCGAACGAAGTGTAGGGGCAGTGTGGCACGGGCGCTTCGACTATCTCAACAACCGGATTTGGGATTCGGGTAGGCACGGTGCTGTCTGGCGCGACGCTGCCACCGAGTCTGCCGAAGCGCAAAAGACAAAAGCGCACGTCTGACCAGGAACGGCGCATCAATAGCCGCCAACTCTGCCGAAGCGCCGGCAAAGAAAACAAAAGCCCATCAACCACGACCGAAAGCTTCACCCTTCCCGGGCCAGACAGGTCATGACCAGACAGGCGGATACCTTTATCCCATCACCTCACCGACGGGTCACGTGCGGGATGTTTTACAAAACACGTTCATGACAAAAGGCCACAGAGCGGTGCCCATCAATGAATATGCTGAAAAACTTTAAGTTTAACCTCATACTTTTTCATCGCATTCATTCACCCATGGCCGCCAAATGCACTTGTGGCTGAACCTGTTTTGCAAGATGTCCCTTTCAGGGCAAGACAGGTCCCGGCCAGACAGGCGAAGAGCGCAATATGTCATGATAGCGGCATTCTCACGGTTTTACTTTACACATAAATAGGATGCAAGTAATCCGTGAAACTGGATTTAGGAGAATGTCGTTGGATCACAAACGTCTATCAAGCAGAAGAAACTAAGCACAATAACACCAACCATGAATATAATAAAAAGAATCATCCTCGTATTGACCACTGCCTTGGCGATGCAATCCATCACCTCATGTGACATCTTCTATTCACTGGATCTTGAAAACCACTACGGCAAAGGAGTCTACATCTGGTCACAGGAAACCGGCCTCAAGAAAGGAGATGATCCGGTCTCTTTGGAGGATCTCAACGACAAATGGTACCTACACCACGTCGAACCAGGGCAAATGGGGTCTTTCGCCGACATTATAGTAGGGGTTAAGTTAAGTGCCGGGCAGGTTGTTGACGAGATCTTCTATGACACTGACACATTGTTTGTCGCAATCTTCGACGCAGATGAATTGGACAGCAACTGGGGCATAGGAAAGATGTCCGACTACGTCATACAAAAGTACTGGCTCGCCAAAGACGATGTCATCGAAAGCGACGGCAAGACCTACAAGCATATTTCGTTCCCTCCCAATGAGGGTATGAAATATGTCAGGATGGATCCGGTCTACGGAACCTATAACACAAAGTGACAGGTTTTACGGGATTCTGATAATGATTCTGCTGAGAGCGGTTTGTCTCCTATCACTTATAAAAATTCAGCTACCATCTTCCTGACATTGTTGGGATGTCCTTGAGCCTGCCGAAACGACAGTGCCGCCTGAAAAGACGGCCAGAAGATGCGGAACTCGCGGCGGTATTCGGAGCCAGAAGATGCGGAACTTGCGGCGATATTCGGTGGCCAGAAGATGCAGAACTCACAGCGGTATTCGGAGCCAGAAGATGTAGAACTCGCGGCGGTATTCGGGGTCAGAAGATATAGAACTCACGGCGGTATTTGTAGGTGGAGCGGAGGGACTCGAAGTTTTCGGGAGCCATGCGGAGCATGAAATCGTCAGTGAAGATCGGGTAGTTGTACTGGAGGACGGAGGCGACCTCTCCCTGGGACTTGCCTTTCAGGTCAAGGCGGATTGACTCAAGGTCAATGATTTCGGTCTTGGGAAAGAAATCGTATAGAGGCTCTATGCCGAAGAAGCGGGCGATGGCGCGCACGGCCAGGGCGGTGCCGTTCTGCTTGCCTTGGTAGGAATAGCCGGCGATGTGCGGAGTGGCGATGTCCACCATATTCAGAAGGTCAACATCGATGTCCGGCTCGTTGTTCCACGTGTCGATGATCACCGGGCCGAGTTTCGGAATGGCTCTCTTCAACGCGGCCTCGTCCACAACCTCGCCACGGGAAGCGTTGATGAAGATTGTGCCAGGCTTCATCCGCTCGAAGAACTCATCGTCCGCCATGCCCCTTGTCGTCTCGTTCAGAGGAACATGCATGGTCACGATGTCCGAGTTGGCAAGCAGGTAGTCCAGCGGACAGAAACCCTCGTTGCCCTCCTCCTTCATCCTCGGAGGATCGTTCTTCAGAACCTTGAAGCCCAGCGAACCGGCCACGGAATCGACCCTTCTGCCGACATTGCCGACCCCCACGACTCCGATCTTGCCTCCCTCCAGCCTGATGGCCTTCCTGGCGGCCACACCGTAGAGGGCCGAGAAGACATAGTTCATCACTCCTCCGGCGTTGCATCCGGCGGAATTACGGACGATGATCCCCTTCTCGTTGCAGTACGGAAGATCGATGTGGTCCATCCCGATGGTCGCCGTGGCGATGAACTTCACCGGAGTCTCCTCCAGCAAGGCAGCGTCGCACTTGGTTCTTGTCCTGATGATCAGCGCGTCCGCCTCCATCGCATCCTCTCTGGAGATCGCCCTGCCCTCCATGTACCTGACATCCACATACGGTTCCAGAACCCCCTCGATGAAAGGGATGGCGTCGTCGATTATGATCCTGACCCTGTCGCCCATAGCATTACCTCCTGACTAACAATAACCGAAAAAACAATAATTCCTCCAAAGTCATTTAAGTATCAACTCCTTGACAAATCCCACCTTGTCGTAGTCCTTGACGAAGAGCTCATCCTTCTCCAAGAAACGGTTCATGGCCTGGATCAAGGACGGCTTCTGGAACTCCAGATGGCTCCTGATCATGGAGGACGAGATGGTGACGTAAAGCTTGCCGTCCCTGTAGAACTTCCTGAGCGTCTGGCCAGCGACTCCCGAGACTGCGTCCCAGGCCGCGAAGACCCTCTGCGTGTTGAGTCCCGCGCTCAGCTTCAACGCCCTGATGTACAGGGGAATCAGCTGATCCATACCCAAAGCCTCCTTGCGGGGCGTGCCTTTGATCTTCCTGAACTCCACCATCGTCAAATCATTCTGAACTCACCTCCGACGGCCTCGAAATAAGCCCTGTCCGCCGTCAGGCCATCGACAATGCCCGACATCCTGACCTTGTTGCTGTCGGTTATGAATATCTGGCCGAAATCACTCCCGGCGACCAATCCCAGCAGATTCGAGATCCTGCCCATGTCCAGCTTGTCGAACACGTCATCCAGCAGAAGCATCGGCGGAAAGCCGTAACGGGTCTTCATCAGCTCGTACTGGGCGAACTTCAAGGAGACCAGAAACGACTTCTGCTGCCCTTGCGAGCCACAGCGCCTGATCGGAAACCCGTTCATCCCGAAGAGGAAATCATCCCTCTGGATCCCGACGGTGGTGTACCTGAACATCCTGTCCTTCTCCCTGGAGGCCTTCAGAAGATCCGACAGCGAACCCTTCGCAAGATCCGAACGATAGTCGATCGACACGGTCTCACGACCACCCGAAAGCGTGGCGTAATGCACTGCCACAAGCGGAAGGAGATCCCTGATGAAGGCCTCCCTCCTGGCGTGTATCGCTCCGGCATATTCATTCATCCGTTCGTCGAACACATCGAGCAGTGCCTCGTCGAAGGTGCCGTCCTTGAGCATCTTGTTGCGTTGGAAAAGCAGGCGGTTGTACTGCTGCATCGCGGCGAGATATTCCCTGTCCATCTGCGACAGCACGGAATTGACGAACCGCCGCCGGTCCTCACCGCTCTCGCTGACGAGGGAAGTGTCTGACGGCGAGACCATCACGATCGGCAGCACACCGATGTGATCAGAGATCTTCGAATATGCCTTGTCGTCCCGGCGCACCTTCTTCTCGCCCTTGCCGTCCACCTGGACCGAGAACCGCGCGTCCGGCCCCATATTCATGGAATATGTCCCCGAGACGGCGAAGGAGTCGGTGCCGTGCCGGAAGTTGAATCTGTCCGACGAGGCGAACGCGCTCTTGGTCATCGAAAGGTACCACACGGCGTCCATCAGGTTGGTCTTTCCCTCCCCGTTGTTGCCTGAGATGCAGTTGATGTTGGGAGCGAACGACAGCTCCTGGAACGCTATGTTCCGGAAATTCTGTATGGCTATTTTCTTAAGAGCAGGCATCTGATCTTCATTGAACCGAGACAAAGATAATAATTTTCGCGTGAAAACAGACTGGCGCCGGCAAGAAGAGGCCGGCGGCGAGAGACACTCTGCCTATATTATTGCAGGATTAAACATTTTTTCCTAATTTTGCGGACTATTATTCTTCACTGCTTGCAGTGAAAGCAAGTCCCTCCCCCGAGGGGAGGGATTTAGGGAGAGGGTAACGTGAAAAGATGTGGGTGGGCAATCACCTCCGAACGTGAGATAATGTATTTGACAGCAGGTGATTGCCTACTTGCGAAAGTTGAGTAAGATAATAACAAAAACTTTATAGAAATGGCAAAACAAGATGCAAATGTAAAGGAAAGAGAGCAGGCCCGTGAGGAGAAGGTCATCGAGACCGTGTCCAAGACCGACCAGTTCTTCCGTGAGAACAAGAAGACAATCTATGGTGTTCTGATCGCCCTCGTGGTGATCGCGCTGGGCGTTATCGCCTACCAGAAGTTCTACGCCCAGCCTAAGGGCGAGGAAGCTGCGGCACAGATGTTCCCGGCCGAGGCCAACTTCCGCAACGGTGAGTTCGAGCTTGCCCTCAACGGTGACGGCAACGTTCTGGGATTCGCCCAGATCATCAATGATTTCGGCGCAAAGGGAGGCAAGGATGTGTACTTCTACGCCGGTGTCTGCGAACTCCAGCTCGGAAACTACCAGGAGGCCATCAACTATCTCAAGAAGTATAATGGCAAGGACGCCATCCTTTCAGCCCGCGCCACCGCTTGCATCGGAGACGCCTATGTGGGACTGGAGAAGTACAGCGAGGCTCTGGGCTATTTCGAGAAGGCCGCCGCGGCAGCCGACAACATGTTCGCCGCCTCCTACCTTCTCAAGGCCGGAGTGACCTGCGAGGAACTCGGCGACAACGCCAAGGCCCTCACCTTCTACAAGAAGATCAAGGATCAGTACGCCAACTCTCCTGAGGGCTACGACATCGACAAGTACATCACCCGCATCGAAAACCAGACCAAATAAGGACCATGGGAAGAGCGTTTGAATTCCGAAAGGAAAGGAAGATGAAGAGGTGGGGGCACATGGCCAAGACCTTCACCAAGATCGGAAAGGAAATCACCATCGCCGTCAAGCAGGGTGGACCTGATGTTGTCGGCAACTCCAGGCTCCGCGCCCTCCTGGCCGAGGCCAGGAGCGAGAACATGCCTAAGGACAATGTCGAGAAGGCCATCAAGAGGGCTCTTGAGAAGAACCAGGGTGACTTCAAGGAGGTTGTGTTCGAAGGCTACGGCCCTCACGGAATCGCCTACCTTGTCGAGACGGCGACCGACAACAACACCAGGACGGTGGCCAACGTCAGAAGCTACTTCACCAAGTGCGGCGGCTCGCTCGGGACCAGCGGCAGCGTGAGCTTCATGTTCGACCACAAGTGCGTGTTCAAGATCAAATACCAGGAAGGGCTTGACATCGACGAGCTTCAGCTCGCCCTTTGCGACTGCGACGACGACCCAGAGGTGTTCATCGAGGAAGTGGAGGACAAGGACGGGGAGATCACGAAGGATGTCGTGATCTACGGAGCCTACGAGTCCTACGGCGCGATCCAGAAGTACATCGAGGACAACGGCTATGAGCTTGTGTCCGGAGGATTCGAGAGGATTCCTAACGTGGATCTTAAGGATGTCACGCCGGAGCAGCGGGAGACTCTCGACAAGCTCACCGGCCTTCTTGAGGACGATGACGATGTCACCAACGTCTACAGCACGCTGAAACCGGCGGAATAATAATCATTAATGAGTATTAAAGGCTGACTGGAAGGATTTTTCAGTCAGCCTTTTTACTGATGGAGCGGTTATGGGCGCATTATAGGCGCAAAAAATTTTTCCCTGTCAAATTTTTCACGTTACAAAAATTTGACAGGGGAAAATTTCTTTGCGCTATGTGACATCGTTGTTATTTTATGTTCATAAACCAGCATTTTACCACATGTAACGGAAATTCACGATTTCGGGGGCTGGAATTTTGACGGAAATCGGATTCTTGATAAATTTGTAGATTGTAAGATAAGAATAGAACAAATCAAAAAAGTATGAGCATCCAGCAGGATAACATCAAGAAACTGGTCGAGCGCAGAGCCGCGGCCAGGATGGGCGGAGGTCAGAAACGAATCGATGCCCAGCATGAGAAAGGCAAGTTGACTGCGAGGGAGCGCCTCGCGCTGCTGCTTGACGAAGGAAGTTTCGAGGAATTCGATATGTTTGTCCGTCATCGCTGCACGAACTTCGGCATGGAGAAGCAGCACTTCGACGGCGACGGCGTGGTCACCGGACAAGGCACGATCGGAGGCCGTCTTGTCTACGTGGCGGCGCAGGACTTCACCGTCTCGGGAGGTTCGCTTTCCAAGACAATGGCCGAGAAGATCTGCAAGGCGATGGATCTCGCCGCAAGGAACGGAGCGCCGTTCATCTGCCTCAACGACTCCGGCGGAGCGAGAATCCAGGAGGGAGTCGACGCGCTCGCGGGCTACGGCGAGATATTCGAAAGGAATATCCTCGCGTCCGGTGTGGTTCCGCAGATTTCAGGAATATTCGGCCCTTGCGCCGGAGGGGCCGTCTACTCCCCTGCCCTCACTGACTTCACGGTGATGGTCAAGAACACATCCTACATGTTCCTCACCGGCCCCGCCGTTGTGAAGAGCGTCCTCGGAGAGGTTGTCTCCCAGGAGGAACTCGGAGGAGCAAGCATCCACGCCACCAAGAGCGGTGTGGCGCATTTCGCCGCCGAGAACGAGCAGGAAGGAATAGACACCATCAAGGAACTTCTCAGCTACATCCCTCAGAACAACATGGAGGAGGCTCCGAGGGTTCCGACCGACGACCCTGTCAGCAGGGTTGACGACTCGCTGAACGAGATCATCCCTGACAATCCGAACCAGGCCTACGACATGTACAAGGTCATCACGAGCATCGTCGATGACGGTAAGTTCTTCGAGATCCACAAGGAGTTCGCCAAGAACATCATCGTCGGATTCGCCCACATGAACGGCAGGAGCGTGGGCATCGTGGCCAACCAGCCTAAGATGCTCGCCGGCGTGCTTGACATCAACGCCTCCCGCAAGGGAGCCCGCTTCGTGCGCTTCTGCGACGCGTTCAACATTCCGATCGTGTCGCTGGTGGATGTCCCTGGATTCCTTCCGGGAACGCAGCAGGAGTACGGAGCCGTGATCACCAACGGAGCCAAGCTGCTCTACGCCTACGGCGAGGCCACGGTTCCGAAGGTCACCGTGGAGCTCCGCAAGAGCTACGGCGGATCCTACATCGTGATGAGCAGCAAGCACCTGCGCGCCGACCTCGTCTACGCATGGCCTTCCGCACAGATCGCCGTGATGGGAGCCGACGGAGCCGTCAACGTCCTCTATGCCAAGGACATCAAGGCCGTGGAGGATCCAGAGGAACAGAAAAAGATCCGCGCCGCCAAGAAGGAGGAGTATGAAGAACTCTTTAACAATCCTTACCAGGCTGCAGAGAAAGGCTACATCGACGACGTGATCGAGCCTCGCAACACGAGGTTCCGCGTCATCCGCGCCCTTGAGCAGCTCGCCGGAAAGAAACAGCAGATGCCGGCCAAGAAACACGACAATCTTCCTCTGTAGCCATGAAGAGATTCGTACAATTACTCACACTTGCCGTCCTGATGCTCTCCGGCCTTGGACTCCAGGCCCAGAACCTCAGCGATCTCAGGATCGGAGAGGTTCTCGTCGAGAACACGAACGGACTCACGGACGGCTACGGGCAGCGTAACGGCTGGATCGAGATCTTCAACAATTCCTACGGAAGCGTGAA
>OLPR01003493.1_pt1 | contig 10426 bp, 13 predicted proteins | sample 1672761 | NCBI WGS metagenome assembly OLPR01 (sample SAMEA3136721, study PRJEB25190) | human gut metagenome | biome: human gut; feature: human-associated habitat; material: faeces | place: Austria | collected 2013
CGCAGCGACTATCCGAACCAGATCAACAACGTTCTGGCGTTCCCGGCGATCTTCCGCGGCGCGTTTGACGTCCGTGCGAGCGAGATCAACGAGGAAATGAAGATCGCGGCTGCGAACGCGCTGGCGAGCCTCATCTCCGACGACGAGCTGAACGAGGATTACATCATCCCCGCTCCGTTCGATCCGCGCGTCAAGGAAGCTGTTTCCAAGGCGGTCGCTCAGGCTGCCCGCGATACCGGCGTTGCGCGCATCTAATTCCAGTTCAATGATCATGAGCCGCCCTTTTATGAAGGACGGCTCTTTTTAAGGAGGAAATAACCATGGAAAACAGCCGTCCGCTTGCAATCGTCGGCACGAAGACGATCACCGAAAACGACGTAAGCGAAGTCATCGCGGGCATGGGGCCGCGCGCCGAAAGCTATAATACGCCCCAGGGCAGAGCCGCCGTGCTCGAGCAGCTGATCGGTCAGGCACTGTTTCTGACCGACGCGAAGAAGAACATGATGGAATACGATCCCATGTTCAAGCAGCAGCTCGCGCGCGTAAAGGACGATCTGCTCGTTCAGTTCTCGGTTGCCAAAACGCTCGAACGCGTAAAGGTCACTGAGGAGGAAATTAAAAAATTTTACGATGAAAACCCCGATCAGTTCGCCGGCGAACCCACCGTCGAAGCCAGCCACATCCTCGTGGACACAGAAGATGAAGCCAACAAAATCAAGGGCAAAATCGAATCCGGAGAAATCACGTTTGAGGATGCGGCGAAGCAGCATTCATCCTGCCCGTCCGCCCAGAACGGCGGCAGTTTGGGCGAATTCGGCCGCGGTCAGATGGTGCCCGAGTTCGATTCCGCGTGCTTCGATATGCAGCCCGGCGAACTCCGCGGACCGATCAAAACCCAGTTCGGCTATCACCTGATCCGCCTCGACGCGAAAAAGGACGCAAAGCCCGTCACGCTCGCCGAAGCGCACGACGCAATCGAGCAGCACCTGCTCGCCGACAAGCAGCGTCAGGCATACCAGAGCCGCATCAACCAGCTCAAGATCCTCAATCCCGTTCAGAGAATGTAATAAAAAGCAAGCGCCGGTCGCATTTCCGTGGCCGGCGCATTTACATATGTAATTTAGCGAAGTAAGCGGAGGTTTCGACCTTGCCAGAGGTCTTTCAAAAAATTTCTGCGGTTGCGGCGTTTGCCAGCGGTTCGAAGCGCCGGCCGCATTCCGCGACCGGCGCCATTTTCATACGTCAAATCGATCGTATGCCCGATAGCAATCCAGACAAACCTTTTTTCCGCCGGCCAGCCGAATCCAGTTCGCGCCGGTCGTTTCTCCGCAGCATTCGCAAACATACGAATCAAAAATCCGCGCCCGCTCTGGCAGCCGAATCGTCGTCTCCTTTATATCGAACATCTCCTTCGGCTGAAGACCCTGATAATAGGCGAACGATTTCTCGCGCGTCATCCCCTCCGGTTTCGGCCTCAAAACCAGCCGCACTGATTTGCCCGTCCTGCGATTGTAAAACGAATACGCCTGCTTTCCGCGCATATGGAACAGCAAATTGCCCTTGCCTACCGAGCAGCCGAGCATGACCTGAATCGCATCCACGCCGCACGCGTCGTTTTCGCAAATGCAAACCACGTCCTCGTCCTCGGAGAAATCCAGATTCAAAAGCTCCATCGCATACAGCGCCGCCTTGTAGCCGATCGTCAGCCCGCCGCACTCATGGCCGTGAAATGCCACGCATCTTTCCCACAAATCCATGCCTTTGCCCTCCTAATCCGTTAAAACCACGCGCCGTCCGCCGATTTCGGCAACCTCCGCGTGAATTCGGTAAACGCGTTCAATGCTCTCGCGATTCACAATCTCCGCTCCGCCGCACGCATCCACCTCGCCGTCGCGCAGCATCAGAAAGCGATCGCAAAACCTCAGCGCCAGATTCAGATCGTGAATGATCACCAGCGCAGTAATCCCCGTCTCCTCGCAAATCTGTTTCACTTCACCAAGCACCTGATGCTGATTGTGCAAATCCAGATTGCTCGTCGGCTCATCCAGCAAAAGCACCCGCGGCTGCTGCGCCAATGCCCGCGCCAGCATCACCTTCTGCCGCTCGCCGCCGCTCAGCCGATCGACGTATCGCCCGCGAAGCGCCGTCAGATCCAGCTTCTCAATCGCCTTTTCCGCAATCGCGCGATCTTCGTCCGCCAGCGCCCATTTCATATACGGTCTGCGCCCAAGCAATACCGCGTCCTCTACCGTGAGCTGCACATTCGGAATCGATTGCGCCACAAACGCAACCTTCTTCGCAATCTCGCCGTGCGAAAGCGCCGTCAACTCCGTCCCGTCCAGCATCACACTGCCGCCGTCCGCCTTGAGGATTCGATTGATGCACTTCAGAAGCGTCGATTTGCCCACACCGTTGTTTCCGAGAATCGCCATCGAGCACCCGTCCTCCGCGTCGAATGACACGTTCTTCAAGACCGGCGCGCCGCCGCGATATCGAAAGCTCAAATCCCGTACGCTCAGCATTCTCTCTTATTCCCCTTAAACAGCAAATACAAAAACAGCGGCCCGCCGAGGAACGACGTAATCGCGCCAATCGGCAGCTGAATCGGACTCGCCGCCGTCCGTGCCACCAGATCGCCCAGCAGAAGCAGCGCCGCGCCCGTCAGCATCGATCCCGGAATCAGGAAGGTGTGGTTGCTGCCAATCGCCTGACGCACGATGTGCGGCGCAACCAGCCCGATAAACCCGATCAATCCAATATAGGAAACGATCGTCGAAGCCGTCAGACAGCAGAGAATCATGTTGATCATCGTGATCCGATTCACATTCACGCCCACGCTGATCGCCGTCTCCGTGCCGCTCAGCAGCGCGTTGTAATCCCACCGGTGCAGCATGAAATACGCACCCGTCAGCGCAACCACCGCCGCCATCACGCGAATATCCTTCCATCCTGGACTGGCCAGATCGCCGAACGTCCAGAAAACCAGTGTCGAAAGCTGAACCTCGTCGGCAAAATACTGAATCAGCGTCGTCGCGCCGGAAAGCATCGAGCTGATCGCCACGCCGGAAAGCACGATGCCCTCGGCGGAAATCTTCGTAAGCCGCGTCAGCGCCAGAATCAAAAGCGCCACCGCCATGCTCCCCACGAACGCCATCACCGGAACCAGAACGCCCGAATACGCAGAAGCCCCTGCATTCAGAACGATGATCGCAAACGCCGCGCCAAATCCCGCGCCCTGCGAAACGCCCAGCGTCGAAGACGAAGCCAACGGATTTCTCAGTATCGCCTGAAGCACGCAGCCGGAAGCGCCCAGTCCCGCGCCCGCGACAATCGCGGTCAGCATTCGCGGCAGGCGATTGTTCTGAACCACGATATTGACCTTTCTGTCCGCCGCACGTCCGAACAGCCCACGAATCAATTCACCCACCGGCGTCGAATACGATCCCGCGCACAGCGAAAGCAGCGCCGCGCCCAACAAAATGAGCGCCAGCACTGCCAGAAACACAAATCCCCTCTTATTCGCCGATCTTGATTTCGCCGAATACATATCCAGCCTCCGCGAGTTCATTATAGACGGGCTTGCCCAGAAGCTCAGTGAAAATCTCGTCCGCCTTTGTCGCCGGATCCACATCCGCGAACTGCTCCGGATACATCACCGTCGCCGCGTAATACGCATCCGCCAGTGCCGTTTCCAGATTGCTCGCGCAGTGGCGGAACGAAATTTGCGCGTACACGCGTCCGTTCTGCACCGCGGAAAGCGCATTGTAAAAATCCGGCTGATTCTGATAATCCTCGCGAATCAACGAAAGACCGTTGTAATCCACGAAAATAATCTCCGGATCCCACGAAAGCACCTGCTCCGGATCAATGCTGAACGCGGTGTTCGTGTCGCTCGTCTCGTTTGCAAGATTCTTCGCGTGAATCAGCTCGAACGGGCCGTAATACGCTTCCGTGCCCTCGAAGCCGTGGCTGCCCTTGAACGATACGCCGCAAACGTAAACGCTCGGCTTTTCCGAATCCGGAATGTTCGCCGTGCGGGATTCAAGATCCTCGGCAACGCCCTTCAGATAAGCGGTCAGCTCCGCCGCCTTTTCCTCGCGGCCCAGCAGCTCGCCCAGCATACGGATCGTCTCATACGCCTTGTCGTCCAAGGTTGTATCGCTGCCCGGAACCACGACCACCGGAATGCCCGTCTTTTCCTGCAAAGCGTCCGCGCCGTCGAGATAGGCGCTCAGCACGATCACCTGCGGATCGATCTGAATGATCGTCTCCGCGTCCGGCTCATCCTTCATGCCGATCACCGGCAGGTTCGAAAACTGATCATGGTTGACATACGTATACAGGCGCTGAATCACCGCTTCGGTTTCATGCTCCTCCACGCCGACCACGGCGTCCTGCGCGCCCATATAGCAGACATAGCGCAGCGCGCCCACGCCGGCGCAGACAATTCTGTCCACATTCTGCGGAATCTCAACCTCGCGACCGAGTGCATCGGTAAACACGCGCGTGTCGCCCTCCGCAAAGGATACGCAGCAGGCGCACAGCAGCACAACCATCAAAACGATTGAAATCAGCTTTTTCATTTTCCCAACCCCCATATCGCATTCTACGTTCAGGATTGTACCACCCGAACCTTCGCGCCGCAAGCCGGACGGGGGGATTTAAATTCGCCATTTTACACTGAAATAACCAAATCCCTCATTTTTCGTCGAAACAAAAGAGCGTCGAAGCAGCCATTCATCCAATTAACGAATCCAGTATCGCCCTGCCGACCGTCACCGCGTCCTCTATGCTCAGATACTTCTCCGCCGAAGCGTCCACAAAAATCTTTCCCGACGCGGGAAATTCGTCGTCCGCAAACCATATCTTCAGCCAGACCGGATAATTCGGCATAAACTTAAATTCCGCGCAAAGATCGGCGTTCGACGCAACCAGCCGTCCGCCCAGCGCAAGGCACCGCTTTTTCAGTTCATCCTCGGAAAGCGCGCCCGCCCGTTCGCGAATGGCATTCTCCGTATCCCGATCAAAGCCGTAGCCGCGCGCCAAGCCGTCCCTGTATTCCGAAAACGCGATCATTTTCCCCTCCATCGGCGCGCCGCCCGCCATGGAAAGATAGTGCAGCATCACCAGCGCCTGCCAGGGATCCACCGCCGGCAAAACCTCGTATTCAGGATAGGAAACCGCCATTTCCCGTCCCAGACTTTCAAACCGAAACGCGCTTCCGTCAAACGCCACGCTTCCCAATCGGCAAATCTCCTCGGGCGAGCGATTCCGCAGCCGTTCGATCGCCGCGGCAAACATCCCGTCAAACATCTGATGCTTCATCTTTCACCATTAAAAAACAGGCGCCTCCGAAGAAGCGCCCACAATCGTTTTTTCGAATTAGCCCAGCATCGTGATGCCGTCGATCGCGATATCGAAGGACGGAGCGGACGCCAGCTCGGACTCATGGTAGTAGCCGTCGGAAACATACGCCGCATACTTCGCGTAATCCGCGTTGTTCGCAATCAGGTTCTCCAGCGTTTCGCCGCCAACGGTGAAGGTGGAGGTGTCGAACACGTGCAGCGTGCCGTCAATGATCGCCTTCTCAACCTCGGCAACCTTTTCAGCAGTGCCTTCGGCAACGGTGCTCTCGTTCAGAGCGGTGATCAGAACCGCGCCTTCGGACAGGCCCTTGCACCAGTCAACGTCGATGGGCGTGCCGTCGATCACGCACTTAACCGCGTAGGTGTTGTAAATGCCCCAGTTGTTCGCGGAGGAAGTCAGAGACGCATCCGGCGCAACTTCGTTCATGGAAACGTTATAGCCGACACAGGGAACCTTCGCCGCCTGACACGCGGTAGGCGCGCCGGTGGTGTCAGCGTGCTGAGCAATCAGAACGCATCCCTGAGCGATCAGCGCTTCGGCAGCTTCCTTCTCCATATCGAAGGATGCCCAGCTGTTGGTGAACTTCACGACCATCGTCGCGCTCGGGCATACGGAGCGAACGCCCAGCAGGAAGGAGGTATAGCCGGAAATAACCTCAGCATACGGATACGCGCCGACATAGCCGATCACGCAGTTGTCCTCGGACACAGTGCCGTTTGCGATCATCTCGTTGAGCTTCAGACCCGCAACCACGCCGGAGACGTAGCGCGCCTCGTAGATCGAGGTGAAGTAGTTGTGCATATTTGCAAGACCGGAGGAGGCAGCCTGGAAGCCGGTCGCATGGCAGAACTGGATTTCCGGATACTCCGCCGCCGCCTGCATCACATAGGATTCATGGCCGAAGGAGTTCGCAATAATGATGTTGCAGCCTGCTTCCGCAAGGTCAACCGCCGCATCGTAGCAAGCTTCGGTTTCCGGCACGCACCACTTGATGACAACCTGGTCATCCGTCAAGCCCAGCGTCTGCATCATTTCCTTCGCGCCTTCATAATGCGCTGCGGTGTAGCCTTCGTTTTCATCGCCAATATAAATGTAGCCAACCTTGACCTGATCCGCCGGAACGCCTTCCGCAACCGCTGCGGACGCGCAAACCAGCGCCATCATCAGAACGAGCACCAGAGAAACGATCTTCTTCATGAGATTTGCCTCCTTCGTCTTGCCCCGTTTGGGATTGATTGTATTTTACCGTTTTAAGGTTACGTCCGCACGCGCGAATGCGTTAAATTTCCGAACATTCAATTTGTCATTTCATTGAATCATTCGCAATTCATCTGTTTACCTTATCGAATTTATCCGAATGTTCGTTTTTTTACCACGGCAGTAGTTTCTCGCCCTTCACCAGAAACGCCTTTTTCGAAATCTCCGCCATCGGCGTATCGGAATAGGAATCAGAATAGAACGCCTCCGGCTGTACCGATCCAAACCGTGCCCGAAACGCGCGCACCTTCTCCGCCCCATGGCAGTTTTCACCCCTGAATTCGCCGGTCTTTACATCCACCGGCGACGCGATCACGCGCGAAATTCCGAGCCGCTCGCACGCCGGGCGAATCAGAAATTCCGGCGAAGCGGAAATCACCACGTCGTCCGCGCGATGACTCCTTTTATACCAGCCCTTCACGTGCTTCATGTTCGCATCCCAGAAATCCGAAATCATTGAGTCCCGATTCGGCAGCCATTGCATAAACCGCAGAAGCCGCTGTTTATACACCTTTTTCGGGCGAATTTTCAAAAGAAACAGCGCGCCGCTTCCAATTTGCGCCGGAATATCCAGCCACATCCGCGGCGTGCGCATAAGGCAATACGCGTAAAACCGCGCGGTTGAATCGCCGCGGAGAATCGTGTTGTCAAAATCATATACGTTCATGCGTCCACACCGTCCATTTCAATGATCCTGTAGCCCACGCCGATTTCCGTCCGAATATACTCCGGCATCGTCGGATCCTTTTCGAGCTTGCGGCGAACGTTCGCCATATTCACGCGCAGAATCTGCGCGTCGTTTTCGCTATACGGTCCCCACACCTCGCGAATCAGCGCGTCGTGCGTCATCACGCGCCCCGCATGGCGGCAAAGCTGCAATACGATCTTAAATTCCGTATGCGTCAGGTGAATGATTTTCCCGTCCACTGTCACCACCCGCGTGTTCGCATCGAGTTTGAAACCGCGCCCGCAGTAAATCTCGCCGCCGCCCCTACCATTGTGCGACCGGCGCAGTGTCGCCCGAATCCGCGCCAGCAATTCGTCCGCGCCGAACGGCTTGGTCACATAATCGTCCGCGCCCGTGTCCAGCGCCGCCACTTTGTCGAGCTCGTGATCGCGCGCGGAAACGACGATCACCGGCATTTGCGTGCGCTTCCTGAGCTCCGCAATCAGCTGAACGCCGTCGCCGTCCGGAAGACCCAGATCCAGAATCATCAATTCCGGCGCATAGGAAGCCGTCATCGTTCGCGCCATGCTCATCGTTGCCGCCTCCAGCACCGTATAGCCCACGGAATCCAGCGTAGTTTTGATATAATTGCGAATGCGCTCGTCGTCTTCAACGAGCAATATGTTTATCTTCATGTCTTTCCTCCTTCAATGGGAGCCTGAACCGGAAGCACGCGCCGCCGTCACGGTTGTTTCGCACGGAAATATCGCCGCCGTGCGCCAGAATGATCGCCTTGCAAACGCTTAAACCGATGCCCATGCACCGCCCGCCGTCCGAAACGTGGCTCGCCGCGGAATCAAAAATCTCGCCGAGCTTCTTTTCGGGAATGCCAGCGCCATCATCGCGCACCTCGAACGCCGCAAATCCATCCTCTTCGCACAATGAAATGCGTACGCGCGTCGCGCCCTTCGCGTGCACCGCTGCGTTTTCCAACAGGTTCGAAATCACCTGCTCGATCAGAATCGCATCCATCGGCACCATCAGAAGCTCGTCGGGCAACAAAATTTCCGCCGGCAGATCCGGATAGCGCTTGCGATATTTCCGAACCGCTTCCGAAATGATCTCCTCCGCCGCCTCCGGCGTCTTTTTGAGATTCGCGGGTTCCGTGTTGATTCGCGTGATCGACAAAAGGTTTTCCACCATTCGAATCAGCCATTGCGAATCCTCCATGATGCCCTCGAGCATCTTTTCGCGATTTTCCGCCGTCATGTCCGGCGTTTGGAGCAGCAGATTCGCTGCGCCCGCAATGCTCGTCAGCGGGGTTCGCAGATCGTGAGAAACCGCCCGCAGGAGATTTGCGCGCATTTCCTCCAGCTGCGCCCGATAGCTGCGCTCCTCCTGCTGCTTGATCTGCGTCGTCATCGCGCTGATAATCATCGCCACCGCCAGAAAACACAGAAACGACAGCGGATACCCCGGCAGCGAAAGCGAAAACTCAAAATACGGTTCAGCAAACGCATAATTCACCGCCAGTACTGCCGCCAGCGACGCGATAATTCCACATGTATAGCCCTCCGTCCGTCGCGCCACCACCATGACCGCCAGCACGAAGATCATCGAAGCATATGCTTCGCTCATGTCCATTCGCTGAAACAGAAAGCATAGAAACGTCGCGCATAAAAGCATGCTCACCGTAATGCCGGCGTCGCGCAAAACGCCCCGCCAGCCTCTGTTTTCACGCATTGCAATTCCCTCTTTCTTCTATATATTATAGCACACGCGTCCCGCAGCAGCGTAAAATCCGCATAAAGATTCGCCCGTCTCTGCGACATACCCGTCCTCCGGCGCTCATACCCTTAAATCAAAGCCGAAAAGGAGGTCTTTCCATGCAGGGCAAACCCGATTCCGCGCATACGATCACGCTCACCGATCGCTCGTCCGCGCTTTTAACCGGCGTTTCCAGCGTCGAATGCTTCAGCGATCAGATCGTCGTTCTCCAAACGGCGTTCGGAAATCTCAGTCTTTCCGGCGAAAATCTGAACATCTCACGCCTGAACCTCGACGCGGGCGAGCTTTCCGTCTCCGGTGAAATCCGCGCAATCGAATATACCGATCGAAATAAACTCTCCGGCGAAGGCTTTTTCCGAAGGCTGTTTGGCTGAATGCTGTTTGCAACCATCGGTCAGGGCGCGATTTTCCTCTGGATGACCGCCGCCGGCGCGGTTATCGGCGCCGTCACGCTCGCATTCGACGCGCTGCGCTGCATCCTTCAGGCGGGCAAAATTCTTTCCGCCGCGCTCGATTTCGCCGCCGGCGCCGTCGCTTCCGCCGTTCTAATCGCCGCGTTGATCATCGGAAACTATGGCCGCGTCCGCTTTTACGAGCTATTCGCCGCCGCATTGGGGCTCGCCATGTTCCGCTTCGCCGCCGCGTCGCCCGCGCACGCTGCCATGAAAAAGCTCGCCGCCCTCCTGAAAGCCACCGGAAAACGCCTGAATTCCTACAAAGTCATTAAATATCTATTAAAGTAAAGGATTATGCGCCCCAAAAGTCGAATAAGATTTTACTTTATGTTCGCCCATAGGAGGTCATTTGCCTTGCATAGAAGGATTCGCCCACGCTTCTGGCTTTTCGTGATTGGAATCATGCTCATCGTATTCATGATCAGCGGCATTTCCGCCCGCCGCACGCTCCGCAGCGGCGCAGCCGAGCTTGCAGCGCTCTCTGAACAGCGCGCAGTGCTTAACGATGAAAAGCAGGAGCTTTCCGATACCTACGCGTTCGTTCAGACGGACGAATACGTCATTCGTACTGCCCGCAGCGAGCTGGGAATGCTGATGCCGAACGAAGTTCGCTATGTCAGCAGCAATTAATCCGCGCCGTATTCAAAAAAAGTTTTCTTTTTCCCAAATAAGGGGTTGACAAACCGTGCTAACCATGGTAGAATATCTCTTGTTGAACGGCGTTCAACGCATATCGCGGGGTAGAGCAGTCCGGTAGCTCGTCGGGCTCATAACCCGGAGGTCGAGGGTTCAAATCCCTCCCCCGCAACCATTTGCCGGCGTATCTCAGTTGGCTAGAGAATCCGGTTCATACCCGGAGTGTCATTGGTTCGAATCCGATCGCCGGTACCAC
>OLPR01003494.1_pt1 | contig 10425 bp, 9 predicted proteins | sample 1672761 | NCBI WGS metagenome assembly OLPR01 (sample SAMEA3136721, study PRJEB25190) | human gut metagenome | biome: human gut; feature: human-associated habitat; material: faeces | place: Austria | collected 2013
CGCGACGAACGCGACCACATTGAATACCGCCACCCACAGCGTCTGGTTCAGATAGTCCGAAAGCGTCGTGATTCCGAGATTCTGAAACGCCTCCTGGCGAATGTTGTTGCTGAACGCCTCGGTCAGAAACGTGAAATTCTTGCCCAGCGACGCAACCGCCGACGAAATCGCCGCCTCGCCGCCGGAAACCACCACCCGCACCCCGGAGACGGTGCATTCCCCTTCCTCCGCTGCGGGGCAGGTCCATACCAGATTTCCCCCGTGATATACCGCCACCCGGGCGGCAGGCCGGCGGGGCGCGGCCAGATACAGCGCCGCTGCAGCAATCAGCAGCGCCCCAACCAGCAGCACGTCGGCTTTTTTCATGGCAGAAATCCTCCCTCCCCCATTTTACCGCAGAATCGGAAAGATTTCAATTGTATATTTCCAACAATGTGTTATACTGGAACAGGAATTCCCGGAAAGGAGCGCCTGTTTTCATGAAAAAAAATCTTCTGGCGCTGCTGTGCGCCCTGATGATGCTCCTGACCGGCTGCAAAACCGCCCCTCAGACGGAGGCGGCCTGCTGGAGCTATTTCGATACTCTGGTTCGCCTGCAGGCCCCCGGCCGTCAATCTCAGGCGGAAAAAATCACCCAACCGCTGCTGGCCCGGCTGGACGCGGCCTTCGACCGTTATACAGATTCCCCCGGCATTTCAGGACTCTACGCCCTGAACCACGCCCGGGGGGCCTGGACGAAGGTGGAGCCGGAGCTGATGGAGCTGTTGCTTCTCTGCCGGGATTGGTACGCCGAATATCCCGCCGTGGACGTCACCCGGGGCGCGCTGTTCGATCTGTGGCATGCCTTCCGGGAGGGCGGGCCCTTTCCCGACCCGGAAGCCCTGAAACAGGCCGGCGCTCTGGGCGGCTGGGAGCATGTGGAATTCGATGAAGCCGGCGGCCGAGTGCGGCTGACGCAGGCGGGCATGTCGCTGGATCTGGGGGCAGTGGCCAAGGGCTACGCCTGCCGCCTTCTGGGGCAGGCACTGGAACAGGCGGGCATTTCCGATTATCTCATCGACGCGGGGGGCAACGTCCTCTGCGGCCGCCGCGCCGCCCCCTATACCGTGGGCGTGGCCAGCGGTTCCGACCCGGATTATCTGGCGGTTCTGGCGGTTTCCCATCTCAGCCTTGCCTCCAGCGGCGATTATCAGCGCTATCGGGAATGGGAAGGCTCCCGCTATCACCATATCATCGATACCCGAACCGGCTATCCGGCGGATTCCCAGTTCGATCACGTCACCGTGCTGGCGGAAGACGCCGCCCTGGGGGACCTGCTTTCCACCTGCCTTTTCCTGATGGATCTTCCTCAGGGGCAGGCGCTGGCGGCCCGGGCGGGGGTAGAGGTCGTCTGGCATACCCGGCAGGGAGAAACCGTCCTGACCGACGGCGCGAAGGCCTTGCGGCAATGAAACCAACGAAAGTGAGTGAAATGCCCACTTGATTTACGAGGAAAAAAACAAAAAAAGACGCAAAAAGCGGCGGCGCAGGGGCCCAGCTGCCTTCTTCGGGCGGCTGATTCTGCGGCTGATCCTGCTGGTGCTGGCGGCGGGGCTGATTCTCTACGCGCTGCCGGTGGGCCTGTTTCTCACGGAACGGGGAGAAGACGTCTCCCCCGCCACGGATCTGGATACCGGCGTGTTCAACCTGCTGATTCTCGGCGTGGACAATGTAAGCCAGGGTACCCGCCGTTCGGACACTCTTCTCATCGCCTCCGTGGGCTATCAGACCTTCTGCCTCACCTCGGTGCTGCGCGATACCATGGTGGAAATTCCCGGCCACGGCATGGGTAAAATCAACGCCGCCTACAATTACGGCGGAGCGGAGCTGACCATGCGCACCCTGAACCAGAATTTCGGGCTGAATCTCACCCGGTATGTGGTGGTGGATTTCGCCACCCTGGCGGATCTCATCAACGCTCTGGGGGGCGTGGATATTTCCCTGACGCAGAAGGAGCAGGATGAAATCAATCGCATTTACGATATTTCCCTGCCCCGCCTGACCGCCAAGGGCTATAACCTTTCCGATTTTCCCAAGGTGCAGGCGAATTTTTCCGCCGCGGACGCGGACGGCTATGCCCCTGTGCATCTGGACGGGTATCAGGCGCTGGTGTACGCCCGCATCCGCAAAATCGATTCTGATTTCGGCCGCACCCATCGTCAGCGCAAACTGGTAAGCGCCAGCCTGACGGCCCTGAAGCAAAACGCCTGGAAGCCCTGGCTGCTCTATCGCCTGGGCAAAATCGCCTGGACACAGGTGGATACCAACCTGAACCCGCTGGAGGCGGGCTCCCTGGGGCTGAAGATTCTGGCCCAGGGCAAGGCGGAATCTTTGCGCCTGCCCGCGGACGGCACCTTTACCGATACCGGCAGCGCCCTGACCGAGGTGGATTTCGCCGCCAATCGCCAGGCCTTCCTGGAATTCGTCTATTCCGCCCACTGAGCCGCCCGGCGTTCCATATTTTTGTATCTTTCCCCATTGACAAACCCTTCCCTGCGTGGTATAATATCTTTCGTTGACAACGCCTGGGTGTAGCGCAGTTTGGTAGCGTGCTTGAATGGGGTTCAAGAGGCCGGAGGTTCGAATCCTCTCACCCAGACCACAAAGTTCCGAATATCCGTCAGGATGTTCGGAACTTTTTTGATTTCATCGTACCACCGCAGACCTGCTGTAAATATAAAAAAGCTCCTGACTGGGACGATAGGCTTTCTCCATGGGCGCAAAGTCCCGGTCGAACGCCTCGGCTTCCGCGGCGTCAATTTCATAGGCCGGACTTTCCACATAATTCCAGCTCCCGCCCTGAAGCGCGCCTTCCTCCAGCTCCTTCACCAGCAGCGCCACGGGGTAAACGCCTTCGATGCCGACCTGGTAGTGCTTGCAGCTTCTAAATCCGGTGCTGACGTAATTTTCCGGATTCCCGAAGATCACGATCGCGTCATAGCCCAGCTGTCTTGCCCGTTGGAAGGAATAAAGCTGCAGCTTCTTCCCGTATCCTTTGCGCTGATATTCCGGGTGGATGCTCAGGGGGCCGAAGGTCAGCACGATCTTTTCCCGCCCCTCCGCGTCAATCAGCCGGCTCCTGGTGTACATGATATTCCCGATGATCTTTCCGTCCTCCTCTGCGACGAAATCCATCTCCGGAATAAAATCGGCATGCGACCGCAGCACATGCGCCAGATAATGTTCGCTGCAGCCTGGCATGCTCACGTTCCAGAAGGCCAGTTTCGTCAATTCTTCCACTGCGCGGAAGTCCTTTGCTTCTTCATTCCGAATGATCATACGCGTGTCCTCCTCTTGTTCTTTTTGATTTGCCGCATTGCAATATATCGGAAAAAATTTGAAATTCGTCCTTATGTCCGGCGGGCCCTTTGGCGGTATTCGCTGGGGGTGCAGCCCGTCGCCCGGCGGAACTGCCGCGAAAAGTGGCTGGGGTTGGCAAAGGCATATCGGACGGCGATGTTGGTAATCGTCTCGTCGGTGGCGGAAAGCATCCATGCGGCCGCCATGATGCGCCGGTGCATGCAATATTCCATGGGCCGGCAATGCAGATACCGCTGGAACAGCCGCTGGCAGACCCGCGGGCAGACATGGGCCGCCCGGGCCAGTTCCGCCATGGTTATTTCGCTTTCCAAATGCCCGTCGATCCAGGCCAGCAGGGCCTTCATGCGCTCCTCCTGCTGCGCGGCGGGGGCGGCGGGAACCGTCTCGGCCGTTTTCCCCCCGGCCAGAAGCAGTATCTGGGAAAGCGCGTCCCGCACGGCGAATTCATAGCCGGTTTTCTCGATTTTGCAGGCGGAAAAGGCCCGGTTAAACGCCCCGGAAAAGGCCTCGTCTTCCCCGGAAAACGCCACATAGGGCGCGCCCTCCGCCAGAAAAGGCCGGACGTATCGGGTGTCGAATACGCTGCCGGGGGCCCCGGCCAGAATGGCCGCGTCGAAGACAAAGGAGCGAAAATGGCACTCCCCCGCCGTCTGCGCGGTAAAGGAATGCAGCACGCCGCTGTTAATCAGGCAGCCCTCCCCCGCGTGCAATACCTGCGACCGGTCGCCCACGTCCATGCGCACCGCGCCGGAAATCATCCGAAAAACCTCCAGTTCCCGGTGCCAGTGGAGGGGAATCAGGTCGGATATATACCGGTGCACGTCGTCGTCGTTCACGGCGCAGCCGAACAGCTCCAGCCCCTTTTCAGTGAGCTCCTGCCGGTTCTGATTCATGGGAATGTAGGATCGGGTGCGGATCATGGCTTCGCCTCCAAAAGTCGCTTTTATGTCAGTATACGCCGCTTTCGTAAAAGCATCAAGCCCCGGATCGAATTATAATAATTCATCGGAAGATACGCCGGAGAAGAAAACAGGGAGGGACTGGGATGTCGAAAAAGATGGGGCGAATGCTGGACATGACTGCGGGCAATCCCTTCAAATTGCTGCTGCGTTTTGCAACGCCGCTGTTTCTGGGAAATCTGCTTCAGCAGGTGTATAACGTCGCCGATACGGCCATTGCGGGCCATATGCTGGGCGACGCCGCCCTGGCGCAGATCGGCGCCACCGCCGCCCTGTACAGCCTGATTACCAACCTGGCCTTCGGCATGAACAACGGACTGGCGCTGCCGGTAAGTCAGGCCTTCGGGGCCAAGGACCCGGCGCGGCTGAAGCAGTCGGTGGCCTGGATGACCCTGCTGTCCGGGGCCTTTGCGCTGGTGCTGACGGCTTGCTCCTTTTTCACGCGCTATCCCCTGCTGCGGGCTCTCCAGCCGCCGCAGGATGTGTTCTCCGGCGCGATGGATTATCTTTCGGTAATCCTCATCGGCATCCCCCTCACCATGGCCTATAATCTGGAAGCCGCCCTGCTGCAGGCGGTGGGCAACAGCCGCACGCCACTGATTCTGCTTCTGATCAGCAGCGCCCTGAACATCGCGCTGGACGTGCTGTTTCTGGGGCCGCTGCATATGGGGGTGGGCGGCGCGGCCATCGCCACCATCCTGGCCCAGGGCGTCAGCGCCGTGGGGGGCCTGATCTATATTGGTCGAAATTATCCCGAGCTGCGCTTTGGCCGGGAAGACCTGAAAGCCCCCAGGGGCTTTGCGGGGGATATGTTTGCCACCGGCCTGAGCATGGCCCTGATGATTTCCATTTACAACATCGGCGGCGTGATTCTCCAGGGCAGCATCAATCGCCTGGGCAACGCCTATATCGCCGCGCAGGTGGCCGCCCGCCGCCTGGCGGAACTGATCTATACCCCCGGTTCGGCGCTGGGCACGGCCATGGCCACCTATTCCAGCCAGAATTTCGGCGCGGGAAAGCGCACGCGCATCACCCAGGGCCTGAAGATGGCGCTGCTGATTTACAGCGTCTGGTGGGGAATTGCCATGGCGCTGACCTTCACCCTGGGCCGCTCCGCCGTGGAACTGATTACCGGCAGCGGAGATCCGGTGGTGCTTTCCGCGGCGACGCAATATCTGCATATCAACATCCCCATGATTCCGCCCATGGCCGTTCTCATCACCCTGCGCAGTATGCTTCAGGGCATTCGCCATCGCATCTCGCCTCTTCTGTGCAGCTCCATTGAAATGATCGGCAAAATCATCTTCGCCCTGTGGATCGTGCCCGTTTCCGGCTATGTGGCCGTCTGCGTCTGCGAACCCATTACCTGGGTCGTCTGCTGCGCGTTCATCTGCGCCGTGGTGTTCAAAAACCGCCGGGAGCTGGACGACCGTTATCTGGAAGCGCAAAGCCCGTCCTCCCGCTGAAAATGCCCGTTTTGCAGGAACCCCGCAAAAGTTTCACCACATAAACTTTTGTATTTTCACCCATTCTATCTATGTTCAGTCTCAAATGATTTACATATGTGCTGCATCCTCGCTTATTGACTTTTTGCAATCTTTCTTCTATACTGAAATAGAACGAATTGCAAGTCAGTTTTTCCCATTCTGAATTGCTCCTATAGGGCGACTGCACAGAAGAAAAAACAGCGAGGAGAAATCAGCCATGCTTTTAATGAACAAAACCCTTCTGCGTCTCGCGCGGGGGCTCTGGCGTTGGATTCTCGCCATTGCGGCGGTGAGTTTTCTGACGCTGGTGGGCACCACGGCGCTGGCCGAAATCGTCGGCGGCTTTCTGGGGGACCTGTTCCGGCCCCAGGAAATGCTGGGGAACGTGGGCCGGGCCGTCAGCGCCGCGCTGATTGTCGCCGTGTTTACCTTCGCGGCGCAATTGGTCAAGGGCCTGCTGGAATATAAAACGGCGGCCCTGGCCCGGGATCGCATGCGCCGGCAGATCTTTACCAAGGTGCTGGAACTGGACGCGGGGGGCATTGAGAAAATCGGCCCCGTCTCCGCCATCACCGCTTCCGTCGACGCGGTGGAGCAGATGCAGACCTATTTCAGCAACTATCTGCCCAGCCTGATTCAGTGCGTCGCGGCGCCGATCTATCTGTTTTTCCATCTGAAGGGCATTTCAACGCCCATCGCCCTGTTGCTGCTGGCGGTTTCGCTGGTGCTGCTGCCCCTAAACAACGTCTTCCGCCGAAAAATCGAACTCATCCGCAAGGGCTACTGGCGTTCCCTGGACGACATGACCGGCTATTATATGGACGGCCTGCGGGGACTGACCACCCTCAAGCTCTTCGACCGGGATCGGGAACATTCCCGCATCCTGGGGGAAAAGGCGGACGTACTGAACCGCAACATCAACCGCTTCATGAAGATCAACTTCACCTCCTTCCTCCTGACGGAGGGGCTGATTTACGGGGCAGTGGTGGTCGCGCTGGCGGATTCCGCCAGCCGGCTGGTGCGCGGCAATATTACCATTTCTCAGGCGTTGATCGTGCTGATGTTGGCCTACAGTTATTTTTCCTCCGCCAAGCAGCTCATGAGCGCTTCCCATAGCGCCCTGACCGCAATCTCCGCCGCCGGAAAGGTAGAGGACATTCTGGCCATCGATACCGCCCGCCCCTGGAACCCGGCGCTGCCCGCCGACCCGGAGCGTTTCAACGGCATTCGCATGGAGCACGTATCCTACGGCTACGAGGGCAGAGACCGGGCCCTTCAGGATGTCACCTTGAAAATTCCCCGGGGCTCCGTGGCGGCGCTGGTGGGCCTTTCCGGCTGCGGAAAATCCACCACCGCCTCGCTGCTGATGCGCTTCTGCGACCCCATCACGGGAAAAATCTACATGGACGGCAAGGACTATTGCAGCCTGAAGCCCGAAGAACTGCGCCGGCATATCGCCATGGTGCCCCAGCAGGTGAACCTCTTCTCCGGCACCATCCGGGAAAACCTGCTGCTGGCCGACCCCCAGGCGGACGACGCCACCCTGTGGGAGGCGCTGGCCGAGGCCGGGCTGGAAAAATTCGTGCGGGCGCTCCCCCGGGGGCTGGACGCGGACGTGGGCAACGCAGGAGCTTCCCTCTCCGGCGGCCAGCGCCAGAAAATCGGCATTGCCCGGGCGCTGCTGTCTCGGGCGGAATATATGATTTTTGACGAAGCCACTTCCAGCGTGGACCCGGAAAGCGAAAAGGAAATCTGGGAAACCATCGGCCGCCTGGCTCACACCCGGACGCTGATTATCATTTCCCACCGGATGTCCACGGTGCGCGGCGCGGACTGCATTTACGTTTTGCAAAAAGGCGAGGTGGCCCAGCGGGGCAGCCACACGGAACTGATGGCCCAGGACGGACTGTATCGAGATCTGGTGGTGCGCCAGCAGGCGATGGAGGCGGTGACGGAATGAAACGGAAATTCAGTTATTCAATCCTGGAAATGAACTGCCGGCTGCTGGCCATTGGCCGGCCCATTCGAAAGTATATCGTAATTTCCACCCTGGCCAGCATTTTCGGCGCACTGGCGCACATGGGGCTGATGGGCTTCGGCGCCCTGTGGCTGCTGGCCGCGGCAGGCTATTGTCGGGGAACCGTCATCTACGCGGCACTGACGGTGCTTTGCGCCGCCCTGATCTCCCTGTGCCGCTATCTGGAAGGCGTGTTTTCCCATCAGGGTGCTTACGGCATTCTGGCCAAAATGCGGGTGCATCTCTTCGACGCCATCGACCGGGTCTCTCCCGCCTATCTCATCGGCCGGGAAACCGGCGACGTGATGAATGTGGCCGTGTCTGATATCGAGACGTTGGAATTTTTCTTCGCCCATACCATCGGGCCCATGTTCACGGTGATCCTGCTGCCGGTAACCACCGTTGTGCTGGCCTGGCGCGTCAGTCCGCTGTACGCCTGGGTGCTGATTCCCATCTATATTCTCATCAGCATCGTGCTGCCCCTCATCGCCCTGAAGGCGGGCCGGGGCATCGGCATGCGCTACCGGGAACGGCTGGGCACGCTGAAATCCAAGATTCTGGAAAGCGTCTACAGCATTCGGGACATCCAGATCTTCGGCGCGGGCCCGCGCAAAATGCAGGAAGTGGCCGAAGCGAACCGGCAGGTGAACCGGGCGGCCCTGGGGCTGACCCTCCATCGCCAGACCATCGCCTCCCTGCCCAGCTTCTTCGTGTCCCTGGCGCGGATTCTGATCCTCGTGTGCGCCGGGGTGCTGGCCTCCCGGGGCGCCGACGATCCTGTGGGCACCGTAGCCGTCTCCTTTGCGGCCACCGCCTCCCTGTCCTCCACCTTCAACCTGACCTTCGTGGTCACAAGCCTGCTGGAGGCCTACGCCGCGGCGGAGCGCATTTTCAAAATCGAGGACGCGCTGCCTGAAACGGAGGAACCCGCTCACTCCACCCCCTGCGGTGAAATCGAAACCATCGAATTCCGGGACGTTTCCTTCGCTTATCCCCATACGGACCGGCAGATTCTGGAGCATTTCAGCTACGTGATTCACAAAGGCGACCGTATCGGCATCGCCGGGGAATCCGGCGTGGGCAAGTCCACGATACTGCGGCTGCTGCTGCGGTTCTACGCCCCCTCCAGCGGCGGGATTTACATCAACGGCGTGCCTCTGGAGCAGATCAGCTTCGCGGAACTCCACCGGCGCATCGCCTTCCTGGAACAGGATACCTACCTGTTCAACGCGACCATCGCCGAAAATATCGCCCTGTCCAGGCCGGAAGCCACCATGGACGAAATTCGCGCCGCGGCGGAAAAGGCCGGCGTGGCCGAATTCATCGACACCCTGCCGGAGGGCTATCAGACGGACATGGGCCAGATGAGCGCCCGGCTTTCGGGGGGCGAACGCCAGCGAATCGGCATCGCCCGCATCCTCCTGCGCAATCCCGACGTGTGCCTGATGGACGAGCCGTCCAGCGCATTGGATGCGCTGCACGAAAAGGAGCTGCTGCATACGCTCAATACCGAATACGTGGGCAAGACGCTGATGCTGATTTCGCACCGCGCCAGCACGCTGACCGGCTGCGACAGAACCCTGCGCATGGAGGATGTCGCCAAGCGCTCAGCTGCGTAATCTGCCTTAAATATAAAAGTAGCCTCCCGATCGAGAAGTCGGGAGGCTGCTTTTTCATGCGATTGCGGCGCGGCAGTGTAAATGCCTTGACGAACCGCATCCATATAATGTATAATAATGTCGGATCGCGCGACGCGCGGTTCTATCTGGCAGAGAGTACACGGTGGGTTTGCCGCCTCGCTTGACATAACGAAAGCGAGGTGATGAATATGCTTGGAAAGATAGTTAAGTTTATCTTCGAAAACGAGTTCATGATTGAACTGGTTTACCTGAGCATGTTCGGTTTCGTTTATGCGGTAATCTGCATAATCGACTCCTTCAAGCGCAAAAAGTAATCACCGTGCAGCCGGAACCTGCGCGGTGATCTGAATGAAGATTGCCAAGTGAGGCTTAGCCCACCATTACGAGTGGCTCTCTGCCGATATTATATCGCAAAAAACCGAAATCGTCAACGCTGTTGGCGATTTTTTCTATGCAGGCAAAAAGTAATCACCGTGCAGCTGACACCTGCGCGGTGATCTGATGAAGATTGCCAAGCGAGGTACGTCTATTATAGCGTAAATTGCAAAAACCGTCAAATCGGAAGAAAACTTTTTCTACCTGAAAACGCGCAGCCCTAATCAAACTACTCCGTCCGCTCCGCGTGCGCGTGCAGATAGCGCTGAATCTCCTCGACGTACCTTTGCCCCGGCTCGGTCAGCAGCGCGTTTTTGCGCGTTATGTATCCGATTTCCATCACGCTGTTCTGGTTTTCGTCGTCGCTCAGGAAGGGCACAGCCACATACTCCGGGCCGTTCAGTTCCTCGCTTATCACGCCTGAACACAGCGTGTACGCGTTCAGCGCGATCATTAGGTTGAGGTTGGTCGCGCGGTCGGTCGTGTGTATCGTGCGCGGATACTCGCGCGTGGTCAGTATCTCCTCGGCAAAGTAAAACGACGCGCCCGCACCCTGCTCAAACGACAGGCACGGATAGTCGGCCAGC
>OLPR01003495.1_pt1 | contig 10419 bp, 5 predicted proteins | sample 1672761 | NCBI WGS metagenome assembly OLPR01 (sample SAMEA3136721, study PRJEB25190) | human gut metagenome | biome: human gut; feature: human-associated habitat; material: faeces | place: Austria | collected 2013
CGATACTATACGCCATGCTGTTTTCCATCCTGTTCCGTTAGGGAGAGTAAGTGGAGACAGTCTTTCAATGAGCGTTTCCCAACCAAAACAGACAAGCACATCTCTTGAAGAGAGGGCGAAAAAATCAGTCCCTCCATTTCTGCAGAAGCAGCAATATTCCGCAAAGAATCCGAGCGCTTTGCAGTTTGTGTCTGTGTCATGATATATCACCGCTTTATTTCTCTGCAAGCTCCTGTAAGGCGTCCTCTGCGGGGCGAACTTGCCCAGCACGGATCTGTTCTTCGGCCTGCGCCAGCTTTGTGTGGATCTCCAGCATCTGCATTTTTGCTTCGATTGGAATAATCTGGGGCATATGGCCACCTCCTTGTGGTCATATCATACCACAATTACGTCACAACAACAAGAGAAGGAAGGGGCACCTAACAACAACGCGCCAGCCCATGCTTACAGCTCACCTCCGGTGCGGTGTCAAGTCCTCTCCCAGCAGGTCGATCTCCTGCTCAAATACGCCCGTAACAGATTGATGGATCAATTTCATGGTATGTGCTTTGCCAACAGGGAGATTTTTTGTCATCAGCAGAATCCCCGTCTTCTTGCTGCCTCCGATCGCGGATAGGTTCGCCGGCAGTGCATTGCAGGTAAAGAGATTCAAGATCTGCCCCAATGTCTCAAGCTGCTGGTAAAGATCCAACCCTTCAAATTGGTCCCTGTTTTCCTGAATCACCTGTTTGGGTGTCGTATGCATTTTACCATAATGCGCTTGCAGCTTTTCACTGTAAACATCATACAGCTTCAAGTTGTCCTGCTCATTGACTTTGTTATAGCTTGTGACCTTTGGCTTTTCTGCCGATTCACGCATCTGTTTCAGGAACTTGCCCACCGCCTTAATATACCCTTGCATCTCCGGGGAAACGATCAGCTCGTTTGCATTGTGATAAATGATCTGGATTCCGCTTCTCCCGCAAATATGCATCAGAAAGCCATCATAGGAGAGGAGCGATCCGATTTTGATACACTTCAGAAGAACCTTTGGCTCTGTCAATCCCAGGATACTCTTGCAATACTCTTCTGGCTTGGCCTGATACATTCTTTCATACATCAGGTAGACGGCTTCCAACGAACGGATCCGCTTCTTTTCGGTTCCATGCTCCACGAGACAGAAATAGGCACCCGTCAGCTTATTATACCCTCCAAAGCGTTCGATGCGCATGCGGGGATCTCTGCTTTTGATGGGAGCCTGCCCACCGCCTTTTTTCTGGATCGTCTGATCGTAAAATCCCCCAGTCGCCTTATAAGTCAATTGGGTGAAGAGGATATTGTTCTTCCGTATGGTCTTACGGACTGTGGAGATAGAACCCTCTTCTCCAGGAAGCCAGGCGGTTTCTCCATCCCGCACCACACGATAGTCAAAGACACGCTTTAAGCTGTACGTTTCGCCTGCTTCACTCTTGATAAAGTGCAGTGGGTCCTTGGTAAATTTGAGATGGTAGACATTGCCGACCACAATGTTCAGGTAGGCGTCCTTGGCGTGGTGGTAGTCGTTTACTTCACGGCACTTGACAAAGTCATAGGAGACCTGCTCCCCCTTTTCATTTCGGTCCGCCTTCTGCCGGAAGTCGGCAACAGTCCCCGCCTTGACATAGACGATCTCTGTGGGCTTTCCATACTGCTTTCCTAAAATCTCCGCCACGATCTTCGCGGACTGCCTGGTCTCCACCAGCTGACGGCTGATAAAGCCAGCCAGTTCTTCGTCCAGGAACGTGGTTGCGCGAGTCAGACGGTCGTACTTTCGCGAAGAGATCAATCCCTTCCCTTTCAGATAGGTCCAGAAGGGAGGCATTTTGTCTCGTATCTCAGCAATGATGGGATACTTGTCTGCCTTAGCTGCATTCAGTTCTCGTTTGACCAACACACGGTTGTCTAAGCTATCATCCTTCACTTTACTCTGCGGATAGATGTGGTCAATGTCATAGTCTGTATCCAGGCGTTCCAAGTCGATCGGCTCTCCGGAATACATGCATTTTCCCATCTGCGTGTAGTAGAGATACAGCTTGTCCCGCCGCAGCATTTGGTCGCTGCATCCTTCTAACTGGCCGAGCAGCTCAGGCGCTTCCTTCTTGCAGCTCTTGTAAAGCTCTTCCAGGGTGGCTTTGCGAGAAACTGTACGCTTCTTCTCTTCTTCGCCCCGCGCCATCTCCACGAAGATCCGTTTGGGTGGATACCCCATGATCTTGACCAGCTCCTCGACGATCGCCACGGTCTGCAAGATCGCTCGTTTGATGGACGGCGGCGCATAGGACGCTTCCACCATCTCTTTGACCGACTGCGTTGTAGCCCCATAGTGTTCCTGATTGTATGCCTGAATTTGATCCAGGTATTGATAGCGACTGCTCAACAGCTCCATCAGGTTGCAGTTGGTCCGGCGCATCATTTCGAGGATCGAAATCGCTTCTCCCGTCTTATCATCTACATGATAAAGCTTTGTCAAAAATTCTTGGGACAGCCGCCCCCACCCAGTGTATCTCTTTTGGCAGACATACTGGATGTCTTCCGGGGAAAGCACTTCTCCATACGTCCGCTGCACATAGCTTTTCAGCAGCTTTCGGTCCTCTCCGAACAGAACGATCCGGCGGATGAGGTCTTCCACCATTTCTGTGTTTCCAGTCTTTTGCAAAATCGCTGCAAAATCCTGATAGGAGCGCAGAGACGCCTTGAAATCCCCGTCAATGCCGCTGATCTCATCTCCACGCTGGAGGATGCCCTCTCGATTCAGATAGTCCTCCAGCTGCTTCCGCTTCACCGTTTTCTTCTGTAAAAAGAGGTCCCGGTAAATTTGCTGTTTCAGTTCCGGGGACACCCGCTTCCCATTGATCCGCAGGTTGTTCAGTTCGTTCAGCACCATAAACTCACTGTAAAGCAAGGAGTCTTTGGGGAGGACATCCTCTTTCAGATAAGTACACTTGGCGGTCATCCGGGTAATAAACCCTTCTGCGCTCTCTTCTAAGTTCACCACCTGATCAAATGTCCAGGGTAAAATCGGCGCGTCCGAGCGTTTCACCCAGGCGTGGGGCGATGTTGGGTTCAAAGGGCCGACATAGTACGGGATACGGAAATCAAAAATCGCCAGGATCTTCTGGCTGACGGAGATCCCATCCTGGTCCTTCTCGGTCAAAAACGGCAGATATGCCGCTGCTCTGGCCAGAATATCCACCAGTTCTTTCCGGTGCACCTGGTTTGGGATCACGCTGTTGGGCTTGCTCCGCTGTTTGGGCAGAAACGTCCCCTGCTCCAGCTCCGTCAGGATCGTCTCGACCGTCTGGCTGCCTCTGCTTCGTTTGAACAGGTTGTTCAGATATTTTCTAAACGCTTCATAGGTACAGTGATAGGAGCCTGTTCCGCTGTACGCTGCATAATTGTCCAACTTCTCCCGCTCGGCATGAAAGACCTCCGCATATTGCTCCGGAAGTTCTGTTTTTACTGTCTGCTTTAAGAGGGCAAGATCCTGCTTGTGCTTCTCATAGCTCTGCACCTTGGCCTGAGAAAGATACTCCTGACCATTCAAAATATCGTCCAGGATCGCCCAATCATAGACCGCCTTGATCGCCAGGAGAAGCTCGAGCTTCTCTCCCAAAACCGCGGCCAGCGCCTCCTCGTCCCATTCCATGTCCAGCGAGAGGCTGCCCGGCTCTGCGTTTTTGAGGGTGTCATCCTGGAAAAGCACCGCCAGCTTGACCTTGGCCCCGGCCAGCAGATCGACGATCGCATTCTGCATACCATCTGCTTTGGTCAGGCCCGCGTCTTCCTTCAAAATTTTCTTTTTGGCCGTGATCGACCGCTTCCGGTCCTTCAGATGCTGCGCAAAGGCTTCCGCATTCGGCAGGGTAAGATCCAGCTCATACTGTTCCTGCAAATATTCCTGCAAGGTGTGAAACGCCTGCGAAAAGCTCTCTCGTTCCTCAGATACATTCGTCTCCAGCAGGAAATGGCCCCGGTTCTTGATGATGTGATGGAGCGCAAGATAGACCAGCCGCACATCAAACGGGCCGTTCTCCTCCAGCAGCGCTTTTCTCAGATGATAGATCGTTGGGTAGGTTTCATAATAGGTCTGATCTGTCAGTGTTTCTTCTGAAAAGAGCGTGTATTTTCCTTCTACTCCTTGCTTTTCCTCTTCCGTAAATTTGCTTTCCTTTAAGCGTTGAAAAAAAGCGGGATCTGCCTTGGCGATCTCCGCATCAAACAGCTGTTGCAGCCACTGGATCCTCTGCTTTTTCCGCTCATTTCTGCGGCGGTTCGTCCGAAACACCCGCCTGGCTGCCGCTGTCTGTGCCGCGTCAAACAACCGGATCCCCCAAAGCGCCTTTCCCTTCTGCTTGAGGATATGGTATTCCATATCCGTCACTGCCCAGCCGACGGAACTGGTTCCCATGTCTAGCCCAATCAGGTAATCCCCGGAATACGGCATCTTGACCACTCCTTTTTCTCTTTCCGCTTCTTGACAAGCCTGCCCGCCCATGCTAGACTGAAAACAACACGACAGGTTCAAATAAGGCTCTGCCGAAACCGCTGGCTCCTGCCAGCTTCACAGTGTGTGAACATAAGACTTGCCTTGGTAGGTCTTTTCCGCTTTTACATCTTGTGTATATTATACAAGATATAAAAGTTATTGTCAATTCTGTTTTGTATGAATCTCACATTTCTATAAAATCCAACTTTTTTGATGCTATCCTGAGAAATTCACCAGTTGAAGAAGGATTTTCCAAACAAATTTCAAATGATGCTTGAATTTCGATGTATGATTACTATCTAAAAACACAACGCGATTGTACGCGTTTTCTCAAATTTGAGGTTTGAGAGTCGTGTTGTTTTAGATGGTTCTCAAACTGCTCGGTGCAGTTTGCTCATCCTCCCAGCGTTTGAGAGTCGTGTTGTTTTAGATGGGTCTCAAACCATACTGGGCCAGCGTGACGGACGCGGGGAGTTTGAGAGTCGTGTTGTTTTAGATGGTTCTCAAACTCCTCTCGAAGAAATTGGCACAGACCGGACGTTTGAGAGTCGTGTTGTTTTAGATGGTTCTCAAACAATCAAGGATGTGTTTTCCTACGGCACCAAGTTTGAGAGTCGTGTTGTTTTAGATGGTTCTCAAACACCAGAAGCAGGCTGACAGCCCGGAAAGACGGTTTGAGAGTCGTGTTGTTTTAGATGGGTCTCAAACAACGCATCCATCATGGTAGCCATGCCGATCGTTTGAGAGTTGTGTTACTTTGGTTAAAGCACAAGCCGAGGCGAATGCCTCGGCTTGCTTTTTCATAAATTCCGTATATGTAAAGAACCCGTCCTGCTTTCCTACGAAAACAGGACGGGTCGTGGTTGCGGAGACAGGACTTGAACCTGCGGCCTCCGGGTTATGAGCTGCTAATATACGTGTTTTATGAATATGTATATTAGCAGCTCTGCCATTTTCGAGACGTCTGAGCGCATAAATACACGCAATATTCACCATTCTCCCAGGCGCACCACCGTCGGTCGTCCTAGGCTGGGGTAAAATTGTGGTCAATGAATCCGCTGAATATCAGCCATAATTCTCGTTATTTTTCTTGACTAGGCACCGCTTTTTATAGAACGCAATGCCGTAGCACAGGATGTCATCATAGTCATCCGCAAAATCTTTCGCATACTGCCGGTCCTCGATCTGCTGCAATGCCGCGTCGCAGCTTGCCTCCAGACCACCCAGCGTCTTGGCATACTTTGCTTCAAAGATGGCCACTTGACGTTTTTCCATGTTGTATACAACAACGTCGCTGCGCCCCTCACCATGCTCCCGGTTTGATTTCACGGCACAGCCAGTGCCTGCCAAAATACCGGCCAAAAACGCATGATAAAAGTCCTCTTTGTAGTCATGGTAACTGATGGTCTTGTAGAGAAGGTCGTTGATCTCATCCGTCAGAGTTTCCGCGTCACCAGACCACATGGCCCGGAACAAAGCGGCCCGGTTCCACCCCTGGGCGCTATCACTAAACCACTTTTTGACCGTGGTCGCAAAAATCTGCCGGATCTCGGCGTTCGGGATCATCAGCGCTGTTTCGTCCTCCGACAATGCCTCAGAAAGATCTTCTTCCCGAGCCTGAGTCAGGTAACCCGTAAAGTATAAGATGCTCCACAGATTTTCCTCGGAGGAGTGAAGATAGTCGTAGGTCAAATTCTCTTCGATCTGTTGAACAATATAGCCGCCTTCTAGAAGGATCTCCAGCTTTTGAGAGATTTTTGCGTTGGTATCGTCGATAAATGACCGGATAATCGCATTATCACTGGTATTTTTCCAGTAACTCGCCGGCTTGGTTTTTGGATTCTTCTGCAAATCCCGCAGATAGTTCATCACATCCCAGGGACAGTAGACATCCAACTCCCCGAAGTGATAGCCGTCATACCAGGCTTTCACATCTTCAGCATGGTCGGTCTGGTCTGCGTCACTCAGGATTTGGTCTACTTCTTCCTGCGTGAAGCCAAAGTATTCATTCAGATGAGACGAAGAAATCGTATCCGAAACGAAATTATTTGTCCCGGTAAAAATACTCTCTTTCGCGATGCGTAAGCAGCCCGTAATGACCGCAAAGCGCAGGGCATCATTGTCTTTCAATGCCTGCAACACGCCCTTCATCACGTCCAGCATCTCGTCATAATACCCGTTGGCGCTGGCTTTGGCGATAGGTACGTCGTACTCGTCAATCAGAAGGATCACCGGCTTGCTATAGTGTGCCTGCATTAGCTTTGTCAAAAGCAAAATGCTCGCCTTAATTTCTTCTTCCGACGCCGTTTTCCGCAAAATGCGGTCCATGATCTCTTTCTGATAGCTGCTGATCCGTGGGCTATCCAAAAGATAGAGATGATCCCCATAGATGTCCGTAATCGTCTCTTGTAACATGCCAAATGCGCTCTCAAAATTCAGCCCATCCACCCGACGGAAAGAAATGAACAGTACCGGCCATTGGTTCATCCACTCATCACACAAGTCTGTATTCTCAGCAATTTTCAACCCCTGGAACATGGCTTTGCTATCCTTGCGGATGTCGAAAAAGTGAGAAAGCATACTCATGGCCATCGTTTTCCCGAAGCGTCGGGGGCGAGTGATGAGAGTCACTTCCGCCGTCTCCTCTTCCAACAGCTCAGCGATCAAATTCGTCTTGTCTATATAATAATACTTTCGATCCCGAATTTTTGCAAAGTCGGAGATGCCGACGGGGATGTTCAGCTTTTTCATAGGCGATGCTCCTCTCTACACTATTCTTTTCTTGAGATTATGGTACCACGAACCCTTAGTATTGGCAAATAAAACAAAATTGCCGCATTGATCTAACTATTGCATATTACTGTCCGTCCAAAGCTTCAAAAACGAACTCTTTTCTTTCTTTTTGATGAGCTTTTGAATCTCTTCATAGTACTTCTCTGTATACTTCTTAGAATACCCCAACGCCTTCAGCGTACGAAGGCAGCGCTCAGCATATGGCCGCTTTAAAAAATCGCCCCGTCGGATCGCCTGCATATAGATGCGGAGATGGCTGGTAAGATACCGCTGACCATAGTGGATCATAGAGTCTGTGTAGTCGCAGAATGTTTTTAGCCGGTTCATACTGGCGAGGAAGTCTTCCTCCTCCTCCCTGCCAACCACGTTATCCTCCAAAATTTCCCGAAGAGAGGAAAGTACCTGTTCCTGTTGCAGAAGAAGCACTTGAGCCAAGAAGCCACAGGCGATATCTGCCAAGTCATCCTTCCAGTGCGGCAGCCTGCTGCACTGCCCGATGGGACATTGGCACCTACAAAAGGTCTCGTAGAGAGCAGGTGCATGGTAGTGGTCTGCCAGAAGGTTAAATCGATTTCGTATGCTGTCTTTCTGCGGTAACGAACATGGATTTGCGTCAAAATCCCGCTCCATAGCGACTAGCGCAGGTCTGGAAATCCCAACCAGTTCTGCCACCGTCTCCTGGGTTTCCTTTGCTTCGTTCCGCAAATCAGCCAGCCGAATCCCTGTCTCTTGCTGTGGATCTAGTGTCAAAGGGATCAAATGATGAATCACAGCCCAGTTGCGAAGCCCATGAATCGCGTTGCTGATCTGCTTCAGTGTACTCAGTGCAGAGAAAAAACGACTAAATTCCTCCTCTTCAACGCGGCTGTCTTGCAGAACTTCCAACAGCTGCGTGATGCCATTCTCCAAAGACTGAAATCCAAGTGCCATCTGTTCTTTCGCTTCCTCAATGCCGAAAACACGCATCTGGTGTTCCGGCGGGATATAGTTGAGAGAGCAATAAACAGTGCAGTAATATCCCAGCAAAGTGGGGTTGCCTGTGGTTTTGGCCAAGTCTAAGACTTCATCCGGGGTAGGGATTCGTTTTCCATTTTCGATTTTGCTGATCATCTGGGTGGAGGTATACTTCAGCTCCTCTTGGGTGAGAGATGACATAGCTCTGGCAGATCGGAAGATCCGGGTAGATTTTTCCAAGGTAATCAGTTCCTCCCTGGAAAGCATCCTCGCCTGGACCATCGCTTCTTTCAGGGCAGCAAGATAGGCATCCGGTGTAAGGGGTGCTTGTTGTTTCTTTTTCATGCTGTCTTCTCCCCTCTGTTTTGTCCAAATTATAACATACTTAGTTTTGTCCAAATTATAACATACTTACTGTTTCATGCCAAGGCATGCAACGTGTAAAGATTCCAACAGTATCACAAGATATGCAAAAAGCAAATAAGCCACTGTCTAGCTGGCAGTGACTTATTTGCTTTTTCGCAACGTTTCCATGAGCAAACAGATACCCAGCCTCCATTGTGGATGGAGTGGTGGCAGTCTCAATCCCCATAAGGGGAGCAGGTTGCAACCAAAGGAGATCGCCAGGTTCTACCGTGTCCCGATGTCTCAATCCCCGTAAGGGGAGCAGGTTGCAACGGCAAAATAGTACAACCGTTGCAGCGTGTTTTGGGTTGATGTTGTAGCCTGTGCCCATAGTATAGCACAGACATCGTCGATTTTGCAAGTCTGTTGTATGGGAAACAGAAAAAATAGGGGGTTTTCTTTCTAAAAGCAGGTGCGAACCTACTTCGAGAAAGGAGAGGCCACATTTGTTTTAGAGATGGCTTGATGCCAAATCTTGGCCGCCATGCGGACATCGTTGAGGGGATCATGGGGTGTCAGCGCAAGGCCGGACAGGGTGGCTCGGTCCGACAATGGGTCAATGCCTCGGGCAAGCAGCAGGGTACTGAGATCCAGCAGAGGATACGGGCCAAGAAATTCCCGCGCCTGAGGGTCTCGACGGACGCAGAGAGAAAACAGCCGGGCTTCTACCGGAACGCCTACATCTGCAATGCATTGGCAAGTTTTCCGATGGTCCAGCCAAAACTGCCAAAAAGCTTCGGTGAGGGCCGCTTCTGTCGGGAAAATTTCTTCTGCCATCCCTAACATCGGCAGAACATGCATACGGACCCAGGGGGATCGGATCTCTGTCTGTTCAGGGGAAACTGCTCCATAGAAATGGCACAGCTCTCGGTTTTCTTCGTCTGTGACCAGGGCTGCTACACTGAGAAACGATCCGTACAGTCCGTCGCTCTCTGCGTCTACAAAAAAACGATGCATCGTGTCCTCCTTATTCCGTTCAGGCAGGTGTGTTTGCTTCAGTTTACTATATCCGGAAAGCCCTGTGCAAGTACTATTTTTTGACTTAGATGAGAGGAATGTCAAGATAATTTCAAATAAGACTATATACTTGAAAAGGAAAATGTGCTATGATTTTATATAAATTAGTTGATTGTCTTGAAAAATGCTTGATTTACGGGCATATTCGCAGGTTTGCAGATTGATTTTACTACTCATTTACTACTTTTAACGAATTGAGCCTTGATATGCAAAAGCACCTGCGAAGCTGCCGGATAAACCACTACACCACCTTACGCGGCACGTCGAAAAGAAAAAATAAAATAAGCACCACCTATAAGGCGGCGTTTCTCACTCCCACACAGGAGAACAGGAACGCTGCTTTTTTTATGCCCTCATGTTACGCAGTAAGGGCAAATAAAGCCTTGATTTATGCGGCTCTTAGAGCGCGGAAATGAGAAAGGCAAGGGTTGATACCTTTTCCCTCAAAACCGCGTTTCTACTGCGTAACAAATCCAACCAAAGGAGTGATGAAGCTATGGCAGTTTTCCGCGTGGAAAAGAACAAAGGTTATACGGTTATGAGCAACCACCATTTACGCAACAAGGAACTTTCCCTAAAGGCAAAGGGCTTGTTGTCGCAAATGCTCTCACTTCCCGAAGATTGGGACTACACCCTTGCAGGGCTGTCCCTTATCAACCGGGAAAGTATCGACGCTATCCGCACCGCTGTATGGGAGCTTGAAAAAGCCGGATATATCACAAGGCGGCAGGGACGCGACGAGAAAG
>OLPR01003496.1_pt1 | contig 10418 bp, 6 predicted proteins | sample 1672761 | NCBI WGS metagenome assembly OLPR01 (sample SAMEA3136721, study PRJEB25190) | human gut metagenome | biome: human gut; feature: human-associated habitat; material: faeces | place: Austria | collected 2013
CGGGGCCCACCACCGTGAGCCCGATGCCCTCGCCGGCCGCAAAATCGCGCAGCCGCTCGACCTCCGTGTCGCGGATGTCGACGCACTCGGCCACGCGGGCGATGCCGGCATTGCCCGGTGCGCAGTATATCTTTTCGACTTGCGCCGAGCGCGTCAGCGCATCGACGATGGCGTGCTCGCGGCCGCCGCTTCCTATAACCAGTACCTTCATATTGCGAACGGTTGTTGGATTTGTAATGAAACGATACGGGACGGCAGACTTCACGGAGGAGTCCGCCGCCCCGCCTCTGTCCTGTTAATGCTTGAAGTGGCGCTCGCCCGTGAAACACATGGCAATGCCCTTCTCGTTGGCCTTGCTGATGGACTCTCCGTCACGCACCGAGCCGCCCGGCTGGACGATGGCCGTCACGCCGTACTCGGAGGCCAGCGCCACGCAGTCGTCGAAGGGGAAGAAGCCGTCCGAGGCAAGCACCAGACCCTCGGTCACACCGGCCGCACGCGCCTGCTTGAGGGCAATTTCGGCCGAACCGATGCGGTTCATCTGACCGGCGCCCACGCCCAGCGTGCGTCCGTCCTTGACCGCCACGATGGCGTTCGACTTCACATGCTTGACGATGCGCCAGCCGAAGTTCAGGTCCTCCATCTGCTCGGGGGCGGGCTTCGTCTCCGTCACGCACATCGAGGCGTCGACGTGCTTGGTCGTCAGGTCGAGGTCCTGCACCAGCAGACCGCCGTTCACGCTCACATACTGCTTGCGGTCCACCTCGCCGCGCGTCATGTCGACCTCGAGCAGACGCAGGTTCTTCTTCGTGCGGAGCAGCTCGAGGGCCTCGTCGGTGAACGACGGCGCCATGATAATCTCGAGGAAGATGGGCTTCATCAGCTCGGCTGCCTCGAGCGTTACGGGACGGTTCGTCGCCACGATGCCGCCGAAAATCGACACCTTGTCGGCCTCGTAGGCCTTCTTCCACGCCTCGACCACGTCGCGGCCCGTAGCGGCGCCGCAGGGGTTCATGTGCTTCAGACCCACGCAGAAGGGCTCGTCGAACTCACGGACGATGCAGAGCGCCGCATTGGCATCCTGAATGTTGTTGTACGAGAGCTCCTTGCCGTTGAGCTGGCGGGCAAAGGCCAGCGAGTAGGGAACGTGCTTCTCCTCGCGGTAGAACTTGGCCGCCTGGTGGGGATTCTCGCCATAGCGGAGCGACTGCACCAGGTCGAACTCGAGGAAGAGCTTCTCGTTGAGCCCCGCCTGGGCGCGCATGTAGGTGGCAATCATCGTATCGTACTCGGCCGTATGGGTAAAGGCCTTGGCCGAGAGGCGCAGACGCGTTTCGCGGCGCGTCGTACCTTCGGCACGCAGCTCGTCGAGCACCGCAGCATAGTCTGCCGGGTCGCATACGACCGTCACGTCGGCCCAGTTCTTGGCCGCCGAACGCAGCATCGAGGGGCCGCCGATGTCGATGTTCTCGATGGCGTCCTCCATCTTCACGTCGGGTTTGGAGATGGTCTGACGGAAGGGATAGAGGTTGACGCAGACCATGTCGATGAGTTCAATGCCGTTCTCCTTGAGCGCCGCCATGTGCGACGGGTCGTCGCGGCGGGCCAGCAGACCGCCGTGCACCTTGGGATGGAGCGTCTTCACGCGGCCGTCGCAGATTTCCGGGAAACCCGTCACGTCGCTGATGTTGATTACCTCCACACCGCTCTCGCGGAGCAGCTTCATGGTGCCGCCCGTGGCGATGACCTCCCAGCCGAGGCTCCGCAGCCCCCGGGCAAAATCGACCACGCCGGTCTTGTCGCTTACGCTGATTAATGCTCGCATATCTTATTGTTTATCGTTTGTTTGTGTTGGTTGTTCCTGTTTCTTTTCCTCCGCGGCCCCCGCAGCCGGTCCCCGGTCCCGGAGTCCGCCGTCGAGCAGCCGGGCGATGGTCTCGATATAGAGCGGGTGCTCCACACAGTGAATCATCGCCTCGAGTTCCTCCAAATCATGCCCCTCGTAGCCAAAGGCGCGCTGCGCGATGATGCGCCCGCCGTCGAGCGTCGCATCGACCCAGTGAATCGTCACGCCGAAGACCTTGACGCCGTAGTCGAGCGCCTGTTCGATGGCGTGCGCTCCGCGGAAGGAGGGGAGCAGCGAGGGGTGGAGGTTGATGATGCGCCCTTCGTAGGCCCCGAGCAGCGTCGGTCCCACGATGCGCATGTAGCCCGCCAGGCAGACCAGTTCGACGCCCGCCTCGTCGAGCCGCCGCACAATCTCGCGCTCGAAGTCGGCCTTCGAGGCGAACTCGCGGGGGGCAAAGACGTAGCTCTCGACGCCGTGGGCGACAGCCCGCTCCACGACCGGCGCTCCGGGCCGGTCGCAGACCATCAGCGCCACCTCGGCCTGCAGCTCGCCCGTATCGCACGCCGTGGCGATGGCCTCGAAGTTGGAGCCGTTGCCGCTGGCGAATACCGCAATCCGTCGCTTCATGGCACTAACGGATGACGACCCCTTCGGTGTCGGTCACGCGGCCGATGACCGAGGCCTTCTCGCCTGCGGCCGTCAGGATGTCGATGGCACGCTGCGCCTCCGAAGAGTCGAGGGCGATGACCATGCCGATACCCATGTTGAAGATGTTGAACATCTCGCGGTGAGGCACCTTGCCGTACTTCTCGAGGAAGCGGAAGACGGGGAGAATCTCCCACGTGCCCTCCTCGATGTCGAGACCCTGGCCGTCGTGCAGGATGCGGGGAATGTTCTCGTCGAAGCCGCCGCCCGTGATGTGGCTGATGCCGTGGACATCGCAGTTGCGAATCACCTCGAGCACCTGCTTCACATAGATTTTCGTCGGCGTGAGCAGCACCTCGCCCAGCAGGTTGTGCGACAGCTCGGGGTAGACCTTGTGGAGGTCGAATCCGTTGTCGGCCACAATCTTGCGCACGAGGCTGAAGCCGTTCGAGTGCACGCCGCTCGAGGCGATGCCCACCAGCACGTCGCCCGCCTTGACCTTCGAGCCGTCGATGAGCTTCGACTTCTCGACCACGCCGACCGTGAAGCCCGCGATGTCGTACTCGCCGGCTGCATACATGCCCGGCATCTCGGCCGTCTCGCCGCCCACCAGAGCGGCACCCGCCTGACGGCACCCTTCGGCCACACCCGCTACGATGGCCTCGATTTTACGGGGTTCGTTGTGCCCCACGGCCACATAGTCGAGGAAGAGCAGCGGTTCGGCACCCTGGGCCAGCACGTCGTTGACGCACATCGCCACGGCGTCGATGCCGATTGTGTCGTGTTTGTCCATTTCGAAAGCCAGTTTGAGCTTCGTGCCCACGCCGTCCGTGCCGCTGACCAGCACGGGTTCCTTCACGCCGAGCGACGCCAGGTCGAACATACCGCCGAAGGCGCCGATATTACCCATCGTACCCGGGCGCGAGGTCGATGCCACATGCTTCTTGATGCGCCGCACCACTTCGTATCCGGCTTCGAGATTCACGCCGGCCTTTTCATAGGATTGAGCCATGAAATTCTATTGTTTTTAAGGTTCTTACTTCAATTCTTCTTATCTGTCTCTGCGAGGCTATTTGCCATCCTTGTTGGCCTCCTCCACACGGCTGTAGAGCGCCGTGGGATAGTGCCCCGTGAAGCAGGCCATGCAGAGCTCCCTGCGGTTGCCGGCCTTGAGCACCGATTCGGGCGAGAGGAAGGAGAGCGAGTCGGCTCCGATTTCGGCGCAGACCTCCGCGCAGTTCTTGCGGGCCGAGATGAGCTCGTCGTAGGTCGAGGTGTCGACCCCGTAGAAGCAGGGGTTCGTCATCGCGGGGCTGGCGATGCGGACATGCACCTCGGTGGCTCCCGCCTGCCGAAGCATCGCCACGATGCGCCGCGAGGTGGTGCCGCGCACAATCGAGTCGTCGACCAACACCACGCGCTTGCCGCGCACGATGGTCCGCACGGCCGAGAGCTTCATCCGCACGCCCTTCTCGCGCAGCTCCTGCGAGGGCTGGATGAAGGTGCGGCCGATGTACTTGTTCTTGATGAGCCCCATCTCGTAGGGCAGTCCGCTCGCCTCGGCATAGCCCATCGCGGCACTGAGGCTCGAATCGGGGACTCCCACCACGATGTCGGCCACGGCGGGCGCCTCGCGGAAGAGCAGACGTCCCGACTCCTTGCGGTAGGCGTGGACGTTGCACCCCTCGATGTCGCTGTCGGGGCGCGCGAAGTAGATGTACTCCATCGCGCACATCTCGTGGCGCTTGTACATCGAGTAGTCGCTGCTGCGAATCCCCTTCTCGTCGATGGTGACGATTTCGCCCGGCTCGACGTCGCGCACGAACTCGGCGCCGATGACGTCGAAGGCGCAGGTCTCGCTGCTGAGCACGTAGCCCTCGCCCAGCCGCCCAATCGAGAGGGGGCGCAGTCCGTACTTGTCGCGGCAGGCATAGATGCGGTTGCCCGTCATAATCAGGAAGGCGAAGGCCCCTTCGAGCATGTTCAGCGCATCGATAATCGAGTAGATGCGCGGACGGTCGTGGTAGCGGGTCTCCTTCTTGATGAGGTGGGCCAGAATCTCGCTGTCGGAGGTCGACTGGAAGAGGCTTCCCTTGTTCTCGAGATACTCGCGCAGCAGCTGCGAGTTGACGATGTTGCCGTTGTGCGCCAGGGCGAAGTCGCCCGAGTTGTGGCGGAAGAGGAAGGGCTGGATGTTCTCCGCACCGCCGCCGCCCGTGGTCGCATAGCGCACGTGGCCGATGGCCATGCTGCCGCGCAGGGTGGCGAGCTTCGCCTCGTCGAAGACCTCGGTCACCAGTCCGGCTCCCTTGATGCGGCGGAAGTTCTTCCCGGCGTCGACAGCCACGATGCCGGCGCCCTCCTGCCCGCGGTGCTGCAGGGCGTGGAGTCCGTAGTAGGTCAGCGAGGCCGCATTGGGCACCCCGTAGACACCGAAGACGCCGCACTCCTCGTGCAACTCGCACTCTTGAATCTTCTCTATCATGTCAGGCACAGATTTTTTTCAGTCGGTTGAGAATCTCCTCGTAGGCCTCGCGCACACGGCCCAGGTCGCGGCGGAAGCGGTCCTTGTCCAGCCGCTCGCCGGTCGTCATGTCCCACAGGCGGCAGGTGTCGGGCGAAATCTCGTCGGCCAGGATAATCCGCCCGTCGGAGGTGCGGCCGAACTCGATTTTGAAATCGACGAGGGTGATGTTGATGCGGGCGAAGAGCTCCTTCAAAACCTCGTTGATGCGGGCCGTCATCCGGTAGATGCGGTCCAGCTCCTCGTAGGTCACCAGCCCCAGCGCCACGGCGTGGTGGTCGTTGATGAGCGGGTCGCCCAGCTCGTCGCGCTTGTAGCAGATGTCGTAAATCACGTTCGACGGCCGCGTCCCCTCCTCGATGCCGAGCCGCTGCGCCATCGACCCTGCGATGACGTTGCGGACGATGACCTCGAGCGGGATAATCGCGACGCGGCGGCACAGCTGCTCGCGTTCGTTGAGCGTGCGGACGTAGTGGGTCTCGACCCCCGCCCGGGCGAGCTGCTCGAAGATGAGTGCCGAGATGGCGTTGTTCAGAATGCCCTTGTTCACGATGGTGGCCTTCTTGATGTTGTTGAACGCCGTAGCCGCATCCGTATAGTGGATGATGACATACTCCGGGTCGTCCGTGCTGAACACCTGCTTGGCCTTGCCGTCGTAAAACTTTTCGAGCTTTTGCATGGTTTGTATTCTGTATCTTGTGTTTGTTGCTTATACTGCTTGAATTCCGGGGTTCACGGCGGCGCTTACCGCTTGCGGAAGTAGTTCACCGCATTGCGGAAGATGGCCTGCTCGCGGTTGCCCGCAATGTTCTTGTAGAGGTTCTCCTCCCAGCGCTCCGTGTGGCCCATCTTGCCCAGAATCTGGCCGTCACGCGAGATGAGGCCCTCGATGGCGAAGTTCGAGCCGTTGGGGTTGCAGGGAGCCTCGGCCGTGGCGCGACCCTCGGAGTCGGCATACTGGAAGGCCACCTGCCCGTTGTCGAAGAGCTCCTGCGCCAGCTCGTCGCTCACCACGAACTTGCCCTCGCCGTGGCTGACGGCAATCGAGTGCAGTTCGCCCAGTTCGAAGCCGGCCAGCCAGGGCGAGTTGAGCGACGCCACGCGCGTCGTGACAATCTGCGAGACGTGGCGGTTGATGTCGTTGCGGAAGAGCGTCGGCGAGGAGTCGTTCACCATGCCCAGACGGCCGTAGGGAAGCAGTCCCGACTTGACCAGCGCCTGGAAGCCGTTGCAGATGCCCAGAATCAGGCCGCCGCGGTCGAGCAGCGCATGAATCTCGGCGGCGATTTCGGCGTTGTTCAGCACGTTGACGATGAACTTGCCGCTGCCGTCGGGCTCGTCGCCGGCCGAGAAGCCGCCGCTGAGCACCAGGATGTGGCAGCGGGAGATGTGCTCCTTCATCTGCTGAATCGAGCGCAGGATGTCGTCGCCCTCGAGGTTGCAGAGCACGCTCGTCGTCACCTCGGCGCCCGCCAGACGGAAGGCCTTGGCCGTATCGTAGTCGCAGTTCGTACCGGGGAAGACCGGCAGATAGGCCACCGGATGCTCGACCGCCTCGCCTTCGTAGTGGAACACGCGGCGCTCGGGCGTGGTCTCGACCACCTCGGCGTGGTTCTCGCCCTTGTCGGGATAGATGGTGGCGAACTTCTCGGTGTTGGCGCGGTAGAGCTCGTCGAGCGGCATGCGCACACCGTTGACAATCAGCGCCTCGTCGGCGACGGTCTCACCCAGCAGCTCGGCCGAGGGGTAGTCCAGCTCGACGGCGCTCTCGACCAGAATCGAGCCGTAGGCGTAGTCGAAGAGCGCATGCTCGTCCATCTTCACCTGCGCGCCGATGCGGTTGCCAAAGGCCATCTTGGCCAGACCCTCGGCAACGCCGCCGAAGCCCACCGACCAGGCCGCGAGGATGTCGCCCCGCTCGATGCAGTCGCTCACGAAGCCGAAGTTGGCCTTGAGCTGCTCCGTATCGGGCATGTAGCTTGCGCGCGGCGTGTGGCGCACGAGGTAGAGGCGGCTGCCCGGCCGCTTGAAGTCGGTCGAGATGACCTGCCCGGCGTTGACCGTCGTGATGCCGAAGGCCATCAGCATCGGGGGCACGTTGATATCCTGGAAGGTTCCCGACATGGAGTCCTTGCCGCCGATGGAGGGGAGCCCCAGCTCCACCTGCATGCGCAGCGCGCCGAGCAGCGCGCCGAGCGGCTTGCCCCACGAGGTCGGGTTCTTGGTCATGCGTTCGAAATACTCCTGGTAGGAGTAGCGCATCCGGTTGTAGCGCGCACCTGCGGCCACCACCTTCGCCGCAGCCTCAACCACGGCATAGGCCGCCCCGTGGTAGGGGCTCCACGATGCCAGGAAGGGGTTGTAGCCGAAGGCCATGATGCTGGCCGTATCGGTGTAGCCGTCGGTCGGGAGCTTCTGCACCGAGACCTGCGTCTCGCTCCCCTGCGTCCGGCCGCCGAAGGGCATGAGCACCGTCGAGCGGCCAATCGTCGAGTCGAACATCTCGATGAGGCCCCGCTGCGAGAGGACGTTGTCGTCGCTCAGATTGGCGGCCATCTTCTCGGCGAGCGTCGCACCAGGCAGCTCGCGGCGGAAGGGGTCGCGCTGCTCGACGCGGCCGATGCGCGCCTGGGCATAGTGCCGGGCGCCGGCGCTGTCGATGAATTCGCGCGAGAGGTCGACCACCAGACGGTCGCCGTTGTACATCCGCATGCGCTCCGTGTCGGTCACCTCGGCCACCTGCACCACCTCGATGTTCTCCTCGCGGCAGTACTTCATGAACTCCTCGGCATCCTTCGCCTCGACCACCACGGCCATGCGCTCCTGCGACTCGCTGATGGCCAGCTCCGTCGCATTCAGACCGCTGTACTTCACCCGCACGCGGTCGAGGTGGATGTCCAGTCCGTCGGCCAGCTCGCCGATGGCGACGCTGACGCCGCCGGCGCCGAAGTCATTCGACTTCTTGATGAGGCGCGTCACCTCGGGACGGCGGAAGAGCCGCTCGAGCTTGCGCTCCTCGGGGGCGTTGCCCTTCTGCACCTCGCTGCCGCACGTCTCGAGCGACTTGGCGTTGTGCTCCTTCGACGAGCCGGTCGCTCCGCCGATGCCGTCACGGCCCGTACGGCCGCCCAGCATCAGGATGACGTCGCCCGGCTGCGGCTTCTCGCGGCGCACCGACTCGGCCTTGACGGCGCCCACCACGGCGCCCACCTCGAGGCGCTTGGCCACATAGCCCTCGTGATAGATTTCGCGCACGTGGGTCGTGGCCAGACCAATCTGGTTGCCGTAGCTCGAGTAACCGGCCGCGGCCTTGTGGGTGATGACCCGCTGCGGCAGTTTGCCCGGCAGCGTGTCGCTCACCTTCTGGTAGATGTTGCCCGCACCCGTCACGCGCATCGCCTGGTAGACGTAGCTGCGGCCCGACAGCGGGTCGCGGATGGCGCCGCCCAGACAGGTCGACGCACCGCCGAAAGGCTCGATTTCGGTCGGGTGGTTGTGGGTTTCGTTCTTGAACTGCAGCAGCCAGCGCTCCGTGCGTCCGTCGACGTCGACGTCGACATAGACCGAGCAGGCGTTGTTCTCGTCGCTCACCTCGAGGTCGTCCAGCAGCCCGTGCTTGCGCAGGTAGCGGGCGCCGATGGTGGCCAGGTCCATCAGGCAGATGCTCTTCTGCTCGCGGCCCAGTTCGCGGCGGATGCGCAGGTAGAGCGCGAGCGACTCCTCGATGTCGCCCCGCACGAACGACTCCTCGACCGAGATATCCTCGAGGTGGGTCGTGAAGGTGGTGTGGCGGCAGTGGTCGCTCCAGTAGGTATCGAGAATCCTGAGTTCGGTTTCATAGGGGTCGCGGCCCTCGCGGCGGAAGTAGTTGACCACCTCGCGCAGGTCGTCGGCATTCATCGCCAGACCGTAGCGCTTGCAGTAGGGCTCCAGCTCCTCCTCGCCCATCTGGCGGAAGCCTTCGAGCACCGGCACGGGCTTCACCTCGGCATGCTCGAGGTCGGTCAGACGGCTGAGGTCCTTCTCGCGCGACTCGACGGCGTTGATGTAGTAGTGGCGGATGCGGGCCAGCTCCTCGTCGGTCACGCCGTTGTCGAAGAGCAGCAGCTTGGCCGAGCGGATGTTGACCCGGGCCGAGGGGTCAATCAGCCGCACGCAGTCGATGGCCGACGCGGCGCGCTGGTCGAACTGGCCGGGAAGGAACTCCACGGCGATGTACTTGCGCCCCTCCAGGTCGCATGAATCGCTCACCGTGTCGGTCACCACCTCGCCGAAGACGCGGTAGCGGCTCTTCTCGAGCAGCTCCTCCGTGAAGCCGAACAAATCGTAGATGTTCAGCAGCCGCAGCTCGGCGATGTGCAGATTCAGGTTGTCGTTCAGCTCGCGGCGGAGGCTCTCCGCCTCGACGCGGAAGCGGGGACGCTTCTCGACGAAAATTCGGTAATTGGACGTTTTCATGTATGCTCTTTTGTTTCTTTTTTCTTCGCTCTTCGCGGCCGACTACCGCACGAAGCGGTCGCGCCACTCCCGGTCGTAGCGCTCGGGGGTCATCCCCACGAAGGTGATGTGGCCCATCTTGCGCTTGGGGCGGCTCTCCGTCTTGCCGTAGATGTGGACGTAGACCCCGTCATGGTCCTCGGCCGCAATGCGCTGCGCCGCCTCGAGGTCCTGGCCCAGGATGTTCTTCATGACCGTCGGGGCGACCAGCCGGGGCTCCTCCAGCGGCAGGCCCAGCAGGTAGCGGGCCAGCTCGCGGAACTGGTTGGTCGTACACCCCTCAATCGTATAGTGTCCGCTGTTGTGGGGCCGCGGCGCCATCTCGTTGAAGTAGAACTCGCCGTCGCGGATGAAGTACTCGATGGCGAGGATGCCCTCATAGCCGCACCGCCGCATGAACTCGGCGCTGAGCCGCTTCATGCGCCCGAGCAGCTCGGCCGACATCTCGGCCGGCACGAAGCAGAGGTCCAGAATGCCGTCGCGGTGGACGTTGCGCCCCACGGGGAAGCTCACCACCCGCTCCGCGTCGGCGACCATCACGATGCTGGCCTCGTAGTCGAAGGGGACGAACTCCTCCAGAATGCAGGGAACCGAGAGCATGGGCAGCGCCCGGCGGATATCCTCCTCGGTGCGCAGCACCGCCTGACCGTGGCCGTCGTAGCCCAGCGTGCGGGTCTTCAGCACGGCCGGAAGCCCGAGCGATGCGACGGCCGCACGCAGCGACGCCTCGTCGTCGACCGCCTCGTAGCGCGGCGTGAGCAGCCCGTTCCGGCGGGCATTATCCTTCTCGCGCAGGCGGTCCTGCGAGTCGTAGAGCGGATGGTATCCCTGCGGGATGTTGTAGCGCTCGACCAGCGGGATGAGGATGTCGCCCGGCACGTTCTCGAACTCGTAGGTCACCAC
>OLPR01003499.1_pt1 | contig 10413 bp, 13 predicted proteins | sample 1672761 | NCBI WGS metagenome assembly OLPR01 (sample SAMEA3136721, study PRJEB25190) | human gut metagenome | biome: human gut; feature: human-associated habitat; material: faeces | place: Austria | collected 2013
GCTTTTTCCGCTTTTGCGACAGAACCAGCGCATGGGCTTTGTCATCATGGATTTAGCGTAGTATTCCGTCAGCAAATCCACCTTCGGGCGCTTCGGCATGGAGAGGATGAACGCCCCCAGCATGGCGCAGTTGACGATATTCATCTCAAACCGGTCGGCCTTTTCAAAGGCGGGCAGGTCGCGAATGATTTCTTTGTATTTCGGCTTGGCCTTTTCCGCGATTTCCCGGGCGACGGCGTCGTCATAGCCGAACACCGCCGTCAATTGCCGGCGAAAGGACTTTGCAAACAGCGCCCACATGCCCAGGGGCATTCCCATGTATTTCATGCCGCGTTCCTCCCTTATGATCCCATTGCATCCGGATATTTGATCAGATCATACAGCACCCCGTGTTCGCCGAACCGGCGCGTTCCCGCCAGTTCCATGCCCAGGTGCAGGTATTTGTCGCATTTGGATTGCGCGTCGGTTTCCAGAATCACCGGCACGCCCAGCCGGCTGCCTTCGGAAAAGGCCAGATCCATCACCTTCCGCATGTAGCCCTTTCCCTGAAAAGGCTCCCGCACGCAGACCATGCCCACGAAAAGATAGGGCTTCTTTTCTTTGTCCATGCGCTTGTCCAGCCCCGGGCCGCCATTTGCCATGATTCGCGCAAAGCGAAAAAACGAACGCGGATTCATGGCCCCCAGAAAGCCCCTGGCCAGCGGCAGCGCGGAACGGGGCCTGATTTTTTCGCCGGGGCGTTTGTAGGCGATGTAGCCCTCGCCCTTTTCGCTGGTGGCATAGAGCATGCCGCTTTGAAAGGCCATTCGCACATAGCCGCGGATGAAGGCCGCCGCGGCCTCCCGGCTGGGAAAGGCGTCGATCAGCCCGTGCTCCCCGCCGTAATCGTAATACCCGAAGGCGTGGCCAATGTCGGTCACGGCGCGTTCGTCTAACGTTTCCATCTTCATGGGGTATCCCCCTTTCCGTCTTTGACGAGCACCGCCACCGCGCAGGGGATTCTGCCGGGGCACAGGGCGTAGCTGGCGTTCCGGTAGCCCGCGTCGGCAAAGAATTTCTTGTAAGAGGCAAGCGTAAATTCCCGCTTGAAATTCGCCCCCGCCTTGCCGATGGCGCCGGAAACGCCGTTCGTTGTGCCTTTGTCCGTCTGATTCATGTAGGTGGGAACGATGATTTTCCCGCCCGGCCTGCAGACCCGGTTCAATTCGGCCAGGGCCTTGTACGGATCGTCCAGCAGGTGAATGACGTTTGCGGCCACCACTCTTCAGAAACGGCAATTCCGGCAGACGGTTTTCCTGCATGATACAGGCGAGCATCTCCGCGAAGCCCTGGGGGTCGCGAATCTGATACTGCATGTGGTTATGGCCTTGGAATACCGGATAATTGCCGAGGGGATAGGCCGCCATGACGGCCTTACGGTATTTGAAGTGCTCCTCCGCGCTGCCGAATTCGAAAAAGGCGCGGCGCTGCATTTTCTCCGGCAGGGGCGGGAAGGACCTGTCTTCCAGACTGTCCGCCAATTGGCGGCGCAGGTTGCCGTAGGAAAGCGCCTTGCCCGCGGCGATAAAATAGGGCTTAATGGCCTCGTCGTCGCACCACAGCATCTTTTTGAGGGTTTTGCCCTTGGACCAGTAGAGGCTTTTGACGGCCAGATAGAGCAAGGGAGCCATCACGCGCCGGGTTGCCTTTCCGATCTGCGCAAACTGGCCGCCGTCGAAAAAGACGTGCTCCACCGGCAGTTTTGTCTGCGAAAGAAAGGCAAGGGCCAAATCGGCCCCAATGGAGGAGGCCGCCACCAGCTCAAGGCGCGTGACGTTCCGGCTGCGGAGGAAGGACTCCACCTGCCGGATTTCGTCCCCTTTACCCAGGTATTTCTGCCCGGCGCAGTAGACGGTGGAGGTAGGCAGAACGCAGAAATAGCGGTCCTGCAAACGCCGGGCCACCGGTTCACTGCTTGCGCCGGTTACGCCCATGGCGTGGAAAAACAGCACGGCGGGCCGGGATTTTTCCCCGAAGGTTTCAAACAGCATTTTTTTATACCTCAGCCGAGAATCAGGGTCATGACGCCGGAAAGCGCAGCCGCAATTCCGGCCATGCCCAGGGTGCCGAAGGCCCACTTGACGCATTTATCCCGGCCGTTGATGTAGGGCTTTAAATCCTCCGTGCCGGGAATGGTCCAGGCGGGGGTGTGGCCTACCCACCAGTCGTCTACCAGGAACCGGTCCATCAGGTTCATTACGGACAGGATGACCAGCAATTGCCAGAATCCGGCGAGAAATCCCCGGGCGCCGTTGAGCCCATAGACGCAGACCAGCACATAGGCGATATAACCCGGAATGCAGCAGGCCTTGAACCGGGCGCGGCTGCGCCGGATTTTTTCTCGGGTGGTCAGGCCCAATTCCACGCACCGGGCCTGCACGTCCTCATGATACAGGTGCACCATGCCCACCGCGCCGTTTCGAATATTCACCGCGCAAACCAGTATCAGCAGAAGCCCCAGCCCCAGGCCCTCCAGCAGCGTCCAAAAGATCATTGTGAATTCCTCCTTCTCTTCTCCAGCGAGCGCCTGTGCGCCGCCTGTACTTCCTGCGAAAACTGCCGGGGATGTTCTCCCGCCAGACCGCCGTGTCCCAGAACGGTGAAGATATGATCCGTGAAGGGAACGCCGGTCTGCTTTAACGCGTGGAGATTTCTGGACAGTTTTTGATCCACGCTGCCCTTGATGCCGTACCAGAGAACCATATCCGTCTTCGCGAAGAGGGAATAATCCGTCTTTCGCCCGATGAGGAAGTAGTCCTGATTTTTCCGGCTTTTCCAGGTGGCCTTACCATAGAGGATGCGCTCTGCCTCTTCCGGTGTGCGGCCGCTGATTTTGGCGAGAAATTTTTTCCGTCTGGGACCCGGGCGGCCCATGACGGCGTAAAACAGTCCCGTGAAGAAGAAGCAGTAAACGTCCTTGCCCCATTTGCTGCGGATATTGGGATAATCTCGCAGGCTCATGCCGTCGGCGATGGCGGTGGTAATGGTCAGCCGCGCATCGGCAAGCACCTCCATCAGCACCCGGCAGCCGTAGGAAATGGCGTAGAGAATGTCGATCTTTCCGCCATGGTGTTCCACGATATAATCCCCCAGCCGCCGGGCCTCGTCCAAGGGGGACTTGAATTCCGTCTCCGGCTCGTCGGGATTGAAGCCGTCGTAGGCCACCAGCACTACCCGATAGACCTTCGCCATTTCCTGAGCCGTGGGCAGAATGCCCCGGTAGGATACGCCGCCGCCGTGGAGCATGACCATAAGCTCGGAGTTTTCCCGGCCAAATTCAAAGTATTTCATTGAACGCAGTCTCCTTTTCGGCAAAGGAACCAGGCGATGCCCTTCAAATGGCCCACCTCGGCGGAGGCATAGCGCTTTTTCAGCCGGGCCCGCAGGCTGTTTACCGTTTCATAGGGCGGGGTGAAAAATTTCGCCGGTTCGTAGGCGTGGCGGATGAACCAGTCCGTTCGCGGATACGCGCCTTTCACATAAAAACAGCCGCAGAAGGTTCCGCCGGGCTTCAGCACCCGGTAGACTTCCCGATACGCGGCTTCCTTGTCCGGAAAGGCGTGAAAGCCGTTGAGGGACAAAACCACGTCGAAGGTTTCGTCCGCGTAGGGGAGCGCGCCCACGTCCCCCTGCTGAAAGGAGACGTTTTTCAATTACAGCCGTTCCGCCTTTTCCCGGGCCTGGGCCATCATATCCGGGGAGTAATCCAGACACACCGCCTCCGCCCGGGGCAGCGTCTGATACAGGGGCATGGTGAGCACTCCCGTACCCACGGGCACTTCCAGAATGCGCCCGGAAAAATTCTCTGGGACGCCGGACAGCGCCTGGGTCAGATACGCGTCGCATTCCGCCTTGTTCATGCCCCACACCAGCCGACACACGGCCTTTCCCGGCAGGGTGGAGCAGGTGATCATGCCGTCGTAAAAGCTTCCCGCGCCCGTCAGCCGGTACGCGCTGCGAATGGCCTGTTTTCGTTCCATGGGCGTCGCCTCGCTATTTTTTCAAAATTTCCGTGATTTTGGCAAAGTCCTCTCGGGCTTCCTTAAAATAGGGCAGCATGCAATAGCAATGCACCATGCCCGGCCGGGCGAAGGCGCTGCAGGGGACGTTTGCTCGCTTACAGGCGGCCTGAAAATCCGGCAGCGCACCGTAGAGCACCTCGTCGGCGCTGTAGAAAAAATGAATATCGCCCACGCCGGAGAAATCCCCCCGGGAGCCGGAAATCATGTAATCCGGCACGTCCTTTCGCCCATGGCGCATGAACTTTTCCACCAGCACCATGAAGGCGTAATCGATGGCCACGTCCTTTTCGTTCAGGGCCTGCATCCGCGCCTTTTCCGCGTCGTTCCAGGGCACCTCTCCGGGGAAAACGGCCACGATGTGCCGCGGCGGGGGCAGGGGAGCAGGCCGGGCGTTGTTGTGGGCCGCCACGCCCAGGGCCAGCGCACCGCCGGAGGAAAAGCCGCAGGTGCTCACGTTGCCCCCGCCGTACAGATCAATCATCTGCCGGTAGCAGGCGTAGGCCATATCGTAGGTTTCGGTGATGCAATGGTCGGTACACAGAGGATAGAAGGGGAACCACACATCGCAGCCGGTTTCCCGGCATAGTTTGCGCATCACGGGCAAATCGCCTCTGTCGGGGCCGATGACCATGCCGCCGCCGAAGAAATAGAGAATCGCCCGCCGGGCAGGCTGGGGATTTTCCCGGACGATCAGGCAGGGGAAGCCGCCCACGTCAATGGTCTGATAATGGGCCTTGCGATCGGTGGGCGCAAACACGCCCCGATGGCGGTTCTGCTTTTCAATGACCTTCAAAATTTCCGACTCCGGCAGGGTGAAGGCCTTTTTCGTGCCAGTCAGCCGGTATACCCCTCTCAGGAGGGAAGCGAAGATGCTCATGGAGGATTGCTCCTTTCTCATTTCCGGCCCGTGACGCAGAGCCAGCCCTTTTTGTTTTTGTGCAGCTGAATTTCGCGGAATCCGGCTTTTTCCAGGGCGGATTTCAGCTGAAGATCCCGGTAAATGACCATGCCGCTCACGACTTCCGTCCATTTTTCGTCCCGGGACGCGTCGCCGCCGCATTCGTTGCAGATCAGAAACGTTCCGCCGGGCTTCAGCACCCGGCGCACTTCCTGGAAGCTCCGGTGCAGATCGGGCCAGAAGTAGACCGTTTCAAAGGCGGTGACGGCATTAAAAGTCTCTAGCGAAAAGGGCAGATGCATTACGCTGGCCTGAAGCACCCGGCAGCGCCCGGCGGCTACGGCCTCTTGATTGAGGACCCGGGATTTTCCTACGCTGATTTCGGAATAATCCACGCCTGTCACGCGGCCTTCCGGGCAGGATTTTAACAGTCTTTTGAGATTGGCCCCGCCGCCGCAGCCGCAATCCAGCGCCGCCGCGTCGGCCGACAAATCAAGAAACTGGAAGCCCCAGCGGGAAAGCCCCCGGTGGCCCAGATTCATCAGAAAGACCATCATTTTGCCGCCCAGCCCGGCGGGCTTACGTGTGTTTTCAAAAAAGGACACGACAATTTCCCCCTCAGGCGGATGCATCCTGCCGCCGGGCCCAGCAGGCGTTGGCCAGCATCCAGATCAGCAGCCCCGCGTTTCCGGAGCACTGACTCAGCACGAAATCCCAAGTGGAGACCTCCGCGCCCAGGGCCTGCCGAAGATCCGGAATGAGGGCGAAAAGAATCTGCCAGAGCACCAGATGGAACAGCGCCATCCATCGGGGCAGCAAAGTTTTCCGGGTCAGAACCGCCCACACGCCGGTGAGCATCATCAGGATCATGCCCGCATAGGAAAAAGACATCGCCGGCATCAGCCGGGCGTATTGCGCCTGAATCAGCCGCACCGTTTCCTCGCGGCCCATTAGCGGCGCAAGCCGGCTGGTCCAGTCGGCCAGGGAGCCGATCCAGAAATGCAGCACACCGGCGGAGGCCAGGTAAACCGCGCCGCCAATGCCCGCGGCCCTGCGCGTTTTGCGATATTGCGGCAGAATCTGTTGAATGGAGACGCGCACGGTGAAAACGCCCAGGGCCATGCCCATCAGTCCCGTTCCCAGCAGAAGCGGCAGCCGCCAGGTTGGGTAGGAGCCGTTCAGATAGGCTTCCCGGAGAAACAGCCCGCTGTCGCCAGGACTTGCCGGAATCAGGCTCAGGCAAAGATCGCCCACCAGCATCAACAGGGCGCTCAGTACGCCCAGCAGACAATCGCGCCGGTAGTTTTTCGGAAGAGAGGTCATAGACTGCCTCTAATCTATGGTTAAGGCTGACTAACTCGCGGACTTTTGAAAAGCCGCCCCCAGGCAGCTTTTTAGTATATTCATTGTATCACGGGCCCTGTGATAAATAGGGCAAGGGACAAAAATAAATTTGTTAAATCTTTTGAAATTTCTGGGAGATGCTTGATTTTTCGGGAAATGTGACTATACTAAAATGTGCATTGCAAAACGTGCATTTTGAAATGTGCATTTTAAAACCAAAACAGGAGCGATGGAAATGCCGCCGAAACCGAAATTTTCCCGGGAGGAAATTGTCCAGGCCGCGCTGAAGATCGTATCGGAAAAAGGGGTGGAAGCCCTGACCGCCAAGGAACTGGGGCAGGCCCTGGGCAGCTCCGCCCGGCCCATCTTCACGGTGTTTAAGAACATGAAGGAAGTGCAGGATCAGGTGCGGGCGGCGGCCATGCGCCGGTTTGAAACCTTCCCGGTGCGGCAGGCGCCGGATATGCCCCTTTTCAAGCAGGTGGGCATGAAGACGGTGCTCTTCGGGGCCCGGGAGCCCAAGCTTTATCAGCTGCTGTTTATGCAGGAAAACCGCAACGCCGTGCGCTTTGAGGACGTATTTAACGAACTGGGCCCCACGGCGGAGGCCTGCATTGCGCTGTTAAAGGAGGAATACGCTCTGACCGAGGGGGAGGCCCGGGCGCTTTTTGAAAACGTCTGGATTTATACCTTCGGGGTGGGGGCGCTGTGCGCCACGCGGATGTGCCGTTTTTCGGAAGAGAAGCTGGGCCAGATGCTGACCACGGAATTTTCCGCCATGATGTGTCTGGTGAAGTCCGGCAATTTCAGGAAACAGGAGGGGTGCGATGGAATGGATCCTATGCCCTGAATGCCGGGGAAAAACGCGGACGCAGATTCGGGAGGACACGGTTTTGAAAAATTTCCCCCTGTTCTGCCCGAAATGCAAAAAGACGTTTCTGATTTCGGCGCGAAATTGCGCAATCGAATGGATCGGGCAGATGGAAAGGCCAGACGCTGAGACGCAGAGCTGTTCCTGATTTTTCAGGAAAGTTCTGCGTTTTTTCTGCCGCGGGGAGAGGAACATTCAATGAAAATTCTGGTATTGAACGGATCCCCCAAGAGGGAAAGGAGCGATACGCTGCACATCACCCGGGCCTTTCTGGCGGGGATGGAGGAAACGGTTTCAACGGAAACGGAAATCGTTCACGTGATCGATGAACAGATCGGCTTCTGCCGGGGCTGTTTCGCCTGCAAGCGCAACGGCGGCAAATGCCCGCAGCAGGACGACATGGCCGGGATATTGCAGAAAATGCTGGCCAGCGACGTGCTGCTGTTCAGCTTTCCCCTGTACTGCTACGGGATGCCCGGGCCGTTGAAAAATCTGGTGGACAGAACCATGCCCCTTTCGGCCATGACCATGCGCCGGGTGGGAGACCGGTATGAGCACGTGGGTCAGGCGGATTATGAGCATTTGAAGTACGTCATGATCTGCGGCTGCGGCTTTCCGAACGCAAAGCACAATTTCGAACCCATGACCCTGGCCTTTCACCAGATGTTTCCGCGAAACGCGGCGATTCTCACGGTACCGGAAAGCCCCATGTTCAACGTGCCCCAGGCGGCGGGGGTTACCGGGCCGCGGCTGGAGATGGTGCGCAGGGCGGGCCGGGCTTACGGGGAAACCGGCGAAATGCCGCCGACGCTGGCTGCGCAGATCAACACGCCGATGATTCCGGAAGAAATTTACGCCCGAATGGCCAGCGGCGAGGAGGGATGAGCGTGGTTTTTTTACTTATTCCATGGATTTTTACCGGCGGGAATGCCGCCGTCTGCAAAACGAGGCCCCCACGGCGGTCGCCCTTTGCCGCGCCCGGCGGCTGCTGAAGCTGTTGGACGATTTGTTGGACGAGGGCTATGCCGAGCTTGCGGAGCGATTGGAGGCGGAGCAGATGGGCCCGTCCTTTCTGCGGGGGTATCTCAGAGAGCATCACGCGGACCCCTTTCCCATGCCGGCAAAGGAATTTGACGCACGGAAGCTTTCTTATGGGACGGAGGAGATCGAGCTTTGTCAGGCCGTTGATCGCGCTCTTTCTGCGGCGAAGCGCACGGAAGAGGCGGAAACACCGGCGTTTCTGCGCCGATTGCGGGATTTTTGCCGGTGGATTGGATACGACCGCGAAACGGCGTATCTGTTTCTGCTGCGGGATACCCTTTTGCCCTATGCGTATTTTTTGAACCGGGGAAGAGAGAAAATTTTTCCCTGGCTGCTCAGCCGCAAATCCTTCGGAGAGCTTACGGGCCGGGACGATGCGGACGACGCAATCCGGGGGGCGGTGTATCGGGCGCTGGAAGCGGGCTGCAATGATTTTGGGGAATTTTCCCGCCGGGTTTTGCTGGAGATTCGGGAGACCATGGGCCAATATCCCCGGGCGGAGGCCGCTTTGCGGGAAATGCTGACGGGCATTGACGCGGAAAGCATCTGCGTCATCGAATCCGGCTGCTGCGGCACCTTTCCGCTGCTTTTGATGAGTCTGGATGCGCGGGTGGATTTGCGCATGTACACCACGTATCCCTATCTTACAGAGGTCTTTGCCGGACGGATTTTCACCGAGGCCTATGAGGAAAACCGACTGTTTGAGACCATGCTTTCTCAGGAAGCCTATTTCCGTTATTCCAGTCTTCGGGGCGGCCGTTTCTATGTGCGCAAATGCGCGGACGCGGCCGTGGAAGAGCGGGCCCTGGGGGAGATCCGGGGGATGCTGACAGAAGCGGAGGCGGCAAAATGAGAGAAACGGCAGAACGGCTGCTGATTGCGGCGGGAATTTTGCTGCTGATTTCGGGGGCGTTATTTGGCGTAATGGGACAATGGCTGCTGGCGGCGCTTTTGTGGACGGGGGCCTTTGGCGTGGCGGTGGCCGCAATGAATTTCAGCAGGCAATAGGGACGAGACGCCGACGGGGAGGGAGTAAACTGTGCAGAAAGAAATTTTGAAAGAACAATATGGGCTGCATCTGAAGGGCAGGGAAAAATCCGCCCTGGGGGCGGGTTCGGACACCTGGTTTCTGGATTGCGAGGAAGGAAAATTTGTGCTTAAATTTCCCGCCGCCAGTGAAATCAATCGCCCGGAGGCGGAGCCCGAGCTCTGCGCGTTTCTGCGCCGGCAGGGCATTCCCGCCTGCGATTTTCTGAAAAACCGCGATGGAGCGTATCTTTCCCGGGACGGGGAGGGGCGCGTATTTACGGTGCAGCGGCGGCTGGCGGGAGTTACGCCGGCATGGAACACGGCCTCGGAAGCGCTTTTGATGGATTCCGCCCGGATCTTGGGGAAAATCCATCGGGCGCTGCGGGAATATCCCCCGCTGCCCGAAGGAATCGGCCCGGGATTTTTCCGTTACATGACTCCTCGGCGGGCCCTGGAATCCTACCGGCATTCCCTGGAAATTGCCATGGGCCGGGGAGAGATGGGGATTGCGGAGGATCTGCGCTGGCGCATGAAGCTGGCGGGGGAGATGGCCGCGCCGGATTTCGACCTGTCGAGGCTGACCCTGTGCAACACCCACGGGGATTATTTCATCAGCCAGTTTCTGTGCGAAAACGGGCGGCTTTCCGCGGTGATCGACTGGACCACGGCCTGCGTGCATCCGGCGGTGTGGGAGATCATGCGCTCCTTTGTCTACGCCGCGCCCTGCTGCCGGGAAGGAAAGGTGGACGCGGCGCTGCTGGAGCGATTTATTTCCGCCTATTGCAGCGAGGGCAGCCTGAACGAATACGACCGGCAGAATCTGGTGCGGCTGTATTGCTATCAGATTGCGGTCTGCGATTATTACGGGCAATATTACGCTTCCGCCGCCGGTAACCGGGAGATTTATCTGGAACAGGCATATCTGGCCACGCGACTGCTGAAAAACATGGGCGGATGCCTTATTTGAGGGATGCAAAAAACAGGGAGGCGCGCATGAGCAAGTACGATTCGTTATGGCGCTATCTGCGGGAAAGGGGCGCGGCGCAGCTGACGCTGACCTTTGGGCAGATTGGGGAAATTGCGGGGACGCCCCTGGATCATTCCTTTTTGAAATACAAAAAAGAGCTGCTCCCATACGGCTACGAGGTCCAAAAAATCTCCATGAAAGC
>OLPR01003504.1_pt1 | contig 10399 bp, 8 predicted proteins | sample 1672761 | NCBI WGS metagenome assembly OLPR01 (sample SAMEA3136721, study PRJEB25190) | human gut metagenome | biome: human gut; feature: human-associated habitat; material: faeces | place: Austria | collected 2013
ACAGGTTCGGTGACCCGCTCCCCGCGTCGGAGCTGGAAAAGTGCAAAAGCTCTGACAGCGTCCTGCTCGGTGCCATCGGCGGCCCCAAGTGGGAGGGCCTGCCCGGCGACCAGCGCCCCGAGAAGGGGCTGCTGCGCCTGCGCGCGGGCATGGGCCTGTACGCCAACAACCGCCCGGCTAAAATCTGGCCCCAGCTGGCCGATGCCTCCCCACTGAAAAAGTCCATCGTGGATAAGGGCATTGACTTCCTTGTTGTGCGCGAGCTGATCGGCGGCGTCTATTTCGGCGAGCATAAGACCATCGAGCAGAACGGCGAGAAGGTCGCCATCGACACGATGCCCTACTCCGAGCACGAGATCGAGCGCATCGGCCGCATCGGCTTTGAAACGGCGATGAAGCGCCGCAAAAAGCTGACCTGTGTGGATAAGGCCAACGTGCTGGACACCAGCCGCCTGTGGCGCGCCGTCATGCACCGCCTGCAGGCCGAGTACCCCGAGGTCGAGTACAGCGAGATGTTCGTGGACAACTGCGCCATGCAGATCTGCAAGAACCCTGCGCAGTTTGACGTCATTGTGACGGAGAATATGTTCGGCGACATTCTCTCCGACGAGGCCAGTGAGATCACCGGCAGCATCGGCATGGTGCCGTCCTCCTCGCTGGGCGAGGGCACCTGCGGACTGTATGAGCCGATCCACGGCTCTGCGCCCGATATTGCCGGGCAGGACGTCGTCAACCCGATTGCCTGCATCCTCTCCGCGGCCATGATGCTGCGCTACAGCTTCGATATGCCCGCCGAGGCCGACGAGATCGAGGCGGCTGTCAACGCTGTTCTCGACGAGGGCTACCGCACCGCCGACATGATGGCTCCCGGCTGCACCAGGGTAGGCTGCACCGAGATGGGCAACAAGATTTTGGAGCACATTTAAAAGGCTTCCCCCGCGGGGCTGCGCCCGCAGGCGCGTGTCGAAGCGCAACCGCCGTAGGCGGCACTTGGCGCGTAGACTGAAGCTGTCACCGTAGGTGACAGATGAGGGGCGGCCTTCCCGCAGCAACCCGTTTATGGGCAATTGCGGAAAGCTCGCCCCTCATCCGACCTCACTGTGTTCGGCCACCTTCCCCCGCGGGGGAAGGCAAAGCGTCCCCCGATGGTTCCGCACCATCGGGGGACGCTTTTATTTCTCCATCACATCCCGCCAGGGCCGTTTTTCGGCAAGCTCGTTGCGGCGATGGTTGCGCCAGATGAGCAGCGCTGCCAGTGCCGCGCCGAACAGGATGACTGCCGCAAGGTTGGGCAGGCCCACCGCGGGCAGCAGCGGCGTGATCCATTTGTCGACGAACCAAAACACCACGAACCACAAAAACAGCATGGCGGCTGTAATGACACCGTACCGCACACCTTTTTCGGTGGAGGCCGCCCACTCGGCGGGGACAATGCGCTGCAGCAGCCACGCACTGGGCATCATAATGGCAATGCAGAGCACAAGCCAGACCGCGTCATAATAGCAGTCCCACGGGCGGCCCAACACCGTATAGGTCGCGGTGGAAACCAACGCAAACGTGCACAGCCACACAAGGCTGTCTGCCATGTAATCCGCAAACTTCGGCTTGGGCATGCTTGCCAGCAGATTCCGCTTAAAAACCTCTACGTCCCCGATGACCGACGGCAGATAGTCGCGCCGGGCCTCGGCCTGTGCCGCCATCGCAATCAGGTCCTTGCGGATCAGCTCGATCTCGTACCCAATGCCGCGTGTGTTGTCTACCACGCTGATGATTTCCGTGATGGTGTCGCGGTCGTACTCTGCCAACGTTGAAAAAATCAGGTCGTTCTCTTTTTTCAAGTCGCGGTATTCGTTGCGCATTGTTTTCATGGTTCAGCCCTCCTTGTCGTGCAAAATGCGGTTCACAGTGTCGCTGGCGTTCTGCCATGCCTCCGTAAATTCGTTAAGGTACTGCACCCCGTCGGGGGTCAGGCGGTAATACTTGCGGCTCGGCCCGCCGGAACCCGCGCGGTACTCGGCGGCGATCAGCCCCTTGCGCTCGAGCCGCAGCAGCAGGGGATAGAGTGTGCCCTCGGTCAGGTCGGCAAAGCCGCAGTCCCGCAGGGTGGTGGCAATGGCATAGCCGTAGGTCGGTTCCCGGTCAATGATCTTTAAAATGCAGCCTTCCAGCGTGCCCTTGCGCAGCTGTGCCTGGTCAAACACCGGCTCACCTCCTCTGACTACCTTGCATTACCATGTTCTTTGACTATATTGTATTGCAAAGTAGTGGGGATGTCAAGCAGAAATTCCACCCGCATTTTTGTGTAGAATAGACAAAAGCGGCAGTCCCTTTTTCAAGAGACTGCCGCCAGCAGAGGTTATTTTCGTTTGTACCAGCAATTCGCCACCGCGTCACACGCCCGCTGCACCGGGCTAAGGTTCAGCACGGCCAGCGTCACCGCGGCCAGCAGCACGGACCAAAGCACAACGACAATCGTCGCCTTCCCGCGCATAAGGTCGTACAGACCCAGCTCGACCAGCAGCGCCTGCACCGGCAGATGCAGCAGATAGATCGTCAGCGTGTGCCGCCCCAGCCCGGCCAGCAGATGCCAACGGCTGGCCAGCACAGTCAGCGCCGCCGTCGTCGCGATGCCCACGAGGTAGAACACGACCCGGTACTGCACCCTGTCGCCGCCCGCATAGCTCACATCGTGGAACAGCTCCGCGCTGTGGTCCATGATCGGGTCAGCCCGCAGCACCCAGAGAAAATACGCTCCATAGCCAAGCACCAGCCCCGCCGCAGCCACAAGTCGCACCGGGCGGTGTTCCGCCGCAAACGCGGCCAGCCTGTCCAGCTGCGGGCGGAGCAGCACCCCGCACGCATAAAACGGGTAGAATGCAAATACCCGCACCAGCGTGAAGGGCCAGTCCACCAGCCCGGCAGCCAGCGCCAGCCCCACGGCCAGCGCCATGCCAAGGCAGGAACCGGCCAGCCCCAGCCTGTCCCGCAACCGGCACAGGACCGGCAGTGTCAGATGCCAGAAGATCAGCGCGTACAGATACCATATATGCCGCCACGGCAGCAGCCACGCGGCCAGCAGGCCGCCCGTCTCGGCAAAATTTTCCCGCAGAACGGCGGCACGGAACGCCAGCATCAGCGTCTGCCCCACAAGGTACAGCCATAGCTGCTGTGTGACCAGCTTGCGAGGGTTGAACCGTGCTACCAGCCCGCTGCAGATGCAGAACAGTGCCATGTGGAACGCATAGATGCAGAAAAACGACGCACTGACGAAGGAATACCCCATGCGGTACTGCTCGATAAAATGGCCGAGCACAACCAGCAGGATGCCAAGGCCCTTCAGCTCGTCAATATAATCGCGGCGCTGGGGCATTATTGGTTCTCCCACGGAGAGCGCACGATCTCGCCGGAATCGACCTTGCCGAATTCGGCGACCTCTGCGCTGGCCTTGACGATGCCGCCCGGAGCCACATGTGCGCCGCGGCCCAGATGGGCGTTGTGGTCTACGATGGCTCCCGCGTTGACGATGCAGCCCACGCCCAGATGGGCATCCGCACCGACATACGCCTGCGGCAGGATGATGCAGCCCGGCTCCAGCACGGCGCTGGGGCTGACAGACGCGGCGTCACTGATAAAAACCGGCGTGCTGTAGCCCGCTGCTGCCAGCTTTTGCAGCAGCTCGACGCGCAGCTTGTTGTCGCCCAGCGCCACAAAAGCGGGGCGTCCGCGCTTCAAAATCGCGGGGTCAACGTAATCCCGCAGGCCGCCCACGGCGTCGGGGGCGTTGTCGTCCAGAAAGTCCGCGCTGCCCCAGCCCTCGTCCATCAGCCAGTCGTTCAGCTGGGTGCCAAAGCCGCCGCGGCCCAGGATCAGCGGGCGCTTTGTGTTGAAACCGATCTCAATGAATGCCATAGTTATCCCTCCTGTTGGGTTACTTCACCGTCGGGGGTCTCGCCCTCGGCGGGCTGTGCGTTGGGGTTCTCCAGGCTGGTACGGGGGTGTACGTCCAGCGGATTGGCCAGTGTGCCGTTCTGCAGGTCGCTCAGGGCCTGGGGGATGCCGGGGAAGAACCGGGCAATGCCGGTGCCGCCGCAGTGCAGACCGTCAAAGAAGTCTGTCTCCTGCAAGCCTTCAATGCACGCGGGGTCGTAGCTGCCGTAAATCGGCACGTTGTTGTCGGCGCAGTACTGCCGCAGCCAGTTTTCCACCTGGAAGAAGCCCTTGTGGTTCTCCGGCTCGGTCAGCAGGTAGCCGTACAGATACGGGTGCCACGGCGACAGCACAAGAATGACCGTTGTGCCCTGCGACTGGGCGTATCTGACGAAGGAGTCGAACGCCTGGATCTGAGTCTGGCTCAGCTCGTCAAAGCCCTCCATGTGTACGCTGTTAAAGCTCATACAGGCCTCGGCGGCCAGCGTGCGGATCTGGTCCTCGGTCTGATTGCGGAACGCTACATCGTACAAAACGCTGCCGTCGGACCGCTTGATCGACGTGGTCTGGTTGTAGGGGTCGCCCTCGACGGGGTTGAACTCTATCGTGTTGCCCTCGTCGTCGGTGACGGTGGCCTGCCCGCGGTTCTTTATGTAGTAGTCTACGTTGCCCTGGAAGTACGCCGGGTCGGCCAGCGCCTTCCACAGCTCGACTTTGTCAGGCTCCTCGTAATCGGTGGGCACGTTCAGGACCTTCGTCAGGAACTCGTTGTACAGGTCGGCGTCGGCGCGCGCGTCAAACGCGGCCTCGCTGCCGTAGAACACCCACGGGTCTATGCTCCACAAAAGAACCTTCGGGGCCTTGCCGTAGGTGACCATCTTGTAGTAGCTTGTCATGTTGTCGCGCACGTCCGCGCCGGTGACGCCCATGTTGAAGAAGCTCTCGACGCCGGTGTTCTCGCGGTTGAACTGCAGAACACGGCTTGAGCCGATGCCGATGGCCTCGGGCGTCTCGGGCACATCCTGTGCAAATAACTGTACCACCTCGCGCTCGTCCATCTGCTCGAAGTTTGTAACGTCGTAGCCCTGGAGCATCAAGTCGACGATGCGGCGGGGTGCCAGCGCGCCCTGGAACAGGCCGCTGCGGTCCACATTGTAGCTGAACGCCACCATGAACACCAGCACCGGCACAAACAGCAGGAACTTGAATGCCGTCTTGATGCCGAAGTAGAGCCGCCGCGCCAGCCCGCGCAGGAACAGCACGAACGGGTTGACCTTCTTTCTGCGGCGGCGCTGCCGGGCGGGTGCGCTGCCGGGGGCACCGCGGTGGATCTTGACCGGCGGTGCGGGAATCGGGGTAGGGGATTTCGCCATGATACACCGCCTTTCTCAATACTGCTGGTAGATGAACGCCGACTGGCCGAAGGCGGCGAAGAACAGAATCGCTGCAGCCATGCCGTAGTAGAGCGTCCAGCGCAGCGGCCAGACCTGCTGGCGGATCCAGCGGGCGACGCTGCGGCCTTTATGCTCCGCCGCAAAGACGACGAAGCAGCCAAACAGCAGCACGACAGGCAAACGGCCATCAATGCCGCTGCTATAGATGAGATTCGATACCTGCGCCCACGACCCTGTCAGACCGTCCCAGCCCTGTAAAAGCGAGCCGTACACGGCAAACGGGTCGGCGTTGTAGATAGCCGACGCGAAGAACACGAGCGTCAGACAGAACAGTGCATTGGTGAAAAGACACTGCCAGAATACCTTGAACCAGCCCATGCGGTAGAGCGGGTTATAGCGGTTGATTCTCTGCCGCGCCCTGGCGGTCATGACACCGAAGGCGGCCAGCAGACCCGTGAACAGGCCCCACGCCAGATACCGCCAGTCCGCGCCGTGCCACAGGCCGGAGCAGACAAAGACGATGACGATGTTTAAGTAGTGCCGCCACGGGGCGCAGCGGCTGCCGCCGAGGCTGAAATAGACGTAGTCGCGGAACCAGCTCGTCATCGAGATATGCCACCGCCGCCAGAAATCGTTGAAGGTCCGCGCCTCAAACGGGGACTGGAAGTTCTCGATCAGGTCATAGCCCAGAATGCGCGCCGCGCCCAGGGCAATGTCGCAGCAGCCGGAAAAGTCCATGTACAGCTGCACGGCAAACAGCACCGTGGCGGCCACGAGGTTCGGGCCGCTCATGCTGCCGACATCGCCGTAGACCAGCGAGACATAGTGGCTCAGATTGTCGGCAAGGACCATCTTTTTGGTGTAGCCCCACAGCATACGGAACGCGCCGCCCGCGCAGCGGCCATAGCTGAACCGGCGGCTTTTCTGGATCTGCGGGCGCATCTGGGGATAGCGCTCAATGGGCCCGTTGATGAGGGTGGGGAAGAAGCTGACAAACAGCGCGTAGTGCAGCAGGTTTGTCTCGACCCGGCAGCGGCGCTTGTAGACGTCGATGGTGTAGCTCATCGCCGCAAACGTGAAGTAGCTCAACCCCAGCGGGGCCAGCAGATTCTCCCGGTGGGAGAGGATGCTGCCGCCCACTGTGTCTGCCAGCAGGTTCCAGTATTTGTAGTAGACAAGGATGCCGATGCCGAACCCCACCGACGCAGCCAATGCCAGCACCCGCACGGGCTTGGCCCTGACCTTGCCGATGATCAGGCCGCACAGCCAGGTCAGCACCGTGGCGGTGGCGATCACCCAGACCAGCGGGCGGTTGACGGGGTCATAGCAGAAGAAGCCGTAGCTGGCGGCCAGCAGAAAGTAGGGCCGCAGCACACGGGGCAGGGCATAGTTGATGAGCGCCACTGCCGCAAAAAAGGCGAGGAACAACAGCGAGGTAATTGCCATGGTCTGATCCTCGCACAGGAAGGCGAGGACCTGCTCCCAAGTTATCGTCATGATTCCTATTCTCCGCAATTATTTCTTTTCTTCCAGGTCGCGCACGCGCTTTTCCAGCATGGCGTTGGCCTGGGTCAGCCGCTTGCACTTGTCGGCCAGCTGGCTGATGGCAATGCTCAGCGAGAGCAGTACCACCAGCACAAAGCAGAACATTAACAAAAACACCAGATTGACCGGCATCTCAATGTCCAACAGGTCGCGCAGCACGTAGACCACGTAGGGGAACGCCGCCGCAATGACCAGCCCGACGGCCAGCGCAAGCCAGAGCAGACTGTACTTGACGCTCATCAGCCCGCGCTTCAAAAACGCAAAGATGATGAGCAGCAGCACCACCGCGCCCAGAATCATAAACAGCTGTAATTGTGCGGTCATGCGCGGCCCCCCTTGCTTTTGCGGATGGACAGACGGTCAATGATGAGCGCCAGCGAGACCTTGATCATGTAGTAGACGCTCTTGAAGCTGTGGATGCTGGACACGCCGCCCTGCCGCTCCCGCATGATGACGGGGGCCTCGGCCACCTTGAAGCCCGCCAAAATCGCGGCCAGCGCGGCCTCCGGCTCCGGGTAGTCGATGGCGTAGTGCCGGGCAAAATAGGCGGTCATCCGCGCATTGGTCGCGCGGAAGCCGCTGGTCACGTCCAGCACCCTATGCCCGGACAGCAGGAAAATCAGCCCGCTCAAGAACCGGATGCCGACCCGGCGCATAAAGCTGGTCTGGAAGCCCTCTTTTTTGACAAAGCGGCTGCCGATGCACATATCGCATTCGCCGTCCAGCACGGGCTGCACGATCTCCATCAGGTAGGCGGGGTCATGCTGGCCGTCGCCGTCCATCTGCACGGCCACATCGTAGCCGTTGCGCACGGCGTACAGGTAGCCGCACTGCACGTTGCCGCCGATGCCCAGGTTGACCGGCAGGTCCAGGAACGGGTAATGATGTCTGCGAAGCAGCTCGGCGCTGCTGTCGGTAGAGCAGTCGTTCACGACGAGAAAATCCACCTCCGGGCATTCCGCGCGCAGATTTTCCACCGTATTGACGATGTTATCCTCCTCATTGTAGCACGGGATGATAACAAGAACTTTTTTATCCAAAGGGGTGTACCTCTCAATTTGGGTAGTGTAGCATTTTGGAAACGGGGACGGCGCCCTTGGCCCCCTCTGGGAGGGTGACTCCCCACTGCGTGGGGAGATGTCGCGTAGCGACAGAGGGGCTCGGGCCCGAAGGGCTCCGCCCGCAGGCGGTGGGGGAGAGAACCTTGCGGTTATCCGAAACATTTCGGGCCGTGGCAAGGCTCTCTCCCTCCGGCCCTGCGGGGCCACCTCCCTCCCAGAGGGAGGCAGGGAGAAAACCGCAGAGCGATTTGCAAAAGGAAACGTAGGGGCGGATTCCATATCCGCCCGGGGAACCTGCCGCTGCTGCACACGGCTGCGGGCGAGCAATGCTCGCCCCTACAACGCGGTTCCGCTCAAACGCCTTTGACCGTAAACTCCTCCAGCCGCTTCAGCAGCTCGGCACGGCGGTAGTGGGCGGTGTAATACGCCTTTGCCTTCGCGCCCAGTGCGGCCCGCTCGGCGTCGGTCATGCGGTACAGCGCCAGCATATTGTCCGCCAGCGCCTTTTGGTCGCAGGCCGGGCTGACAAGCCCGCCGCCGCTCTCCAGGACTGCCGCATAGCCCGCGCCGTTCATCGAGGCCAGCACCGGCTTGGCTGCGGCCATGTAGCTGGCCAGCTTGCCGGGAACGGTCAGTCCCAGATCGGGTGAGTCGGAAAGCGAGATCAGCAGTGCGTCGGCCAGCGCCGTAAACCGGGGCACATCAGTGGCGGGCACACTGCCGTAAAACGTCACGGCGTCCCCGGCGTGCAGGTCGGCAGCCTGTTTCTGCAAAGCCTCGCGGCTCATGCCGTCGCCGACCAGAAGAAGATGCAGGTGCTCCGCCCCGGCGGCGCGGGCGTCCAGCACGGCACGGATCACCATGTCCAGGCTTTGCGCCGGGGTGAACGTGCCGGTGAACACTACGTTGAACCGCCCCGCAAACTGTGCCTCCAGCACCGCGTCATGCTGCGGCACGGCATAGAAATCCTCGCAGTACTGCGGAATGACCGCCACGTCCGAGATGATCAGCAGTTTGTGGTAGCAGGGCATTTCGACGATAGAAACGTGGCTCAGGACGCCTTTCGGGGGGAACAGCCCGGCCTCCTTGTTGAGGATGCCGCGCATGTATTTGTCGGTCGAGACCAGACCTTTCATCAGAACGTCGGCGTTGCCCGAAACGACCGATGCGACGGCCTGCTGGACGCATTTCACATCGTTGGGTTCGTTGACGATGTTGAAGGCGTTGATGTCGATGCCGTTCTCCTGGCAGACCTGTTTGATAACCTCCTTGTCGCCGAAGAGCGTAGGCTCCACGAGACCCTCCTTATAGGCTTCGTAGACCGCTTCCAGCGTATGCGAATCCTGTCCGTAAGCTACGGCAAGACGTTTTTTACCCCGTTTCCTCGCCTCCTCGACGATTTCGGTAAGATGCTGAATCATGGTGTTGTTACGTTTAAAATTGATATATGCTTTGTTGTTTTGCCTCTATGCTGTCGGCGGTCGTTGCCGCCGCCGGCGTCGTTTGCAAGCCCGACCCCACCCCAAAAACCTCCCGCGGGAGGGGCTTATCGCATGCGGCCGGGATGCGGACGTTATTTTACCAGATTGTAGGTGTCCGTGGCGATCACCAGCTCCTCGTTGGTGGCGATGGTGGCTACCTTGACTTTCGAATCCGCCGCCGAGAGGATCTTGTTCACGCCGCGCGCGCCCTTGTTGGCCGCAGGGTCGAATTTCACGCCCATGAACTCCAGTCCGGTGCAGACCGCCTCGCGCATTTCGCACGAATTCTCGCCCACGCCGCCCGTGAAGATGATCATGTCGACACCGCCCATTTCGGCGGCGTATTCGCCGATGAACTTCTTGATGCGTCCGTAGTACATATCGCGCGCCAGGATTGCGCGGGGATTGCCCTCGTCGTAGGCGCGGTCGATGTCGCGCATGTCGCTCGAAATGTCCGTGAGGCCCTGCACGCCCGACTTCTTGTTCATCATCGTGTTCAGCTCGGCATAGCTCATGCCCTCCTTTTCGCCGATGAACGTGATGGCGCTGGCGTCCACCTGGCCGCAGCGCGTGCCCATCACCAGGCCGTCGAGCGGCGAGAAGCCCATCGAGGTGTCGTAGGATTTGCCGTTGAGAATCGCCGTCACCGAACCGCCGTTGCCGATGTGGCAGGTGATGATCCGCGAGTTGTGGAAATCCAGTCCGGCCAGTTCGGCGCCCACCTTGGCCACATACTTGTGGCTGGTTCCGTGGAAGCCGTACTTGCGCACGCGGTATTTCTCGTAATAGGCGTGGGGCAGGGCGTACATGTAATTCACCGCCGGGATCGACTGGTGGAACGAGGTGTCGAACACCGTGACCTGCTTCACGCCCGGCAGGACCTTTTCGATCGAAAGCACGCCTTCGAGATTGGCGGGGTTGTGCAGCGGGGCGATCTCGAACAGCGAGCGGATCTTCGCCTTAACGTCCTCGGTGACGATGCAACTCTCGG
>OLPR01003505.1_pt1 | contig 10398 bp, 6 predicted proteins | sample 1672761 | NCBI WGS metagenome assembly OLPR01 (sample SAMEA3136721, study PRJEB25190) | human gut metagenome | biome: human gut; feature: human-associated habitat; material: faeces | place: Austria | collected 2013
AAAAGCCGGGGTACCGTTCCAGCGCGCCACAGGTGCAGCGCCGCGTTACCCGCGCGGAACAGCTGCGAATCCGCCGCCGCAAGGCCATCATCGGGGTGCTGTGTGTTTTGGCAGTGCTGGTGGTCGGCATTGTGCTTTCCATCAACCTGTTGTTCAAGGTGACGGATTTCCGGGTGGAAAATGCGGACCGCACCACCCCCGCCAATACCGGCATTTATACCGAACAACAGCTGATCGATGCAACCGGCATTCAGGTGGGGGATAACCTGTACGGTTTTTCCACCAGAGAAAAATCTGACCAGCTGTTGGCGCAGATGCCGTACCTGGATGTGGCAGTCGTCACCCGCCAGGCCCCCGGCACCGTGATCATCCGGGTGCAGCCTGCGGTGGAACGCTTTAAGATGGAGTATTCCGGCAGCTGGCTGGTGCTGAGCGAACAGCTGAAAGTGCTGCGTGTGGAGCCGGCAGAGCCGGATAATCTGGTGCAGCTGGATGCCCTGCTGCCAGAGGGCGCGGCCACCACGCCGGGCAGCTTCCTGACACTGGATGCCCCCAGCGAGCCGACCGCCCTGGCAACGGCCATGCCAAGCGGCACCGCAACGCCGGAAAATGCAGACGAAGCCGATACGGCACAGGAGACCCCCAACGAGGTGCTGAACGAACTGCTGGGCGAACTGGACCAGTATGGCCTGCTGGATGGCACCACGGTGCTGACCATGCAGAACATGACCGAGCTGAGCTTTTTGTATCAGGGCCGTGTGTCGGTCCAGCTGGGCACGGCAAACAATCTGGATTACAAGATCCGGTTTGCCGCCTATATCATTCTGGATACCGGTGGCGATGGCCTGGCAAGCAGTGACCGCGGTACGCTGGATGTTTCGGACCAGCAGACGGACGGCACCATTCAGTCTCGCTTTTTGCCGGCGGAAAACTCTGTGGCCACCCCGGAGCCGACCCCGGAACCCCCGGCAGAGGATACCACGGATGCTGCCGCCGATGCAGCGGCAGATGGTGCAGACCTGACTGCCGATGCGCCCCAGGATGACACCCAAAGCCAGGAATAAAAGAACAACCGATCCTGCCGATGCCGTTTCCAAGCGGTGCGGCAGGACTTTTTTTATCGCTGCCTGTAACAAAACAGCGGCCGCGGCCACCAATATCATGTAAGGCGCCTGAACAAAGCGAAAGGAGGTGGGCCAAAGCATGAAACTGCCGGAGCTGGAGGAACTGTACCGGCGCTACCGGATGGATCTGTACCGCTACCTCTGCTTTTTGACCCACGACCCTGTGCAGGCGGAAGACCTGTTGAGCGAAACCTTTGTGCGGGTCATCAAGCGGCTGCCCACTTTCCGTGGAGAGTGCGAGGTAAAAACCTGGCTGTTTGGCATTGCACGCAATATCTGGCTGGAAAGCCTGCGCAGGCGGCACCAGTCCGTCAGCCTGGACGATTTGATGGAACGCTACATAACCGATGATGCCCTGACCGAAACCACCGCCGCCCGCCAAAAGCTGCGCCGCGTGCAGGCTTTGCTGCGGCAAAAGGACGAGCGCACCCGCAGCGTGGTATACCTGCGGGCGCAGGGGTATTCGTACCAGGAAATTGCCCAAAAACTGCAAATAACCGAAGCATCCGCGCGGGTGGTGGAGCACCGTACCCGCGCCTGGCTGAAAGCAACCCTGCAAAAGGAGGGATACGACGAATGACGCAAGAAAAAGAAACAAACCGGCAAGCAGAACAGGGAAAAGCAGAAACCGAAATTCCCTGCGCGGTCTGCCGGGATTTGATCCCGCTGGTGCAGGATGGCGTTGCCAGCCCGGAAAGTGAAGCGCTGGTAAAAGCCCACCTGCAAACCTGCCCGGAATGCCGCACCCTGTGGCAGGCGGGCGGTGGGCAGGCCCTGCCACAAAGCCTGCCTGCACCCGATGATGCCCGCCTGCTGCAAAAGATCCGCCACAAATACAATACCGGCCTGCTGATGTTTGCAGCGCTGGGCATGGGCTTTGGGGTGCTGACAAGTTACGGCGAACATTCCAACTGGATCATCCTGATTTTCCCGTTTGTGTGTGCTGCGGCCGTGTATCAGGACCCCCAGATGTGGAAGCTGCTGATGGCAGTGGGGGAGGGCATTGCCCTTTGCGCGCTGCTGCGGACCTTCGTGCGTTATTGGCAGTATGGGGCCACCCTGATGGAGTACCCGGTCACCCTAATTGTGTACAGCGTTTTTATGCTGGGGCTGTGCGGCATTGGCTGCCTGATTGGCTGGCTGTTGAACTATGCCAGGGGGAAAGGAGAGAAAAAACATGAAAGTGAAAAGTAAGCGGAAGATGGCAGGCATTCTGGCGGCGGTGCTGATTGCTTTGGTGCTGCTGGCATTTGACTGCATCAACGGCGACCCCATCAGCGAGCGCTGGGCCATGTACCGGGCCATACAGTTTGCGGAAAAACTTTACCCGGACCAGACTTTTACGGCAGAAAACGCAGGTTCGATGCGGGGATTCTGCTATACAGTCGGCGTGCAATCCCAGCAAAGCCGGGATACCCGGTTCTATGTGGAAACGAGTTTCTGGCTCTTTACCAGCGATACCCCTACCGTTGACCACACCCAGTATGTGGATGCCCGGCTCAACACTGCATGGCGCATGAACGAGGAAGCGCGGGCTGACCTGGCACCGGCCCTGGTCGATGCCCTGCCGGAATATGACATTCCATACGATGAAGCGCAGCAATGCGTGATGGTGATTCTGCCGTATGAATCAGGGAAAAATATCTCTGATCTGGGCATGGAATACCAGCAGTGGCTGCCATTGGACGCCCCGTTTAAAAAGGAGATTCTGCAGCATGTACCGGCCAAGCTGGCGGTCACGATTCAAACCACATCGCAGCCCCAGCAGGCAGATTTGCAGCCCGCCCTGCAAAAAATAAAAGCCGCCTGCGAAGCAAACGGCTACCATTTTGCCACCTATGATGTGACCATGATCCAGCGGGATATCCCCTATGAGACCGCTCTTGCCCAATGCATAGAATCCGACGATGTGGCGGCGGGGGAGATTTGAAGCATGATAATAAAGCCATCATTTACGGTGCGGTAGGGCGGGATGCCCTCATCCCGCCGTGATGTATGATGGAATATAATCCCCCTAAAACTCAAAAAGGCTGCTCCTTCAACCGAAGAAGCAGCCTTTCGCTTATTCATCCAATCATGATGCTATCGTAATCTTATAATTCCTCAAGCCCAAATAAATCAAACATTCAGCTCCACATGCTGGCCAAGATCCTCTTTGTTGGCGTCCAGCACGGGACGGATAACTTCGGCCAGGAACTCTTCCACCTGCTGCGGGGCGCGGCCGGTGAAATCTTCGGGGCTCAGCTCGGCCTCGATCTCCTCGCGGGTCAGACCGAATGCAGGGTCAGCTTCCACGCGGGCAATCATATCATTGGGCTTGCCCTCCTGCTTGACCACAGCGGCAGCGGCCACGGCGTGCTCACGCAGGCGCTCGTGCAGCTCCTGGCGGTCGCCGCCTTTCTTGACGGCTTTCATCATGATGTTCTCGCTGGCCATGAACGGAAGCTCAGCCATCACGCGGCTGCGGACAACCTTGGGGTAAACCACCAGCCCGTCCGAAACATTCAGCAGAATGTTCAGGATGGCATCAGCGGCCAAAAAGCCCTCAGCCATGGCGATGCGCTTGTTGGCGGAATCGTCCAGCGTGCGCTCAAACCACTGGGTGCCGGCGGTGATGGCGGGGTTTAGCACATCCACCATCAGGTAGCGGGAAAGCGCGCAGATGCGTTCGCAGCGCATGGGGTTGCGCTTGTACGGCATGGCGGAAGAACCGATTTGGTTCTTTTCAAACGGCTCCTCCATCTCCTTAAAGTTGGCCAGCAGGCGGATGTCGGTGGCCATCTTCATGGCGCTCTGGGCAAGACCGGCAATGGCGGAAAGCACATTGTAGTCCACCTTGCGGCTGTAGGTCTGGCCGCAGACGGGCACAACCTTGTCAAAGCCCATCTGGGCGCACACATCGGCTTCCACTGCCTTGACCTTGGCAGAATCGCCGTTGAACAGCTCAATAAAGCTGGCCTGGGTGCCGGTGGTACCCTTAACGCCGCGCAGGGCCAGCTGGCTGATCTGGTGGTCAATCTCCTGCAGGTCCATGTAGAACTCGTTCATCCACAGGGTAGCGCGCTTGCCAACGGTGGTCAGCTGGGCGGGCTGGCAGTGGGTGTAAGCCAGGCAGGGCATATCCTTGTACTGCTCGGCAAAATCGGCCAGGTTGGCCAGCACGCCGATCAGCTTTTTGCGCACCAGCTGCAGGCCTTCGCGCATGATGATAACATCGGTGTTATCGCCAACATAGCAGCTGGTAGCACCCAGGTGGATGATACCCTTTGCCTTGGGGCACTGCAGGCCGTAAGCGTAAACATGGCTCATGACATCGTGGCGCACCAGCTTTTCGCGGGCAGTGGCTTCCTCGTAATTGATGTCATCCTTGTGGGCTTCCAGCTCGGCAATCTGTTCATCGGTAATGTCCAGGCCCTGCTTCTGCTCAGCCTTGGCCAGCGCAATCCACAGCCTGCGCCAGGTGCGGAACTTGTTATCGTCCGAGAAAGTATACTGCATCTCATCGGAAGCATAACGGGTGGAAAACGGAGAAATATAACGATCATGTGCCATTGGTCGGGTTTCCTTTCTTACAGCATGTCTTACAGTTTGAAGTAGTTCACGCCGCCTTCAAAAATCGGCTGGTACTTGTCGCCGGTAACGTTTTTGTACAGGCTGTCGCCGCTGCGCTCAGAATGGCCCATCTTGCCGAACACGCGGCCGTCCGGGCTGGTAATACCCTCAATGGCCAGCACGGACCCGTTGGGGTTGTAGCGCATATCCATGGTGGGCACGCAGTTCAGGTCAACATACTGGGTGGCAACCTGGCCGTTGTTGATCAGCTGCTGCAGCAGGCCGTCATTGCAGACAAAGCGGCCTTCGCCGTGGCTGATGGCGATCAGGTGTTCATCATCCACATTGCATTCGCTCAGCCAGGGGCTCTTGTTGGAAGCTACGCGGGTGCGCACCAGCATGCTCTGGTGGCGGTGGATGGTGTTAAAGGTTAGGGTCGGGTCGTTCTCGGTAATCGGGCGGATCTCGCCATAAGGCACAAGGCCCAGCTTAATCAATGCCTGGAAGCCGTTGCAGATGCCGAGTGCCAGGCCGTCACGCTGGTTCAGCAGACGGTTGACGGCATCGGCCACAGCGGGGTTGCGGAAGAACGCCGCAATGAACTTGGCGGAGCCGTCCGGCTCATCGCCGCCGGAAAAACCGCCCGGCAGCATCAGAATCTGGCTCTGGTCAAGCTCTTTCACCAGGGCTTCGCAGCTGGCGGCAACGTCGGCGGGGGTCAGGTTCTTCAACACCAGAATGTGCGGGTCGCCACCGGCGCGGCGGAATGCGCGTGCAGTGTCGTATTCGCAGTTGGTGCCGGGGAACACAGGGATGATAACGCGCGGGGTGGCCAGGCGCACAGCCGGGGCAACGCGCTGGAAGCAGTTGACCTTGTATTCCAGGGATTTAACTTCCTCGCCAGCCTTGAGGTAGGGGAAGACAGGCTGCAGCTTTGCTTCCCATACATCCTGCAGGTGCTGCAGGTCGATGTTTTCGCCGTTGACGTTGATGACGTAATCCACGGTGGTGGAACCGAGAAATTCACCGGCAGAAGCATCCAGAAGCTCCAGAATAACTGCGCCATAGCAGGGCTTGAACAGGTCATCCAGGTTGATATCGCGGCTCAGGGACAGGCCCACGTGGTTGCCGACGCACATCTTGAACAGTGCTTCGGCAACGCCGCCGTAACCCGGCGTTGCTGCGGCCAGCACCTTGCCTTCGTCGATCATCTGCTCCACGATCTTGTAGATGGAAAGCAGGCTGCCGATCTCCGGCATGCCGTCCTTGTACTGCGGCTTCAGGATGACAACAGAGCTGTTGGCTTTCTTGAACTCAGGGCTCATGACGTTGGCGGTGTTGCCAATGGCGGTGGCAAAGCTGACCAGCGTGGGGGGAACATCCAGGCCTTCAAAGCTGCCGGACATACTGTCCTTGCCGCCGATGGAAGCAATGCCAAGGCCCATCTGGGCATCCAGCGCGCCAAGCAGGGCGGCCAGCGGCTTGCCCCAGCGTTCGGGGGCAGTGTTCAGGTGCTCAAAATATTCCTGGAAAGTCAGGTACATATCCTTGTGGCGGAAACCGGCGCAAACCAGTTTGGTTACGCTTTCCACAACGGCCATGTAAGCGCCGCGGTAGGGGTCCGCTTCAGTCAGATAGGGGTTAAAGCCCCAGGCCATGCCGGAGCAGGTGGTGGTTTCGCCATCCACCGGCAGTTTGGCAGCCATGGCCATGGTGGGGGTCAGCTGGTATTTACCGCCGTAAGGCATCAGCACGGTGGAAGCACCGATGGTGGAGTCAAACCGCTCGCCCAGGCCTTTCTGGCTGCAAACGTTCAGGTCGCCAACCAGGTTTTCCAGCTTTTCGGCAAAGGTGGAACCGGCCCACTGGGGCTGCCATACCGTGCCGGGCAGAACATGCACATCGGCATGGCGCTCGGCACCGTTGGAGTTCAGGAACTCGCGGGAAAGGTCCACGATGGCAACGCCGTTCCAGTTCTCGCGCATCCGCTTTTCCTCGGTAACGGTAGCAACCACGGTGGCTTCCAGGTTTTCCTCATTGGCAAGGGCAATGAACTTTTCGGCATCCTCAGCGGCAACGGCAACAGCCATGCGCTCCTGGCTTTCGCTGATAGCCAGCTCGGTGCCGTCCAGGCCCTCGTACTTCTTGGTAACTTTGTTCAGGTCAATGTTCAGGCCGTCGGCCAGCTCGCCGATGGCAACGGAAACGCCGCCTGCGCCAAAGTCGTTGCAGCGCTTGATCATGCAGCAGGCGTCCTCGCGGCGGAACAGGCGCTGCAGCTTACGCTCAATGGGGGCGTTGCCCTTCTGCACCTCGGCACCGCAGGTTTCCAGGCTGGTCAGCTTGTGGGCCTTGCTGGAGCCGGTAGCGCCGCCAATGCCGTCACGGCCGGTGCGGCCGCCCAGCAGGATGATCACATCGCCGGGCTGGGGCTCTTCGCGGCGGACATGGCTGGCCGGGGTAGCACCCACAACAGCGCCGATCTCCATACGCTTTGCCACATAGCCGGGGTGGTACAGTTCAGCAACCTGGCCGGTGGCAAGGCCGATCTGGTTGCCATAGCTGGAATAACCGGCAGCAGCAGTGGTAACCAGCTTGCGCTGGGGCAGCTTGCCGGGCATGGTTTCGGAAACCGGCTTGAGCGGGTCGCCTGCGCCGGTCACGCGCATGGCCTGGTAAACATAGCTGCGGCCGGACAGCGGGTCACGGATGGCACCGCCGATGCAGGTAGCAGCGCCGCCGAACGGCTCAATCTCGGTGGGGTGGTTGTGGGTCTCGTTCTTGAAGAGGAACAGCCAATCCTGCAATTCGCCGTCCACATCGCACTTGATTTTGACGGTGCAGGCATTGATCTCTTCGCTCTCGTCCAGGTTCTGCAGGATGCCGCGCTGTTTCAGGGCCTTGGCGCCGATGGTGGCCAGGTCCATCAGGGTGCGGTTCTTTTTATCGCGGCCGGTCTCGGCACGCAGGGCCATGTAACGGTCAAATGCAGCCTGCACAACTTCGTCGTCAATCTTGACATCGTTCAGAATGGTGCCGAAGGTGGTGTGACGGCAGTGGTCAGACCAGTAGGTATCGATCAGGCGGATTTCGGTAATGGTCGGGTCGCGCTGTTCAGATTTGAAGTAGTTCTGGCAGAACACAATGTCGGCGTGGTCCATGGCCAGGCCCTTTTCATTGCGGAAATTCTCCAACGCAGCGTCATCCAAAGCGCAGAAGCCGTTCAGGGTTTCCACAGCGGTGGGCACGGCAAATTCCATTTTCAGGGTATCGCGGGTGTCCAGGCTGGCCTCGCGGGCTTCCACCGGGTTGATGACGTACTTCTTGATGGCTTCCAGATCCTCTGCGCTCAGCTCGCCGTCCAGCAGGTAGATGCGGGCACTGCGCACAGACGGACGCTCGCCCTGGCTCAGCAGCTGGATACACTCGGAAGCAGAATCTGCACGCTGGTCAAACTGGCCGGGCAGATACTCCACAGCAAACACCGTCTTGGCGGTGGGCAGCTCGGTATAGGTCACATCGACTGGCGGTTCGCTGAACACGGTGGGGATGGCTTTCTCAAACAGGTCGCGGTCAATGCCTTCCACATCATAGCGGTTCAACAGGCGCAGAGCTTTCAGGCCCTTAATGCCAACCAGCTCAACCAGTTCATGCTTCAGGCCCTGGGCTTCGCCGTCAAAGCCGGGCTTTTTTTCTACATAAATGCGGTAAACCATTCTTGTTTAACCCTCCTGTGCTTTCATTGCCGCAAGGGCACGGGCACCAATATCACTGCGGCGGTGCAGTTTGTCAAAATGGATGCAGTCAGCAGCGGTGTAAGCCTTTTTCAGGGCTTCGGGCAGGGTGGCGGCGGTTGCCGTTACACCCAGCACGCGGCCGCCGTTGGTAACCAGCTTGCCATCCTTGATGGCGGTACCGGCATGGTACACGGTCACATCGGCAGCACCGGGCACCTGGCCATTCTCCAGGCCGGTGATCTCCTTGCCCTTTTCATAGGCAACGGGGTATCCGCCGGAAGCCAGCACCACACAGGCGGCAGCGCCATCGCTGAACTTGACCTCGGTCTTGTCCAGCGTGCCGTTGGTGCAGGCCTGCATCACGGTCAGCAGGTCGCTTTCCAGCAGGGGCAGTACTACCTGGGTTTCGGGATCGCCAAAGCGGCAGTTGTATTCAATCACCTTGGGGCCGTCCGGGGTCAGCATCAGGCCAAAGTACAGGCAGCCCTTAAAGGGGCAACCCTCTGCCTGCATGGCGGCAACCGTAGGCAGGAAAATCTTCTCCATGCACTCGGCGGCAATGGCGGGGGTGTAACAGGGGTTGGGGGCAACGGTGCCCATGCCGCCGGTGTTAAGCCCCCTGTCGCCGTCCAGCGCGCGCTTGTGATCCATGGAAGACACCATCGGCACAATGGTCTTGCCGTCCGTGAAGGAAAGCACCGACACCTCCGGTCCCGTCAGGTACTGCTCAATGACAATCCGCTCGCCGCTCTTGCCAAATGCCCCCTCCAGCATCATGGCATTGACTGCCGCCTGTGCCTCGGACAGGGTTTCCGCGATGATGACGCCTTTGCCCAGTGCAAGCCCGTCCGCCTTGATAACGGTGGGGAAAGACACGGTTTCCAGATAGGCAAGCGCCGCTTCCCGGTCGGTGAAAATCTCATAGGCGGCGGTCGGAATGCCGTACTTCTTCATCAGCTGCTTGGAAAACGCCTTGGAGCCTTCAATGATGGCGGCGTTGGCACGCGGTCCGAAGCAGGGCACGCCAGCCGCCTCCAGTGCATCCACCGCACCCAGCACCAGCGGGTCATCCGGTGTGACCACCGCATACCCCACTCCGTGGCTGACGGCAAATCCGACCAGCGCCGGAATATCGGTTGCTTTGATCGGAACGCACTCCGCATCGGCGGCAATACCGCCGTTACCGGGCAGTGCGTAAATCTTCCCGACCTCCGGGCTTTTACGCAGTGCCTTGATGACGGCGTGCTCGCGTCCGCCGCCACCGACGACCATGATATCCGTTTTCACTTCCGCACTCCTCCCGTATCAATGGTGGAACAGGCGCATATGCGTGAACGCCATGACCATACCGTGCGCATCTGCCCCGGCAATGACCAGATCGTCCCGGATGGAACCGCCCGGCTCGGCAATGTAGGACACACCGCTTTTTGCCGCCCGCTCGATATTGTCCGCAAACGGGAAGAAGGCGTCAGATCCCAGCGACACGCCGGTGATGCTGCCCAGGTATGCCCGCTGTTCGGCATCGGTAAAGGGCTCGGGACGGCGGGTGAAGTACTTCTGCCAGTTGCCATCGGCGCAGACATCCTCCTCATTGCGGTTGATGTAGCCGTCAATCACGTTGTCACGCTCCGGTCTGCCCAGCGTGGGCAGGAACGGCAGATCCAGCACCTTATCGTGCTGGCGGAGGAACCATGTGTCCGCCTTGTCGCCCGCGAGCCGCGTGCAGTGTATGCGGGACTGCTGACCGGCACCCACGCCGATCGCCTGTCCGTCCACGGCGTAGCACACCGAGTTGGACTGCGTGTACTTGAGCGTGATGAGCGATACGATGAGGTCGCGAACAGCCTCGGGCGGCAGACAACGGTTTGCCGTTACACGGTCGGAGAGCAATTCCCTGTCGATGACAAAATTGTTCCGTCCCTGCTCAAACGTCACGCCGAACACCTGCTTGCGCTCGAGCGCCGCGGGAACATACGAAGGATCGA
>OLPR01003508.1_pt1 | contig 10391 bp, 8 predicted proteins | sample 1672761 | NCBI WGS metagenome assembly OLPR01 (sample SAMEA3136721, study PRJEB25190) | human gut metagenome | biome: human gut; feature: human-associated habitat; material: faeces | place: Austria | collected 2013
AGCTTGAAGCCCGTGGCCTCCAGGCGCTTGCGAGAGCGCGGGTGGCAGCTGTACAGGATGGGCATGTCGTACTTCTCGGCCAGCGCGTTGATGGCGCCGAAGAGGCTCTCGAAGTTCGCCTCGGTGTCGATGTTCTCCTCGCGGTGGGCGGAAAGCAGCATGTACCCCTTCGGCTCCAGCCCCAGCTCCGCCAGCACGTTGCTCGCCTCAATCTTCCCCAAGTTGGCCCTCAGCACCTCCGACATGGGGCTGCCCGTCACGTAGGTGCGCTCGGGGGCGCAACCAGTGTCCTTCAGGTAGCGGCGCGCATGCTCGGAGTAGGCCAGGTTCACGTCGCTGATAACATCCACGATACGACGGTTGGTCTCCTCGGGCAGGCACTCGCCCTTGCAGCGGTTGCCCGCCTCCATGTGGAAGATAGGGATGTGCAGGCGCTTGGCCGCAATGGCAGACAAGCAGCTGTTGGTGTCGCCCAGGATGAGCAGAGCGTCGGGCTCCACCTGCACCATGAGCTTGTAGCTCGAGGCGATGATGTTTCCCACCGTCTCGCCGAGGTCGGCGCCCACGGCGTCCAGGTACACGTCGGGGTCGTCGAGCGACAGGTCGCGGAAGAAGATGCCGTTCAAGGTGTAGTCGTAGTTCTGCCCGGTGTGCGCCAGCAGGCAGTCGAAGTGGCTTCGGCACTTCTTGATGACCTCGGACAAGCGGATCACCTCCGGGCGCGCGCCTTGCCGGTGACCAGCAGCTTCAGGCGGCCGTCGTCTGCGAAAGATAGTCTATCCATCGCTAATATCCCCTTAGTCCCTCTTAAACAGGTCGCGCGTGTACACCTTGTCAGCAACATCTGCCAGATCGTCGCTCCAACGGTTCGCCACAATCACGTCACACTCAGCCTTGAACCTGGCCAAATCGTGCGTCACCTCGCTGCCGAAGAACTCCGACGCGTCGAGCGTAGGCTCGTAAACCATCACAGGCACACCCTTGGCCTTCACGCGCTTCATAACACCCTGGATGGAGCTAGCTCGGAAGTTGTCTGAATTCGACTTCATTGTAAGACGATACACACCGACAACTGGCTTCTCTTTCCCGGCGTATATCTTTTCCCATACCATCTGCAACACCTCGTCAGCAATAAAATCCTTGCGAGTTCGGTTGGCAGCGACGATGGCCTCGATGAGGTTCTGCGGCACATCTTTGTAGTTGGCGAGAAGCTGCTTCGTATCCTTTGGCAAGCAGTAGCCGCCATAGCCGAAGGAAGGATTGTTGTAGTGGGAACCAATGCGGGGCTCCAAACATACCCCGTTGATCACGTCGCGAGTATTCAAGCCGCGCACCTCACAATAAGTGTCAAGCTCGTTGAAGTAGGCGACGCGCAATGCCAAGTAGGTGTTAGCGAAAAGCTTCACGGCTTCGGCTTCAGTGGTGCCCAGCACGAGTTTCGGAATGCCCACAGTGCCGTCAGCATTCACGCGCTCGAGCTCTGCGGGATCAGCGCCCTGAGCGAGCAGCTCGGCAAACTGCTCGGCAGCGGCGACCGCCTCTGCGTCATCCTTCGCCGCACCCACTACAATGCGAGAAGGATGCAGATTGTCGTAGAGAGCCTTGCTCTCGCGCAGGAACTCAGGGCTGAACACGATTCGGCTGTCATCCAACTTTTCGCGTAGGGAAGCTGTATAGCCTACGGGGATGGTCGATTTGATTACAATCCACGCAGTCGGGTTTACCGAACGAATGGCCTCGATGGCGGCCTCAACTGACGAAGTATCGAAAAAGTTCTTATCGCTGTCATAATTTGTCGGAGTTGCTACAATCGCATAGTCTGCGCCAGCGTAGGCCTCCGAAACATCCACGGTGGCATGTAAGTTGAGCCTGCGCTCCCCCGCCTGCGCCTCCGTTAGAAAGCGCTCGATCTCATCGTCTTGAATTGGCGACTTGAAAGCGTTGATCTTCTCAACCTTCTCGGGAATAATATCCAAGGCATGAACCTCGTTGTGCTGCGAGAGCAAAACGGCGAGGGACAGACCCACGTATCCGGTGCCTGCAACGGCTATTTTCATATTTGGCCCCCTTCAAATGGCTTTTCATTATTGGCTAACTATATGTAGACTTTGAATCATTGTCTTTTGGAAATAAAGGTCTACTATGCCTTACGCAGCATTCCCCTAATCAACCCCTTTTCATAGTCGTTCAAGGCGAATCGCCAGAAGACTAGCAGGTACAGAACAACGTACAGCCCGCCCCCAGCAATAAAGGTCGTCCAGTTTGCATGCAGCAGGGGAAGACCCCAATAGGCAAATCCAAACAAGACAGTGAGAAAAAGGAAGGAGGGCATCAAGCCGCCGAGCTCGCGCCAGAACAACCGAACGTCCAGACCTACGCGAGCATCAAGATACCAGTTGATCAGCGCACAACCTACCAGCATGCAAATAGTTGTCGATAATGCGGCGCCCGCAATCCCGATGAGCTGGATAAGCAGAATCGTCATGCCGATGTTGATGACGGCAAGCGTGAGAAGCATCACTCCGCGAAAGAGGTACTTGTTCGCCACCTGCATAATGGTGTTCGAAAGAGTCTGAGCCAAATCTACCGTGAGCGAGAGCATCACTAATGTCGCGACCCAATAGGCATCGGCATAGGCATCACCAGCCCATAAAACGATGAAATCAGGGCCGACAATAAGAAACGCGCCAAAAATCACACCACAGACCAGGAACGTGATTCGCCCCACCCTCGCATACAGCTCAGACATCTTCCCCAGATCATGCTCGCCATGATAAAGCTCCGAAACACGCGGGAAGAAAACAGAGCTAACGGCAGAACCGACCTGCCGGTAGGCGGTGTATATCTGCGAGCCAATTGCATAGACTGCAACCATGGCCACACCCGAAGTATAGCCGATGATGAGCTGATCCGCCTTCCAAAAAATCTGGTCAGCAGCTACGACGAGGACAATTGACCCGCTGAAGCAAATCAGCCCTTTGACAAGACGACGGTCCCAGCCATGATAGGTGCAGCTCACCTTAAGGAACCCCTGCGCATAGATCTTCTGAACCCCAGCGCAAAGTATGTTCATAGCCAGTATGACAAGTGTGACCATGAGTGCGTTGGGCATGATGCGTACGAGAACGATAACGAACACCGGCTGCACGACAAGAGTGATGAGTTGCGACCCCTTTAAAAAGACGAACCTCTCGTTGGCGGTGATGGCAGCGATGTTGATGGTGTTGTTCATTGTAACAACAGTGTTGACGCCAAGCACTATGAGCATTGCCGCACACTCATCGAGCTGTGCGGCGGTAAAAGAGCCCTGATAAACACCGCGAACGATGAAGACCAATGCGAAGACGACAAGCATGGATGCAGCGGAGAGCCCCCAATAGAGCCTTTTTGAGATGGCAAGCGTGCTCTCCGCCATCTCGGAGTCGCCCTCCGAAAGGTACATACAGTAATAGCGGCTTACGCCGGACGCAAGGATAGAGTTTATGGACACAATGTATGACGTGACGGAACCGACGAGTTGGTAAAGACCGAATTCGTCCTGACCGATGCCCCTCAAGAGAAGAGGCACATAAACCAAGGAGACAATCACCGACGCGATCGTATATAGATACGAGACGATGGCGCCAGCCCTCCTACGCCGGCTACCCTCCTCGGCCTGAGTATTGTTCTTGCCGACCATCACTACAGCCTCGCCCTCACTGCCCTTGTCAAACCAACGAAATAGTTCATAACGTTATATGCACGAGTAACATCCACGAATCGCGCATATGCCCCGCTTTTGAGCAGGGAGAGTTGCCGCGCCTCGAACGAGCCTGGGTCGAGCTGATCCAAGAAGTTGAGCGCTCGCTCAAGAGAAGGAAGCGTTACGAGGATCTCGCAAGCCCTCATAACATCGGCTCGCGAACAAGAAGGGTTCCTGCACAGCGCGCAGAGATGATTACTCGTCAAGCGGAGAAAACCTCCCGCCCAAGCTCTCTCATCATAACGTGAAGAGTCGACCCAGCCGAGGACTCTCTGCTCGACGTAGTCGACTTGTCTGTATAAGTCAACCGTATAAGCAGATCTGGTCGTCGATCCGATTGAGGGCCGATAGTAATAGAGAGGCATATTAAGTAACCCTGCGCTCGAGGCATGAGGAAGGTAATCAATTGCGAGATATCGATCATCGGCCATGACAATACGAGGCAAAGGCTCTTTGATTTCACAAAACAGATTTCTTTTAACGACCTTACAACACGCACTGTTAAACGCATTCTCTGCGATAAAGAGCGAGTTGAACGCCTCAGGGGCGACCGCAACGGGGCCTTGCCCCTCAACGCCCAGGCCAGAATAGTCGCAGAGCCTGGTCAAGGACGACCTGTCACGCGTAGCGCTGATAAGAAGATAGTCAGGGAACCCCAGGTCCTCAAGAGCCGCAGAGATTCGGGCAAGCGCGCCCTCGCCGATTAGCTCGTCATCCGAGTCGACATTTATGACATAGTCGCCAGATGCGCAGGAGATACCGCGTCTTCTCGCAGCGTAGGGCCCTCTGTTTGGCGTTCTAACCACCTTTGCAACGTTTTCGATTCGCGACGCGTCGACAATGCGCTGAATGCGCCCAACATCATGGGAGCCATCGTCTACAACGATCAGCTCATAGTCGGAGAAGCTCTGTTCAGCGATAGAGTTCAGACAGTCCTGGAAATCCTGTTCGTTCGGATTGTATGCGGGTATGACTATGGAGAATCGTGACAAAGTGCTTATCCTTCGGTCAGGTTGTTCGACTAAGCAGCCCAGTCATTTATTATTGCGGGCCATGCAGTGCTCGAGCTATGCTCTTGGCAACCCCCTCGTGCTTCACGTAGGCAACGCCACGCGACAAAGGCCATGCAAGGGAGTCGGGGAGCCCTCTTTTGTTGAGACGACGCCTGAGCTCCTTCTGATAACGATCGCGCTCGCTCAGCCACGACCCAAAGTAGAGATGCGCGCTAAGCGTATTTGCCGTCTTCTCAAGGGTTCCCGTGTCGGGGTTCAGCGGATCGAGATAGTCGGGAGGCAGAAGAGCAAAGCCATCAATGACCTGTATCTCCCCAAGGTTCTCAAAGCCAATCTCCCTTAGCGAATCGGTCGCATAATGAGGCGAGGCAATAAGATTACAGGAACCATCCTCACGGAGAAAAGACAGCTTGTCGTAAGCGGACATAAGGTGACTTAGCACCTCGTTACCAGCCTCCGCCCCAAAACCAAGTCCCGGGTTTGCGTAGCCATCCTGCGACCAGCCCATATAACCAGAATACGCGAGCAGCAGCGGCTCGGGTGACCGCAAAAGCTCGACATCGGTATCGAGGTAGATGCCGCCTTCCGATGAAACGATGTCGAGCCTGGCGTAATCGGGAACAAAGCCCCACTTTTTCGCGTCATAGGCCTGGGCCATATAGGGAACCTTGTGGAAGTCGTAGTTGGTCTCGTCCCAGCGAATAATCTCCCAATCGGGACACACCCTCCGCCAAGATTCGATGCATTTTCGGTCCTTCTCGGGCAACGGGTTGCCACCGACCCAGCAATAGTGAATCTTCTTAGGAATCATCGGTTTCCTCCAGTAGATGCGTACAAAAAAACAACAAAGTCATCTGAGCGTGCGCCGGAGCAGGGCAACATAGTTCGGAACCCCGACCAACCTCAGCAACGCCATGCAAAACCAGTTGCGAAGCGACCGCGTCGTTCTAACCGAGAAGCGAGAGCGCGAGTAGTCGACTTGCTCCGCCAGGTCTTGGAGTGTCCGTTCATACTCCGTCCCGCAGAGGTTCTCCGCCCATGCACGAAGCGCCATATTCACGAAAGAGAAAGCGCGCTCGTCCATGAGAGTCCGCAATGTCTGATTAAGGGAGAAACCGTCATTGGAAAGCGAGTCCCGAGCGACAATCAGTTTCCCTTCGCATCGCTTAAAGCAGCTCTTCGCGGAAGCGCTCTTAGTCAAGGACCCCTCGCGCTCACTGCGCGCATAGGTCTTTGTTCCAGGGAGTCCGACAACCAGATGCGACTCCATCAAAGCCCTCGGCGTGAACTCCTCGTCCTCATGGACGAGACCAACGCGGAACAAGCCGTCCATCCGCGAGAGAAGTGCACGTGAATATAGCTGATCAGCAGCAGAGAAGGAGACCCCCGCCCTCAGGCAGTCAACAAGCCAGTCGGGCCCACTCTCCGGATAGCACGGCCCGCCCGCAACGCCCTCATAGTGATAGGCGCCGACAACGATGTCCGCGCTCGATCCTTCCGCCGCAGCAACAAACGACTCGATGGCGCCATCGAAAGCAAGCTCGTCATCGCTGTCGAGAAGGTAGACATAGTCGCCGGAGCATCTCGCGATGCCGAAGTTGCGCGCGTCCGAAAGGCCGCCGTTCTTCTTGTGCAGGATCTTGAACTCTTGTCCGCATATCCGCTCGAGCAGCTTCGCGGTGAGCTCGTCAGACCCGTCATCGACGACGATAGGCTCGAGTAAGGGATATTTTTGCATCCTCACACTAGTAAAACACGCCTCAAGATATTCAAGAGGGGTGTTATATACGGGGATGATAATCGAAACAATCTTATCCATTGGACCACTGTTATCCCAACAAATACGGCAACAACGCCTGGCCATTTGACATAAGTACCTGCAAAAACGCGTAGCAGCAATACGCCCCGATGCCAAGCCGATAGAACAACCCGTAGCGATTCGAGCGGGAGACGCTCCAGAAGCGCGCAAAAACCAATGTGCTGTAAATAAGGAAATACGAGGAGAGGCGACCTCCGCCGAACCAAACAAGACCGGAAAGGAAGAGAGCGGTGCCGAGAGCTGCGTACGTCAAGTAGGTCACAGACCTCGCCCGCTCGTCAGTGTCCTTCTTCTCCATCTTAAGAAAATGATAGGAAGCGAATAGAAGGGCAAAATAGAGGAACCACGACAGGCCGATTCTCGAAGTCGATGCTTCTCCTCCGTATTCGTTTCCATACCTAGCAAACAGTCCAAAGGCGACCATCCAGAGCAGCGCGGCAACAACGAAAACTAAGGCAACTGGCAGACCAAGGATTAACAGCGTCTTCTTGTTTCTGCCAAGACCCTTCGTCCAGCAGGGCGCAGCAAGAAGAAGCAGTAAAAAGGCGACGGACGTGTAGTGGACAGTGCAGCACAGGCCCACCGCGACGAGAAACGACAAATACCTTTGTTTCTCGATGAAACCCATCGCATAGAACATGATCGCCGTAACGATGCAGGATCTGAGCCCGTTCCAGGTCGAGGGAAAGAAGACAAGCATATAGGCGGCGACGGCGAGCGTCAGGCTACAGTAACGGCGGAGCTGCCAAAAACGGGCGAAAGTGCACCCGTAGATAACGAAAGCTATAAATCCCAAGAAGAAACTGAGGTTATGAAGAGGCATGAGAAGCTGTATGAACCAGGTGAAGCCCGGCTCAAAATAGGCCGGAATTACCCCTTCATAGGCAAGGGCGTAACTTCCGGTATCGATACCGACAGTAGGGGCGCGCAAAGCAGCAACGATCGTCAGCAGTAATACCGCCGCGAACAGTGGCACTGGTTTGTCCATCTCTTCCGCCCCGCGAGCGAGCAGGCAGCAGACAATAATGAGGAGAAAGTAAAAGGCAACGGACCCTGGGTATTGAATCAGATATCCCAACGAGCCGCCTCCTCGCCGCAGCCGATACTTCTCCGGGCAATGGCCGAATAGAGGAATTCCTTGCTGGCTTCGCTTGCCGCCTTTCCCATCCGCGAGATAGTGGCGGGGTCGGAGCATGAAGCAATATCGGCTCTTATCGACGCAGCATCGTCGCCGCTGGTATAGGCAACGTTACCTCCATGATCGACATGCGTCGTGCCCTTCCAGTATTTTATGAGCAGAGGCTTTCCCATAGCCGCCGCCTGCTCCCAATACACTGAGTGCCGACCAGGGAACACCACCAGGTCGGCTATCGCGAAATAATCGTAAGAGCCAGCAGCATTAGCCCAAGGGACATAAACGATCCGATCGCAGTCGAGCCTCTTCTCAAACTCATCTTTAAGGGACGGAACGACCGGGCCGAATATGAGCAGTTTGACGTGCTCGCCCATCGCGGACACGGCATCCATAAGCGCGAGGACCTGCCTCTTGGCCTCATCGATCTTGCCGCCAGTCACAACGATAAAATCATCATCCTTGAAACCAAGCCCACTCTTCGTATCTGCGACTTTTGATGCATCGCTGGAGCGATAGATTTCGTCATCGTCCCCGCCCATAACGAGAAGAGAGCATTTTTCCTTGGGTAAACCATAGTTTTCCACAAGGAAATCGACTCTGGAAGGCATAACGCCCCAAAACCGTGACGTGCAGGGTTCGAGAAGGCGCGCATAATGACGCCATATCACCCTATGCAGAAGGTACTTGGAAGCAGGATTCGTCGCGCTATTAGAATAATCCGCATGGTTGTCGACATACAGAACCGGCTTTTCCTTGCAGTTCTTAACATACTCGACGATAATCCTCGTATCTCTGAACTGGCACCCATGAACGAAAATAATATCCGGGTCGGCTTTATTTAGCTCGTCAAAGAGGGTGGGATATGTCTTGAACTTGTCCGTGATTCCTTTGCTCGATTTTGTTCCAATGCGGACAACGTGCACATTACCGTCAAACGAATCCCCGACGGCAGTCATTTCGAGTTCACCGTCTTTTCCAAACTGCCAATTAGGAACAAGAATCGTAACATCAAATCCTAAACGAGCATGATATTTAGGTAGGAGATTATCCTGATAAGTAAAACCAGATGTATATGGCCCGTTTAACGAAATATGTAAGAGTTTACTCAAGGAACTACCTTCTCATTCGTTCATGAATGCGAGCATCTGTGCCAAGCCATCCTCAAAATGCCCTGGCACGACGACGGAGTCCCCCCGTCGCACGGTCTCGGAGCATCCACATGTATCGTAAGTCACCACGGAAGTCCCGCAAGCCTCCGCCTCTAGGTTTACCGTTGGATAGTTGTCCTCGCGCGTCGGATTGAAGAACACATCCGCAGCTGTATAGATGCCAGCGAGCTCCTCGCGGGAATCGGTGCGAGCAAGACCAATAATCCCCTCAGGCATCTGCTGAATTTGTTTCTCGCTCAGCCCGACAAGCACGATGGCATACTTGTCGCCGTCGAGCTCGTCTGCGAGACGTACAAAATCCCCTAATCCCTTACGTTCGGTCCAAGGACTTGCAACGCCTAGGATCATGAAGCGCTCGCCTATGCCATGCCGCTCACGGAAGTCGCTCGGCGTGGGCTTGAACACGCTGGTATCGATAGTGTTGTGGCGCACCTCCACGGTATAACTGGACAAAAAACTCTCCCCAACCAGATTCGAAAGCCACTGCGAGGGCGTGATGAGCTTCATTCGTTCGACGGACACCAGGTTGAACAAATGTTTCTTCTGCTCGAAGTTCCACGAGCAAGAGGCCTTGGAGTACGTCTTGGGATAGGTTTCGAGTTGCGGGCACGGTTTTGCGTAAGCACAATGGGACTTCCATTGCGCACACTTCACATAGGTGAAGTATGCGCAATGACCCGTGAACGCCCAGCAGTCGTGCAGGGTCCATTCCACGCAGCACTCACGCGCCGCAAGCCATTCAAACAGCATTTCAACGTTGACGTAGTAACCGTGCAGATTGTGAAGGTGTACGACATCGGGCTTTATCTCATCAAGGCGTTCGAGCAAGCGCTTCGTTGCAGCCTTGGAGTGAAAGCCAGCCTTGCCGTCGAGGCGTGTCTGAAGAGCATCAAACTTGACCTCGGCGTCGGTAGCAAATCGGAGTTCGTGGTCGTACTCTCCTGCGCGGCCACGACCCCAGAAAACGTAAGATTCCTCGCCCGCGGCCAGAAGCTCATTGTGCTCCTTCATCATGATGCCGCCGGTCGAACCATTAGGCACCGTATTTATGTGAGCATACACTGCCACTACAGGCTCTTCCTCCACACCATCTTATCCACCACACCGGTGTAGGATTGGATAATCTTCACGACCTTGGTGGACACGTTCTCATCGGCGTAGTCGGGCACAGGGGCCTGCGGCAGGCTCCCCTCCTCATCGAGCGCCACGGCAGTATGGACGGCCTGCAGCAGGCCCTTCTCGGAGATGCCGGCCAGTGTGAAGCACGCCTTGTCCAGCGCCTCGGGGCGCTCGGTGCTCGTACGGATGCACACCGCTGGGAAAGGCTTGCCAATGCTCGCGAAGAAGCTCGACTCCTCGGGCAGCGTGCCCGAGTCGGAAACCACCGCGAAAGCGTTCATCTGCAGGCAGTTGTAGTCATGGAAGCCCATGGGCTCGTGCATGCGGACCCTCGGGTCAAGCTTGAAGCCCGTGGCCTCCAGGCGCTTGCGAGAGCGCGGGTGGCAGCTGTACA
>OLPR01003509.1_pt1 | contig 10390 bp, 8 predicted proteins | sample 1672761 | NCBI WGS metagenome assembly OLPR01 (sample SAMEA3136721, study PRJEB25190) | human gut metagenome | biome: human gut; feature: human-associated habitat; material: faeces | place: Austria | collected 2013
CGCTGTGAGCGGCGGGAAGGTCTTTTTATGGTTGGTGTCTATGATTATACGGTCGTTTTGACCTATTTTTCCCTGGCTTCTGCCGTAACGGGAATCTTTGTCTCCCTGAGTGGGCCGGGGCATCCGGTGCTGGGGTCGCTGTTTTTGCTGCTGTGCGGCCTGTTTGACGCATTCGACGGCCGCGTTGCCCGCCGCAAGAAGGACCGGACGGAGCTGGAGCGCCAATTCGGCATCCAGATCGACTCGCTGACGGACCTCGTCGCCTTCGGCGTCCTGCCTGCGTGCATCGGTATCGCACTCATGCGCTATTCGCCGGTGATTGCCAGTCTGCGCGCTGCGTCCAGCATCTGGCCGCGCATTGGGCTGATTGGGCTTTTGTATGCGGTGCTGGTGCTGTATATTCTGGCGGCCCTGATCCGGCTGGCATTTTTTAATGTAGCCGAGGAGGTGTACCAGAGCCGCGAGGGGCACCACCGGACATTTTACACCGGCCTGCCGGTGACGTCAGCGTGCCTGATTTTTCCGTTTATCCTGCTGCTGCAGTATATCACGACGGCGGATATCTCCCTCATCTATTTTGGCACGGCGCTGCTGGTAGGGTTCGGCTTTTTGGCAAAATTCCGGATCCAAAAGCCCGGTCTGCGGGGGATTTTACTGGTGATTGGGATCGGTGCACTGGAATTTGCGCTGGCCCTGGTCGGAAAGCTGCTGCGATTGTGAAGCGGGGTGAGAAAAACCGGGAGAGCGCCGCGCTGCGCTTTCTCTACGGGACGGCGCTGGGCCGGGCGCTGCTGCGCCCCCTGTGCAGCCGCTGGTTTTCCAAGCTTGCCGGTGCGCTGCTGGACAGGCCTGCCTCCCGGCTGCTTATCAGGTCATTCGTCCGGCGGCAGGGAATCGACCTGGGCGACTATGTGCCTGCACGCTATGCAAGCTTTAATGACTTCTTCTGCCGCCGCATTCGGTCGGAGCTGCGCCCGGTCGACCAGAACCCGGCGGCGCTGATCGCCCCGTGCGATGGGCTGCTCAGTGCCTACCCGGTGGAGCAGGGTGTGGTTATCCCTGCCAAGCAGAGCCGGTATACCCTGGCGCAGCTGCTGGGCAGTCAGGCGCTGGCCGCGCCGTTTTCTGGTGGCTGGTGTCTGGTGTTTCGCCTGGCGGTGCGGCACTATCACCGCTATTGTTTCCCGGATAACGGAGTGATCGCAGACTATGGCTTCCTGCCGGGGGTCCTGCATACGGTTCGCCCGGTGGCGCTGGCCCGGGGGCCGGTCTTTTGCCAGAACTGCCGTGCGTATACCGTTCTGGAGGCAGTGCATTTGGGCCACGCGGTTCAGCTGGAGGTCGGCGCGATGCTGGTGGGGCGGATCGTGAACCGGAAGCAGACGGGGGCGTTTGCCCGGGGCGAGGAAAAGGGCCTGTTCCAATACGGCGGCAGCACAGTGATCCTATTGCTGGAACCCGGCCGCATCACACTGGATGCGGCGCTGCTGCGCGCTTCCCGTCAGGGTCGGGAGACACCGGTGCACCTGGGCCAGCGCATCGGGACGGTAAAGCTGGAAAAAACGTGACACGCGAAAGCAAAGCGCGTGTTGCGTTTTGCTTTTTTCTGGTATATAATAATGAAAATCAATGCAATCATGCTAGGATACAGGAGGGCCAGGTATGGCGGAAGAGCTGACGAAAAACGAACCCATGAATTTCATTCATGCCTTTATTGCGGAGGATATTGCCCCCGGCGGCCAATTTGCCGGGATGACGGTCCACACCCGCTTTCCGCCGGAGCCCAACGGCTATCTGCACATCGGCCACTGCAAGGCTCTGTGCATTGATTTCGGCACGGCGGAGAAATTCGGCGGCCTGTGCAACCTGCGGATGGACGATACCAACCCCGCCAAGGAGGACGTCGAATATGTCGACGCCATCCAGAACGATATCCACTGGCTGGGCTTCGACTGGGGCGACCGCTTTTTCTACGGGTCGGACTATTTTGAGCAGGACTACGCCTTTGCGGTGGACCTCATCAAAAAGGGCCTAGCCTATGTCTGCGACCTGACACCGGAGGAGTTTAAGGAAAACCGCGGCCAGATCGGCGTCCCCGCCGTCTCACCGTATCGGGACCGTTCTGTGGAGGAGAACCTCGACCTTTTCGCCCGGATGCGCGCCGGGGAATTCCCGGAGGGGACGCGGACCCTGCGGGCGAAGATCGACCTGGCCTCCGGCAATTTTAATATGCGCGACCCCGTCATTTATCGTATCCGCAATATCCACCATCACCGCCAGGGCGACGCCTGGTGCATTTACCCCATGTACGACTTTGCCCACCCGATCCAGGATGCCTTGGAGGGGATCACCCACTCCCTGTGCAGCCTGGAATTTGAGGCCCACCGGCCTCTATATAACTGGGTTGTGGAGCATCTGGACCTGCCGAGCCATCCCCGGCAGATCGAATTTGCCCGCCTGGGGATCAACTATACCGTCATGTCCAAGCGCAAGCTGCGTCGCCTGGGGGAGGAGCAATACGTCTCTGGGTGGGACGATCCCCGGATGCCGACCCTGTGTGGCCTGCGCCGTCGGGGCTACACGCCGGCGTCCATCCGGAATTTTACGGAGCGCATCGGCGTTGCCAAGGCGGCCTCCACGGTGGAGTATGCCTTCCTGGAATACTGCCTACGGGAGGATCTGAACGAGACGGCTGAGCGGACCATGGCTGTGCTGCACCCGGTCAAGCTGACCGTCACGAACTACCCGGCGGGCCAGCAGGAGACCTTTACGGTAGAAAACAACCCGCTGCATCCGGAGCAGGGGAGCCATGAGATTACCTTTTCCCGGGAGCTCTGGGTCGAGGCGGAGGACTTTATGGAGGTCCCGGCCCCGAAGTATAAGCGCATGTACCCGGGCAATGAGGTCCGGCTCAAGGGCGCATATCTCGTCACCTGCACCGGTTGCAGGAAGGACAAAGACGGCAATGTGACGGAGATTCTCTGCGAGTACGACCCGGACTCCCGGGGCGGCAACCCCGCCGACGGCCGGAAGGTCAAGGGTGCGACAATCCACTGGGTCGATGCTGCCGCCGCGTTGGACGCCGAGGTCCGCCTGTACGGCAATCTCTTCACCGATCCGGACCCGGACGGCCCGGAAAAGAATTTCCTGGATTATATTGACCCTGCGTCCCTGCAGGTCCTGCAGGGCTGCAAGATCGAGGCTGGGCTGCTGCCCCAGCTGCAGGCGTTTGACGCCCTAGGTGAGGGCCGCGCAAACCGGACTGCGCCGTCGTTCCAGTTTATGCGCGTCGGTTATTTCTGCCTGGATAACCGCGACAGCACGGCGGCCCACCCTGTCTTTAACCGCAGCGTTCTGCTGAAGGACAGCTTTAAGCCTGCCAAATAATACCTGCCTGCGCGGCAGTGCAAGGCCCCATGCACTGCCGCGCGAGTGCACGATACGCGGGAAAACACAAAATACGGCAGAAAAGTTGGGGGAAGCGGCGGCAGTTTTTGTGTAATATTCCGATCCCGCGGCGCTTGACAAAGCGGGACGGCGGCGTTAAAATAATGCCAAGTTCATAAGAGAAAAACGATGACGAAGACGGTCGAAGTTAAGGCGCTCCCAGAGAGCCGGTGTTTGGTGTGAACCGGTAGGCAGTAGCTTCCAGGACCTATCCCTTCTGAGTTGGAAGCTCGAACACTGCTCCGGCAGCCTGTAGATCCTTCTCGTGTACGCTACGTTAATGCGCAAGGCTTGTAGGAGCCGATGAGTGGCATGCCGTCAGGGTGTGCAAATTGAGTGGTACCGCGGATTTCATTCCGTCTCAATGCATCATGCAGATGCGTTGGGGCGCTTTTTTTATGCGGAATACAATGCAGCAAAGGAGAACCAACATGAACCAGACAGCAGTCGACAATAAATTGCACGAGCTTGCCCGCCGGATCCGGGAGATGCGAGAGATTATCGGCTACACCAGCGCCCAGATGGCCGAGCGGACGGATGTGCCGGTGGATGTATACCTGCGCTACGAGGAGGGCGCGTGCGACTTGCCCTTTTCCTTTATTCATAAGTGTGCCCTGGCCTTCGGTGTCGAGCTGACCGACCTGCTTGAGGGCCACAGTGCGAAGCTCTCCAGCTATACCGTCACCCGGCGGGGCCAAGGCCCCGTCACGGCGGAGGAGGACGGCATCATGATTCAGAATCTGGCGCCGATGTTCCGCCAGAAGCTGGGCGCGCCCTATTGGGTTACCTATAAATACTCAGAAGCCCAGCAGCATCAGCCCATCCATACCTCGACCCATGCCGGGCAGGAGTTTGACCTGGTCATCAAGGGCGCCTTGAAGGTCCAAGTGGGCAATCATACCGAGGTCCTGCATGAGGGAGACAGCATCTTCTACAAGAGCTCCACGCCCCACGGTATGATCGCCGTCGACGGGGAGGACTGTCTCTTCCTGGCCTTTGTTATGGAGAGCAGCGCGCCGGAAAAGGCGGATTACATTCTGCCCCAGACGAAAGAGACCCAGGATACAAACCTGATCTGCAACGAATTTGTCTATGCCGACGAGGACGAGAAGGGGACACCGGTCGAGCTGCACTTCCGCAACGCCGACCGCTTCAACTTCGCTTTCGATATCGTCGACCAGATCGCCCGCCAGCAGGGCGACCGGCTGGCGATGCTCCATGTGGATAACCAGAAGCAAGAGCGCCGTTTTACGTTTCGGGATATTAAGGACGCATCGAACCAGACGGCTAATTACTTCACCTCTCTGGGCATCCGCCGGGGCGACCGGGTTATGCTGGTGCTCAAGCGGCACTATCAATTCTGGTTTGCCATCCTGGCACTGCATAAGATCGGCGCCATCGCCATTCCGGCGACGAACCAATTGGTGCAGCACGACTTTGCGTACCGTTTCGATGCGGCCGGCGTCAGCGCCATCGTTTGCACGGGCGACGGCGACACCGCGCACCAGGTAGATCTGGCGGCGGCCAACAGCAAAACGCTCAAAACAAAAATCCTGGTCGGCGGCAGCCGCGACGGCTGGCACGATTTTGACGCAGAATATGGCCTATTCAGCCGCCGCTATCTCCGCGCCGACGACGCGCCCTGCGGCGATGACCCGATGCTGATGTTCTTCACCTCCGGCACCACCGGCTATCCGAAGATCGCCATGCACAGCTATAAATATCCCCTAGGCCATTATGTCACGGCCCGCTACTGGCACTGGGCGCATCGCGACGGCCTGCACTTCACGATCTCTGAGACCGGCTGGGGCAAGGCCCTGTGGGGCAAGCTTTACGGCCAGTGGATGTGCGAGAGCGCGGTCTTTGTCTATGACTTTGACCGCTTCCACGCAGAAGAGATTCTGCCGATGTTTGCCAAGTATCATATCACGACCTTCTGCGCGCCTCCGACGATGTACCGGATGCTCATCAAGCAGGATATCTCCCAGTACGATCTTTCCTCCATCGAGCACGCGACGACGGCGGGCGAGGCACTGAACCCGGAGGTCTTCTATCAGTTTGAAAAGGCGACGGGCCTGCGCATCGCCGAGGGCTTCGGCCAGACGGAGACGACACTGACCCTGGCCAATCTCACCGGCGGCGCCCTCAAGCCCGGCTCCATGGGCAAGCCGACCCCCGGCTATCACCTGGATTTGGTGGACGCCGACGGCAACCCGGTGGCCGACGGCGAAAACGGCGAGATCGTCGTCCGGACGGACGAGGGCGTGCCCTGCGGCCTGTTCCTGGGCTATTATCTCGACGAAGAGAAAACAAAGGCCGCCTGGCACGACGGCATGTACCACACCGGCGACCTGGCTTGGCGGGATGAGGACGGCTACTTCTGGTATGTCGGCCGCGCGGACGATGTCATCAAGTCCTCAGGCTACCGCATCGGGCCGTTCGAGATCGAAAATGTCATCATGGAGCTGCCCTATGTTTTGGAGTGCGGCGTCTCTGCGGCGCCGGATCCGGTACGCGGGCAGGTCGTCAAGGCCAGCATCGTCCTGGTGCAGGGCACGGACGGCACGGATGAATTGAAAAAAGAAATCCAGCAGTATGTCAAGACCCACACCGCGCCGTACAAATACCCGCGCATTGTGGAATTCCGCACGGAACTGCCCAAGACCATCAGCGGCAAAATCATCCGCAACAAGCTGTAAGCAGCTACTGCGAGAAAATACTTGACATTCCCCAAAAGATATGATAGAGTTACCACAAAATTGATAGGAAAAAGGCGTTGACGAAGAGGGCGCGGTATTCCGGTGCACAGAGAAGTGGCGGTTGGTGCAAGCCACGGCGCATGGAAGCCGATGCTGGTAGCTTCCGAGCCGGAGGGAAGAAAGCAAGCGTTGCAAGTAGAACTCTCCCGTGATCGCTACGTTAGTGCGCAGGGCTTACTGGAGCCTGAGAGCGGTGCGCTGTCACGGCGTGCAATTTGAGTGGTACCGCGGGTAGATTCCAATGGGAACGACTCGTCTCAAAGATCATATCTTTGAGACGAGTTTTTTGTTGTTTGCTGCAAAAGCGGAGGCGATACCATGGACCATGCACGGGTCACCCTGTTTGCCGGGCACTACGGCAGCGGAAAGACGAATATTGCGGTAAATTACGCCCTGGCCCTGCGCCGCGAGGTGCAGCGGGTGACGATCGCGGACCTGGATACCGTCAACCCCTACTTTCGCACGAAGGACAGCGAGCGGGAATTGCAAGCGGCTGGGGTCTCGCTGATCTGTTCCGACTACGCCAACACCAACCTGGACATGCCGGCCCTGCCCCAGTCGTTATATGCGATCCTCGACGATACGCAGACGAGTGTCGTGGTCGATATCGGCGGCGACGACCGAGGCGCTTACGCCCTGGGCCGTTTCGCCGGGGGCATCTTGCAGGAGCACGATTATGAGATGCTCCTGGTCTTCAACCCCTACCGCCCGCTGACGAGAACGCCGGCGGCTGCGGTGGAGATTCTGCGCGAGATTGAGCAGGCGTGCCATCTGCCCTTCACAGGGCTGGTGAACAACGCCAATCTCGGCGAGGAGACGACGCCGGAGCATGTCCTGCGGATGACGGGTTTTGCAGAGAAAGTCTCCGCACTGACGGGCCTGCCCCTGCGCTTTACGACGGTAAAGGAATCACTGTACGATGCCCTGCGGGGGCGCATAGAACCGCTGATGCCCCTGCGGCTGCAGAAAAAGATTATTTAGGAGGCGGAAAAATGGCAACAGTAACATTTTTGACAGACGTCTGCAAGGGCTGCGGCCTGTGTGTCAGCGCCTGTCCCAAGCATATTGTAGAATTGGATAAGACAAAGCTCAATGCAAAGGGCCACCACCCCGCGCATGTGACAGACGCGAGCGCCTGCGTCGGCTGCGCATTCTGCGCGACGATGTGTCCCGACTGCGTCATTACGGTAGAGAGGTGAGCATAATGGCGGAAAAAGTATTGATGAAGGGCAACGAAGCCATTGCGGAAGCGGCCATCCGCGCCGGCTGCCGTCATTATTTTGGCTATCCCATCACCCCGCAGACAGAGGTCGCGGCCTATATGGCAAAGCGTATGCCGAAGATCGGCGGCGTGTTCCTGCAGGCAGAGAGCGAGCTGGCGGCGGTCAATATGGTCCTGGGTGCAGCGGCAGCTGGGAAGCGGGCCATGACCTCCAGCTCCAGCCCCGGCATCTCGCTGAAGAGCGAGGGCCTGTCCTATATCGCAGCGTGCGACCTCCCGGCGCTGGTCGTCAATGTCCAGCGCGGCGGCCCGGGCCTGGGCGGGATCCAGCCCTCCCAGTCGGATTATTTCCAGGCCGTCAAGGGCGGCAGCCACGGCGATATGCGCAAGATCGTCCTGGCCCCTGCGTCGGTCCAGGAGATGGCCAGCCTGACGGTCAAGGGCTTTGATCTGGCGGACCAGTACCGAATGATCGCCATGATCCTAGCTGACGGGACGATGGGCCAGATGATGGAGCCGGTGGAGCTGCCGGAGGTTGCGCCCCGGGACTTTGACCGCAGTTGGGCTGCCACCGGCACGAAAATGCAGCGGACCCATAATATCATCAACTCCCTGTGCTTGAAGCCGGAGCAGCTGGAGCAGAAGAATTTTGAACGCTTTGAAAAATACCGCCAGGTCGAGGCGGCTGAGGCAATGTATGAATCCTATTGTGTGGAGGACGCGACGCTTTGCATCGTCTCCTTCGGCATCACGGCCCGGGTGGCAAAGAATGCCATCGCCGCGGCCAGAGCCCAGGGCATCAAGGTCGGCATGATCCGGCCCATCACCCTCTGGCCCTTCCCGAAGGCTCCGCTTTGCGAGGCGGCCAAGCACTGCAATGCCTTCCTCAGTGTGGAGATGAACATGGGCCAGATGCTGGAGGATGTTCAGTTGGCCATCGGCTGCAGCCGTCCGGTCTACCTGTGCAACCGGGTCGGCGGCATGATCCCCGCACCGGAGCAGGTGCTGGCGAAAATTTGCGAGATTGCAAAGATAGGAGGCGCAAAAGCATGAGCATTGTATTTGAAAAACCGAAGGCCCTGACCGATGCGCCGCTGCACTACTGCCCCGGCTGCACCCACGGGATCATTCACCGCCTGGTGGCCGAGGCCATTGACGCCCTGGGCATCGAGGGTCGCACCATCGGCATTGCCTCCGTCGGCTGTTCGGTCATGGCCTATGACTATTTCACCTGCGACTGCGTCCAGGCTCCCCACGGCAGAGCGCCTGCCGTCGCAACCGGCGTCAAGCGGGCCTGCCCGGAGAATATCGTCTTTACCTACCAGGGCGACGGCGACCTGGCCTCCATCGGCACGGCGGAAACCGTCCACGCTGCCGCGCGCAACGAGAACATCACCGTCATCTTCATCAACAACGCCATTTACGGCATGACTGGTGGCCAGATGGCCCCGACCTCCCTGCCCGGGCAGGTCACCCAGACCTCGCCCTACGGCCGCGACGTGAAGGCCTGCGGCTTCCCGGTCAAGGTCTGCGAGATGCTGTCTCAGCTGGACGGCCCCGAGTATCTGGAGCGCGTGGCCGTGAACAGCGTCAAGAACATCCGCGCCGCGAAGAAGGCCATCAAAAAGGCCTTTGAAAACCAGCTGGCCGGCAAGGGCTTCTCGCTGGTGGAGGTGCTCTCCTCCTGCCCCACCAACTGGGGTCTGACGCCCTCCAAGGCGCTGGAATGGGTGGAGGAAAAGATGATTCCCTATTATCCGCTGGGCGTTTACAAGGATCGCAGCGCGAAGGAGGAGGGCTGACCATGACGCATTCCTATCTGATCGCGGGCTTCGGCGGACAGGGACTGCTGTTCGCCGGCAAATTCATCGTCAACAAGGGCATGCTCGAGGGCAAGGAGGTCTCCTGGCTTCCGTCCTACGGCCCGGAGATGCGCGGCGGCACGGCCAACTGCTCGGCCATCGTGTCCGACGACCCCGTCGCCTCCCCCATCGTCGACCATCCGAACATCCTGATGGTCATGAACCTGCCCTCTCTGGACAAGTACGAGGACGCGGTGCAGCCTGGCGGCATGATCTTCGTGGACTCCACACTGATCGAGCGCAAAGTGCGCCGCACCGACGTGAAGGCCGTCTACGTGCCCGCCACCCGTCTGGCCTCGGAAAACGGCATGACCACGCTGGCCAACATGATCCTCACCGGCCGCATCCTGCGCGAGCTGGGCGAGTTCAGCGACGAGGACGTGGAGAAGGCGCTGAAGAAGGTTGTGTCGGTCAAGCATCCCGAAATGTACGACGTCAATCTGAAGGCGCTCAAGCTCGGGCGCGACTATGAATGAGGAGGTCTGAAGCATGCTGAACATTCGCGTTGAAAAGACGACCGCTCCCAAGGCCAGGCCGACGGATGAAACGAAGCTGGGCTTCGGCCAGATCTTCACCGACCACATGGCCGTCGTGGACTGGTCCTCGGACGAGGGCTGGCACGACGCGCGCATCGTCCCCTTCGGCTATCTGACCCTCCATCCCGCCTCCACCTGCCTGCACTACGGCTCCGAAATCTTCGAGGGACTGAAGGCCTATCGCCGCGCCGACGGCGGTATTCAGCTCTTCCGCCCGGAGATGAACGCCCGCCGCATGATGAACTCCGCTGAGCGCCTGTGCCTGCCCCAGCTGCCCGAGGAGGATTTCCTCCAGATGGTGACCGAGCTGGTGCGGCTGGAGGCCGACTGGGTTCCCCACAGCGAGGGCACCTCGCTGTACATCCGCCCGTTCATGTTCGGCAACGACGAGACGCTGGGCGTGCACGCCGTGCACCACGCCACCTTCATCGTCATCTGCTGTCCCGTGGGCAGCTATTATAAGGAAGGCATCAATCCCGTGGGCATCATGATCGAGGACAGCGACGTGCGCGCCGTCCGCGGCGGCACGGGCTACGCCAAGTGCGGCGGCAACTACGCCGCCAG
>OLPR01003513.1_pt1 | contig 10384 bp, 11 predicted proteins | sample 1672761 | NCBI WGS metagenome assembly OLPR01 (sample SAMEA3136721, study PRJEB25190) | human gut metagenome | biome: human gut; feature: human-associated habitat; material: faeces | place: Austria | collected 2013
CGGCTTGAATCGGAAAGCGAACAATCGCGGATGGGTGCTTTGGTTCTTCGCCGGCCCGTACAGCGGCAGCAAGGATCAAGAACTGGCCGAATTTGTGTGGGCGCACGTCGGGCGATGCGTAAAATGCGACCCCGCCTGCGCTTCGCAGGGAGTGGATATGTCCTTTTTCGGCCGGCCATTTACCAAAGTATGCTACCAGTTTCCCGTCCGCGTCGACAATCCCGACCGCGGCGAGACGGAAAAAGTAAAAAAGCTGATTGACTTCTGGAAAGGCGCGGCGGCGAACAGCCGCGGCCTGCATGTACACTGAGCAAAGGAAGGGGGCGCGGCGGATGTCGGGCAAACGGGTGATCTCCACAAACAAAAAGGCCTATCACGAATACTTTGTCGAGGAAACGCTGGAAGCCGGCATCGAGCTGGCCGGCACCGAGGTCAAGGCGCTCCGGCAGGGCTCCGTCAACCTGAAGGACTGCTACTGCCGCATCATCGACGGCGAGATTTATGTGCTCGGAATGCATATCAGCCCGTATGAAAAGGGGAATATATTCAACAGGGATCCGCTGCGCGACCGCCGGCTGCTCCTGCACAAAAAGGAGACGCTGCGCCTGTTCGGGCTGGTAGGGCAGAAGGGCTACGCAATCATCCCGCTGTCGCTCTATTTTTCCGGCAAATGGGTCAAGGTGGAGCTTGGGCTTTGCAAGGGCAAAAAGCTGTACGATAAACGCGAGACAATGGCGAAAAAAGACGCCGAGCGCGAAATAGAACGCGCCGCAAGAGAAAAGTTTTAATATGGGGGCGTAAAGGTTTCGACGGGGATTCTGAGATACGGTAAGCGAGCAGAAGCGCATATCTTCTATAAAATGTGCAAATTCAAATTAAACTCTAACAACAACAGAGCTTTAGCGGCCTAACGCCGCCGTCATACCGAAGAGGACTACGGCTTCGGATATGGCGCGACACAGTAGTGAACGTGAACGGGACTAAGCTTTGCGTCCCGGCATGAACTTATGAAGCTACCCGACCCGGCAGCCTTCCGTTCGGCGGCCGGAGAGGGGAATGCAAATGAACGGATACGCTCGTAGAAAGCTGTGTCAAGGGGTTTTCGGACAGGAGTTCGATTCTCCTCGCCTCCACCATAAGTCCACCGTAATTTTGATAGAATTACGGTGGACTTTTTCTATGCCTGAAAACCGCATAAAATCAAGGTTTTCACCATTCCAGAGCACAAATGTACCCCACCACAGAGCGATTCTGCGGCGGGGTTTTCTGCGTTTTACAGTTTTTACGGCATTTTGAGACGAAGTAATCGTTAAACTTATGGGTAAATCGTTGAATTTTAAGGGTATTCGTTGAACGATATGGGAAAGCCGAATAAGCCGTCTTGATTTTCTATACCGTCGGGAACGCCGCACCGAGCCGTATCGATCTGCACCTACCTTGCCAAGCGAGCCGGCGGCGAATGTTGGTCTGCTATTCCGACCATCGCTTCGGAGGTGAAGCTGTTGCAGTCCACCGTGTGACGTACACTTCACGATCTGCGAAAAGCCGGACTGCTTGAAACCGAACAGCTATACCGCACTAAAGGCGGCGGGAAGCAGTCCGCTTTACGAAATCCGAAACGGATAACGCCGCAAAAATGCACCTTCCGCCGATGGGGTACTATATCTTCTCGGTGGTAGGTAGTACCTGCCATTACAGGAGAAAGCGAACTACCCATCTTAAGAGATATTACGGCAGAGAGGAAAGATGGCAAGGTGTTAGTGCAAATTGATTTATGAGATCGCTCAGTTAATACAAGTGAATATAACTCGACTTTTAATTTAATCGATTAACATATTCATCATATCCATTGTATTTTTTATAATATGCGAATGAATTATCCACAAAGTTTTTCAATATTGTTTTCTCATGTTCGAACTGTGATTCCAATTTCGCAATCACTCGCTTCAAAATATCAACATCCTTCGTAACATAATATTTTTGAACAAGCATTGAAATGGATTCCATTTCTTTCGGAACAGCTTTGTATGAATCAAACTGCTCAATAACGGCGACATCCTCACAGTTCAAAGCTTTGATTATCCAATCCATTGTCATTAGAATGATATTCCTGTGTTCAGATAATCCGTACAGTGTTCTAACTATGTATGGTATTTTTACATAATGATCCGCGATGTTTTTACTGTCAAGTATTGTCTGAATATATTCTATTACTCCAAGAATGCAGGAAGTTCCCGTGTAAAATCTGGTTGCGTTATCTAAGGACTTATCTGCTTTCTGTCGTGTAACTTCAATACATGCCCCACCTTCTTCATGCCCAAGTTTATTTACTATTGCACTGAAAATATAATTATCAGTCGAGATATCTTTTTTTACAGAAATACTTGTAATAGTAAAGTAAAACATTTGTCTTAACGTCTTGGAGTCAGGATCATAAAGGTATTGTTTTATTGCGTCTTTATACAGTTTAATAAACAAATCATAAGATATATCCCACATAATATATTTGTTGTTTTTCAATGAAACCGTATATAATACTTTTTTTGTCTTATCGTAACCTATAATAGTACTGGAATGTGTTCTTGGATTTTGGACTTCTTCGGGAAACTGGTCATGCCAATACAAATCAATTAGAATATAATTATTGCGATCAATTTGTTCAATAATAATATCGATTATCTTATCCGGTTCGGAAGACCACAGATCAATTTCACGAGTGTCGAGGATATCATCATAATAGTTCATTTGAGCTACGTAGATTCCACTGCCGAAATTGATATCCAGATTATTTGACATGAGCACATCCAGATGGGTTGCAAGCCACGCCTGACCGTTGGATGAAACTTGAATGATCCCCAGTCTGCATGAGACCCTGCAATCCAGTGAATAAACAACGTTACAATCGAAAGGAAGTATTTTTGAATTCGACATATTTATTCCTTATAATATTTAGCTTGTGTTGAGAACATTTCTTTATATATTCCGCTATCAATCCGCATAAGTTCATCGTGAGTCCCGTATTCGGCAATCGTACCGTTTGCGAACACTGCGGTCTTGTCGGTGAAACGGGTGGACGAAAGACGGTGGGAGATATAGATCGCTGTTCATCTTATGAAAGAGTCGCCAACGAAAAGCAGTACTCCCTTGTTCGTCGCTTCTTCCCGAAAGGTAAGTCTTTTGACAATATTACGGATAAACAAGTAGTGTTTGTCGAAAACCGGATCAATAATTTACCCCGCAAGATCTTCAATTACCACTCTGCCGATTTTATTTTTAATAATGTCCTATTTGATATTGCAATTTAGAGAAAACACAAACTTCTGAGACATCAGTGTTGTTATTACACCGGTTAATGCAAGGGCTGCTGCGTTTTCGGATAGGTCTCACGGTATGGCGACCCCGGGATATCTGCATTTCTTGTGATTCGGAAACAGAAATAGCGGACGTTGTTGTTTGTTCAAAAGCAAGCGTGAAACGCATCAGTCTCCCTGAGTATTCTCCGCATCGGCTTCGACAGCATCCGAATCGAACGGCGCATCACGGTAGAACCGTGCCTGCTTGTCGAACATTTCCGTGTAGATGCCTCCCTTTGTATAAAGCTCGGCGTGCGTTCCGTACTCGACAACGTGACCGTTGTCAAACACGGCGACCTTGTCGGCAAGTTGAACGGCAGACAGACGGTGCGTGATCAGAATCGCGCACTTGTCGGTAATCATGTTATTGAACTGAGTATAGATCTCATATTCCGCCATGGGATCAAGCGCGGCCGTAAGCTCGTCGAGAATGTAGACGGGACGGTTGTGATAGATCGCTCTTGCGATGGCGAGCTTCTGATCTTCTCCCCCGGAGAAATTGACGCCGTCATCGTCGATCATCCTTCCCAGCTGTGTGTCCAAACCTTTCGGAAGCTGATCGATTACATCGCCGATTCCTATAGTATCGACGATTTTGCGAACTTTTTCACCGTCCTTCTCGGATGCCATCGTAATGTTCTCCGAAAGTGTCAAATAATAATGGCAATAATCCTGAAAAACGGTCGAAAACAGCTTTGTATAAAGGTCAATTTCGTATTCGTTAATATTGACGCCGTTGAGCAGGATTTCTCCCTCGGTTGGGAAATAAAAGCGAAGAAGCAGCTTGATAAAGGTAGTTTTTCCCGCTCCGTTTTGTCCCACAATGCACAGCCGTTCGTTCCCGCGAATTTTCAAATTGACATTTTTAAGAACAAGTCTTTCGCTTCCGGGGTATCGGAAGGAAACATTTCGGAATTCTATCACCGAATCGGCGTTAAACTCAGGCTTCAGTTTTCCCGTATCGTTCCGGCGCAAAGGCAGATTCATGAAATTCATCATGTCTTGAACGTACAGACTCTGTCGTCCGATCCCGAGATACGATGACATGACGGAGCCGAGAGCGCCCGAGAACTGACCTATTGCGGATATATATATTGTAAGATTACCGACCAAAATTTTGTTTCGAACCACCCTGTATATTAAATAGGCATAGACGCCGAAATTCTGAATCGTGCTCAGTACCGTATTTACGGCTCCCGCCTTGATTTGCGTATTCACCATTTCAAGTCCCATGTCGTAACGTTCATGGCTTTTTTTCTTATATTCTCGAATCAAAGACGGAAACATACCGAAAATCCTGTTTTCTTTGGCGAAATACAGACCGGTAATCATTGTATTTGCGCAAATTTCATATCTGGAGAAAAAACTCGTCTTCTTGTTGATTTCAAATTGCTTGTTGTTGACCCACTTTGTAATTTTGGAATTAACAAAAACCACCAAAAGCACCATAAGGATAACAATGGGGCTGAGTGTCGATATAATTGCACTCATCATGGCAATGCTGATAACGGATGAAATGAGTCCGAACACTTGGTTCATAATAACGAGCAAAGATCCCAAGGTATCTCTTGCCCTACCCTGCATATCCTGAATCTGAGGGCTTTCCAGCGCCTCGTAATCCATTCGGGAAATATGCTCAAAAAACCTTGATTGGAATTCCAAATTCAATTCAAACTCTTGTCTGCCGACGATTCGATTAAAAATACTGTTTACGATAAACTGCAAAACCGGCACGGAAATCAAGATGGCAACATATGAGAAAACGATATTCAGCCGGCGGTCGACCGTCATTTCATTGATAATATAACCCGGCAGCAAAACCGATGCAAGCGGAATCACCGAATTAAACAGCATAAGAAATATTTTGATAAAGATATAACTCTTTTTATAAGTCCATATCATATTAACGGTGTAAGTTACTGTTTTAATTATTTGGGAAAAGCTCTGTCCGTTTTTCATGTATATTTCCTTCTTTTTATAGCAATACAGTTCCGCGTCTGGCAGTTAAAAGGATAGCATGATCGCCCGGCATACTCAAATGGTCATGCCGGGACACTCATGCTATGTTGTGTGTAATCCTCCATTGGTAGAAAGAGAAACAACCTTGTTTGAGAAAACCAACAGAGGACGTTTGTCAACCTATACTAAAATTTAATCCGCCAACCGAATTTTGGACAACGTAAGTTTCATAAGTTTATGAACGCTTCAATCTCTTCTCTTACAACATTTATTACTTCACTGCAGATATAGCCAAATGATGCAATTACCGTCAACCGAAGTTGTTTGTTATAATTTTCAATATTTTTTACTTTGTTTTCCTATGGGATAATTTCCCCTGTCAAGCAATTGCCTTTCCCCGATGTATAATCGGCAAGCATCATTTTTTGCATAGCAGTTTCACATGATCAAATATCATTCATTTGATTATAAGAATACTATTTATCAAAAAACAATCACGAAACACGGTGATGTTCTAAACCATGAATAACCGATAGATTCTTGATACTGCTTCATTTTGTGCCAAAAAAACAGACGCACGTGAATCGAACGTCACTGTGCGTCTGCAGATAAATCCAATTGGGTAGGCACACAGTATACGGTGGCACGCTTTAGGATTGCTGAGATTATCGGATTATTTGGTACAGCTTACCTTGATTAATGAATGTCTACCATGGCAAATAAATACACACTCTGGTATTTGTATACCAACCACGGTTAAAGAATACCACATAATAACACTTTTGTCAAGGCATTTTTAACAAAACTCGCAAAACACGACATAAAATCCAAGCTGTTTTGTCACTGCTTCGCAAAAACTCCCCAAACTCCATCTCGCTATTGCTTGTTTTTCTCAATTCTACAGCATATTGTACCGCCGCAGTACGATCGGTATCTCAAGTACTCCAAGCTGACCCAGGCTATCTACCAAAGATACACCGACATGGCGGAGCCTTTCGGTATGGATGAATGCTGGCTTGATGTCACAGGCAGTCGTGCCGTCTGCGGCGATGCAATTAATATAGCCGAGCAGATTCGCCGCTCCGTGAAGGAGGAACTCGGTCTGACTGTCAGTATCGGCGTATCCTTTAATAAGGTGTTTGCCAAATTGGGCTCCGATCTGAAAAAGCCGGATGCCATCACGGAGATTTCACCGGATTCCTACAAAGAGAAGGTTTGACCGCTCCCGTGCAGTGACATGATCTACTGCGGTCCTGCCACCACTAAGAAGCTGGCGCAGTATGGTGTCCATACGATTGGAGAAGTTGCCGGTTGTGACCCATTGTTTCTGAAAGGGCTTCTGGGAGTGAACGGACTTGCGCTGTGGACTTATGCCAATGGCAGAGACCATTCCAGGGTGATGCATAAGGATTTCGTTTCCCCGGTCAAATCGGTCGGTCACGGCATTACCTGTGTTTCCGACCTTGAAAACGAAGAAGAGGTGTGGAAGGTTATTTTTGCTCTTTCGCAGGATATCGGTCACCGTCTTCGGCTGCATAACCTCGCCACCCGTACCGTCCAAGTCCATGTCCGGGGCAATGACCTGTTCGGCTCACAGTATCAATGCAAGCTGCCGCTCAAGACACAGCTTCCCTCGGAGATCGCCGCTGCCGCATTTCGGAGTTTTAAAGAGCGGTATTCTTGGCATACAAAGGTCAGAGCGGTCACCGTCCGTGCCATTGAACTCTCACCCAAAGACAGTGCCGAGCAGCTCACGCTGTTTGATAATGTCCAGCACCGCATGACAATGGAGAAAGTCCAGGATGCTGTGGAGGAGATCCGTGGTCGTTTCGGCAAGAGTGCCATCACTTACGCCTGCCTCATGGGAGATTTGAAAATGCCCGCAGACGGACGAGATAAGGTTAAAATGCCGGGTATTATGTATCAATAGCGCAGGTTTTGTAAAAATTTCATCCAAACTACTTGACAAGGTACGGCTCTATGTATATAATGTTGTTATCATAACTGCTAACAAGCGAACAAGCAGCCATGCTAATTCGATTCACCGTAGTGATGAGAAGTTGCCCGCAATTATGATAACAGTGCCGCAAACAGGCTGAACGAATCAAGACAGGGCTTATAATGTAAAGTAGAAAAGGTGAACGACATGAACACACAGTACCAGAATTTTGGAGAGTTCCTTCAAAGGAAACGCACAGAGAAACAAATCACGCTCCGCAAAATGGCGGAAATGATCGGGATCACTGCGCCCTATCTGACCGACATTGAGAAGGACCGCCGCAATCCTCCCGAAATGGAGAAGCTGGAGCTGATTTCCCAAATTCTCATGCTGAACGACGAGGATAAGACTACGATGTACGATCTGGCCGGCAAGAAGAGAAACTCTGTTGCCCCAGACCTGCCTGACTATATCATGGAACACGACTATGTGTCCGCTGCGCTTCGCACGGCACGTGACCTTGATGCAAGCGAGGCTGACTGGTTGAAGTTCGTCGAGGAGCTCCGGCAGCGAAAGGGGTAATTTATAAAGATGTACACTCCCTCTCTTCGAGTGAAGAACAACGGCGTACCGATTTTGAGCAAAGCCGAGATCGATGCCATCGGAGAGCGTTTCGTACAGGATTTTCAGCCGGAAGTCCTCACGAACCCCTCTCCCGTGGACATTGAAGGCTTTATCGAATTCTATCTCGGAATGACGCCAGATTATCAATATCTGTCCCACAATGGCGTGTACCTTGGGATGACTGTTTTTAACGACACCAATAAGGTGCCGGTTTTTGACCCTGCCACAAATCGGGCGGAGTATATCAGTGCCAAGGCCCGTACCGTCATCATCGACAACCGCCTTCTGGATGAGAGCCAGCGACATCGTTACCGCTTCACGCTCGGACATGAGGGTGGGCATGACATCTTCCATTCCGGTTATTTCTCGTATAACCCCGACCAGGTATCCATTTTTGACGATGAGCTCATCGCCCCCATGATACAGTGCCGGGTCGACAATGGCATGACAAATAAATCGGACACTCGCAAATGGGACGACCATGACTGGATGGAATGGCAGGCCAACCATCTGTCCGCTGCCGTTTTGATACCGAAGTGTTCGGTGGATCTGCTGGCACGATCCAATAAGGACAAGCTCAAAACGCCTACATCCCGTGCGATACTGATCGCCAAACTGTCTGACTGCTTCGATGTTTCCATCCAGGCGGCGACAAACAGGCTCAAAGACCTCGGCTACATCAAAGCCAATGATACGACCGATTATTCCTACGCTTCTGCCATCATGGATTTTGCAGGCGTAGTCGGTTCTTGAGCATCCATATTGTAAACTACAGCGGGTTTTACCGCCCGCTGTGTTTTTTTACAGCAAGCGTTAGCAAGTTTGCTAACAAGGTAACATTAAGGAGGTGGTGCCTATGAGTACAGCAAGAAAGGAGGACCCCGATGGTATGGTCGAGCATTGCTACCGCACCCGGAAAACAATGGTCAATCCCATTGTGGACTGGACGGACGAAGATGTGTGGGAATTTCTCACCCACTACGGCTGTAAGAGCAATCCGCTCTATGAATGCGGCTTCAAGCGCATCGGCTGTAAGGACAGTATCCTTGAGGACTGCCGTCTGATGCAAACCACGCTGACAGACTGCACGGGCATTGACGCAGAGATCGAGAGCCTGCTTGAGGAGATCGATGTGGTAACCGAACTGACAAAGCGTTGCATTGCAGATAATTCGCAGACGGCGCAGAACCAGGAAGAATATGCTGCCCGGTATAATGGCTTTGTGGACCGGTACGAAAAGGCAAAGGCTCAGCTTGAGCAGCTCCGCACCACAAAGGCTGCACGGGAAGCCCAGGCAGAAGCCATCGGAGCATTTATGTTTGAGGTGCAGGAATTGGATGCCCTCACCGAGTTTGACGAAAAGCTCTGGCTGACCATTATCGACACGGTAACTGTCCACACAGACGGACGGATGACATTCAGATTCCAGGGCGGCACAGAGATTGATGTATAAGCCCCAACAAACACAAAGACCGCAGGGTTAACCGCCTGCGGTCTTTTGCTATAAGAGGCACAACTAAAGTTATCGTATGTTTCTGGTAATCATCTTTGTATATCGTGCCTTTGATTATGGCAATCTAATTTGCTTCGATCATTTGTTCCTCATGATAGCCCAAGCCCCGTGACCCATTGGCGGACGGTGCTGCTGGATGCACCGGAGGAGAAGCGCTGACCGTCCTGCCAGTCGCCGGTGCCCGCCATTTCGGAGAGCAGGATGCCGCTCTGACCCATACCGGAGGAGGAAGAGGTTGCGAACGGAATGACCGTCTTGCCGGTAAAGTCGTTATTCTTCACAAAGTTGTCAACAGGCCACGCCGCAATACCCCACCAGATGGGATAGCCGATGAACACGGTGTCGTAATCGTCCCAATTCTCCACCTCCGTGGTAGTTAGAGGGACATCCCGGAGGGATTCATCGTCATGCTCTCGGCTGACCCGGCTGTCGCTGTTCGTCCAGTTCAAGTCATCGGAGGTATAGGACTCGGTAGGCGTAATTTCAAACAGATTGCCGCCTGCGGCTTCGGCAATATCCTCGGCCACACGCTTGGTGTTGCCGCTGGCGGAGTAGTAGACCACCAGCACCTTGCCGCCGGAGGTGGTACTGTCCGAATCGCCTGCCGCATCATCCAGTGTTTGCGCAGGCGTACTCGTATCATTCGACGGTGCCTGTGTTGGGGTGTCGTTGCTCGCCTTGCTGCCGCAGGCGGTCAAAGACAGGATCATCAGCGCAGCCAACAGCAGGCTGCCGAGTTTCTGAATGTTTTTCATAAAAATGCCTCCTTTACTTCTGCTCGTCCATCGGCGGAACCACTTCCGCATACTTTTTGAGCATTTCCGGGGTGCTGGTGTAGTAGCGCACATTCTTGTTGAGGGCAGCGACCTGCGCCATTTCGTCATCCGTCAGGGCAAAGTCAAACGGAAAAGAAGTTTTAGGATATATATTGCAAAGTCGCTGTCACAGACGGCGGCTTTTTCCTTTCGGGTAGTATTCAAGAAGTCATAAAGTTCC
>OLPR01003515.1_pt1 | contig 10375 bp, 7 predicted proteins | sample 1672761 | NCBI WGS metagenome assembly OLPR01 (sample SAMEA3136721, study PRJEB25190) | human gut metagenome | biome: human gut; feature: human-associated habitat; material: faeces | place: Austria | collected 2013
CCGACAGATCCGTGTGGACCCGCAGGCACTCCTCCACCTGCTTACCGATCCGCATGGTGGGGTCCATGGCGCTCATAGGCTCCTGAAACACCACACAGATATCCTTGCCCTGAATGGCACGGATGCGCTGGCCGCCGGCGTGGAGCAGATCCTCGCCGTCCAGCAGGATGCGGCCCCGGAAATCCGCCTGCTCCGGCCGCAGCAGGCCGGACACCATCATAGCCGTTACGGTCTTGCCGGAGCCGGATTCGCCCACCAGCCCGAACGTCTCGCCCTCAAAGATGTGGAAGGAGACGCCGTTGACGGCGGTAAAGGGATGGCGGCGGGAGCCGAAGCGCACGGTGAGATTTTCAACTTCCAGCAGTTTTTTGCGTTCAGCGCTCATGCGTCTCCCTCCTTTTGTTCGCGCCGGGCGATGATGCGCGGCTTCTCCACCTTGGGCGCGCGCGGGTCAAGCAGCCAGGTGCGCGCCTTGTGGGTGGGGGAGACCTCGAAATACGGCGGATCGACGAGGAAGTCGATCTTCAGCGCCTGCGGGTTGCGCGGGGCAAAGGCGTCGCCCTTCACCTCGTGGAAGAGGTTGGGCGGCGTGCCCTGAATGGAGAAGAGCGGCTCGCCCTTCACGCCCAGCTGCGGCAGCGACGAAAGCAGCGCCCAGGTGTAGGGATGGCGGGGATCGTAGAAGACCTCCTCGCAGGTGCCCACCTCGACGATGCCGCCGGCGTACATCACGGCGATGCGGTCGGCCACGTTGGCCACCACCCCCAGGTCATGGGTAATATACACGCAGGTGAGGCCCAGCCGATCCCGCAATTCCTTAATCAGGGATAGAATCTGCGCCTGAATGGTCACGTCCAGGGCGGTGGTGGGCTCGTCGCAGATGAGGATCTTCGGCCGGCAGGCCACGGCGATGGCGATGACCACCCGCTGGCGCATGCCGCCGGAAAATTCGTGGGGATACTGCCGGGCCCGGCGCTCGGGTTCGTCGATGCCTACGTCCTTCAATACGGAAAGCATCTGGGCGTGGGCCCCGTGGCGGTCGATCTTCTGGTGCAGCAGGATGGCCTCTTCAATCTGCGCCCCGATGGTTTTCAAAGGGTTCAGGCTGGTCATGGGGTCCTGCATCACCATGGCGATTTCCCCGCCGCGGATGGGCAGCCAGTCCTTTTCCTGGGTGATTTTGGCCAGATCTTTTCCGTCGTAGAGAATTTCTCCGGAATCGATATGGCCATTTAAGTCGTTCAGGCCCATGAAGCACTTGGTAAACACGCTTTTTCCGGATCCGGATTCTCCCACGATGGCCAGGCTTTCGCCCTTGTACAGATCCAGGGATACGCCCCGGATGGCATGAAGCACCCGTCCGCGCAGATCAAATTTCAGATTCAGGTCCTTGACCGAAAGGATCACATCGCCCATGGTATCATCTCCTTGACCGCGGCAAACGCGGAGCGGTTCTGTTTGTCAAACATGATTTTTGGGGTCCGCCGCGTCCGCAAAGGCGTTGCCGATGATATAGAACGCGATGGTGATAATGGAAAGCACGATGGCCGGGAAGATCAGCTGATAGCGCAGGGAAGGCGAAGTGATGAGCTTGCGTCCCTCGTTAATCAGGTTGCCCAGGGAGGGCATATCCGCCGGCAGGCCCAGGCCGATGTAGGTCACGAACACTTCCGAGCCGATGGCCCCGGGAATGGCCAGCGCCATGCGCAGGGTGATGACGCTCACCAGATAGGGCAGCAGGTTCTTCAGAATGATGCGGAAGGTGCCGGTGCCCAGGCAGCGGGAGGCCAGGTTATAATCCCGGTCGCGAATGATGACGATCTGATTGCGGATGAACCGGGCCATGCCCAGCCAGCCGGTGAGGCACATGGCGAACACCAGGGTGGAAAGGCCGGGTTTCATGATATACGAAATCAGAATCAGCACAATGGTGGAGGGAATATTGTCCAGGATATTATAGATTTCGGTCATCACCCGGTCCAGTTTGCGCACATAGCCCCACACCACGCCCACGAAGATGCCCACCACAGCCTCGACCATGGCCACGATCACGCCGATGAGCAGGGAGGTGCGGGTGCCGGCCCAGACCCGGGCCCACAGATCCTGGCCGATGTTATTGGTGCCGAACCAGAACCCGGTTTCCGAGGGCAGGGAGCAGACGCTGGTTTCCCCGGTGGTGACGGCAAGGCCGGTGGCCTCGTCCAGCAGCTTTACGTCCTTTTTCTCCACATACACGGGATCGCCCTTGTTGGTGATGTCCGCGGCGGAGGCGTACAGGCTGATCTTATAATTGCTCTTTACGGTGAAGGGGCCTTCCGGAATTTCGTCCGGCAGCTTCAGCCAGCTGGTCTGCACATAGCCCTCCTGGCCGTCGTATTCCACCCGGCACCAGGTATCGCCATACTCCAGGCAGGTGAAATCCGTGCGCTTGTTGATGCTGCCCACCACGTTGCTGGCTTCATACCAGGCGTCGTCGTATTCCTTCACAGTAAGCTCCGTGCCCTCCGGCACCTTCAGAAGCTCCGCAGAAAAGGACGGCGACTGGTTGGAAAGCTGAATGCCGGTGGCGGGATGGTTATTGACGGTATTGGGGTTGCGCTGACCGGGGAGATAGGGCTGGATAACGGTGAAGATCAAAAGCAGCACCAGCACAATGAGCATCACCATGGCCACGCGGTTTTTGGAAAACACCCGCAGGGTGCTGCCCCAATAGGAATAATCCGAATATCCGGCGCGTTCCGCCGCGGCCTCGTCCAGCTTCGCCCGCTGGAACAGATTGGAGGCGTCCACGCTTTTTTCCAGATTTTTGCTCATGGCGTCTTTCACGGAAAGCATCAGCGGGCACCTTCTTTCTTGGCGAACTTAATGCGGGGATCCACCACGCCCATCAGCAAATCGCCCAGCAGCAGGCCCACCACGCCGATGACGCAATAGAGCATGACGATGGCCTGCACCATGGGGTTATCCTGGCGGCCGATGACGTCTACCAGCAGACCGCCCATGCCGGGCACGGAATACAGGGATTCAATGTAAATGGAGCCGCCCACGGTGTAGAGAATGGAGGTGGGCAGATACTGAATCATGGGCACGAAGGCGTTGCGGAACACGTGGCGCATGGTGATCTTCCGGGTGGAAACGCCCTTGGCCCGGGCCAGCTTCACGTAATCCTTGTTCATTTCGTCCAGCATATAACGCCTGAGCCACATGGCGTAATAGGCGGTATTGCCCAGGGACATGGAGAACACCGGCAGAATCCAGGTGACGGGATTGCCCCGCTCGAAGAGCATGGGAATCTTCAAAAGATCCGTGGCGTACATCTGGATGAGAATATAATAGACCGCCGAAGGCACGGCGTTGATAATCACGATAAACAGGGTGCCGAATTTATCCCAGAACTTGCCCTTGGAACGGGCCATGGCCGCGCCCAGGGGAATGCCCAGCGTCATGGCCAGCGCCATGGACAAAAGCCCCAGCAGAATGGACACGGGAGCCTTCTGGGCGATGATGCTGCCAATGGGCGCGCCCACCCGATAGCGGGCGGAAGTGCCCAGATCTCCCCGCAGCAGGCTGGCAAAAAAGTCCTTCAGCTGCACGGCGATGGGGTCGTTCAGGCCCAGAGATTCCAGCCGCGCATTGATGACCGCGGGGCTGAGCTTATCATAATTTTCGAAATAGCCCTCGATGGGCATCTGGCGAAGAAGCACAAATACGATGGACAGCACGATCACCAGGGTAATGGTCGCGCCCACCAGCCTGCGCAGAATATAACGCAGCAAGAAATCACATCCAATCCGTGAAGGAAATACCGAAAAACCGAATGATAGCAGAAGGGGGGCTGCCGGTTTGCGACAGCCCCGGGACTTTCAAAATGCGCCTTACTGGGCGGAACGGGCCTCCAGCCACGCATCGTAAGCGTCAAAGTACTCGTCGGTGTTCATGGATTTTTCCAGCAGCACCGCGCCCTTGTAGCGGTCGTTGGAGATGCCGAAGGGAGCATACTGGCCGGAGAAGGGATCCAGCCGGGAAGCGGAATATCCGCCGTTGGTATTGCCGAAGGGGATGACGTAGGCCTTGTTGATGATGTAGGCTTCCGCCTTGGCAAAGGCCAGATAGCGCGCGCCCAGATCATCGGTGATGGCCTTGGCGGCGTCCACCAGGCCGTAATACTCGGCCATTTCGTCCTGGTTGGCGTACTGATCCATGAAGTTGTAGGAGTTGTCAATGTACAGAGGATCGGTGTAGGTCTCCGGGTCGGCGTAATCCGGGCCCCAGTTGCACAGCATGAAGGCGTACTTGCCTACCCGGCGAACCTCGCCCAGGAAGCCGGAGGAGGGACCCGCTTCCACAATGATGTCCACATAATCCGGTCCGAACAGGCCTTCCAGCTGCTGTTCCACCACCACGCACATTTCGTCCCAGCCGGTGGAAGAGGGATTGTAGGGCATGAGCACCTTGATGGGGAAGGTCGCGCCGGCCTCGGTGAGTTCGGCAATGGCCTGGTCGCGATACTGCAGGGCCATTTCTTCGTTATAGGTGCCGTCCTGCAGGGCGGTGATGGGCTCCAGATCGCCCATGTCCACATAGTCGGCGCCTTCGTAGGTCACGAAGTCCGCCAGGGTCATGGTGTTGCACAGGAGCATTTCGGGGTTATCGGGCTCGTAGACGTACATGGCCTTCAGGCGATCCAGTCCATAATAGAAGGACTTGCGGAAGGCTTCGTTGTTCACGGCCAGCTTCCAGTTTTCCGGCTCGTATTCCGCGTCAAATTCGGGGTCGAAGTTGAAGGCGAAGAAGTAGGAATAGAAGCTGGTGTTGCGGGTGGGATGAATCAGGTCCGCGGTCTCCGGGTCGCTGAGCCACTGCTGGGCAATGGTGTTGTCGATGGAGGCGGCGTCGATTTCACCGCGGCGGTAGAGTTCGGGAGCCAGGGTTTCGGCTTCCTTATTATAGGTCTGCTCGATGGTATCGATATGCACGTTTTCCCGATCCCAATAGGATTCGTTGGCGGTGTAAACCCGCTTTTCCTGGGGCGCGAACTCGGAGAGGATATAAGCGCCGCAGTACAGGATGGAATCGTTGGAGGTGGCCACGCCGAAGTTTTCACCCTGGGCGGCCAGGAAGTCTCCGTTCACGGGCATGAAGCACACGTAAGTAAGGGAGGAGAGGAAGTAGGGAGTCGCGGTCTTCAGGGTGTATTCCACGGTCTTGTCGTCCAGCGCCTTCACGCCCACGGTCTCCCATTCGGTGACGGGATAGGGATCCTCACCCTCTTCGGGAGTGGAGGTGCCCAGGTAATATTCCTCGGCGCCGGCGATGAGGCCGTACATGATGCTGGCGGTGGAGGAGGCGTTCTGCGCGTTGAGCACATACTGAGCGGCGGAAACGAAATCCTGCGCCTTTACGTCGGCGTAGTATTCGCCGTTATGATCCACCCAGGTGATGCCGTCCCGCAGATGGAAGGTGTACACCGTGCCATCCTCGGAAACATCCCAGGATTCCGCCAGGGAGGGCTGGATGTTGCCATACTGATCGTATTCCACCAGGGTGTCGATCACGTTAGCGGCCAGGGCAAATTCGTTGGTGGTAGAGGTGTAGAGGTAATTCAGCGTGGTGATCTCGCCGGTATACAGCGTGCGGTACACGCTATCTCCCTCGGCAACCGCCGCGCCGGGCAGCACGCACACTGCCAGAAGAGCCAGTGTCACAATCGCCGCAAAGCATCTTTTCATGAGATTCGCTCCTCGCTTTCTTCGCGGAAAACCGCGTTTTTATTACCATACTATATCCCGCCAGAAATTGCAAGTTATTTTTTGAAAAAATGCGTTCTTGCAGAATTCCAGCACGAAATTCCACATTTTTGCACGATTTTCCCGATTTGGCATGCACTGTTGCCTTCAAAAATCAGCCTATGCGCTTGAGCGGATGCAAATGCAATGCATTTTTACACATTTTGAGTGAAAAAAATCCCATATTGCCATAGGCCGCGGGGCGTGGTACAATGAAGGGCAGGAAAGGAAGTGTCTTCCCAAATGAAATTTGCAGTCAGTTCTTACAGCTTTTCTCAGGCCATGCGCGACGGGCGCATGAACCTGTTGGACGTGATCCCCAAGGCCAAGGAATTGGGCTATGAGGGCGTGGAAATCGTCCGGGGCAACCAGTCGGACGCGGAAATGCGGGCGCTGGCGGAGGTTTTGAAGGTGCAGTCTCAGGAAGCCGGCCTGCCCATTATCGCCTATATGGTGGGCGCGGACTTTTTGAAAAACGGGCTGGACAGCGAAGTGGAGCGCCTGAAGAAGGAAGTGGAAATCGCCGCCCTGATGGGCGCGCCCCGGATGCGGCACGATTCCTCCCAGGGCGTGGACGCCCAGGGCAATCCCGTCTCCGTAGAAGACGCGCTGCCCATTCTGGCCCAGGGCTACCGCCGGGTGACGGAATTCGCCGCCGGGCTGGGGGTAAAGACCATGATCGAAAACCACGGCTACTTCATGCAGGATTCCGACCGGGTGAAGAAGCTGATTGAAGCGGTGAACCACAAAAATTTCGGCTGGCTGACGGACATGGGCAATTTCCTGTGCGCGGACGAAGACCCGGTGCACGCCATGCAGACCGGCGCGAAGATGGCCGTACACGCCCACGCCAAGGATTTCCATTATAAAAAACAGGGGGAATTTCTGCCGAAGCAGGGCTGGTTCGGCACCCGGGGCGGCAACCACCTGCGGGGCGCCATTATCGGCCACGGCGTGGTGGACGTGCCCGCCTGCCTGCGGCTTCTGAAGGAAGCGGGCTACGACGGCTGGCTTTCCGTGGAATTCGAGGGCATGGAGGATTGCATCATGGCGCTGAAGGCCGATTTGGAGAACCTGAAGGCCATGGAAGCGGAAATCAAATAAGGCGATTGACAGATTGCCATGTATCTATAAAAAGAAAGGATCCTTTCAAATGAAAACGCGCGAGGAACTGCTGGAGCTGCTGAACGCAGAAAACGGACTGGAAAATCTGAAGACCCTTTTGAAAACCGAGCCCCTTCCGCCGGTGGGCCGGGATGTAAACAATCACATTCACACCACCTATTCCTTCTCTCCCTACTCCCCCACCGCGGCGGTCTGGTTTGCCCGGGCGGCGGGGCTGTGCACTTGCGGACTGATGGACCACGATTCCATCGCCGGCAGCGAAGAATTCCTGGCCGCGGCCAAGGAAGTGGGCATGGGCGCCACCATCGGCCTGGAATGCCGGGTGAGCTTTAAAAACACCCCCTTTGGCGACCGTCGGCTGAACAACCCCGATCAGGACGGCGTGGTTTACATGGCCCTGCACGGCGTGCCCCACAACCGGGCCGCGGAGGTCAACGCCTTCTTCGCCCCCTATCGCGCCGCCCGCAACGAGCGCAACCGGAAGATGGTGGCCGCGGTGAACCAGCTGATGGGCCGGTACGGCGTGACCATCGATTTTGAAAAGGACGTGCTGCCCCTGTCCAATTACGCCAAGGGCGGCTCCGTTACCGAGCGGCACATCTCCTCCGCCCTGGCCTACCGGATGCTGGAGGTCATCGGCAAGGGCGAAACCCTGGTGAAGTTCATTCGCGAAATCATGCAGCTGCCCCTTTCCGACAAGATCGCGGGCTTCCTGTGCGACGAGAAGAACCCCCACATGATGTACGATCTGCTGGGCTGGATCAAGTCCACCCTCATCGCCAAGTTCTACATCGACGCCACCGACGAATGCCCCGACGTGCGGGAAGTGCTGGCCCTTTCCGAAAAGGTGGGCGCGATTTCCGCGTATGCGTATCTGGGCGACGTGGGCGATTCCGTCACCGGCGACAAGCGGGCGCAGAAGTTCGAGGACGATTTCCTGGACGAGCTGGTGCCCTTCCTGGCGGGCCTGGGCTATCGGGCCATCACCTACATGCCTTCCCGGAACACCCCCGCGCAACTGAAGCGCATCCGCGCCCTGTGCGACAAGTACGGCCTGTTCCAGATTTCCGGCGAGGACATCAATTCTCCCCGGCAGTCCTTCGTGTGCGAAGCGCAGCGCGCGCCGGAATTCGCCAATCTGTACGAAGCCACCTGGGCGCTGATCGCTCACGAATGGCGTTCCACCAGGAATCCTGCGGACGGGCTGTTCTCCAGGGAGAGCGTCGCCCAGTGGCCCGCCCTTTCCGACCGGGTGAAGGCCTTCTCCGCCTTCGGTCAGGAAATGTTCAAATAATACACACCACGCGCCGGCGCAAAAACCGGCGCTTTTTCCAAAACAGGAGGGGAATGAGCAAATGAAGCTGAACATGGACGCCTTGAAGCAGGCCGCGGCCTTGCGGGAAAAGGGATATCGCCTGCCGGAATACGACGTGGAAGCTCTGCGCCGGCGCACGGCGGAAAAGCCCCAGTGGGTGCACTTCGGCCCCGGGAACATTTTCCGGGCCCATATCGCCCGGGCTCATCAGGAGCTGTTGAACCAGGGCGGCTTTGACACGGGCATCATCGCCTACGCCGCCAAAGGCTCCGAAACCATCGCCCGGGCCTACGCGCCCTTCGACAACCTGAGCATCGCCGTTTCCCTGAAGGCCGGGGGCGGCATGGACAAATATCTGGTGGCTTCCGTGGCGGAGGCCCATACCCTGGGGGACGACGGCTTCGCCCGGGCCAAAGAAATCTTCACCAGCGCCAGCCTGATGATGGCCTCCTTCACCATCACCGAGAAAGGCTACGCCCGGCCTTCCTACGAAAAGGATCTGCCCCTTACGCCGGAAAACCGGGGCACCCTGCTGGGGCAGATCGCGTATCTTCTGAAGCTGCGGCTGGAGGCGGGGGGCAGGCCCATGGCCCTGGTGAGCATGGACAACTGTTCCCACAACGGCGACAAGCTGAAGGCGGCGCTGCTGGAGCTCGCCTCGGGCGATGCAGCGCTGACGGAATATCTGGAAACGAAAATCGCCTTCCCCTGGACCATGATCGACAAGATCACCCCCCGGCCGGATCGGCGCGTGTGGGAAATGCTGGAAAAGGACGGCTTTGAGGACATGGCGCCGGTGGTCACCCCCCGGGGCACCCACGTGGCTCCCTTCGTGAACGCGGAGGAGAAGGAATATCTGGTAATCGAGGACGACTTCCCCGCCGGACGGCCCGCCCTGGAAAAGGCCGGGGTGTACTTCGCCGACCGGGAAACCGTGGAAAAGGTGGAAAAGATGAAGGTCACCGTGTGCCTGAATCCCCTGCACACGGCGCTGGCGGTGTTCGGCTGCGTGCTGGGGTACGACGCCATCTGGAAGGAAACGGAGGATTCGGAGCTGGCGAAGCTGATTCGGGTCATCGGTTACGACGAGGGGCTGAAGGTCGCCCCCGATCCGGGCATCCTCTCCCCCAAAACCTTCCTGGACGAGGTGGTAAACGACCGGCTGCCCAATTCCTTTTTGCCCGACACCCCTCAGCGCATCGCCACGGACACCTCTCACAAAATCGCGGTTCGCTTCGGCGAGACCATTCGCGCCTATGTGGAAAAATTCGGCACGGCGGAAAGCCTGACGGGCATTCCCCTGGCGCTGGCGGGCTGGCTGCGGTATCTGCAGGGCGTGGACGACGAAGGCAATCCCTTCACCCTGTCCGACGACCCCCGGCTGGAGACGCTGAAAAAGCTTTCTCCGGAAGAAATCGCCGCCGACCAGGACGTCTTCGGCGTGGACCTGAAAAAGGCCGGGCTGTATGAAAAGGTGCTGGCCCTGTATGGCGAAATGAGCCAGGGCAAGGGCGCGGTACGGGCGACCCTGAAGAAATATTTGGGTTAATTTGCAAAAGCCCCCGACAAAGTGATTGACATATCCCATGGGCTTCTGATATAATTATTTGCGGCTGGAAAACCGGCTGTGCCGTAGACAGCGAGTGCATTGCGTAAAACCGAAAGGTTGCTCGCCGAGGCGTATGGGATGAAAGAAACACACCCCTGCGTCTTGTGCGCAGGGGTTTTCCATTGCCGTCAGTTTGGACGGGAATGCGAGGTGTTTGAATAATGTCCAAGAATTTTGAAGTCAAGAAGACTGTCGTTGCCGACATCAAAGACAAGTTCGATCGCGCCAAGTGCGTCGTGCTGGTTGACTACCGCGGCCTGACCGTGGCGGAGGATACCGCGCTGCGTAACGAGTTCCGCAAGAATGGCTGCGAATACGCCGTTTTGAAGAACACCATGATCGATCTGGCCGTGAAGGAGCAGGGTTGGGAAGGCGACATGAAGCCCCATCTCAACGGCCCCACCGCCGTGGCTTTCAGCTACGACGACCTGGTGGCGCCCGCCAAGGTTGTGAAGACCTTCATGGATAAGTCCAAGAAGCTCAACATCAAGTGCGGCGTTTGCGACGGCGATTTCCTCGACGAGAACGGTGTGAAGGCGC